>Ga0233431_1004933_pt1 | contig 13601 bp, 14 predicted proteins | sample SI_118_April2016_FD_179867 | JGI IMG/M metagenome (GOLD analysis project Ga0233431, IMG submission 179867) | Seawater microbial communities from Saanich Inlet, British Columbia, Canada - SI_118_April2016_200_MG | ecosystem: Environmental > Aquatic > Marine > Inlet | place: Canada: British...
GCGTGGCGAATGCGGCCTCAAATGACGGATACCCAAGTTGCGAAAGTTGTCGGGGCGGTCCGCGAGGACCGCCTTTGGCAACGCCATATGGAAATGGCCGCGTTCGGCGCAACGCCGCGTGGCGGCGCAAAAACCCTCTACATCGAGCCGGGCAGTCCCCGGGAGAACATCTATAACGAGTCCTTCAATGGTAAGCTCCGCGACGAACTGCTGAACGGCGATATCTATCGTAAGTATTTGCAAAACTGGCATCTCTCCGATGCCCGCAATGATTGATTGAATGTGGAATGTCAAAGGTTTCCGATAACGTTCGCGGGGCGGCATTGATGGCGGCGAGCATGGCCGGATATGTGCTCAATGACACCATGGTCAAGCTTTTGTCAGACAGCCTCAGTATTTTCCAGGTAATGTTTCTGCGTGGTCTATTCGCAACGACCTTGCTGGGACTGATCGCCTGGAAGGCTAAATCCCTTTTCCCCGCAATTGAAAAGTCCGACTGGCGATTTATGATTTTACGCCTGACGGGCGAAATTGGGGCTACGTTTTGCTATCTGACGGCGCTTTTCAACATGCCCCTCGCCAATGCCACGGCGATCCTTCAGGCTCTACCGCTGGCGGTGACACTGGGGGCAGCTCTTTTTTTTGGAGAGCCCGTAGGTTGGCGACGCTATCTAGCTATCATTATCGGGTTCGTCGGAGTCCTCATCATTGTCCGTCCTGGAGCGGAAGGTTTTAACGCTTACTCGATGTCGGCTCTTGCGGCGGTGGGGTTTATTGTGCTCAGGGATTTGTCGACCCGTCGGTTACCAGCGCGTATTCCGTCCATATTTGTCGCCTTGCTGACCTCCGTGGGGGTCACTGTAATGGGGGCGGTGTTATCTCCGGCCATGGACTGGGAACTTGTTGGTGCGAGCGAGCTTAAACTGCTTGGTGCGGCAGCGCTGTTTTTAGTATGCGGCTACCTGTTCAGCGTTATGACCATGCGTGTCGGTGAGATCAGCTTCATTTCGCCGTTCCGCTACTCAATCCTGATTTGGGCTATCATCCTCGGCATTGTCGTGTTCGGCGATATACCGGACGGATGGACCGTATTTGGCAGCACCATTGTTGTTCTGATGGGAACTTACACGTTTTATCGAGAGAGAAAAATCCAAGGATTGGGCCAGCGTACCAAAATCCCAACATGAAGCCCTGACCCTATTCGCACAATCTTACTTTAGCGCACATTGGCGGCGCACCAGGCTCAGCCCGTTGAAATTAGTCAGTCACTGGCGGAAAGCGTAGGTAGGGAAGTAACCGCCCCCGAAACCTCGAAACCGCTCAGGACGGCCGTTCCGCCAGCTTGCAACCGTAAGAACGCCATGGCATAAACGCCGACATTCAGAACGGGCTTGCGCCGGGTCGTGGACCGCCAACTCAGAAAACGCGCCTAAACAGCAACCCATTGATTGCCGCCATGTCGGCAGGAGGGCGCCATCAGGTTGCAGGGAAAAACAGCCGTCGTTACCGGAGGAACCTCCGGAATCGGCCGCGCCATTGCGGTGCGCTTTGCCGCCGAAGGGGCCAACGTGGTCATCGGCGACGTCACCCCCGTTCCCGTCGAAGGCGGCGAGAGCGCCCACGACGAGATTGCCGCAGCGGGTGGATCCACCCATTTCGTCAAGACCGATGTGACCCGCTGGGCCGATTGGGATGCCCTCGTCGGGGCCGCCGTCGAGCGTTACGGACGCCTCGACGTGATGATCAACAACGCGGCTGTCTTTTCGCCGACCGCTCTTCTCGACACGTCAGAGGAAAGCTGGGACAGGATGATGGACGTCAACGTGAAGGGAACCTTCCTCGGGTGCAAACGCGCCGTTCAACAGATGATGACGCAGGAAATCAAGGCCGAGACCCGCGGCCGCGTCATTAATCTCACCTCCCAACTCGGCGTCCGGGCGGGTCCGTCCAACATCGCCTACGGCACCGGCAAGGCAGCTATCGCTTACATGACCAAGCAGATCGCACTCGACTATGCCAAACAGCACATCGTCTGCAATGCCATTGCACCGGGCAAAATCATAACCGGAAAGAGCGGCCCTGCGATTTCCGAAGAAGCGATGACCTATTCCTACGAAAATACGCCGATGCCACGCTTGGGTGTGCCTGCGGACGTTGCCAATGCCGCGGTCTTTCTTGCCAGCGACGAGGCGACATTCATGACCGGCGCCATCATCATGGTGGATGGCGGCTGGACGACAAAATGACCCCGTAACAGCAATCACGTCGGCAGTTTGAGAACGGGTTCCGTCCTCCCGTCAAACCCAGTTGTGCAGAACCTTGCCGCCGGTAATCGTGTACCCATTCTCGAAGTAATAGGCGCCAAGTGGCTCGCGCACCTCAAGATTGGTGTGCTCCTCGAGCGCGCCGGTGGGAGACGGGCAAACGAATCCTTTGAGGTCGGAAATCTTCGCCATTCCTTTTGTTCCTCTCTTCAATTCTCTTTTTTGTCGTTTGGTTGCCTCAATCGGAAAAAGCCCATGGGTTGAGCCGCGCCCAGGATTCAAACTCCTCGACGCTTCGCGCGGTATTGAATTGCGGCACATATCCGGTATCGGCGATCAGGCGGCTTATGTTTACCGGCTGCCGGTCCTCATGACCATGGAGATTGATGGTCGGCGTTTCGTTCTTTTCGACCAAGCGGCAATCAAACCCGGGCGTGATATCGGCCAATCTTTGCCCCCAATCGAAGGCGCTTACGACGGCATTTCCCGACACATTGTAGAGGCCGTGCCCAAGTTCGGGGGCATCGATGAGGGTGGTAACCGCGTTGGCGACATCGCCGGCATAGGTCCAGTCGCGCTGATCGCGCCGCGCAAATAGCGCCGGTTCGCCCCGCAAGGCGCGTTGCATAACCTGGAAATGCGGACTTAGTGTATCGCGCACACCAGTTTGGCGTTCCCAGCGCCCAAATATCCCGGACAGACGAACGCTACGAACATCCATATCCCAGAGTTGGCCGAGGCGAGCAGCAGCACGCTCGGAGCCGAATTTGGTAAGCGAATACAGGCTGATCGGATCGGCTTTGGGGGCGTCCTCCGCCAATGGTTTGTCGCCGAATGCCGCGTCGCCATACGCGCTGACCGAACTGAGATTGATCACCCGCCTGACATCGGCGTCCCGCGCTGCTCTCATCACGCGAATGAGCCCAACGAGGTTGACCTCGATGATCTGCTCGGGATCCGTCGCATCGCGTTTCGCGTCGGCAGTTATGGCAGCACCGTAAACGATCGAATCCACCGGTTTGGCGAAGGCAGGGCGGATCGACGCCGGATCGAGGATGCTGCCCTGCACTGACGTCAACGTCCCGGGCAGAGAGGACAAATACCCAAAGGCCTCCGCCGGTATTGGGGCCGCGTCGAAAACGACAACGGATGAATTTTGTTCCAACAGGTGTTCGGCTATATTCAAGCCGATAAATCCCGCGCCCCCGAAAATTACCGTCGTTAATGCCGCGTTCATGCAAATCTCCTTGGCAAAACACAAATGTTAACGGGTCAATTTGGCATAGAAAAATAGACTGACACCAATCTCAATTGTTCATGCGCTTCGCGCTGGCGAAGGTGCTTCAAACTTGCCGGACTGATCAGCTTGCCTCCGGCAGCCATCCGCAATGACGCATCGTAAACGCCCGGTCGGAGAATCCCTAGTAGAGAGCCCGTGGGGGCGTTGTCAGACTAAACTGCCTTGAGAAGACAAGGCGGATTTCGTCACGTCCGTGGATGGCAAATCCATACCGTTGTTTCGAGACTTCACCGAAGATCAGCCGCCGCCATCGCCCCTGTTGCCCAGCGCGACCTTAAAGCCATTGATGATCTCGGCAATGGCGGCGAGGTTGCGCGGGACACTGCCCGAGTTCTCGTTGTCGATGCGATCCGCGACCTCGAGCACCAAACGACATAATTCGAGGACGTGCTTGACCTCGTTCTTGGCCATGCGGCGCTGGATGTCAGACGTCGCGGCACGCAACAACTCGAGTGATTTCCCAATATCCTCGCCGTTGCTCCCTTTGACCATGGCGTCTCGGACTTCGCCGGCGCGCAACTCGATCTCCTCGACGTTGAGGCGCAGCTTGCGCTTGTTTAGAAAGGAAGCACATTTGGAGATTCGGTCGGCAACCATGTCGCGGCTCGATCCGTTGGCTATTTCCTTCACAGGGTTGGGCGCCTTGAATTCCATCTCCTTCTCCCGCTTGGTGCGCGGGATTTTACGGCGGGTCGGACCGATATAGCTGGCGGTTGCGACGAAGGGCTTGCGTTTGTTGGCGACGGAGAAGATGCGCTCGGAGAAGGCGGTCGACGAAAAAGGCTTGGCGATGAGCATATCGGTTCCACTATTGGCAGCCTGCGCCACCGCCCGCTTGCCTCCGGTCTGCTGGTTTATCATGCTGATGGAGACAACGAACGGATTGTTGTCGATCGCCTGATGGCGAATCCCGTGCACCATTTCGAAGCCGGCGTCGTCGTCGCCTTCGTCACTACAGATCAGCAGGTCGACGGGGCCGCGCTCAAGCAACGGAAGACAATCGGCCGGCTTCTCATGAGCCGCAATTTCCCCGAACCCGAGTTGCCGGAGCAAATCCCGGATGTTACGGCGCAAGGGCTCGTTCGCCTCACAGACAACGACCTCGACCCGCGCGAAGACCAACCCGTTCGCCACGGACAATCCCTCAATCTGAGCACTCTATTCGTTCTTCTTAAGCCTACTGCGCCGACTTTTGCCGGTCGCCCCTGGTCGCCAACCGTCACTCCTCCGATAATCCCGGAGGGTCCCGGATGGCGCCTTCCACGCACGAAAAATGTTACCACAAAGACGTATTGGTTGAAAGTGTGGCCCGCCACGCGACTCCGAGCCCGGGTTTGAGCGCCGGTGTCAATTTTCGCGTCAAACGGAACGCCTGCACCTCACGCGACACGATCAACACCCGGCGCCCATCTTTCCTTGCGTCGCCGATCCACGAAGTTTTACCGCGAAGGATGATTATCGCTCACCTTCCGCCGCTTACATCGATCATGGTTCCAGCTATGAAGCTCGATTGATCGGACAATAGGAAGAGAATGGCCTCGGCGATTTCTTCGGGGTCGGCGGGTCGGCCCGCCGCCGTTCCCTTCATTATTTCGCGAAGGCGATCTTCGCCACCGCGCCCGTCGTGTGTTGATGTTTTGGTCGGGCCCGGGCGCACGCCAACGACGCGTATGTTGTCTGGGCCGACTTCGCGGGCAAGGCCGATGGTAAAACTATCCATACCGCCTTTCGCCGCGGCATAAAGCGTTCGACCGGCGAGGCCGCCCAGTACTGCCGCGCGCGACGAAACGTTGACGATTACCCCGCCTGACTTTCGGGGGTGTGCGCGCATGTGTTTGACGGCCTCCCGGCAGCAGAAAATGGCCGAATGAAGATTAAGCCCCATCATCTGATCGATAGCGTCCCGCGTAATGTCTTCGATCAAAATATCTGCACTTTGCCCGGCGCAATTGACGAGATGGGTCACCGGCCCAAGTTCCAGGGCCACCCGCTCGAACATGCCAATAGTGTCTGCTTCGCTGGTCACATCGGCACCAATCGTCAGAGCCACGCCGCCTTCGCGCTCGACGGATTGGCAGACCGCTTGGGCCTCGGTCTCGGATTGGTGATAGTTGATGGCAACAGCGTACTCTGCCCGACCGGCGCATTTGGCCAGTGCGGCGCCGATGCCCCTGGACGCACCCGTGATCAGGAGAACTTTTCGCGTTGTTTGATTGTTCAGCGTCATAGCGTCGTCGACCTTACCACCACATCGTCGCGAGCAAGGAACTCGGGTTGCAACGCGCACCCGATACCGTCACCCGTCGGCGCCTGCATCCACCCATCCGAGATGGTCGGCAGATCGGTGACGATATCACGGTAAAATCCGTTGAAATGGGATCTCACGATTTCGGCAATCAGTGTGTTTTTCTGCGAAAAGGCAAGGTGCGCATTGGCCGCCAATACGATGGGGCCGGTGCAGTCGTGGGGTGCGATGGTGCGTCCGAAGCTTTCCGCCAACGCGGCGATTTTTCGCGCCTCGCTCAACCCCCCAACCCAGGCGATATCGAAGTTCGCCACGTCGATACATTCGGCCTTGAAGGCCTCGCGGTACCACTCTTTTGTGCCCATGGTTTCACTGCCGCAAATGGGAATCTGCGTCGATTGCGCGTACCGGGCAAGGTCACCGAACCGATGCATGGCAACCGGTTCCTCCGACCAGTAAATATCCAGGTCGCGCAACGCATGAGCAATTTTCCTGGCGGGCTCGGCAAGCCAAAGCCCATGAAATTCCAGCAACACGTCAATGCGATCACCAACCGTTTTGCGGATTTCCTCAATTACGCTTACGCCCTTGCGAAGGTCCTCCAGGCTGATTTCGCGGCCTTCGTTTTTGCGTGCGAAAACGTCGAACGGCCATATTTTCAAAGCCGTTATCCCGTCTTCCAGCAAACTCAATGCAAGCTCGCCCGGGCAATCGTATTGCGCTTTCAGGTCATCCATGATCTGCCGCGACGGCGCGCCATTGCCCTGGCTAGGTTGGACCAGGATCGTTTCGCCTGCCGTTCGGGAAACCGCGTTGTACATGGCATTGGCGCATGTGTTGTAAACGCGCACGGAATCGGTCACGCAACCGCCGAACAACTCATACAAAGGAACGCCAAGACTTCGCGCCTTGATATTCCACAGCGCGATGTCGATGGCCGAAACCGCCCGCGTCTCAATGCTTCTGGTGGGAAACCCACGAAAGAAACTTCCTACGACATTGTTGAGCTCATAAGACAGCTGTTCAATCCGGTGCGGGTTCTTGCCAATCAAGTGGGGCGCGCACGTTTCATGGACGTGCTCGATGGTCGCGCGCGGATTGCGAAAGGTCTCGCCGGTGCCGACAATCCCTTCGTCGGTATGGATTTGAACCCAAACGATGTTGCTAAACGAGTCACAAGCTATGGTGTCAACTTTCGTAATCCGCATGGCGTTCGATCTTTCCTAGTGTCGTTGGCCGGTCCCTCGGTTAAAACTATACACGCGGCGGGAACACAGGATAGGGCCAATGGCGGAAAAACATCTGAAAATCGGTATGGTCGGCGCTGGTGTGATTGCGCAAAACCATTTGGAAGGCTGGGCGCAAAGCACAGGCGCTGACGTCGTCGCCATCTGTGATCCGGACCGGACCAAGGTAGCTGAACGCGCCGGACAATTCGGCATTCAGCACGTGCATGGCACCATGGAGGACATGCTGGATCACCATGACGATCTGGATGCGCTGGACATTGTCACGCCGCTTCCCACCCATGTGCCTCTCGTCACACAATGCGCCGAACGGGGCATTCACGCCATGTGCCAAAAGCCGCTTGCACCGTCGGCGCAGGAGGCCGCGCAATTGGCCGCCGTTTGCCGCCCGCGTATCCGCCTGATGGTTCATGAGAACACGCGGTTCAAGGCCCATTTCAGTGCCGTTCGCGCCCAATTACGGAACCGCGCAATCGGCGAAGCCATGATGGCCCGCCTGACGGTCCGCAGTTGTGGCTATTGCCGCGCCGGGGGCAACACGCCCTGGTATCTGGATCGGCAACCCTATCTCGCCGATTTCCCCCAACTCCTCATATTCGAGTCGATCATTCACCATCTGGATGCGTTGCGCGCCATTTTCGGCGACTTAAACGTTGAAGCGTGTCTGTACAACACCATCAATGCCGGGGACTTGTCCGGTGAAGATACGGCCATCATCGTGCTCAAAAGCGGCGACGCAACCAACATCGTATTGGACGCAAGTTTTACGGCAGCAGGCGCAACCTCGTTCCCGAGCGATACACTCGAAGTACTGGGGACCGATGGCAGAATTGTCGCGACCAATGAAGGGATGACCCTATTTGACGGTGACGGATCGCAACGCAACCAAGCGTTCGCATCCGATTATCAGGCTTGTTTCAGCGCCGCCATTCAACATTTCATCGACCAGTTGGGCAATGGGCAACCGTTCGAAACGGAAGCGGAAGACAACGTTAAAACGCTGGCACTGGTAGAACAGTGTTACGGTTATTCAGGGTGTTCGTCGTCGAATGACTTGAGCCTTTTGAGGATTTGATTTAACGGAGGCTCTGGCTCATCCTTTGTTGATGTTAGGCCGTTTGATGCTGATGCTGCAAGCGACGGGTTTGGATTGTCAATCTCTTGATCTTTTCTCTCCTTTCGATGATGGCCGCATCGCCTGGACGAGCCCGATCTACGTATTTAATTAGGAATTTCAGACACATGACCTTTTTTCCGTCCGCCGACGACACTTGGGAACACATCACAGCGCGTGATGCCGGTTTCGACGAAAGCCGTCTGGCAACGGCCATCGCCTTTGCCGAAAGCCACGGGTCTCCCTGGCCCAAGGATATTGATAAGGCAGGCAACGTTCCGGGCCTGAGCCAATTCGAGAAAGCCCCATGGAACGAGGCGTTGGGCGAATTCATACCGCGCGGCGAGACCAATGGTCTGATCTTGAAGGGCGGTCGGATAGCGGCGCAATGGGGCGAGACAGGCCGCGTCGAAATGACGTTCAGCATCGCCAAGAGCTATCTTTCAATCCTTGCCGGACTGGCGATTTCTGACGGGCTGATCGGCAGTGTGGACGATCCGGTAGCCAAAACGGTTCCGGGCGAGCTTTTCGCGTCTGACCACAATTCCAAAATCACCTGGCGGCACCTGCTGACACAGACCAGCGAATGGGAAGGAACGCTTTGGGACAAACCCGATCTGGTCGACCGCAATCGGAAGGTGGGCCCCGGCAGCAATAACGACCTTAAGGGGACCCATCGGGATTTGCAGGCTCCGGGCACTTTCTGGGAATATAACGACGTGCGGGTAAACGTTCTTTCGCTGGCGCTTCTGCACGTGTTTCGCAGACCTTTGGGCGAAGTTCTGAAAGAACGGGTTATGGACCCCATCGGCGCTTCCGAAACCTGGCGCTGGGTCGGCTACCGAAATTCCTTCGTCGAAATCGACGGCATAAGGATGCAATCGGTCCCGGGCGGAACCCACTGGGGGGGCGGCCTGCAGATCAATAGCCTGGATCACGCCCGCTTTGCTCTTCTTGTTCGTAACGACGGCGTTTGGGACGCAAAGCGGATCGTTCCGGAAGGCTGGGTCAACCAACTGCACACGCCATCTCCGGTAAATGCCGGATACGGTTTCCTTTGGTGGTTGAATACGGGCCAAGAGGAATGGGCGGGGGTCCCCGAAACGTCCTATGGCGCCGTCGGCGCGGGCAGCCACATCATATGGATCGATCCCGACCATGACCTTGTCATCGTCGCAAGATGGGTCAACCAAATTCACGTTGAAGGATTGATACAAGAATTTGCCCAGGCATTGATTTAAGCCGCTCTACTTTGAAGGAATTCCGACCATGACCAAGGGACCGCACAATCTTGAATTCGACGTCGTTCAGGGGTGGGAGAAACTGCCCGAGGGATGGTCTTTTACCGAGGTCGCCGGGGTCGCAGTCGACTCGCGCGACCGCGTCTATGTCTATTGTCGGGGCGATCACCCGGTCATTGTCTTTGACAAGGATGGCAAATTTCTTGACGCCTGGGGCGAAGATAATTTCACCCGTCCGCACGGCATTTATATCTCGGCCAAGGACGAGGTGTTCCTGGTGGACGACGAGGGACACTCGGTCTTCAAGTATGATCTGGACGGCAATCCCATTATGCGCATCGGCGGCACCAAGGCGGAAACCGGCTTCGAGCGGGGCGCTTCGCCGGTGATGCATTCCGCCGGTCCGTTTAACGAGGTGACCAACGTGGCGCTGGCCCCCGACGGGCGCATCTATGCCGCCGACGGTTATGGAAACGCGCGGGTCCATTGTTTTTCGCCGGACGGAACATTGCTGAACACCTGGGGCGAGCAAGGCAACAATTTCGGAGAATTCAACCTGCCGCACGGCATCGGCGTGGATAGCGCAGGCAATGTCTATGTGTGCGACCGCGAAAATTCCCGCATTCAAATCTTTTCCGGCGAAGGCGAGTTTCTGCGAGTGTGGGACTGGGTCAGCCGACCGACCGACATCTTTATCGATGCCCAGGACACCATTTATATCGCCGAGTTGGGCTTCATCATCGGCAATCGGCCCTGCCTGCACTTTCGAAACTGTTTCTATGCAAAGCCGGGCCACGATCCCATCGCGCGGGTCACCGTGTGCAATCCCGATGGCGAGATCATCCAGCAGATCGGCGGCCATGAGGCAGTACTGCCGGGCAACTTCATCGCGCCCCACGGCCTTTGGGTCGATAGCGAGGGTAGCCTCTATGTGGGCGAGGTATCACAGACCTCGGGCGGCGCGCGCCACTACTGTCCGGATGACCCGCTGAACGCCCATTGTTTCCAAAAGTTTATTCGTCGCGGCTAGAGCATTTTCAGGCTGAAAGTGCTTTAGGCGGGTGGTTTTCGTGCCAATGCCGGGCGATGTCGATGCGCCGCGTCAGCCATACCTTGTCGTGGGACTGGACGTAATCGACGAAGCGCTTTAGGGCTTGGAATCGGGCCGGTTTGCCGACAATCCGGCAATGCAGGCCCAGCGACATCATCTTCGGTGTGTGCTCGCCTTCCTCATAGAGCGTATCGAACGCGTCCTTGATGTAGGTGAAGTACTGATCGCCCGAATTGAACCCCTGGGGCGTGCCGAAGCGCATGTCGTTGGTATCCAACGTATAGGGCACGACCAGATGGTCGGGCTTTCCGGCCACCTTGCTCCAGAACGGCAGATCATCCGAATAGTCGTCCGCGTCGTAAACGAAGCCGCCCTCCTCGGCCACCAGTTGACGTGTGTTTTCACTGGTGCGGCCCGTGTACCAGCCAAGGGGTCGATCGCCGGTTATGCGCTTTTGAATTTCGATGGCGCGTTCCATGTGTTCGCGCTCTTCATCTACGGCCATGCCGTGGTAGTTGATCCAGCGCAAGCCGTGCGAACAAATCTCGTGACCATCCTTGAGCGCGGTTTCGATGACCAGCGGATTGCGTTCCATGGCCATGGCCACGCCGAACACCGTGATCGGGATTTGCCGTTCGCGGAAAAGGTTCAGAATTCGCCACACACCGGCGCGGCTGCCATATTCGTACAGCGATTCCATGCTCATATGGCGTGCGCCGACAAACGGTTGGGCGCCGATGATTTCGGACAAAAACATCTCGGATGCTTCGTCGCCGTGAAGAATGCAGTTCTCGCCGCCCTCTTCGTAGTTGAGCACGAATTGCACGGCCACACGCGCGCCACCCGGCCATTTGGCGTCCGGCGGATTGGGGCCGTAGCCTTTTAAATCGCGGGGGTATTCAATAAAGTTATCGGACATCGTCTTTCCCCTGAAAACGTCGTTACTTTTCTCTCGGCGGCGCGTATCCGCCCAGCTTCGAGGTATGCAGGCCCAGGCGCACCATGCTTTCACAAAGGCCCACCGCGCAGGCCACGCCATCCAGAACCGGCACACCGTGATCCTCGGCAAGCGAGTTCGCCAAATCCGTCATCCCCGCACAGCCTAGCACAATGGCCTCGGCGCGGTCCTCTTCGATGGCCCTGCTGATTTCCGCAGAAATTTGCGCCCGCGCATCGCCGGATTTGGTTTCAAGATCAAGCACCGGCACTTCGGCCGCCCGCACCGTGGCACAACGCGTGGCCAGCCCATAACGCGTGAGGTTGTGCTCGATTGCCGGAACGGAACGCGACAATGTGGTAACAACCGAAAACTTGTTGGCCAGCATACTGGCCATGTGGAACGCCGCCTCGCCAACACCCAGCACCGGCGCATCGGTCATACATCTGAGCGCATCAAGACCGGTATCATCAAAGCACGCGAGCACAATCGCATCCGCGTCGGTATTTTCCCGCACCACGGAAATAAGGCCCGAGAGGCTCAGGGCTTCATCATAATATCCTTCGACGCTGGCCGGTCCGTGATCGGGATTGACCGCGATAATTTCAGTTCCCGATGCCGCAATCCGTCGAGCGCCCTCACCGATCTTTTGCGTCATCGAAGCCGTTGTGTTGGGATTGGCAACAAGAATTCTCATTATTTAGCCCCGATCAAACTTCCGCACCCAGATAAGCGGCTTTAATCCTGTCGTCATTCAACAGATCCTTGGAATTACCGCTCAACACGATAGAGCCTGTCGCCATAGCATAGGTTCGATGTGAAATGCTAAGGGCCATTCGCGAATTTTGCTCAACCAGCAGGACCGTCACCTTTTCATCGCGGTTGATGGCGACAATCGAACGGGCGATGTCCTGCACCAGTTTCGGTGCGATGCCCAGCGACGGCTCATCCAGAAGCAAGAGACGCGGCGCGGCCATAAGCGCCCGGCCAATAACCAGCATCTGCTGCTCGCCGCCGCTTAGCGTTCCAGCGGTTTGGGAGTATCGCTCCAGAAGGCGGGGGAAACGTTCCAGCACACTATCCAACGAACGCTGAATGTCTGCTTTTCCCGAGCGCGTAAAGGCGCCCATGAGCAGGTTGTCCTTCACCGTCATGAAGGGGAAGACACGACGGCCCTCCGGCACCATGGCGATACCTTTTTTGACGATTTCAGCCGGGTTCGTTCCGTCAAGGCGTTCCCCTTGAAAGTGGATTTCGCCACTTCGGATTCCCTGCAAACCAGTAATCGCACGAAGGATGGACGATTTGCCTGCGCCATTGGCGCCAATCAACGCCACCGTTTCCCCTTCGTTTAGATCGATGGAGACACCCTTCAGCGCGTAAACGTGATCATAGTACAGTTCGACGTTGTCGAATTTCAGCATTTCGCTCATCACTTACATTCCGATCTCATCATCTTCACTGCCCAGATATGCCTCAATGACCTTTTCATTCGCCTGAATTTCTTCGGGCGTGCCTTCGGCGATTTTGTCACCGAAATTGATCACGACAATCCTGTCGGAAATCTCCATTACGGCATCCATGTCGTGTTCGACCAGAAGCACGGTGACGCCGCGGTCGCGCACGCCACGAACCAACTCCACCGTATGCATGGTTTCATCCCGGTTCATGCCCGCGAAAGGCTCATCCAGAAGCAAAACGGTTGGATTGGTCGCTAGGCCGATAGCAATACCAAGAGCACGCAAATGTCCTTGCGGAAGGTTGCTGGCGATCTCATCCCTGATATCGCCAAGTCCCAGAAATTCCACAATTTCGTCAGCGGAGCGGCCAAATTCCTTTTCGTCGGCAACGGCCGTGTGTGTGCCAAGGAAATAGCCGGCAAGATTGGCCTGTGATCGCAGGTGATGGGAAACAATCACGTTATCGCGAACCGACATGCTCTTGAAAATCGTGGTTTCCTGGAACGTGCGAACGACCCCTTTGCGCGCCACCACATGGGGCGCCAGGTCGGAGATGCGTTCACTCTTGAACAGGACTTCGCCGCTTGTGGTTCGCAGGAAGGACGAAATGAGCTTGAACAAGGTGGACTTGCCGGCCCCGTTTGGTCCGATAACGGACAGGATTTCCCTGTCGTTGACCTCGAAAGAGACGTCGTTGACGGCGGTCAGGCCGCCAAATTTCTTGGTGACGCCTTTAACTTCA
>Ga0233431_1004934_pt1 | contig 13589 bp, 13 predicted proteins | sample SI_118_April2016_FD_179867 | JGI IMG/M metagenome (GOLD analysis project Ga0233431, IMG submission 179867) | Seawater microbial communities from Saanich Inlet, British Columbia, Canada - SI_118_April2016_200_MG | ecosystem: Environmental > Aquatic > Marine > Inlet | place: Canada: British...
TTCCGGATAGAAGAGATGGCCAAGATTCTTTTACCCATCCCTTAAACTTAGTTTGGGACTTAAAAAAAGCTAACGTAACAGATTATGTAGTTCTTTGTGCTGGCCTATTACATGATTATGTTGAAGAGATGGTAGATTTGCATAAAAAAGAAAATAATGTTACAACGGACAAGAATGGAATTACTGTTCTTGACAATTATGAACTAGAAGTAGTTAAAGAATTATCAGAGGACTTAAAGAAATTCTGTAAAAAGAAAGATCTTGACGAGAAAGTTGTTGATGAGATAATGGCTTTAATCAAACTTCTTACCCGCCATAAAAGACATTTTTATTATCGTTCAATTTCTGAAATTTTTAATTGTAAAGATCAAAACAGAAGGGAAAAAGCAATACAAATAAAATTAGCAGATAGAATCCACAACATTCAAAGTTTAGAAACGTTTGACACACAGGGAAGAGTTTATCAATCTTTCAAAAACTTATTTATTCTTAACAATACTAAAAGAATTTTACAAGAAAAATATGGGGATCAGTTTGAACCAGATGAAGGTATAAAACCAATAGAAAAATTGTTTAAGAAATGTTGTAAAGCAACTTTTGATTCTTTCTTAAATACTTGTCACATTTGCTTAAATAAAGGATTAATAAACATTGAATCAATGTTACAATTAGCATTTCGTAAATTTGTTTCTGAAAAAAGTGGATTGTGGGCAGTAACAAAATTAGATCAGAATGAAAAACACCCCATGAGACTTTATTTTGAAATTGTCAGAAAATATGATGCCAGATTACATCAAGAGTTTGATAAATTTGAAGAAACTAAAAAAGAAGAGAAAGAATATTGTAGAAAGTTCTTTCAGGATTTTAACTTTAGCGAAGAACAATTAGAAGCAATTATTGGTTACAAAGATGCTTATGCCCTAAAAGAAGTTGTTGCTCGATTATTATACAAAAAGAATTATTTAATTTCTGGCTTTGGTTGTTCTGAATTATGTAGCAGAAAAATGATCTGTATGAAAAAATAAAATGGAAGTTCTAAAAGCAAAAACAAAAGATGTCAAAAAGATTATTGAAATTATTTCTATGTTAAATACTGAAAATTATAACTTTTCTGAGAAAAATAAAATTGAAGAGTTTATTAAAAAAGGATTGTGTTATGTAGTTAAAGATAATCAAGATATTGTTGGTGCCACAACCTTAAACATCGAAGAAGGAGCATGCGAAATCTATGCTCTTGCCACTAATAAAAAAGTCGCAGGAACTTTATTAATTAAAGAGGTAATAACATTTTGTAAAGAAAACAAACTGCCAAAATTATGGTGTTGGAGTTTAAGCAATTATAAAACAAAAGGATTCTATAATAAAATGGGCTTTAAAGAACAATTCTTATTAAAAAAACAATGTTATGGAGAAGATTGTTATTTTTTTGGTATGCTAATTAAGAATTAAACTTTCTCTGCTCTGCCTTTTCTAACCATTAAATCTGCAACTTCTGGAAATATATCAACCTCATCCCCTTCGTCATAAGGCCCGTAAACCTTCATGTCCTTCCAGACAAAACTGGGCATTGGTTTAAGAATCTTGATCTTAACCATTTCTGCAGTTGAAGTTTTTTCTGAAAAACTATCTTCTTTACTTTCAGCAGACTCGGCAGAATCTTGCTCTTCTGCTGTTTCTTCCTTTGATTCTTCGTCAGTAGAATCTTCAGCACCTTCTTCGTCAGCATTCTCAGATTCAGTTGTTAGTTCCTCAGAACTAGGTTCAACTTCTAGTTCTTCAGAATCAGCAGCAATTGCAGGAGCACCTTCAAATTTCTTAAAAACTTCCTTTTTCTCTTCATTTTCTTTAAACTCAGGTATTAAAGTTGGAAATTCTCCATTAAATAAATTTAACAAAATTCCCCGCCTAAACTGATCAAGAGTTTTAAGAATTTTCTGATAAAATATCTTCTCTTCAGTTAACATAGAGCTGGTATCAATAATATCAGAACCTGTCCGACTTCTGTTTAAAGCGATTTCAATAATCTTTTTCTCACGTTTTTCATAAATCTCTTTCAAAATACGTTTAATACTCCTTGTTTCATACTCTAACTTATCTTTTTCCCCAGATGAAAATAATCCATCAACTTCTTTTTTTGTTTCTAAAAAGGCTTTCTTCTGCCTCATATAAGTAATAATATCAATAAAGAAAGTATCTTCTAGTTGCTGTAATCCCTCACGTTTCTTCTCATTCCTAAGAATGTCATACAACGATTCCAGAGTTATCTTTATATTATTTGTATTATCCATATTACCCCCATTAAATATTGAAGTGTAAATTCTTTTAAAACTTATCTTTACTTAAGGATACAAGTCTTAAGTATAAACCCTAATTTACCACCCACTAATTACATATCAACAACAAGCTAGAAATCCAATAGAATTTCTGGTCATTCTTCAATAGTTATAGTCAAAAATACCTATTGACGAATAAGTTTATAAAAACAGCTAATAAATGAATATTTATGACACAACTGAGCTTTAAAACTCTTAGTTTTAAGATAGAAGAAAAGGATTTAAAGGTAAATCTACTAAGAACGTTCTATTGTAAAATTCCTTTAAATGAATTAAAACAAATTGGATATGTTAAGCTAGAAGACGCACATACCTTAGATTTTAATAATAAAAAAGCAGACACAAAATTCTCATTTCTTTTAACTAAACATTTTGACAAGTTAAAGAACTCAATTAATGATAACAACGCAATTTATATTCATCAAAACTCAGGAATTCCATTAATTGGCCACGTTTCCTTTGGAATTGCATACAGAAACTCTTCTTTAATTGAAATTAAACCAGTAACTTCATGTAATTTAAATTGTATTTATTGTTCAGTTGGAGAAGGAAAAAGTTCAGAAAAAACTGATTTTGTTGTTGAAAAAGATTATTTAATTCAAGAACTACAAATATTGCTTGATTACGTCAGCGAACCAATCGAGATTCATATTGGTGTACAAGGAGAACCATTTCTCTATGCAGATTTAATTCCACTTATTGAAGACCTTAACGATAATAAACAAATCACAGTTGTTTCTATGGATACAAACTTCACATTAGTTACAAAAGAACAATTAGACAAGTTAGCGAAGTTTGAGAAGTTAAGATTAAACATTTCTTTAGATGCAATGGAACCAGAATTAGCAACAAAACTATCTGGCGGTCCCTATAACCTCGACAAAGTTCTTGAAATGATTCATTATGCCGTCGACAAGAAAATTAAAATTCTAATTGCTCCAGTATTAATTCCAGGTTATAACGAACAAGAAATGGAAAAAATTGTTAATTTTGTTAAAGAGTTAGGTATTAAACATGGAGATAAACACCCAAACTTAGGAATTCAAAATTTCTTGAATTATAAGACGGGAAGAAACCCAACTAAAGCATGGAAATGGGAACAATTTTATCAGTTCATTTCGGATCTGGAGAAAAAGACTTCTTCCGACCTTAAACTAAATGCAGAGAAATTTGGGATTAAAAAGGTTAAAGCTCTGGAAAAACCATTCAAAACAGGAGACGAAATTTACGCCACTTTAAGATGCCCAGACCGCTTTAAAGGCAGTTCTATTGCAATAGCTAAGAAAAGAGTTATTTCCGTCCCAGGAGTTGAGTTTAAGAAAGAACGGAACGTTAGATTAAAGATTCTAAAAGATAAACATAACATGTTTACTGCTAAATTGATTTAGTCTGCTTAAGTCACTAGATAGTGATTAAAATAACGAAAGATTTATAAGTCAAAATTCTAAGTATAATGATATGGCAATTTGTGATGATATTAGAGCAACATACTGTAAAAATGCTTGCTGTTACATCAAAGATAAAGAGATTACAAGAGGAGAAGCCGCAACGTTAGGTGAAAAAGGTGCAATCAGAAGAGAAGGAGAATGGTTTTTAAGAAATGATCCCGAAACTGGTGCTTGTGTTTACTTGGATCAAGAAAAAGGTGGATGCAGCATTTATAATAATCGATTAGAAGTTTGCAAGGGTTATTCTTGTGTAAAAGATACTGTAAGAATTGAGAGCATAATTGAAAGTTTAGATGCCCAACAACCCTCGTTAAGAAAAAGTATGATCCAAGAGTTTAGACATCAAGCAGCTGAATATTACCCAGATCTAGATCCACAAGAAGCATTTGAAGTGATGTTCCCAGAATTAAATTAAATCATAATTTTTCTAAAATAAATTCCTTCAACTCATCAGGCCAATCTTTCTCAATATCTTCTTTATGTTTTTTCATCTCAGACAAGATATCCTGCCGCATAGAACCAAACTCAATCAACTTAATCAACTCTTCCTTAGCATAAATCGGAACTCTCTTTAACTGCCAAACTTGCATCTTTAACTTTTCCTTAGCCAAATCTTTCTGATCCAACAAATCGTTCTGCGACTTTTCCCAGAATTTAGAATAAGAAAATTCTACTTCCTTCTCTTTAATCTTTTTCTTCCCATCCTTTAAAGAAATATTAGCCATAACTTCTTGATGCATCCGACGTAAAAATTCTTGTTTATCTTCAATTTTGATAACGTCAGAATAACCGGCAACAATTAAATTAAAAGCGAAAGGACTTGGTAATTCTCCATGTTTTTCCTTAACTGCAACCCTGCCTTTAACAATCTCATCCACAATTAACTGAGCATTTTCATAATCCATTAAGTCATCTAAAACTTCTCTTCTCGCCTCTTTTAAAATTGGAAAGTCTTTACCAATCTTTTGAACAGCACAATAAAGAATTCGACTACTAACTTGCATTCTCCCCACACTTTTCTTTTTCCCCATGTAAGAACGTAAGATCATCAATGAACGAGCAGCACAATGTCTAAATCGTCTTTGTAAAACTTCACTTCTATCTATCGCTTGTTCTAAAATGTCATGGAACTTTTCCTGTTTCAATAATTCAAAAGCACGCATAGCATTAAATATTTTATTTCCAGCCAAATAAAAACCGTTGTCAGTAACTCCAATCTCTACATCTCTATGTTGAGATCTACCAATAATAAATGCTAAGGCTCTTGATAAACAATCATTAACTCTTCTTCCGAATAAAGTGTTGAAGATAACATAATTCATTCCCCGATCAGAAAATGATTCAATTAAAATCATTTTGTTTGAAGGGATAACAGCATAATCATTTTGTTCTTTGAAATAAAGGTAAATAGAGTTAGCAACTTTTTCTTCAACGTATAAGTACTCTTTAATAAACTTAATTATTTCTTCTTTTTTAGCCTTTCCATAATTCTTAATTTTAGTTTTATCTTTATCAACGACATTTAATTTATCCGCCATTAATCTTCTAAAGCGATTAATTTCCATTGCTAAATCAAATGATAATGGCAACTGTTCAGAACTCCAAGATGGAACTGTTGGCGGCCTGTTAACAGAAGTACTTACTTGTGCAACCATTCCACGAGAAAATCTAAACATGTAAACTGAACCGCCTAAAACAAAAACATCTCCTGGGCGCAATCTTTCTAAAAATGATTCATCAATAGTCCCAACAATTTGAGGCCCAATTTTAACAGTAACGTAACTTTCTTCAGGAATGGTCCCTATATTAGTCATGTAAATAACCCGGGCCATCCTTCCTCTCTTTCCAATGTTCCCAGTTTCTTCATCATACCAAATTCTGGCATAAACATGTCTATCTTCTAATGAAGCATAATGCCCAGAGAGATATTTGATAACATCAAAGAACTCTTCCCATTGCATGTTATGATAACAATAACTATTCTTGATTAAGTAAAAAAGTTCATGAACATTAATCACTCCGTTAATAGCAATCCCATAAATGTGTTGTGCTAAAACATCTAACGCAGCTTTAGGAAAATGAATCCTATCAATCTTCTGTTCAATTGCAGATTTAAGTAATAAAGAACATTCAACTAGATCATCTCTGTCCATAACAATAATTCTTGCCTTAACTGTACTATGTAACTGGTGTCCAGCCCTACCTGCTCTCTGTAAAAAACGTGCGACTGACTTTGGACTGCCTAAACAAATAACCAAATCAACATAACCAATATCAATTCCAAGTTCTAATGAAGTTGAAGAAACAACAACTTTTAAAGTTCCATCTCTCAAATCTTGTTCTGTTTTGAACCTTGCTTCTTTTCCTAAGCTACCGTGATGAGCAGCAATATTAGCATCATTATAATGAGTAGGAAACATTTCTTTTAAATTGTGAACAACCCTTTCAGTTGCTGCTCTTGTGTTAGTGAAGATTACAGTAGTTTTATGATCTCGAACTAACTTATCAACCAGATCATACATTTTTTGATGTTTCATCATGTAATCAGTTTCCACTAAACTTTTTACTGGACTAAGAACTTGCAGATCCATATTCTTAATGAACTGGACATCAACAATGTTACAATCTCTTTCTTTCTCTGCGGTATAGCCAACTAAAAATCTGGCTACTTCATCTAAGGGGGCGACGGTAGCAGATAATCCTGCCCGACAGATTCCAGGAGAAATTTTTTGTAAGCGCTCCATTGTTAAAGAAAGATGTACTCCTCTTTTATTATCAGCAAGAGCATGAATCTCATCCACTAATAACCACTGTACGTCTGTTAACTTTTCTTTAAACTTTGGAGAGTTTAACATAATTGCCAAGCTTTCAGGAGTAGTAATCAAAATGTGAGGTGCATGTTTTAACATCTTCTGCTTTTGATAAGCAGTCGTATCTCCAGTTCTAACACCAACTCGAATTCCTAACGGTTCGCCATTAAGTTTTTCCATTTCTTCTAAGGGATTGATTAAGTTAAAATGAATGTCATAGTTTAGTGCTTTTAATGGAGAAATGTAAATCGCATAAACTTTATCCTCCAGAATTTGTTTTTTTGCAGAGTCAACTAGCTCATTAAGAATTGAAAGAAATCCAGTTAAAGTTTTCGTCGCTCCTGTTGGCGCGGAAATTAAAACATTTCTCCTTTGATGAATTTCCATAACTCCATAAAGTTGCGGAAGTGAAAACTTTTTGAATTTGCTAAAGAACCATTTGTTAATTAAAGGATGTAAAACTGCTTTGATCTGCGTTGCAGTATACGGCTCCTTAATTGTCTTAATCATCTTTATCTAGAAAACACCTATCCCAATAGTTATTTCCCAGCATACTTTATAAGAGTTATCTATAATTAAAACAGTAGTGCCAATGGAGGTGCATCTTTTGGAACAAAAGATAATCGCACCGTGCCCTACTGTTTTATTGGAACCCAAATTTCAAACACAGATTCTTCTTTATCCCCATGGTAACGGTGATCATAAAACTCCACCCAATGCTTTGGGTTCTGCTTTTTCCCTGTAGTAGGAATAAACTCCATAATCTTGCCATAAGTTTGTCCCAAAGAATCTAATTTTCCCCTATGTTCAAAGATTAAATAATTAGATTCAGGAAGTTCCATTGTTTCCATTCCTTCTGGAATTTCTCCTAGTTCAGACACTTCTGCTGCAGCTGTATAACGGAATGTACACATATTAACATTCTGGGTTGTAGAGACACCATAATTTTTCATCCCACCAATATAATTTTCAATCTGTTTGTAGTTACTCATGAACTTGCCCCAGACAGCAGGACAGTCTTTTGGTGCATTGCTTACAGCAGTATCAACTCCAACTCCCACAAAAATCATCTTACCTTTCTTCATTTCTTTATATTCCATTTTAATTTTCCTCCTTTAAAATGGAGCTCGAAAATGTGTAATTATTTTCGTTTGTTCCATTTTTTACCTCCAGTTTATCAAATGGTGATTTAACATTAAGCAATTTTGGTGAAGCAGTATGTAAATAGATCATAGTTGTTTCTAATTTAGAATGTCCAAGTAATGGTTGAAGGTCCATTGCTGAATAGCCATTCTCAATTAAATGTGTAGCGAAAGAATGTCTTAAGGTATGTGGATGAACATTCTTAGGAATACCAGAAAGTGTTAAAGCAGCCTTGATTACTTTTCTCATTGTCTGTGCACTCATCTTTCTTCCTAAAGAATTTGTGAAGAGATAGTTATCATTTTCTAGATTACGTTTAGTAATCCACATCAATAGTTGATCTGTCAACTGTTCTGCAACTATGAACGCTCGATCTTTCTTTCCCTTGCCTTGTCTAACCCAACCATAACTCTGTTCAAACTGAAAATTTTTAACTTTTAGATTTAAAAGTTCACTAACTCTCAAGCCAGCAGAATACATTAATGTAATCATTAGTTTATGTTTTCTATTTTTGATGCATGAAAAGAAATGAATACACTCTTCCTGTGTTAAGAACTCCGGCATTGTTTTAGGAACTTTAGAAAATTTAATGTTTACAGTGAGCTTTTTGTTTAAACAAACTTCATAAAAAAACTTTAATCCATTAAGATAAACATTTACTGTGTTTCCTGCTGCACCTTGTTCTAATTTCCTTAATAGAAATGTTTTAATATGGTTCTGAGAAACTTGATGGGGAGCTAATCGATAAGTTCTGAGAAACTTTTCTACAGTTACAGAGTAAGTTTTAATCGTTCTCGGACTCAGTCCTCTAAGTTTTCCATTATCTTCAATTATTTTTCTTACATTCATTTTTATTCAAACCCTTTTAATTTATTTAATATCTTTAATGAGTCTTTATCAAATTTGGAAAAAGCAAACCACTTCTTACCTAGATCTTTTAATGATGCTCCAAAGTGATACATTTCTTCTTCATCAATTATTAAGAACCGATCATGAGACTTAGTAAACTCTTTTACTTGAACATTATTATATTGAGAATCATACTTTTTTAAGTCTAATTTTAATTGATTTGTTAGTTTAGTATAAATAATAACTTTTGCTTTAGTTTTAGAAAATAAAGTCAATACTGATTCATCAACATAATTATCTATCACAGTTATTGAAGTGTTTGCATTTCTGATTAAGTCAGAGACAAACTTGTAAGCATCAAAGATCTGCCCGTCAAAGAAGATTCCTTGTTTTGGTTTATACATTTCTAAAGATTTGAAAATATAATTGAATTTTTGATCCTGTTCTAATTGCTTAATTTCTACGCGATCTAACCTCTGAAATATTTGTGCGTTTGATTGTAAGAATTGTCTCATTACAACAAAAGCACTCATTATTTGAATACTAACTTTTATTGCAGTTTTACTCTTAAGAACCCCAGAAAGCATAGCAACACCCTGCTCAGTAAAAGCATAAGGTGAAGAAGAAGAGTGCTTTAAAGGTTCTAACCGGTCACAATTTGTGACCAGTTCTATTTTCTCACTCTCAGTTAATTTGAACATAAAATCTAATGGGAATCTATTAAAATTCCTTTTGACAGCTTGATTTAATACTTTTGTCTCAACCTGGTAAAGTTCTGCCAAATCTCTGTCTAAAATGATTTGAACTCCCCTGACACTAAATATTTTATTTTTTACAGATTCTTCATTAAGAGCAATTTGTTTAACATCCATCTTAACAATATTATAAGTCAAACTCATTTATAACCTTTGCCCGAACCTGACCAGTGACCAGTGGGTGCTGAAGGCACCCCCTGAAAACGGTTTTAGTTTTCTCGTGGATTTTTCAATATTGTTTTTTGATGTTGATTTTATTTTCTCAAATGTTTACTTTTTTTAGGATTCAGGAAGTTAATTGAGCTGTTTATTAACATCATAAAAAAGCGGTAAAAGTGTTCCACCCCGCCATAAATGATGGGGTATGACGGAACACTTTTCTAAACTCCGCTTTTTTAGGATCCAAATAAAGCGCTACATCCTCAACTTAAAGGTTGAGGTATTGCGCCTTTATTCCGGATAAAAACCCACATTGACCACCATCACCTTAGATTTAGTAAAACATTTGAGGTAAACTAAAATGCAAACACGTAAACAAATAATTGATCGAAACTTTGAAATCCTGGACAAGTTCAGCAAAGATGTAAATGGAATCCTTTATAGTGATATTTACAATAAAAGAAAAGCCTTACTTTCAGCTAAATATTGGGCAGACTACTTTATGCGCATTAATTGTAATCTCCTTAATGAGTATTTGATAGAAAAAACCTAGTTTCCTTTCTTTTTCCCCTAAGTTATCCATTTATGGTAATCAAAATATCTCCTTCTCAGCCTCCCTCCCTTTAAAATATCGCCGAGTTTGCTTATATGGAGTTAAGTTGAATTATTACTCAGAACCAGTTTGTACAAACATTAAAAAAATAAAAAAGGTTTTCCTCTCTATTAAAAATTAGGGTGTTTTAGAAAAAAAGAAAGAAAAAGTTAAGTCTTATTATTTACAAGCCCCATTCTTACAACCATTTGGACATGGTTGGTCATAATTGGGGTAGACTTTCTCCCCATACAAACAAATGAATTCTGCCAAAGCAGGTCCTTCTTCTACTGGAACAACATTATGAACTCCATCATAACAATAATCTTCTCTAATTCTATAATATCCCACTGGTTCTGGCTGTTCTTCGGCACCTTTAACATAATAATAAGTTCTTCCTTTAACTTCTGGATTTAAACCATCTAATCCAACACCATCTTCATCAATACAAACTACATCACCATCTTCTGCTAAATCAAGAGTATGGGAAATTATTTCATCCACATTTGTCACGCTTAGCGAATCAGTTGACGTTGTTGAAATTGAGTCAGTATATGCTGATTCAGTAGTAGGAGATTCCGTAGAAATAGATCCAGTTGATGCTGAACCGACAGACAAATCTTCATCAAAATTGTTTTCTTGATCAATTTCATTTACACACTGATTGAGTTTATGGTTACATTCAGATCCTGGGCAATCTTCTAGAATCTTTTGCATAGACTTACCATCAAAGCACTTGTACCATAATAATCCTTGTGTAGTGCACTTAGGAGTAATTTGCTTTGATAGTTGACCATCCCTAAATAAAAGAAAAGTCTTACCTTCATTTGAACAACTGATGGGACATAATTCTTTAATCTCAGAACTAAATGGTTGTACATTTTTAGCTTGTGTTTGTTCATTTAACCTTTGCTTAAGAATTGATGATGCTCTGCTAACCTTCTTTTTAGAAGGACTTTGAAATGATTGATAAGTATATGCTTGACCTACTATTGCCTCACTAGCACTTTCATCTTGCTCTCCTTCTGCAACAATTATTTTTAATTCCTCATCTGACAATTCTTCTAACTCTGCATCATAAACTTCTTTTGTCATACACCCAACCAAAAACATAGAAATAACTAATAAACTTAATAACATTAAAATTATTTTTTTCATAATAAACACCTCATTTTTAATAACAAATAAAGAATCATTTAATCTTTAATAAATATTACTAATCTAAAACGCCCTTAAAGAGGAAAACCTAAACTAAAAAGAAAGAACTGTGTTTGTAACTGGTTCCTGCGTCATAACTTCAACCTTCGCTATGCTCAGGTTGACCCCGACATAAAGTCGGGGCAACTTAACATCGTTATGCAGAATTATTACTCGGACGAAACTTAACTTAAAACTAATGGGGGACAATTGACAATAGGGGGAGAAAACTTTAAAAGGATCTATAGATTGTATGTGACTATGCGAATAATTATCCCTTTACTAACTGTATTTTTTTTGTTATTTTTAATTGGTTGTGGTACTCAACAAGACATAAACAAATTACAAGGACAATTAGAAAATGTAAAGCAAAGCCAAGAGAAACTACAAGAAGAAACTTGTGCGATGTATCCATATGCTGATGGATGTGATAAAGTAATGGATAGAATAGAAGTAAAAAATGAACAGAAAGAGTTAAAAGAAACAGCAATTGAAAATTTAGAATTTGAGAGATGCAATATTTTAGTAGAAGAAAAAGATTTAGTATCCTGCCAATATAGTATCGTTCTTGAATTAGATGATTATACTAAATGTGAACTACTACCAAAGCAAACCTCATGGGGAGCTACATTTAGAGATGCATGTTATTTAGAATACGCTAAAAATAATAATGATAAATCTTTGTGTAATAAAGTTACGATTAGAAAAGAGCAATGTGAATATTATTTTGAAATTCAAGATGCTTCATCTAAAGAACTTAATCTGAATATATTTGAAGGAGATAATTCAAATATGCCCCGATTTATAGAAGTTCATGACCAACCTAGTGAAGAATTTAAAATAATATGGTGGGCTAAAGATTTTGAAATATTAAATATCACTTCGCATTTATGGACTGCTAAAATATTAATTAAGACTAAAAGTGGCATTGAAAAAGAAATTCCATTTGATTTAGGATTTGCTCCTAAAGAAATACTTTTTGATGACGATCCTTTTGCTAAAGAACTCCCCCCACAAATTTGTAATGAAAATCCTTCCTGTAATGGAGTATCATGGATTTATGAGACGGAATCTACTTTAATGGACAAACCATCATATAGCCATACTTTTTATTGTCCAAATAACTTAGAATACTGCCAAGAGTTAATTAATATTATAAGAAATTACAATGGTTAAAGCTGATAATACTAAAATGTCTGAACAACAACAAGATGCTATTTTAGCTATGATTTTATCAGCAGTGGTTTATGGATTATTATATTATTTTTTCTTTGGAGATCTATTTAACCTTCTAAATTTAAATACAACAACAAAAGTAATCATAATGATTTTAGGATGGATGTTTGGTGCAGGAATTTTAATAGGAACATTTGCCAAACAAAAAGCCCACCAAAAAATGGCTTATGGGAAATAACATAATGCCAATAATAGAATCATTCAATAAAGATGCTCTAAGCAGTTCAAAAGTAAATCAATATTTTACTATTGTAATTGATGACGTTAATAATATCACTGATATCCGCTTCTTAATTCTAAGATTTTGTATTGCTTGTGAAAAAGTTATTGATGATATAATAGCAAAATTTGAGAGTAAGGACAAGTCAGAAATTGATGATGTAATAAACATTCAATTCAACAAATTCAAACTTCACAAACAAAAAGATAAATTAAACCTAACAAACCTTAGAAATTTTGCATCTAAAATATCAATTATGAAAAGTATTTGTGATTACAAGAGTCAAGATGATAAATATCTTCAATTCCTTGACTTTCTTAGAGATGTAAGAAATATTGTAGGTCATCAACTAATTACTATTCAGGATGTTCAATCTTATCTAATTAAAAATAAGGATAAATCCATCTATACTTTCATCAAAGATGAAGCAAAACCATTATTAAATAAATTTCTCTTAGAAAATAATTTTCATGAAATCTTAAAGTTCTTACTTCCATTAATCAGCATAGAATTAAATGAATTACAAACTAGAATCATAAATTATTAAGAAGTTTTCTCCCCCTAACTAAATGTACTAAACTAAAAACGCTACGCTAAAAAACTATAATTGTCCCCCTATTGATGGGGGCTAAAGCCCTGTAAGTGTAAGTCTAAAAGTTTCGTCCTGCGTCATAACTTGCTCGACTGACGTCTCGCACCCCCACATAAAGTGGGGGCTGCATAACATCGTTATGCCCAATAAATTTTTAGGCTAAAAAAGACGTAAACTTCTTAAATTACAATCATTTCAAGGTATTTATGACAAGAGTAATTCACTTCGTTCAAAAAGATGAAGTTCGGAAATACA
>Ga0233431_1004941_pt1 | contig 13576 bp, 10 predicted proteins | sample SI_118_April2016_FD_179867 | JGI IMG/M metagenome (GOLD analysis project Ga0233431, IMG submission 179867) | Seawater microbial communities from Saanich Inlet, British Columbia, Canada - SI_118_April2016_200_MG | ecosystem: Environmental > Aquatic > Marine > Inlet | place: Canada: British...
AGAGGCCCTGACTTTGGAATCCCTGGCAATCGCCATGGCCGCAAGAAACTCCGGCGGGATCGTGATCGTGCAGGTCGAACGTGTCGCCCAGAAAGGGTCCCTCAATGCCAGAGACGTCGTTATTCCGGGGATCATGGTCGACCATATTGTGGTCTCACAGCCGGAACACCATTGGCAGACCTTTGAGGTGAAATATAACCCCTCCTTCAGCTGCGAAACCAAGGTCCCCATGGAATCCATCCCGTCCATGGAGATGAATGAGCGCAAGATCATCTCCCGCCGGGGCGCTTTCGAGTTGACCCGTCAGAGTGTCGTCAATCTGGGAATCGGCCTGGCAGAAGGAATCTCCAGTATCGCCAACGAAGAGGAGATTATTGAGTTCATCACCCTGACTGCGGAGCCGGGAGTCATCGGGGGTCTTCCTGCCGGGGGCTTGAATTTTGGTGCCGCCACCAATACCGATGCCGTAATCAGCCAGCCTGAACAATTTGATTTTTACCATGGCGGCGGACTGGACATGGCATTTCTGGGAATGGCCCAGGTAGACACCGTCGGAAACCTCAATGTCAGCAAATACGGGTCGAGGCTGACCGGGGCAGGTGGATTCATCGATATCAGCCAGAACGCCAAGCAAGTCTTTTTCCTGGGCACATTCACAGCCGGGGGTCTCAAGGTCGCTGTTGACAATGGGAAACTGATCATTATCCAGGAGGGGAAAAGCCGTAAATTTGTTGAGCTGGTTGAGCACATCACCTTCAGCGGCAAATATGCCCAGCTCAGAAAACAGCCCGTACTGTACATCACGGAACGGTGTGTTTTCTCATTGACCCCGGATGGCATGGAGCTGATCGAAATCGCTCCCGGCATCGATCTGGAAACACAAATTCTCTCCCAGATGAATTTCAAACCGCTGATCAAAAACCTGCAACTGATGGATGAGCGGATTTTCAAGTCAGAACCCATGGGACTGAAACAGAATTTTGGTTAAAAAAAATTCTGGATTGTATCAAATAAGATACACCTGCTGGAGCCCTATTTTTCCTGCTGAAGCCCGATGCCGTATTTACCCATTTTCTTATAAAGCAGCGTGCGATGTATCCCCAGCAAATCGGCTGTTTTGGCCTTGTTGTTGTTGGCTTTCTTTAGAGCGTACAGAATCGCCTCTTTTTCTGCCAGAGCCACCACGTCTCTTAAGTAGGTTTGTTTATTCAGGATTGCCCTGCTTTTGTTTCTGAAGGGGTTAAAGGGCAGGTTTTCCAGATGTAGAGTGCTCCCTTCCAGTGACGTGAGGGACCGCTCCAACACATTGGAAAGCTCCCGCACATTACCCGGCCAGTGATAATTCAGCAGTGCGGTCTGTACATCTGCATCCATTGTGACCTCCAGCGGAGAGAGTTCGCTCCCCATCTCATCAAGCAGATGACGCGCCGAGGGAATGATGTCATCTCTTCGTTCCCGCAAAGGCGGTATCGGTAATTGGATAACGTTCATTCTGTAATAGAGGTCCTCACGAAACAGTTTGTTGGCGATCATCTCTTCCAGATTCCGATTTGTGGCTGCAACCAACCTGAAATCCGATTTGATGACCTTATTGCCTCCGATTCTTTCGAACTCCTTTTCTTCCAAAACCCTTAACAATTTGGGCTGCATCTCAAGAGGCAGGTCTCCTACCTCATCCAGAAATACAGTTCCCCGGTGAGCCAGTTCGAATTTTCCCGGTTTTCCCCGAGTGTCGGCCCCGGTAAAAGCCCCCTTGTCGTACCCGAAAAGTTCAGACTCCAGGAGGTCTCTGGGAATCGCTGCGCAGTTAATTCTAACAAAGGGGTAGATCCCTCGCGGACCGCCATGATGGATAGATTGGGCAAAAAGCTCTTTCCCGGTACCGCTCTCTCCCAGGATCAAGACAGGAAAAGAGTTGGAGGTCGCCCTGAGGGCTTCACTCTTTAAGATGGCTATATCCTCACTTTTCCCAATGATGCTGTCGAAAGAGTAGCGTGTCGAACGAAATAGTCTTAGTTCCTGCTCGTACAGCTGGACTTTGGATTCAAGCAGAGAGCTCTTCTCTGCCAGCCTACTGATATCAGTGATATCTTGAAACATAACCAGACCGAAAACAGCGATCACCTGATTGTTTTTCTTAATGGGAATGCGGTGCACCAAAATATTCTGCCCCTGGATTTTCATCATCGTGTTAATTTCCGGAATACCGGTTTTTGCAACGATGTGCATGCGGGAGGTTTTTATGGCTTCAGTACAGTGCCTTCCAATAAAATCTGTCGGATTCAGATTTAGAAAACGACCATAGGGTTTGTTGAAATGTGTAATGGTACCCGCAGCATCCGTGATCAGAGCTCCGTTGACAAAACTATCAAAAACCAGGTTGTATAGCTCCAGCTCTTTTTCCAGATCCTGTAGATGGTTTTTCAGATCATTTCCCACGTGCCTCCTGTCTCAATAAAGATACAATGTATACTTAATGATACACATTTTTGGCTATATTCTGCTTTTAACTCTCTTAGGAACGGGTTGTCGAGTTATTTTTTATAATTTTTTTCATGCTCATAGTCTACGATTCTGGTTAACATTGGCGGGCGACCGAAAATACATCCGTGCAGCAAATTATTTCAGCGTGAGCAGACCTGCACCAAAGACTGACACAATCATTGAAAAAGACCGTCTCGAGTAGAGTGGTCTTATATTTGCAGCTTTCAGCACAATTCCAGGGAAGGCGACTCAATTTTGTGTTTTTTACTTGAAATCAATCTCTTAATCAACTAAAGATCAGTTAGTTGAAAAAAACAGCAGCAGGAAAACACCTCTTTGTCAGTATCGTCCCAGAGACGGTTATTTCCGGGGCAACGTCCCCATAGCAGTTGGATAGCATGGACACGGTCAGTTGGCTCATTACCAGCAGTCGAAAAAGGTCGTTTTGTAGATGTATTGCTCAAAACCGTTGCAGGAAAATCCTGAAGCGATAAATTCAAACCGAAAAAGCGGAGACGAAATCATGAATTTTAAATTCTTTAAAAAATCCCTGAAAATCACAGCTGTTGCTGTAGGTATGTTGGGGTTAATGTCGGCTCAAGCCTATGCCAAGGATATTAAGGTAGGTATCATCAGCAGTTTATCCGGAGGTTTGGCTGTGTATGGGAATCAGACCGTCACCGGCTTTGAAATGGGTCTGGAATATCTCACACATGGAACGGGAATGATTGATGGTCGAAAAATTGTGGTCTTGAAACGCGATACCCAGACCAAACCGGCTGTTGGAAAGCAGGTGTTAACCTCTCTTTATCAGGATGAAAATGTCGACCTGGTTGTGGGACCCGTATCATCCGGTGTAGGGACAGCCTGCCTGCCAGTGGCCAAACAGTTCAAAAAAATTCTGATCATTGAGCCGGCCGTTGCTGCCAACATCACGGGAAAGGACTGGAACCGCTATATTTTCAGGACTTCCAGAAATTCCTATCATGATGGGATCTCAAACGCACTGGCCCGAGTCAAACCGGGAACATACGCCATGGGGCTGGCTCAAAATTACGCCTTTGGAAAAAGTGGTGTGGAAGCGTTTGAACTGGGCGTCAAGCAGGCGGGCGGAACCTATCTGGGAACCGAACTGCTACCTTTCAAAACCAATGACTTCAGTGCGCCTTATCAACGCATCGTTCGGAAATTCAAGAAGCACAAGGGTGATAAAGTGCTGTTTACGATTTGGGCAGGAGCAGGAGACCCCATTGGAAAAATCCGCCGCATGAAGGCGAAGAAAAGAGAAGGAATCGATGTCTTTTCCGGTGGAAACATCATGGCGGCGCTTAAAGCGTATAAGAAGTTTGAAGGGATGGAAGGATCAACCTATTATTACTACAAGATTCCAATGAATCCGATGAATGACTGGCTGGTTAAAGAGCACATGAAACGCTTTAGCTCACCACCGGATTTCTTTACAGCTGGCGGAATGGCTGCGGCCAGTGCGGTTGTAACGGCTATTCGCAGCGCTGGCAGTACGGATACCGAAAAACTGATTTCCACCATGGAAGGCATGCGATTTTATACACCTAAGGGTGTCATGCAGTTCCGCAAGGAAGACCATCAGGCGATGCAGGATATGTATCATTTTAAATCCACCAATATCAAGGGTATCGATCATGGTGTTCCCGTCTTGCAGCGTGTGATTCGCGCAGAAGATATGCAGATACCGATTTTGAATAATCGATAGATAAAATTCAATTCTCCCCTTTTCGCCAGCAAGGCCGAGAGCTCACCTTTTCTGGCGGAATGCCCTGAACCCGCCCTGACCGGGCCGTGTCTTATCCTCAGCCATTTAACGACTAGAGTATTTATGGAGGAAGAAAAAAAACCTGTTCTGGAGATATCCAATCTGACCATCAATTTCGGCGGAAATGTTGCTGTCAATGATGTCAGCCTGTCTGTGCTGCCTCACCAGTTTGTTTCGGTGATTGGACCAAACGGAGCAGGAAAAACGACCCTTTTTAATATGATCAGCGGTCAGTATCAGCCGACCAGGGGAAGTATTCACCTCAAAGGTGAAGATATTACAGAATTGGGCGTGGCAGAAACAGCCCAACTGGGTGTCGGGCGCTCTTTTCAATTGGCGTCATTTTATCCCAACCTCTCTATCCTGGAGAATGTCTGCCTGGCCATCCAATTTGTCCAGAAGAAAGGATGGACCTTCTGGAAAAAGACAGATAGTTTCCCGGAGTTCGAGGATCAAGCCTATGAGATACTGAAGCAGGTTTTTCTGGAGGCAAAATGGAATCATCTGGCAATAACATTGAGTCATGGAGAGCAGCGCAAGCTGGAAATTGCCATTTTGCTGGGAATGAATCCGGAGATCATGCTTCTGGACGAGCCCACTGCGGGCATGTCAATCGAAGAGGTTCCTGCTATTCTCGATCTGCTGGAGGCTCTGCGCGATAAACGTGACAGAACTATTCTGCTTGTTGAACACAAAATCGATATGGTAATTCGCTTATCCGACGACATAGCCGTTTTGCAGGAAGGTCGGTTGATTGCTTACGACAGTCCGCAGGAAATTATGAAAAACAAACAGGTGCAAGCCGCATATTTAGGAAAAGCTTATGACGAATGATACCATCCTGGCTCTTTCGGAAATCCAGACCTATATGGCTCAACACCACATTTTGCAAGGAATCACGTTCAACGTGAAATCCGGCCGGGTGACGACACTGCTGGGTCGAAACGGGGCTGGAAAATCCAGTACTCTGAAAACCATTATGGGATTGTATCCTCCCCAGGCGGGAGAGATCACCTTTGCCGGCGAGGCTATACAGGGGATGGAGCCTTATGAAGTTGCCCAACGAGGTGTGGGTTTTGTGCCGGAAGACCAAGCCATCTTTTATCACCTGACCGTCGAAGAAAACATGACCCTGGCGATGCTGGACGATAATCCAAAGACCCAGGAACGCTGTGACAGAATGTTGAATCTTTTTCCCGACCTGAAAAAATATTGGAAATCAAAAGGAGGCGTTCTCAGCGGTGGACAGAGACAAATGCTGGCAATTGCCCGCTCCATGGTCAATGACAATAAGCTGCTGCTCATTGATGAGCCCAGTAAAGGACTGGCGCCCATTTTGGTTGACGCGATCATCGAAGCGTTTAATGAACTGAAAAAAACTGAAACTATTATCCTGGTCGAACAGAATTTTCATATGGCAACCAGTTGTGGTGACGATTACCACATTATCGATGATGGCAGGGTTGTAAACTCCGGTCTGATTGAGGACCTGGAAAGCAACGAAGAGTTAAAGCAAAAATTTCTAGGAATAGGTTAGCCATGAGTGAAAGAATACAAGATAAACCCTTGAACATCTGGACCAAATCCGCTGCTATATCTATCTGGTTCATACCTTTACTGATGGTCTGGATTGTTCCCGATATGATTGACTTCCCGACATGGGCCAGCATGACGGTTTCGGGGATCGCGATGGGCTGCCTGTTTTTTTTAATGGCCATCGGTCTCACGATTACTTTTGGACTAATGGATGTGCTTAATTTTGCCCACGGCGTCTTTTTCACCATAGGTGCTTTTGTGGCCTGGCGAATCTTTACCCTGCTCATTCCAGACTGGGTTGAGGCGGAGTCATTCTGGATCAATGCCGCAGCCATCCTTTTAGCCATCGCTGCTACCGTTATTATCAATTTCGTGCTCGGCATGCTGATGGAAAAATATGTTTTCAGGCAAACTTACGGTGATCACTTAAAACAGATCCTGATCACTATGGGCATTTGGTTCATCGGTGAGGAAGTGATTCGGATTCTGGGGCTGTCAGAAAACCAGGCGTTTTTTACTCCGGGATGGTTTGCAGAATCTTTTGAATTGGGGGATGTCCTGGTTTTACGGTACCAGGTGTTTTCCATCTTGATGGGCTTGTTATTTTTTGTATTGATCCAATGGATCCTGAACAAGACCAAAATCGGTTTGATTGTCAGAGCTGGTGTAGAAAACCCTAATATGATCAAAGCGATGGGGTACAACCTGAATAAGGTCTTCACCGGTGTTTTCGCCGCAGGGGCCATTTTGGCAGGTATCGGAGGGTTAATGTGGGCCGGTTACGATGAAAATGTCAACGCCGAAATGGGTGGCTACAATCTCATTTTCGCCTTTGTGATAGTGATTATTGCCGGACCGGGCTCTGTCAAAGGGACGCTTCTTGGTGCGATCATGATCGGAGTTTTCACTAATTACATGACTTTTTTCACCCCGCAATTGGCAGCAGCTTCTTTGGTTCTTTTGATGTGTGCTATTCTAATGTTGAAACCGTCAGGACTTTTTCCCCAAAAATAGACCTATGACTAATAACCAAACACCGGTGCAATTGGCAAGAATTCATACCCAGGCCAATCGTTATAAATCATCTTCCTTTATGTTGCCTTTGGCTGGGCTGGCCGTTTTTTTTGTGCTGCCACTGCTTAATCCCTCCTATTTTATTATTGACCTGGCGACCAAGGTTTTAATTTTCGGGATATTTGCCTGCAGTTTTGACGTGATGGTGGGATACACAGGCGTGCTCTCTTTTGGACACAGCATGTTCTTCGGTTTTGGGGCTTATTCCTGCGCCATACTTTTCAGAACGATGCCGGAATCGCCAGTTATAGCTATTATTCTGGCGGTTTTATGCTCAACTATACTTTCAGCAATAATTGCTGCTGTGATGGCGTTCTTTTCGTTACGGGTCGTGGCGATGTTTTTTGCGATGATCACCCTGGCATTTGCTTCATTTGCCGAAATTATCGCCATTCAATTCTCCGAAATCACAGGCGGTGAAGATGGCATTACACTGCAGCTGCCTGAATATTTCAAAGTCACGCAAAACGTTGTAGGATGGATTACCGGACAGTCTTTATTGTATTATTTTATTCTGCTTGCCTGTGGATTAATGCTCCTGCTGATGCTACGCCTGACGCAATCTCCTTTCGGCCGGGTTCTGAAATCGATCCGGGAAAACGAAGACCGGTCCGAAGCCCTGGGATACAAAACATTTCATTTCCGGCTGTTTGCGGTCGTCATCAGTTGTATCCTGGCCAGTTTCAGCGGAATCCTCTTTGCTCTCTGGTTAGGCTTCGTCAGCCCGGAATCTACCTTGAGCGTCACCATTACGATTAACGTTCTGATCATGGTCTTGATCGGCGGCATCGGAACGGTGTATGGCGGAATTATCGGCGCCTTTGTCCTGCAACTCTTTGAAAGTGGCCTACCACAACTACGTGTTCTGGCAGACGAGAGCCTTCCTCAATTTCCGATGCTGGGTGAACTGACCCAAAAATGGCATTTGGTATACGGCTCCCTGTTTGTCTGCATTGTCATTTTCTTCCCCTTTGGGATCATCGGCTGGGTAAAACTGCGACAATTGAAGAAACAAACTGCGTGAAGACTACCAACTGAAGGAGACTGTGTTTTGTAGCTTAAAAGACGGACAGAAGGTATTTTATGAAGTTCGTGGAAACCCTGAGGGTAACGCGATTCTATTCCTGAGCGGCTTAAGTCAATCAACCCAGGATTGGAGCAGTCTCTGCGCTCAGCTGGATGATACTTACCATCTGGTCCTGATGGATCTGGTGTTTCAGGGACAGTCCGATAAATCAGGTGATGTTCGTTCGATCGGACAGCATGCAGATAACGTTATAGAGCTACTTGACCATCTACACTTGGAAACAGTCTCTCTGGTTGGAATCTCTTACGGCAGCGTCGTCTCGCAAAACCTGATGGTTCACTATCCCCAGCGGCTGGAAAAGATTGCACTGCTCTCTACCCTGGCCAATAATACCGCCCGTTTTCTTGAGATCAATAATCTTTGGTCAAATACCCTGGAGCAGAACGGTCTCCAGAGCATGATGGACCTTGTCTTCCCATTTTCTTTGGGACCACTGTTTTTTGAAACGCCATCAATGCCGATTCCCCAAATAAAGGAGATGGGGCTGGCAATTAACGAGGGGCAGGCTGTCATGAAACTGATGCAGGGACTGGCCAAGGATTCATTTTACGAGTCCCAACTGGGAGAGATCAACCTGCCGACCCTGGTGATTCATGGGGAATATGACTTCCTTTGTCTGCCCGATATGGGCAGAGCGGTCGCAGAAGCAATCCCCGGCGCCCGGTTTGAACTGATCAAAGGAGTAGGGCATACTTTGAATATAGAGGCGATCCCGCAGTTATCCACTTTGTTAAAAGAGTTTTTGTAAAGATCTTCATTTCCGGGGTACACATAAGCTCTGTTGAATGCTCACCGCATGACATGACTGGTATCATGTCAACTCTCGATAGTTAGTAGTCTGATTGCACATCCCTATCAAGACGAGGCAAAGGATGCTCACTTTTGGAAAAACATATGAAGCCGTTTACAACACATTCCAATGGCAGATTCCTGAATATTATAATATCGGGGTCGACATCTGTGACAAGTGGGCTTCGGACAGAGGCAGGCTCGCACTGATATCTGAAAATGATCAAGGTCAGCTTGAAAAATTTACATTTGCTGATCTGAAGGATTTATCCAACAGGCTGGCAAACGGCCTCAATGCCCTCGGTGTCAAACAGGGGGATCGGATTGGTATTCTGCTACCGCAGAGTCCGGAAACCGCGATTTCGCATATTGCGGTCTATAAAACAGGTGGAATCGCAATTCCGTTGTTTGTCCTTTTTGGTACCGACGCCCTTTTGTACCGGCTGCAAAACAGTGAAGCCAAAGTAGTTGTGACGAATGGGGACAACCTGGCAAAAATTCTGGAGATTTGGAATGATCTTCCACATCTGGAATCAGTCATTGTCACCAACGGTGAAAAACCGGAACGAGTGGTTGGTTTTCAAGACCTGATAGAAAAAGGATCGAAGGAGCTGACGCCGCTGAATACCAGAGCCAGTGATCCCGCTTTGATTATCTATACATCAGGTACGACAGGACCACCAAAAGGCGTTCTGCACGCTCATCGAACATTGCTGGGTCACATGCCCGGGGTTGAGTTTCCGCACAATTTTTTCCCTCAAAAAAATGACCTGTTCTGGACCCCGGCTGACTGGGCCTGGATTGGGGGGCTGATTGATGTGCTACTTCCCAGCTGGCACCATGGGATTCCGGTCCTGGCCTATCGGGATAAGAAGTTTGATCCAGAGAAAGCTTTTCATATGATTGCCAGACATAACGTCAGAAATGCATTCATCCCGCCCACAGCGCTTAAAATGATGCGACAGGTGCAAAATCCGGAAAAACGGCACCCTATCAACATGAGAAGTATCGGCAGTGGTGGCGAAACACTGGGTGAAGAGCTGCTTGCCTGGGGCAGAGAGACCATGGGCGTATCTATCAATGAGTTTTACGGTCAGACCGAATGTAATCTGGTGGTCGGATGCTGTGCAGATGTGATGGAGATAAGGCCGGGCTCCATGGGGCGGGCCATTCCCGGAAAGATGGTCGCTGTGGTTGATGAAAAAGGGCAACCGGTTTCCCCCGGAACGATTGGTGAGATCGCCGTGAAACGACCGGACCCGGTCATGTTCCTGGAGTATTGGAAAAATCCTGAAGCCACCACAAGAAAGTTTATTGGTGAATGGTTGCTGACCGGCGATATGGCCAAAATGGATGGGGATGGATACTTCTGGTTTAACGGCCGTTCCGATGACATCATTACCAGTAGTGGCTACAGAATCGGTCCGGCAGAAATAGAAGACTGCATCATGAAACATCCCGCAGTGGTGATGGTGGCCGTTGTTGGGGCTCCTGATCCTGTCAGAACCGAAGTCGTCAAAGCGTTTATTGTTCTCAAAGCGGATCAAAAACCGTCAACTGATTTGGAAGAGGAGATCAGATCATTTGTCAAAACCCGACTGGCAGCCTACGAGTACCCTCGAAAAATCGAGTTTGTCAACGACCTCCCCATGACCGTGACCGGAAAAATCATGCGGAAGAAGCTGAAGGAAAAAGAGGAGGAATCACGATGAATGTTGGATCACTATTTACTCACCATGCTCAATATCGGCGAGATCATTTAGCCGTCGTGTTCGAGGGTCAACGTCTGACGTACTGTGAGTATAACCAGCAAATCAACCGTACAGCCAATGCCCTGCTTGACCTTGGCATCCAGAAAGGGGATAAAGTGGCCACTTTGCTGCCCAATTGTCTGGAATTGCTTGAAGTATTCTGGGCAGTGGCAAAGATCGGTGCCATTGTCGTCCCAATGAGTACGCTCCTCCTGGAGAGCGCTTTGGTCTCTCTCCTGAACGATTCAGACACAGTCGCGGTGATTGTTGACAAGAGCTTTACTGACATAATTAAATCAATCAAAGACAGACTTCCCAACATTCCTGAAAATCGTTATCTGACCATCGCTGTTGAACCCATTCCGGGTTTTCAAAATTACCATGCTCTGCAGTCCGATGCCAATGTGTTGGAACCATCCGCTGAGACCGTTGAGGCGGACGATGTTTTCAACATCATGTACAGCAGCGGGACAACCGGGCTACCCAAAGGTATTGTTCACACCCATCAAATTCGTCTGGCCTATGGAACCTCATTTGCAGCCAGTTTTCGTATCAATCCGGAGAGTGTGGTGATGCACGCGGGGGCTATTATCTTCAATGGCGCGTTTATCGACCTGATGCCGACTGTTTTCCAGGGGGCCACCTACATTCTGCTGCCTCAATTCGACCCGACCGGCTATATGGATACCATCGCCCGGGAAAAGGTTACACATGTAATAGTGGTTCCAGCACAAGTAATTGCCATGCTGAATGCACCCGGTTTTGATCCGGAGAAACTGGCATCCCTGGAAATGATCCAGGTTTTGGGAGCGCCGCTGCATATGGAACATAAAGAGCAACTGAACAAAGTTCTGCCCGATAGATTTTATGAGTTGTACGGATTAACCGAGGGATTTATGACGGTTCTGGATAAGCTCGATTATCACAAAAAACCACAGTCTGTCGGCACACCGCCACCCCTTCACGAAATGAAGATTGTCGATCACCGGGGAAATGAACTCCCTGTCGGCGAAGTTGGAGAAATCTGCGGGAAAGGTCCGATGCTGATGCCGCACTATTACAAACAACCAGAACTGACTAAGCAAGCGATCGTGGATGGCTGGCTCCATTCAGGAGATATCGGATATGTTGACGAGGATGGTTTTCTCTATTTGATGGACCGAAAAAAGGATATGATTATTTCAGGTGGGGTCAATGTCTATCCCAGGGATATCGAAGAAATTACAGTTCAACATCCTGCTGTGGTTGAGGCGGCTGTTTTTGGAATTCCCGATGAACGCTGGGGAGAAAGCCCGATTGCAGCTGTCATCCTGGCCGAAAAGGGGGCTGTTTCTGAAGAAGCGCTCAAGAAATGGATAAACAGCCGAGTGGGGGCAAAATTTCAAAGAGTGGCTGCTGTTAAGGTCATGAAAGAATTTCCCAGAAATGTGGCAGGAAAAACGTTAAAACGAGAAATGCGGGAACTGTTTAGTTGATCAGGGAGAAGCTTCAAAACGACTTCCAATTAAGCAAGCAAGCCGCAACGTGTGCTGTTTGATCTCATCGAGGCTGCGTCCCGGGTATCTGGAATAACTGATCATAGTACCGTTCAACGCTGAAAACAAGGCGTGGGAAGCAAAACGAGAGTCCGTGGTGTTATTTGAATTTTTAAGAATTATTTCCAGATGATCCATCAGTTCACGCATAATCGGATCAATTTTTTCAGAGGTGTCCGGTGACAGATCTCCACTCAGCATAAAATAACCCATCATCTGATAAAACGTCATATTTTCATTTAGATAGGTAATATAGACCTCGCAAAAACGCGTCACTGAACATCCGTTTCGCTCTTGAATCTCCAGCTCCATCAGACTCTGAATCTCTTTGGCGTGGTTCAAAAAGATATCCACAAACAGATCATCCAGGTTTTTATAATACCGATAAATGGTTCCCGGGCTCATTCCGCCCGCCCGGGCTATTTCCCGAGCGGTCACACTCCTGAAATCCTTTTCCGAAAAGAGTTTCTGGGCCACGGAAATAATGAATTCCCGTCGTGCTCCCCGTTCATAGTCCTTCAGTTTTATGAGTGTTAGATCCGACATAGATCGATTCCGGTTTGGGATTGATCAAGCTGGTTAGGGATCGTTAAAAAAATAACTTCACATAATCTGTTTGCATAGGATCGTTATAAAATAACTTCACTTAATCTGTTTGCAAAAGTCCCAAAAGCCGGACATTTTACAAACAGAATGTGAAGTAATCTTTTAGCCGACCCTGAAGTACCAAAAACACTGGACATTTTACAAACAGAATGTGATCTAATTTTTGAGCCAACCCTTAGTTGGCATCAGGACTGTTGTGAACCTCCCACATATCCTCATCAGAAAAACAGCGTTCAGATTCGTCGGGATTCATGGCATCCTTTTCCATCCTGCGGCGATCATAATTTTCACCTAAAACCTCAGCATAATACTCATGCTGAATCAGCAGATTCATAATCTCACTGGTACCGGTCCATATCAACGAAAGGCGAATATCTCGCAAAGCCCGTTCAATCGGATAGACATCTGTGTACCCAATCCCACCCATGATTTGCATGGCGTTATTCACCACCTTCCAGGCGCCTTCAGTTGCATAGCGTTTGGCCTCACTGACCAACCGACGACAGTTCGGCGCATTTTCGTCGACCGCTTTGGCAGCCATGAAAGTCATCCCGCGAGCAGCATCCAGCTCCATGATAGCGTCTGCCACCATAAAACTGACGCCCTGATATTTGCTGATCGGCTTACCAAATGCCTTTCGGCGGCTTGAGTACCGCACTGCCAGATCCAGCGAACCCCAGGCCCCCAGACAGCCGGCAGCAGATGTCAAGCGCTCTGGAATCATCATTTGATTAAAACAAAAAGCGCCGCCATGCAGCTCACCAATCAGGTTCTCTTTAGGAACCTTGACGTCCCTGAAAACTAAACGGCCGGTCCCGCCACCGCGACAACCCATTAACCCATAGAGATATTCGGTTCTGACCCCCGGTCCTTTATCTACTACCATCAAACTGATTTTATTATATTTATCCGCATCTTCTTC
>Ga0233431_1004942_pt1 | contig 13576 bp, 14 predicted proteins | sample SI_118_April2016_FD_179867 | JGI IMG/M metagenome (GOLD analysis project Ga0233431, IMG submission 179867) | Seawater microbial communities from Saanich Inlet, British Columbia, Canada - SI_118_April2016_200_MG | ecosystem: Environmental > Aquatic > Marine > Inlet | place: Canada: British...
TTATGGGTTGTAGAAGTAATCAGATCTGCAAAACCAACGGGACTTGGGTGAAGACCTGTTGCAACAAGCCCTGCAATGTGGGCCATATCCACCATAAAAAGTGCATCAACTGATTTAGCAATTTGAGCAAAGCCTTTAAAATCAATAATTCTGGGATAGGCACTGGCTCCTGCAACAATCAATTTCGGGCGGTGTTTTTTTGCCATTGCTTCCACCTGGTTCAGGTCAATCATCTCGGTTTCAGGAGACAGTCCATAATGGACAAAATCATAGAGTTTACCTGAAAAGCTGACTAAAGCGCCATGTGTCAAATGACCGCCGTGGGAAAGGTCCATGGCAAGAATCCGATCTCCTGGATTCAACACTGCAAAATAGGCCGCCATATTGGCCCCGGAGCCTGAGTGGGGCTGGACATTTGCATATTCGACCTTGAATAATTTTTTGGCCCGCTCAATGGCCAGGTCTTCTGCCTGGTCCACATATTCACAACCGCCATAATATCTTCTGGCAGGATATCCTTCTGCGTATTTATTTGTGAGGATGGATCCCTGGGCCGCCATGACTGCCGGGCTTGCAATATTTTCAGAAGCAATCAGGTTTAATTCATATTCCTGCCGGTCAGCCTCCTGCTGGATAATCTTTTCGATTTGTGAATCTGTTTTTCCAACGATTCCCATTTTACAACCCTCTTCTCACATATCTAATTATCTATAGTTTGAATTCGTTCCAGATGCCGCCCACCTTCAAACACCGTATCCAGCCAGGTTTGAATAATTTCAAACGCAAGGACATCTCCTATTACACGACCGCCAAGGACAAGGATATTGGAATCATTATGCAGCCGGCTCATCTTTGCTGAAAAAATATCAGAGCAAAGAGCGGCTCGCACACCTGCAAACCTATTGGCCACCATGGACATGCCAAGCCCGGTGCCGCAAAGCAATATCCCCCTTGAATATTGGCCTTTAGACACAGCATCGGCAACTTTTTTCCCAAAATCCACATAATTAACAGATGTCTGGGCTTTGGTGCCTGCATCTTCAATCTGATAACCTCTGTGGACAAGAAAAATTTTTATTTTTTCCTTCAGTCCATAAGCGGCATGATCACATCCGATAATAATGGGTTTGCCTTTTTCCATTTTGTCCCCACTTTCTAAAATTTTGATTTTATAAAATCAACGGCATCCTGGACTGTGATCAATTTTTCTGCATCGTCGTCATCAATTTCAATTTCAAACATTTCCTCCATTGACATGATCAACTCTACGATTGTCAAAGAATCAGCACCAAGATCATCAATCAGAGAAGCTTCCAGAACAATATCCTCGATATCAATATCAGGAATCTTTTCTGCAATCACTTTTTTTACTTTTGTTTCAATCGTCATGCTTTGGACAGTCTCCTTTAACTATTCTTCATTATCAACCGGGGATACGTTCCTATCTTTATAAGCGCCGCATTCAGGACAGGCTGTATGTGGGAGTTTGGGTTCCTGGCATTCAGGGCACACACTCACTGTGGGTGCGCTTGTTTTGTAATGTGTCCGCCTTTTTCTACCCCTTGCCTTGGAACTCTTTTGCTTTGGTACTGCCATTGATCTCTCCTAAGTATATTATTTTATTTGAATTTTTAATTATTATATTCCAATATAATAAAGCATATATATTTACTCCTATTTCCAAAAAGTGTCAAGAAATTAAACCAGTTGCCCGATGCAAAGTTTTGTGATAGTTAAGGGCTCGATTTTACACAATATTATTTTTATGGAGAACAAATGGATACAATTATCACTCGATTCCCCCCCTCCCCTACGGGATTCCTGCACATAGGCGGTGCAAGAACAGCTCTTTTTAACTGGCTATATGCAAGAAAAAACAAGGGGAAATTTGTTTTAAGGATTGAAGACACAGATGCTGCCAGATCCACAAAAGAGTCTGTGACTGCCATTTTGGAATCCCTGAAATGGCTCGGCATGGACTGGGATGAAGGTCCCTTTTTTCAATCCCAAAGAACCTCCATTTACAATGAATACATAGAAAACCTGCTTGAATCAGGGTCTGCATATTATTGTTCCTGCACCCCGGATGAAGTCAATACCATGAGAGATGTGGCAAAGGCCAGGGGATTAAAACCCATGTACAACGGCAATTGTCGGCAAAAAAATCTTGAAAAAGGTAAAAACACTGTTGTACGACTCAAAACGCCTGAGCAAGGTGCTACCATTGTCAAAGATATTGTAAAGGGTGATACTGCGTTTCAAAATGCTGAAATGGATGATTTTATTATCCAGAGAAGCGACGGGTCACCCATGTACAACCTTGCAGTTGTGGTAGATGACCTGACTATGGGAATCAATACCATAATCAGGGGAGATGACCATTTGATCAATACACCCAAACAAATGATGATATATGAAGCACTGAAAACGCCTATTCCTGTTTTCGGCCATGTCCCAATGGTCCTTGGATCTGATAAATCACGCCTGAGCAAACGTCATGGGGCCATGTCGGTTGGCGAATATAAAAAGATGGGATTTTTACCCGATGCCATGATAAATTATCTGGTTCGGCTGGGCTGGTCCCATGGTGACCAGGAATTTTTCAAAAGAGATGACCTGATTGAAAAATTTAATCTTGAACACCTGGGCAGGTCTGCTTCCATGTTTGACACGGACAAACTTTTGGCTCTCAATTCAAAACATATTCAAAACAAAAGTCCTGAAGAATTGGCAGACCCGCTCTTGTTTCATTTAAAAGATATGGGGATTAATGCTAAAAATGATAATTTTACCCAAGGGGTAATCCAAACGCTTCAACCCAGAAGCAAAACCCTTGTTGAAATGGCACAGGGAGCGATTTTTTATTATCATGACGATGTAAAATTTGAAGAAAAAGCCGCTAATAAGTTTCTCAAACCGGAAATTGTGACACTCCTGGAAAAAACTGCAGAATATATTGAAGATCTTGAAGTTTACACACAGGAAGAACTTGAAAATGTTTTCAAAAAAATCATGGAACAAACAGATCTCAAGTTTGGAAAGATTGCCCAGCCTTTAAGGGTTGCCATAACAGGCTCAACAGTGAGCCCCGGCATATTTGAAATGCTTTTGGCCCTTGGAAAAGAAAAAACCATTTTAAGAATTAAAAGTGCTATCCAGATGATTCAGGATAAGGCATAAAGAATCCCGGCATATCCTACAAAACTTTGGGAAGCAGATTTTTCAAAACTTGTTGCGTAATCAAATTCAACAGCCTTGACTGCGCCAAGTTTTCTACAGGCAGCAGACGTAGCCGCAACAGAACCGGCACAGCACATATTTTTATTTTCCAGGCCCTGGGCAATAATTTTTGATTCATCCATTTGCTTTATCGCTTTAATGGCATTTCTATCATTTTGTGTTTTCACCCATTCCACTGCCTTTTCACCGGTCCCAAAAGTCGTAAACCCAAAATCAGGGCCATAATGTGTCATATCCGTGGAACCCAGTATCCTGACATTTCTTGACAGATCCAAAGCTTCAGAAACAGCCATGTTGCCGATAATTGCGGCAAAAAATGAAGGAGCCACACCACAGACAACTATTTTTGCATCTGGATAAAAGTATTTAATAAATGGATATTGAAGTTCAAAGGTATTTTCATCGGGAAATTTGTTAGGTGATCTCTGCCTGATACTGATACCCCGGGCAATTTTATCGGTGAGTTCATTATCTACTTCAATGGGGCCAAATGGTGTTTCAACTTCACCATGGGTCAGGATAAAAGGTTCAGACTGCTTGTGCATATGGCCGCCAAACAGAATAAGGGTATCAATTTTTTCATCAGACGTAAGAGAAGCGATTACCCGGCAGGCAATTGATCCTGAATAATACCAGCCTGCATGGGGAACAATTCCACCAATAAAACTGCCATCGAAAGATCTTTGGTTTTCTTTTAAAAACCCTTTAATGGATGCTTCACACTTAGCAGCAGTTGCAGGATACCAGGAACCGGCAAAAGCCATTTTCTTTTTTTCCATAGTCCCCCTTATAACTATTTTCCTGTTTTTTCAAACACCTTGATCTTCAACCACTCAAGCCAGGGTTCAAACCCTTGTTGAGTCTTGGCTGAAACTTCAAATACGGGTAATTGGGGATGTACCTGTTTCATGTTATCAACTGCCAGTTTAGCATCAAAATCAAGGTAAGGCAGCAAATCAATCTTATTTAGAATCGCCACATCCGCCACCCTGAACATCAAAGGATATTTCAAGGGTTTATCTTCCCCTTCAGTCACGCTTAACACAACAGCCTTTGCATCTTCCCCAATATCAAATTCAGCCGGGCAGACAAGATTCCCAATATTTTCCACAATTAGAAGATCAAGGTCCAAACACCCTAATCCTTTTGCCGATGCAAGGATTAAATGGGCTGACAAATGGCAGTCGCCACCAAATTGGTCCGTATTAATCTGGGTGACTTTGGCTCCTGTTATTTCAAGTCTGTCAGCATCATTTCTGGTGCAGATATCTCCCACGATCACACCCACTCTGACATTGGGCATCAAAAGCTTGAGACTTTTGCAGAGAAGCTGTGTCTTTCCAGAGCCTGGAGAAGACATCATGTTAAGAACAAACACATTTTGTTCTTTAAAAAATTTTCTATTTTTATCAGCTTGTGTCTCGTTAGCTTCAAGAACCCTTTTTTGAATATTTATTTCCATTGATTTTACCTGACTTTATTTATGATTTATATATTTAGTGCCTGACAGGAAACCCGTGTTTGGATGAAAAGTTGCTCATATGCAAGGCGCAAGAAATTTTGAAACCGGAGTGTACTGTAGTACATGAGGATTTCAAAATTTTGCAGCAACGAAGCAGATGAGTGAGTTTTCGTTCAAACACTATTTAGTCTGCAAGTTCCAGAGAAGTTATCTCTATTTCCCTTCCCGTAAGCATTTCAACATCCCCATCCTCACAAAACTGACATTTAAATACCGGTCCTGTCACTTCCCATTTATGATCACAGGATCTACAATGAACCATTACAGCAATAAAATCAATATTCAGTCTTGCTTTTTCCAAAGGAGTATCCTTTGTAATAATTTCAAAACAAAAAGCTAAACTGTGCTCAACCACTGATGCGAGCCTCCCGATTTTCAGATTCACTTTTTCCACCTTTGGATTCTCAATCTCTTTGGGAATAGAGTCCAGGGCAATTTGTACAAGTTGCTGAGCAATTCCCATTTCGTGCATAAATTTACTTCCTTTTTGAATAAAAATTCTTTTTAAACTCTAAAAATCTGTCTTTTTTTATTGCACTCCGCATTTTATCCATCAAATCAAGGTAATAATAAATATTATGGATGGTGTTCAATCTATAGGCCAAAAGTTCTCTGGACTTATACAAATGACGAAGATAACTCCTTGAATAATTTTGACAGGTATAGCAATCACACTCTTCATCAATAGGTTCTTTGTCAAATCTGAATCTGGCATTGGAAATATTGATGGTTCCCATTGAGGTGAACAACTGACCATTTCTGGCATTTCTGGATGGCATGACACAGTCAAACATATCACAACCCATATCCACCAGCTCAACCAGGTCTTCGGGCGTGCCAACTCCCATTATATATCTGGGCTTATGAACCGGCAACAAGGGAAGCGTATGGTCTGCCATTTCATACATCAAGTCTTTGGGTTCGCCAACGCTTAACCCGCCTATTGCAAACCCGGGAAAGTCAATGCCGGTCAATTGTTCGGCAGAAAGAGACCTCAACTTTTTTGTCATACCGCCTTGTATAATCCCGAACAAATTGTTGACACTCCCTTTTGCCTGCCAGAAATCAAAACCTCGTTTTGCCCAGTAAAAAGTTTTATTTACAGCATCCATGGTCTGTTTTTCACTGGCTGGATATCCCATACAAAAATCAAGGGACATCATGATATCAGCGCCAAGAATCATTTGGATCTCAACCGCTTTTTCAGGCGAAAAAAAATGTCTTGATCCGTCAATATGGGACTGGAAAGCAACCCCTTCATCTGAAAATTTGGCCAGTTTTGCCAAAGAAAAAAACTGGAATCCCCCGGAATCCGTCAGCATGGGTTTTTCCCAACGGATAAATTCATGAAGGCCTTCCATGTGTTGAATTACATCACACCCGGGACGCAAATATAAATGATAGGTATTGCCAAGAATAATCTGGGCCTTGCAATGATCAAGCTCTTCTACAGATATCGCTTTTACTGTCCCAAGGGTTCCCACGGGCATAAAAATCGGCGTGTCTATGACACCGTGAGCGGTTGTAATGGTTCCAAGCCTGGCTCTTGAGCCTGACAAACCGCTTATTTCCTTTGATTCTTTTAATAATTTAAAATTCAACATGTTTTTTTATTCGATGAGCATGGCATCGCCATAGCTGAAAAATCGATAATCCTTAAGTTTGGCTTCCGTGTAGGCTTCCAATATTTTTGGTCTTTTATAAAATGCAGATACCAGCATCAAAAGAGTGGACTTTGGAAGATGAAAATTAGTAATCATGGCATCTACACATTTAAAATTGTATCCTGGATATATAAAAAGATCGCACAATCCTGTTCTCGGCTTTACCCGGCCGTTTTCATCACTAAGGTATTCAAGTGTTCTAACACAGGTGGTTCCCACTGCAATAACACGTCGATTTTCATCTTTGGCCCTATTGATTGTGTCTGCATCTTTCCTGGACAAATAAAAAGTTTCGGAATGGATTTGATGATCCCTGATATCATCCACTTTTACCGGCACAAAGGTTCCATATCCAACGTGCAGGGTAATTTGTGCAAACTTGATTCCCTTGCTTAAAAGTTCATCCATTAATGCTTTTGTAAAATGAAGCCCGGCTGTCGGAGCTGCAACAGCACCCTCTTTGGATGCATAAACGGTTTGGTAATCTTCTCGATCATCTTGACTATTTGTGATATCATCTCTTTTGATATAGGGAGGTAAGGGTATTTTGCCAAAAGTTTTTAAAAATTCTAAAAATTCTCCCCCATTTAAAAATTTTATTTGTGATACACCTTTTTTTACAGATTCAACCCTTGCTTCAACTTTTTTTTCCAATAAAAGCAGTGCCCCTTTTTTCGGGCTCCTGGAGGCCTTAATCAGGCAATTGCATTTAAAAAAACCTGTTTTTTCAAGATTTTTCATCCCTGTGGAATAATCAATAATCAATACTTCAACCTTCCCGCCGGTTTGCTTTGTGCCAGACAACCTTGCAGGTACCACACGGGTATTATTGATCACCAAAATGTCATCAGGTCTCAATAATTTTGTAATGTCTTTAAATTGATAATGGGAAATGGTTTGAAATTTTCTGTCCAAATGCAAAAGCTTTGACTCACTCCTGTTTTCGCAGGGTATCTGGGCAATCTTTTCAGTCGGCAAATCATAATCATAGTCAGATAACCTGAAGGTCTTATGTAATTGAGACATCATTGCCCTTCCATGGCAAAATAAATAATGCCAAGCCCTGCCAACATCAAAACAATACCAAATTTTCTGAGCTTTGCATCCTCAAGCCCCATCATCATTTGAACCATTTCCTTCATTTTGTCCGGGAATGCAAAGTATGGCAACCCTTCAACAATCATGACCATACCTATTACACAAAAGAAAAACTTCATAATAGCCTTAGGACCACAAATTTTATAAAGCAAATGAAATTGCTTGTCTTTTGCCCCATCTACTGCGTTGCATCAAAGGCCAAATAGACAGGCTATTAAACCTTTAATGCGCCTTGTAGATGAACCACCATTTTTTAAAGATTGGCCTTCGCTATTTCAGTTTACTTTATTTCATCTGCAGTCCGTATCCTTTTTAAATTCCAGATGAATATAACGACAATCCGACATACTTTTATATTTTTAATGATTTTTATGCAATAAAAATTATAGTAATTGTTTAGCCCGTTAAAAGACGTTATCTCAAAGCCCTGTCTGATGGATATTTGCAGGAGGTTAAGCGTTTAGCATCGAACAAAAATATCCATCGTATAGGGCGGTTTCAAACATAAGGGCTTGGATAGTTACAAATTATATTGATTAATGAAAATATCAAGGTTATATAAGGAGGTTACTATTCATATATAAACAACACGCTATAAGGAAAATAATTATTTATGCTGTTTGAACCTGTTATCGGTCTTGAAGTCCACGCACAACTGAAAACTAAAAGTAAAATTTTCTGTGGCTGCTCCACTCAGTTTGGAAACCCTCCCAATGCCAATACCTGCCCGGTTTGTACAGGCATGCCGGGTGTGCTGCCCGTACTGAACAAACAGGCGGTCACGTTTGCTATTAAAGCAGCTCTTGCCACCCATTGCAAAATCAATCAGGAGAGCCGGTTTGATCGGAAAAACTATTTTTATCCTGACCTGCCAAAGGGATATCAGATATCCCAGTTTGCCCTTCCCATTGCTGAACACGGATATCTTGAAATTGATGACAACCTTTCATCTATCCTTAAAATAGGTATTACAAGGATACATATGGAAGAGGATGCAGGCAAACTGATCCATGATTCTGCAAGGGCCAGGAGCATGGTAGATCTCAACAGGACAGGTGTTCCCCTAATCGAGATTGTTAGTGAACCTGACCTTCGAACACCTCAACAGGCCGGTGCATATTTAAGAAAACTGCATTCCATTCTTAAATATATTGATGTCTGTGACTGCAACATGGAGCAGGGAAATTTTCGGTGCGATGCCAATATATCCTTAAGACCTCTGGGGCAAAAAGCTTTTGGGATAAGAGCAGAACTAAAAAACCTCAATTCTTTTAAACATGTCGAGAAGGCTATTTCCTATGAAATTGAACGGCAAACCTATGTTTTAGAAGAGGGCCGTGCTGTGATCCAGGAAACCCGGCTCTGGGACCCTGTTAAAAACAAAACCCATTCCATGCGGGGCAAGGAAGAGGCACATGACTATAGATATTTCCCTGATCCGGATCTAGTGCCCCTTATCGTTGATGACAAATGGATACTGTCTGTTGAAAAGCAAATGCCGGAACTGCCCGATGAAAAATATTCAAGATTCATTAAAGAGTATAACCTGGAAGACTATGATGCAAAAGTTTTAACCTCATCCCTTGAGCTTGCTGATTTTTTTGAAATAGTGGCCCAACCTTTAAAAGATAAAAAACAAGCTGCCAACTGGATTATCACCATTTTTTTGGGCATGTTGAACAGCAAAGACTTCTCCATTTCCAACTCACCTGTCACAGCAATTGAATTTTCAAAATTATTAACTTTAATTGAAAACAACAAAATCACTACAATAGTAGCAAAAATAGTGTTTGATGAGATGGTAAAAACAAAGAAAGACCCGGAAATTATTGTAAAAGAAAAAAATCTTGAACAGGTGTCGGATTTATCAGAACTGGAAACCATGGTCCTTGAGGTTTTCAGTGAAAATCCTGGTGAAGTTGTTTTATACAGGAATGGTAAAACCAAACTTTTCTCCTTTTTCATGGGAAAAATCATGAAAAAAACCCAGGGAAAAGCGGATCCCAAAATCGTGACACAAATGTTGAAATCAAAACTTTAAACGGAGTAAAACCTTGAAAAAAAATATTCTAATCTACAAAATAAGTCTTACCCTATTTATTTTTATGATAGTTCTCATGGGAAGCACCCAGGCCATTGCTATAACGGAAAATATCAAGACCATAGCAGTACTTCCCTTTAAAATTAATGCGCCGGAAAAATTAATCCATGTGCAAAAAGGCTTAGACCGGATGCTCTACTCCAGGTTATCCTGGAAGGACAATGTGGTGGTGATCCCCCAAAAAGAACTTCTATCATACCTGTCCGACACTGATGGCAGCAAAACCGGCACTGATAAAGTTAAGTCGGGTAAAGGAATAAGAGAAATTGCCCGGCTTACCCACAGCGATTTTGTACTGGCAGGGGCTATTACCAAACTGGGCGGTTCCTTTAGCATTGATGTTCAAGTTTATGATATTGAAAACAAACGATATATGGCTTTTTTTGACCAGTCCCAGAAAAGGGGTGATTTGATTGATAAAACAAATAGGATTGCAGCCACAATTAACAAAAAAATCTTTGGCCGATCCACTTTGACATGGGAAAAAATGGAGCAGGAACAAAAAGCAGATGTTGAAAAGCAAATACGTAAAAATCCCGAATACATGATGAAAACCCCAGGGTGGCAGGATGCAGAAAAATCACCAGGGTGGAAAATTTGGAAATACATTTTTTAATTAGTGTTTAAACGAAAACTCACCCAAACAAGGGTATCGGATCAGTCACTAACTATTTGGCAGGTTTTGACTCAGGTGCGCGAAGAAGAGAAAAAACCGGCACAGGATCTTTGATCCCTTTTAAAAGGACAGGCCCGATGGAGAAAACAGGCCATATCCCGTCCACCATTTTCCGGGTTTCCTCACCAATCAGGATATCACCAAGCTTGGCATGGTCTGACAACCGGGCAGCAATATTGGTCACCCTTCCTGTTGCCGTAAAGGTCATGCGCGTCTCTAAAAGACCTTTAAACCGGCTCATCCCCACAAGGGCAGAACCGGAATTAATACCGATGTTCACATCAATGGTTCCTATTTCCGGTTCCAGAGACAAATTAAATACCCTGTTCCGATCAATAATTTCAAAGGCTGCCTTTACTGCATTGATGGCATTTGTCTTTGCATCATGGTCTTTAAATATGATCATAAGCGCATCCCCGGCCGTCTCATTGATATCCCCGCTGGACCTGTGAATGGGATCCACAAAACTGGAAAACATTTTTTCAATAATTGCATTGACTTGAGTTTCCGGCCATCTGGAACTTAAATGGGTATACCCTTCCAGATCAAGAAACAGGATGGTCACCTCTTTTCTTTCTTTTTCCAGGGTCAATAATTCCGGGTTCTTATCCACCATATGCCGTACTGAACCTGGAACAAAGGGAGTCAGATGATTAAGCATACGGCTGATTCTAATTTTCTCCTGGGTGATTTCCCATTGGTGCCTGGCAGTTAAAATAATATTCCCCAGAATATCGGCAAAATCTCTTATCAGAAAAAAATCCCTCCGGGTATATCGGCTTAAAGGCTGAATCACCACACTGATGGCTGCCAGAATCCGACCTTCCACAAAAACAGGCATGGCATATTCAGCTCCCACAGCAACAAGGCTATTGTCAGTACGCCGTATGGGTTCACTTTGAGACACTACAATCGCTTTTTTTCTCAGGATGGCTTTTTTTATTGCCGACCGATCCCGTTTACAGGACTGACAGCTCACAGGCTCTTCATACAAAGCGCATTGCAATGGACTTGTATACTTACCCGCCTCAGGATCCAAAAGCAGGATACACACTTCCATGGCGTTGGGAATAATTTTTCTGAGTTCTTCTCTGACTTTTTCCACGATTTCATTGACTTCCATCAAAGGAGCAATTTTTCGAATCAAGTTTTGCTGAACATGAAACCGTTCTTTATAATATCTCTCCATTATATTATTTGCTGCTCCTTATATTCACATTTGTCCTTTACGTGGCCAATAAAAAAGGCCTGGTGATGGAAAATTCCATCACCAGGCCAAAACATTCAGGTAGTATAAAGTCTTAAATCTTCTAATTCATTCAAATTAGAAGTTAATCTGCCATTTGGCTCCAAAATATGTTGTTTTGGTCTGGCCGATTTCATCATAATCAACTACACCAACTTCTGGAATAACATATACGCCAGGAGCAAGTGTTATAACTGCCTGTGCATAGTAGGAAGATGCATCATCAGTTACAGGTACACCACCGGGAACTGCATCAAGTTCTGTTTGAATTCCAGCATAGCCGAATTCAACACTGAACATATCATTTAATTTAGCAGTGGCAACTATTACGTAACCCAGAACATCATTGTCACGAACCTGGGTTCCGGTAATAACAGGAAGACCATCAGCTGCTCCAAAGGCACCATTAACATCTGTCCAAATCAATTGACCGGAGTTCTGACCGGAATAGATGTTACCACCAAATTTAATCATACCAAAACTTGCACTTGCACCAAGGGCAACAGCATAGGCATCAATGTCATAATTTGCAACACCAAGGCTATTTTCATAGGAATTATAACCACCAGCAAGTTTAACAGCTACTGCTCCCATTTTCAGAGAATAAGCAGCTTCAATTGTAGGAAGTTTATTTTCTGTAAGACCACCAGCACCAAGAAGGTTAGCTGCTGCAGGAGCAACTGCTGCAATCTGGAAACCACCAAATTTCAGTCTTAACTGTGGAGCACGGCCACTGTAAACACCACCATAGGCCAGAAGGTCTGTGTCACCACCGAATACCTGGTTGGAGTAGAACAGGTTAAGGGGAGTGTAGGTCTGACCAACGAGGAATGTTCCACCGCCGAAATTCCATTCGCCGTAAATAAGACGAGTATTCCAAGTAGTACCAGAATTACCAGCTTCAAAACGGCCGGACAGTTCATCACTAACTTTAACATTGGCACCCACACGAGAGTTACCCTGGAGGCCCTGTGCAAAGTTGTCTACATCAGCTGTAGTTGGTGTAGCAATTGTCTCAATAGATGTCCAGAAAGTACTTACACGAGCAGAACCATAAAAATTCCACTCAGCAGCATTTGCATAACCTGCAATCATAACCATTGCAGCAACAAGCACTATTAATTTTTTCATCTTTTTCTCCTTGTTAAAAATATTATTCACCACCTGAATTACCCGGATACCAGCGCTCCTTTTAAACGAAAGTATCCAGATTCATACACTGTTTATGGAGTTTATCTCCTTTTGTCAAGCTCTTTGTACATTTTTTAACCGGCTATTCCAGTTTATAGGAAATGATATTGGATGAAATCCCCTTTTTCCCGATGGCAATTTTTGATTTACCCACCACGGAAGTCACCAATTCATTTTGGCCGTCCCCGTCAATATCCGCAATGGCAAAGTCACTGATCCATCCCTGGACCGTTCGGGTTTTGGCCACCGGAGCAAGGGCAATACCATTCCAGGAAAGAATTTCAAGGCTTCCCTTTGTAAATCTTTTGTACCGACCCAAGACACCGCCGCCAAGTTCCTCGTTTCTCACTGCAAAAATCTCTTTTTTCCCATCATCTCCAGCATCATAAAAAAGAATCCTGGGATTAAAATAAACCCGTTCCTGAAAGGTAACATCCAAATCATCCCTGGGAAGAAGGAAATAATGGGCTGTGCCGCCAAATTTTTTATTTCCTTGCCAGTCAATCCTGCCCGTGTCAGTGACCACAGTTAACCGTCCGTGTTCATTAATCATCACATATTCTGCTGCATCTTTTTGGGTCACAGCACCCTTTACAAGGGAAAGTACAGATGCCCTTCTGGGCATTCGGAGTTTTTTATCCTTGACATAGCCTGTGCCCATGGCCTTCATAGTGTAGATTTTACCCTTATAAGGATGGGCGGCATATCTCTGGCCGAGAAGAATTTTACCATTGTCAGGGCCGTCAATCACCCTGAAATAATAAGATTCATCATCTGTCAGCGTTATAAATTTACTGCCATTATATTCCACTACAAATGACTTTAATCCTTCTCTTTG
>Ga0233431_1004943_pt1 | contig 13574 bp, 15 predicted proteins | sample SI_118_April2016_FD_179867 | JGI IMG/M metagenome (GOLD analysis project Ga0233431, IMG submission 179867) | Seawater microbial communities from Saanich Inlet, British Columbia, Canada - SI_118_April2016_200_MG | ecosystem: Environmental > Aquatic > Marine > Inlet | place: Canada: British...
TCTTATGTTGTTTTAATAAAGATATTTTCTCTTCGTCTGTCAAATAAAATTTCATACATATAATTTACTCTTTATAGAAAGTTTTTGAAAAGTTATTTTTTAGATTTCATTCGAGAGAGGTATAACATAAAAAAAAACAGGAGTATTTCTATTATGAAAAAACATGTTTTAAACCTATTTATAGGCGCATTTTTTTTATTAAATTTTTCTACCGGATTAGCTCTACCTGATTCAACAGGAATGAAATCAACAATATTAGTTACCGGAGCAAGTTCTAGCTCTACACTGCCCTTAAAAATTGGAGGCCTAGGATTCATACAAACAACAGCTTCTCCAATGGTAGTTCAATGTTGCGGAGAATTATATCAAAAGTATGATGGAACAACGCCTACTATTGGAGAGATATTTTTTGGAGATGAAGCAGGTCCAGTATCAGCAGACATCTTTTTAGCAAGCTGCATTACACAAACAGCAGTAGACGACCCTACTGTCACAGCAGCAAATGGTCTTTTGGCCTTTGGAACAGAGTTTCTAGATAGAGCAGCTTCTTTTCCTAATTCATCTTTCGGGGTAATGTTAGGAGGGCCTAGTGATAGCACCATAGAAAATTTTATGGCTCTTTCTACAGAAGATAGAACTACTTTCAAAACAAATGTAGTAGAGTACATCTCTAGCACCTGGACAAGGGCTGATGGAGGCTACAAAGTTCTCTGCGTTGATGCAGGAGATTCCGCCTATCCTTATGACACTGCAGACGAATATGATGATTGGTGGGTATTTGTTTACGAAGTCTCAACGCTTCTTAAACAAGCTTATTACACTACTTATGGATTTTATTTTACTACTATGTTAACAGTTGGAACAAATGACAGATTAGGCGCATTTGCTTCAACAGCAGCCTTGGCTCTAAAAGCAAATTCAATAGCGTTAGGAACTGACTACACAGCTCCAGCTGTGGACCATATACTTGTTTGGAGTACTGATCATGCAGATTATGATACAGCAGTGTATCCTGATTCAGCAATGCTCGATTTTAGCAACACGATAACAGATGTAATATCTGGAGAGATAAGATATCCTTGCATGATAGATAAGGCAAGACTCCTCTTAAAATATGGATGGGAATCTGAGCGTTTAGTTTTAGGACTTGGAAATTACACTACCCAAGTAAAAGCAACAGGAAATGAATACAAACTCTACAATGCCTATTCAGATTCAGAAAAAGAAACTTTAGAAAGTTATGTTATCAATGACGATACTCTTCAGTATACCGCTCAATTAACAGGAGATGCATTTCAATCATCACTACATAATACAGATAGTGTACTGTATAAGCAAGCCGCTCTTTTAGCTGCTAAAACACTTCCAACAGATCCTACAACAGATCTTGCTACTTTAAGAGAAAATGCTTTTGCTTCAAACGATGCTAATTTTATGTGGAGCAATGGCACCACTTCACACCTAGCCTTATGGGATACTACAGGCGATTTTGAAGGATCTTTAAACCTAAAACAAACAATAAAAAGGTTCTATCCAGCATTTTATAATTCAACAGCAGTACCTGCTTATGTAGACGCACAATAACCATAAACTTTAAAAAGTTTAATCTTAGAAACCCTCTAACCAAAAGTTAGAGGGTTTCTATTCAAAAGCATAAAATCTCAATATTTTTTTTTAAAACAACTCAAATAGAATCCTCACTTTTTTAAATAAAAAATTTAAGCTTTATTGCAAAGAACTCATAAGGTAAATTAAATCCTCTTATTTTATTAAAAGTATAAAAAATGACTATAATATCAAATAATACAACCATTCCCTTCATTAATGAAAATTCCACGTGCCCTGAAGTTTATCCTTTTATTGCTATATCTAGTTTAATAGGTTCTCTTGTTACAATAATATTGCAAAGACCCATTATAGCAATCTGGAAAAAATTCCAAACAAAACCATCTTCTCATAATTTTGAAAAACTACAATTTGATCTAGAAAAATTTAAAATACAAACAGAAATCAGTAATAGCAATTTATTAAGTAGTTATTGCCAACCAATAGCCAAAGAAGGTCTTTGTTCTTATCTTAAAAAAATGGATGTTGAAGAATATGAAGAAATAAAAAAAGAACATAAATTGCTTTTAGAATCTAACGTTAGTTTAAAAAAATCAATTCAAGTAGGGATTATAGCAACAATAAGTGTTTTAGCTTTTGGAGTTTTATTTTATTTACCTATATTTTTCACAAGTCCTATTGTATTTTCAATGAGTAAAAAAATGATTGTCATTACATGTATTATAACAACTTTATTTACTATAACAGTAAGCAAAATGCAATCTGATATAAATAGAAAAAAACTATTAGAAGAAACAATAAAACCTAACAGAAAATCAAGATTAACTTCAAAAGTACATAAGTTAGAAAAAAGAATCTCAAATATAGAAAAACAAAAAAAGTTTTCAAAAGAAATTATTCAATTAAAAATCGCAAGAGATTATTTCAATGAACACTTAAAAAAAACCTCAAAAACATCTTAAGAAAAATCTAAATCTCTCATTAGTTGTAATATTGCTATCTCTTTTGCTTTAGCTTCTATTTCTATTGTGATGTTTTTATATTTTTTCCAACATTTTGGGAAATCTTTAACATCTATAAAATCAGCATGTTTTTTTATATTTTTAGCTTCCCACCCATCTTTGGGAGAGGAAAGATGAAAAAGAGGTTCCATATTCCATGTAGCAATAGCTCTTTTAGTAACTTCTTCTTCTGATAGAGAGTCCTTCAAACATCTATGATGATGAACATCATATACAAAAGAAATTTTTTCTTTTGTACAAAAGCCTAAAAGATCTGAAGGTGTAAAACTTCTATCATCATTTTCTAAAGTAAGTTTATCTATAACAGGTTTACTCAAATATTTTAAATTATCTTTTAGTCTTAATAAAGCAAGCTTTTTATCATTATAAGCTCCCCCTGCATGAATATTGATAACATCAGCTCCTATAAGATCAGCAAGATATCCATGATATTCAAGTTCTTTGATACTATTTTCAACTACTAAAGAGGTTGGAGAATTTAACACGACAAACTGATCGGGATGCATAGTTAAACGAATATCTTTTTCTTTTGCATAAACTTTAATATCCTTTAAAAGATCAAAGATATTCATAGCATCTTGCAAATCTTCTATTTTATAACCTACTTCAGGATGTGTATATAAAGGAAAAAAGCGTGATGTCACTCTGAAAGAGCCTATATTATTTTCAAAACAATAAACAAGAGCTTTTTTTAAGTTTTGACAATTATGAAAAATAATATCAGAAATATATTTTCTTCTAAAAGAAAGCTCTTTTTTTGATAAAAAAGAAGCTTTCGATGTTTTAAAAGTAATATTTTCTTTGTAAAAAAGACAGCAAAGCCCAAATCTCATATACTAATTATTTTCCAAGTAAACATATCAATTAACAGCTCATTTTTCTAGCTATTTCAGTCATTCTTTTTCCTAAAGACCTAGCTATATCCAAACCAGTTTCAGTGAGAGGCTTGTCTGCTTGCATTTTCTATCCCCTCACATATAGCTTTTGCCATTAAATAGTTATTAGAAAACATACTATAATATAGAACTAAAATTTTAGGTCTCATGTTTTTCTTTTAATATGCCTTATAAGAACTATGCTTTTGATTTTGCATCATACTGTTCATATTATTTTTCTCTTTGTTCTGCATATTATCATATCTTCTTTCCATCATATTCTGTTTCATCATGTGACGATACATTTCCGGTCCTCCGTCATACCAAAATCTAACAACATGAAATATAGAACAAAATAAAGATAATACAGATAAAATAATAACAACCCATGCGACAAAAATGCCCCAGGCTTTTTTCATTTTATTTTGACTTTTAATAAAAATTAAAAGAGCTACACCAGCAACTAAAGCTATAAGTTCTAACGAAAACGTAGAATGCATAAAAAATAACATAACATATCCTTTAATGTTTTATTTTCAGAAATAAATGTTTTTATATTTATTTACCAATAAAAATAAATTTATATCTAAGTAATGTTTTATTAAAATTACACTCCTTTGTTTTCTAGATACATAGACCCATATTCAATTATTTCAGAAAATAAATCTTTTACCTCTTCTACTTCTTCTATATCAAATATCGAGTAAACTAAATCCATAGAATTATCTAATAACTGTATAGCTTGATCCAATCTTTTCGTATTTACGCAATCATTAAACTGCTTGATAAAATAAAGTTCTTTTCCATTTAAAAAGTAAGTATTAGCCTGCAATGCCTTGCTTAAAATCTCTAACACTTTGTCCAGTTTTTTTAATTCCACATAACCTCTCATGGCATAAAGGAAAGCGCATTGCCGATCATAAGTATCATCAAATATTGACTCTGCTATTTTTTCAATATCTTCTAAAATATCTAAAGCCTCTTCATCTTTATTTACCTCTGCGTAAGCTAGAAATACACCTTGTAAAAAAGAAACTTGAGATAAAGGATCTTTCAAAGACATGGCAAACTGCAAAGCTTTTTCTATGCATTGTAAAGATTCAGATTCTTTGTTTAGTCGAAAATAAATAGCAGATACATCTAAATAAAACATATTTTTGGGGTAATCATCTATTCCAATAACATCTATTAACTCAAAAGCTCTTTCTAATAATTCATTAGCTTTGTCTTGGTTATTAACCTGCTCATAAACGTCAGATAAACGTACAATAAAATTTACAGTATCCTCGTCTTGATCTTCTTCTAATATAGATAAATCTATATCCATATCTAATATCTCAAGAGCCCTCTCCATGTCATTTTTTTTGATATAAGAGATAGCTAATATTAAAAACATGTTATTTTTACCTTCAGTATAATCAGAGGTGATAGAACAATAAGAATCACCTTCACCAAATTCTTTATGTATTACAGAAGGTATCAGTCTAACTAAAGTTAGAGCTTTATCTAAGCATCCTTTGTTACATAGTTCATAAGAAGCTTTAAAAAGCGTTTGTGGAGAAGTTTTTTCTAAAGCTTTTTCAAAATAAATCTCATCTTCTTCTGTAGCTAATTTATTAAAATCTTCATAACAAATAGGACAGAAAATAAGTTTATCATCATTGTGAACGTCACCAAAAAGCATATTTCCTGGCATTTCATTTAACTCTAACATACATTTTTCACAGAAAATATGCTCACAAGATCTTTTATAGCGACATTCTACAATCATTTTCTCTAAATTCAGTTTCTCATCTATAACAACTGGATAATAGATATGATCCATTATCCTTTCACAACACCTATCACAAACATCTTCTGCAAAGATTTGTTTTTCAAAAAAAGTAAAAACTAAAAAAAATAAAAAAAGATTAAAATAACAAATATATTTAGTTTTTGATCTAAGAATTTGATACATCTTCACCTCCTAAAAAATTGAAGGCAAAAGACTAAATCATTAAATAAAAGGATACAATAGTATTAATAATTAATTTGTATTATCTTAAGAAAAATTAACAAGGTTTTTATTACTATATACGTAGAAATTTCCAAATGATTCAAATCCCAGCTTTTCATATATACTTAAGCCCTTATCAGAAGCACCTAACACTGCAATTTTATAACCATTTTTTTTAGATTCCAGTAAGGTGTGAAAGGTCATGTAAGAGCCAAATCCACGCCCTCTGAAACTAGGAACAGTAGCTATATCATAAACACCGGCAGTACAACCATCAAAAAAGCAACAAGAAGAAGTTACCGGTTCATCTTTATAATATCCGACATATAACTTCATATTCTTATATAACTGTGATGTTTCAACAGCTATTGTCTCATAAAATTTTATAACATTATCATCGAAAGGTTCAAATACTAAAGCTAAAGCATAACTAAAATCTCTTATCTGAGCTTTACTTACAGCTTCTCGAATATCCAAATCACTATTTTCTGATAAAAATCCTGTAGATATATTTTCTAAATCCGCTGCCATGCAAACATCCATTTCTTCATTAACAAACCCTAGCTCTAATAAGATTTGATTATCTTTACCAATTAAAGAAGAAGGACCACACCACCATGCCATAGGTAGATTTTTATCCGTAAAATAATCTCTAACTTCTTTAGCATATTTATTGAAATTATCTTCCTTAACATTTCCTCCTATAGCAGTATTAAAAGTATCTGAGCGTAAATTAGAATTAGATAAAAATATATTGTTAATTTTCACAACTTCCATACCTTGTATCCTAGAAATAAAATAAATAAATTTTTCTAAGAAGTTTTTCTCTATAGCTTCAATTACTAAATTTTTATTCTTTAAGGAAGCTAGTTTTTTCATTTCATATCTCCATTCACAAAAAACTTAACTTTTTAGATATTAATTATTAGTATCTTGTCGTAAAAACTCACAAACTAAACTACATACTTTTTTACTAAAAATAATAGTTTTATGTCCTCTAAGAAGAACAACTCTTTTATGGGGAACAGGCAAGTCTGTTTCCTCTACGGCAACCATGCCATCATTTCTTCCTTTAATAAAAGGGTTAACGCCTAAATTACCTGCGATAACTAAAATTTCATCTAATGACTGTGGATAATTACCCAGCTCATCAAAATTAGGTTTTTCCATAAGCTCTTTTCCTGAAAAACCTTTTGCTATCAATCTTGCAAAAGAAAACTTACCAAGCCATCTTCCCCATGAAGCACCTTTTAAAGGAGGTGCTATCAAAGCTATTTTCCCTATTTTAGCTTCAGTTGGACAGTTTGGATTATTTAAAGCAGAAAGTAAAACCAAACTTCCCATAGAATGAGTTACAAAATGTATTGGTTTTCCAGGTCTTTTTCTAGATAAGTTAACAAGCTCTAAGACCAGCTCATCTGCATGCTGTCTAATATATTTATCTCTACTAGGATAACCCCAGTTAACTACATCCCAACCATCTTTTTTTAAGTTCTTTTTCAAAAAACTCATATTCCATGGACTTCCCATGAAGCCATGAAGACATACAACAGATTGATCTTTTTCAACAGAGAAAATAGGACATACTAAAATAATAACAACTAAAAATATTTTTTTTAACATAAGCTATCTCTAAATAAAATTATACTAGCTTATAATAACAAAAAAGCTTTTTTAGAAATACTTATCTGCGCTAAAATGCTTATCTAAAAATTTATTTATTACATCCCATGAGGAGGAGTTACATGAAAATAATTTCATTATTCATAGGTTTAATGCTTTGCATGCAAGGGGCATATGCAAGTAGCTTAGATCTTTATTATAACAATGACAAATTTCAGATTTACTGCTCTGAAAATACAGAACAAACTGTTGATAAAACATCCTATGATTTAGAAAAATTTTATACAAAAATGTCTAGAGAATTTGATCATTATATGATAGATCCAATAGAAATAATTATTTATCCAAATATAAAATCTTTTCATAAAGCTATCGGAGAAGAAAATGCTCCAGAATGGTTAGTCGCTAGTTGTATCAATCAAAAAATTAAAATTGTCTCCCCTGACAATCCCGGTACTTGCCATACAAGATCAAGTATTAACAAAATTATGAAACTCAGTATTGTAAAAGCTATGATTACTGATAAATATGGTAATGTCCCATTTTGGTTAACATTTGGTTTAGGAGCTATAAAAGCTGACTTTACCTATCATAAATCACCTGAAGAAATCCCTTCTTTAGATCAATTAGAAACACTAATGAAAAAAAATGACTTTGAAGAATTTTCAAAAATTCATGGATATAGCATAAGTTATTATTTCGTCAAATTCATACAAGATACATATGGAGAAGATTTTTTATTAAGAATAATTCCTCTTCATAACATATATAAAGAAGGTCTTTATGATGAATGGAGAGAATCTCTTTTATAACACTTCTTTAAAAAATTTCAGTTAGATGATTTTATTCATTTAACTGAATAATTTTATTTATCCCAAAATATGTCTTTTTCAAAATTTTACAAAAAATAATTGCAAATTATTTTTTAATTTTGAAAAATTTGTCTTATTATTCATTCACAATAAATTAACAAGCTATGTCTAGAAACAAAAAAAACAAGCAATTATTTATAATTGAAATATCTCTTATCACAGTACTAATCTTTGTTTTTCTTGGCATAAAGATACCAGATGACTTTTCATCGGACACTCTGATTAACAAAATTGAAGATAATCTCATAACTAATAACGACTCTATACTAAGTGAAATTACTAAAAACCCGCTTTATTACATAGGGAATGGAAAACAATCTATTGCTTTTGTAAGTACAGATAAATTTTATGTAATCAAATTTTTCTTAAAAAAGCCAATAGACTCCAAAATAAAAATTAGGTTTCCTCTTTTTCTTAAAAGATTACATAGCACAAATATAAATAGAATTCATGATAGAACAGATATCCTTAAACGCTACTACAGCGCTTTTGAAAAAGCTCCAAACGAAACAGGACTTATAAGTATTTACATAAATAATAAAATACCCAACCTGCCTTCATGCAAAATCATAGACTACAACAAAAAAGAGCATTTAATAGACTTAAATAAACACGCATTTGTTATACAAAGGTATGGTAAATGTGTAAAAAACACTTTCTCTAAATTGTCAAAAAAAGAAAAAAAACATTTCACTACTGCTTTAGAAAAGCTTTTTGAGACATTATCAAAAAAAGGTTTACTCGTCTTAGGAAAAAGTTTCAAGCAAGACAATTACGCCTTTATTGATGATAAAGAAATCAAAAGATTAAAAAATCTTTTCATAAAATGGAATGGAAGAGTCAACCAAGATTTTTAAATTCCTCAGTTCAAAGAAGCATTATGTAAAATCCTCCCTTCAACTACAGGGGAAATAATATTATTTTCTTTTAAATACTCTATAACTAGATTCTTAATAAAAACATCAATATCCTCTTTCTCAGAAGCAAAATCAAACAAGACAGAACTTGGTTTTGTTAAAAGCTTAAAGCTAGTAGTAACTACCAAATATTCTTTTTCTTCTTCTATAAGCAAATAACTACCATCTTTTTTTTGTATCTCAGCTTTAACAATCCTATTTTTATTTTCATTAACAAAACTATATCTTATCCCTGACACTTGAAAAAAATTATGACCAAGATTGGGCCAATTAACAATACCGTCTTCCAAGGCCTGCAAAATATATTTACCTTTGATTTTTAACAACGAAGGATAAATATCAAAAGGCAACATAGCTTCTATATCTGATAAAAATAAATCTTTAGGAGGAATAATTTTCCCGCCTCTTATACTACTACCTGTTATCATAGCAATATCTGCAGAAAACTTTTTCTTTAAGATATCTGCAATTAAATTACCAATAGCTGATTCTTTTGTTCTAAGAGAACTTTTAGTAGTATCTAAAACAGACAAACTCTCAGCTATTTTTATTTCACTTTTATTTAGAAGGCTCAAGTAAGAGTTAATTTTACTTTCAATTTCTTTATCTGAAATAAACTTATCATCTACTTTAACAAGATCCCAATCATGAGAGTTATCTTCTTTAGAAAGTTTCAAAACTCCAATATGTTTGGTATATGCATCCGGATAAACAATAACAGTTTTTTCTTTATTAGGACCAATTACAACAACTTCTTGACCTTTCTCAAATTTATCATGTGAATGTCCTCCACAAATAACATCAATACCACAAACAGACGATGCAAGCTTTTTATCTGTTGCAAGCCCCATATGACTTAGGACTACTATAAAATCAACTTTGTCTATTTCTTTTAATTTTTTAACTTTTTCCTTAGTTACTTCTAATATATCTATATTTAAGTCTAATTGAGAAAGCTCACTACCAATGGAGGGGTAATAACTTAAAGCATCTGTCATTAATCCTATAAACCCTATTTTACAACCTTTTTTTTCAACAACATAATCTGAGTAACAATCTAAAATAGGTGTCTTAAAAGTCATGTTAGACATCACTATCGGAAATGTACGATATTGCAAAGCTTTTAAAGTAGATTCTGACCCAAAATCAAAATCATGATTTCCAAGTGTTGCTACATCGATATTAAGATCATTCATTAAAGAAAAAATAGCCTTACCTTGAAATTTCTGAAAAAACTTGCCATTTCTAAAATCTTCAAACAAATAGTCTCCGGTTGCCACCACTATTGCATCAGGATATTTTTCTTTTGTTTTTTTGATAGCAGAAGATAAACAAGAAAATCCGCCTACTTTACAAACATTATCTTGTTTTAATTCAAAAGCAGGCTCTACCTGTCCATGCAAATCAGCCATTGTTATCAACACAACATCAAAAGATGTTTTATCATTGGAATAAACATTAGTTAATAAAAATGGTAACATCAAAATAAAAATACTTCTTATCATAACCATTATAAAAAACTTTTTAGAAAATAAATTTTACTCTTTATATTATTACTCATCAACGTCAAAAACAAACTTTCATCAAGCAAAAAATTTATCTGATTAAAAACCTAAATCTTGATTTTATTAAAGAATTTAATTTTACTATTTTCCAAAAAATTTTCAACATATCAACGAATGAAAGGAGCATTTATGCATTATCTAACATCTGAAACTATAAAAACAGGAATATGCTTTTCCTCTAACACACTATTAATACCTGTAGGATTAGCAATTGCAGCAAGAGGATCTAATTTTTCTATCATCAGTGGAATAGTAATTTCTAACTTAGGATTAATAGGAATGCTATTTTTTGGAGCTTATGCCAAAGGAATAGAACTTATAGGAGAAAATTTTGCAAATAAATATCCTCAAGCTTCTCAAAGCTTAGAAAAACATCAACTTAGCTTTTTAATTTTACAAACCTGTCACCAAACAGCTTCTATGCTTAGCAATATATGTTTTCCTTTAAAATATATGTATCAATTTTTTGAGAAAAATTGCACTAAAATAGCCAATAAAGCTTGTAACGAGATAGGATATATTAACTGATAAATTAATAATCTAGATCCTCAATAAATCCAGAAGTCTTCTGAGGTTTCATTATCTTTGTGTTGAAAAGATGATGATAATCTTTAAATCTAGAAACTATAAAAACCTTTTCTATAGAAGAATCTGCAAATCCTATTTGTTTCATTAATTCTTTTTTAGTCTTGCTTTTATCTTTTTTAAAGTTATCTAGCTCTTTTAGCATTAAATCTTTTTCATCGCTTTGAGAAGCTTCCTTTTCGAAAAATTGTATTTCTTCAGTAAAAGCCTTTTCAAAAGTTTCTTCGAAATCCTTTAAAGGTAAAACTTCTAACACCTGATCTTCTTTAGGATCAATTAAACCTTTATATTTCTCAACAAACTGAAAAAGCAACATCATAGGAGGCCGCATATTAGATCTATTACCTTCTTTTACAGCTCTTTCATTTCTTGTTAAACATCTTTGTAATAAAGTTTTCAAAGGACAATATACAAGACCTATTCTAACAGGAGCACAAAAATGCATTCCCATCAAATGTTGTATAAAAAGATCCATATTAAAAGGATCGAAAATAGAATCTTTACCTTCTAGCGACAAAGAGATAGCTTTGTCAAATACTCTTACTTCTGTTTCATCTGAAGAAAAGTGATCATCTATTTTTCTTTTCATTTTTTTTACAGCTTCTATAGATGCCGTAGCTTCTTCTTTTATCTTTGAAGAAACGTTTTCTTTAAAAATCACCTGATCACAGAAAACGGCAATAAAGATATTGTCATGGTCAACAGCTTTTAAAATTTCATCATATTCATCTTTCATGTGTAATTTGATTAAATCTGCAATATATGAGCATACTTCAAGATCAAGGCCTAATTCATTCCACTTTGGGTAAGATGTTTTTAAGGACTGAATGATTGAAGTCTTTCCAGCTGTAGAGGTTCCTATAAGACAGTAAATCTTTCCTTCTCCAAAAAGCTTTAAACGATCTTGAAAATATTTAGCCCTTTCTAAGCTTTTTTGCATTAATCGAGAAACAGATTGTCTTTGCGAATCGATATCACAATCATCTAATCTTATAGAGTTATATAAAACAACTTCTTTTGAAGAAGAAACAGTATCTAACACTGACATATAATACCTAAATTATTTAAATATAGTTATTTTTAGAAAGGCTTAGCGTGTTGCTTAAATGATTCTACTGAATCCTTTCCTATCTGTATCCTTTTTATTTCACGTCTGCATATTCTAATTAATATACTAAAACTTCCGCGAAAAAAAACTATATCTACAACCTCAAAGATTTTTTTCGCAATAACCTTGACAACTTCCCAAAGAGCTCTTCCCAATCCTCTCGCTTCACGATTTTCTTTAAATCTCTGAAAAACAGAACCACTAAATTGTACCACATAATAATAAATTATTTAAATATAATTAAAATAATAATTACATAACTGCAATTAATTATTTAATTTTAAATATTTTATTACTTATAATTACGTAAGTTCTTACAAAAGAATCTAATAAGGAAAATAAATATAAAAATTCCTAATGACCAGCAGACAATACTCAACTAAAATGAACTAAATATCAGACACTTACAATATAGTTATTTAGTTTTCTTTCTTTTTTTAAAGATTGTAGGAGCCAACTCTTCACCCTTTTCATAATCCATAAAACCATTAACCATAGTTTCTGAAGAAAATCTTCGTTGCAAAGCCCCAACAACAAACAAAAAAACAATAACTAAAAAACTTTTTAAAAAATAGCTCATAACGACCTCTTTTATAGTTGTTTTAGTCTTAAAAAATAACACATAAAGATAAAGATACAAAGCTAAAAAATTAAGAGCTTAAATATTTAATAATTAACAACATATATAACATTAATTTTCAAAAAAAGTCTTCCAACTATAAATTGCAAAATTCTTGCCAGAACTATTATGACAGGCAATTATCCCTTCTGGAAAGTCAGGTGAAACCTTAATATTCACAGCATCAAGTCCATCGGTATGTCTGACGCCTTTTGGATAGCAAGTCTTAACAAAAGAGTTTCCATTTTCCCTTTGATAAATCTTAAAGCTTGAGTTGCCTTGAGAAGATAAAATAATAAATCCTGTTAAATCATCTTTTTTATATAAAGCTAGACCTTCTCTATCTCCTTTAATACCATCATTTACAGCAAACCTTAAAAGTAAATGATCATCCTTCATATCAGGATCAGCATAATATTTCAAAATAGCAGCTCTTTCATCTGAACAATAAAAATAACCTAACTCATCATCCACGCACATACCTTCTACAAAACTTTTTTGATCCTCTTTTCCAAAAGATCTCATCAAAGTTCCTTCTATTTTACCATTATTATCGGTTAAAAGAATTTGATGAATGTTCTCCTTTTTTTTTGAGCTAGTAAAAACAAACAGCTTGCCATCTGATTTTCTTTTATAAAGAGAAACCCCATAAGTTTCATCTATTTGATAAGAAGGAATTTTTTTCTCTGTTGTAATATCTATTAACGGACTGTTTAGAACTGGTCTAATTTTCAATAATAGTTTATAATATTCTCTTTTTTCAAAGGAGAACGTTATGCAACAAGTAGAGATGATCTGTTTAGAAGATTTAGTATCTAAAAACCAC
>Ga0233431_1004947_pt1 | contig 13558 bp, 12 predicted proteins | sample SI_118_April2016_FD_179867 | JGI IMG/M metagenome (GOLD analysis project Ga0233431, IMG submission 179867) | Seawater microbial communities from Saanich Inlet, British Columbia, Canada - SI_118_April2016_200_MG | ecosystem: Environmental > Aquatic > Marine > Inlet | place: Canada: British...
TCTGGTGATTCTTATCAATGTCATGCTTGGTGAAGGTGAATTCGGTGAATGTGAATTTTGGGCCGCTGATAAGTCCCTTGATTCATTGATTAGCATTAGTGATGTGGTTCTGCTAGTAGACGAAATTATGGGTGTTGGGCTGCCTCGCATAAGCCAATCTGAACCCAAAGCTGATTTCATTATTGAGGATGGGAGTCTCATCCTTCGGGCCTCCGAACCTGCTGAAGCTTTTAGCTTTACTCTGAAGTCCACCACGCAACCAAGCATCATGAATTATCCTGGTTTGACTATTACATCCAGGGAATCGGATGAGGGACTCAAAGTACTGGGCTATTGGAGTGGCGATGCACCTCTAGAGGTGGAGATATTAAAAACTCAAGATACTCAGTTTGAAATTTCTCATCCTCAGGTAGCTGGTGCTGCCGGTGTGATGATGAAATCAGGAACGACGCTGATACCTGAAAGTTTTGAGATTACTTCGGTTTATCCAAACCCATTTAATCCAACAGTAAATATCAGTTACGATCTTCCTGCCGCAGAAGAGGTGTCTATTCGTATCTACAATGCTCTGGGACAGGAAGTTAATTACTCAACAAGTCAGCTTCAGGCTGGTCAACATGTCTTCACCTGGAATGGTGTAGATCAGCACAATCGTTTGGTAAGTTCTGGCATCTATTTTGCCAGAATCACCACCGCTGATGCCAGCCAAATGGTTAAGCTGACCTATCTGCGTTAAACGCAGGAGAATATCAAAGGATCGCTCATGAATAAGAACCTTTTGCTCGTTGAAGATGATACTGAAATCATCAGCCTTTTAAAGGAAGGTCTGCGCTATGAAGGGTTTGAGCTCACTATCTCAAAAGATGGAGATAGTGGTCTTGAAAAAGCACGTCAAGGAGACTATGGTCTCATTCTTATGGATTGGATGCTTCCTGAAATATCAGGTATTGAAGTCGTAAGAGCATTGCATGAAGACAATGTGTTCACTCCCGTCATTATGCTAACAGCACGTCATGATGAATTAGATAAGGTAGCCGCTCTGGAAGCAGGCTGTGATGATTACATCACCAAGCCCTTCAGCATCAAGGAGTTGGTTGCCAGGATAAATGCTGTCATGCGTCGCGCTGCATCCAATGTTATGGATGAAGAAGGTACCGAACGTAAAATCAGTAAGGGAGAGTTAGAAATTGACCTGGAAAAACGGGCTGTTTCCATCCGTGGCAACGAAATTCAATTAACTGCTACTGAGTTCAACCTGCTGACGCTACTGATCCGTCAACCAGGACGCGTATATAGTCGGAAACAGCTATTAGATATCGTCTGGGACTATTCTTTTGAGGGCTATGAGAATACGGTGAATACTCACGTCAATCGTCTGCGCTCCAAAATTGAGAAAAATCCTAATAATCCTGAATATGTCCTCACCGTCTGGGGCGTCGGCTATAAATTTTCTGATGAGATCGGTATATAAGAAGAATCCATGGTCCAATTCAGCCATATCCCGCTATACCGCACGCTGACCTTTAAGGTCTCCATTGCCCTTATAGCCTTCTTTATTCTAAATGGCGTTCTATTGGTCCTATGGAATCAGGCTGATATTATGAATGAGCTGGAAATTGATATTCAGACAACATATCGCCATACAGCTCTAGAAATCACCGAAGAGATTGAACACCCTGAAACCGACATTAAAGACATGTCGGTTTTTTTTGATTCACTTTCCCAGTATTATCCGGGAATGGAATTATTCCTGGTTGATCCAGATGGAGAGATCCAGGAGCATGGTAGTTATGTACCCTCACAACTCATAAACAGCCAAGTCTCAATAGATATTCTTGATTCATTTATTCAAGCGGATACATCAGATTATCCCATTGAAATAGCAATTCCGACCGCTACAGATCTTGACTTTGTATTTTCGGCTGCACCCCTGGGTGCTCCTGCGGATCCATACGGTTATGTCCTGGTGACCATGGTTGAAGGTGGGGAAGATGTAGTAATGAGCTGGTGGGAGGAGTATGGGGCCATACTTACCCGCACCATATTGTTTAGTCTTATTATAGCTGGTTTAACTGGTGTCATATTCTGGTATTTTCTAACAAGACGTGTACAGAACGTTGCCCATGCTGTCCAAAATTATCGAGCCGGGGATACTCGTTTTGTCCTCAATGATGAGGCCAGTGATGAAATTGGTCATGTCGCCATGCATGTTGGTGATATGATGGAACGTATTGATGCCATGTTTGGTGAATTAGGTCGCAAAGAGAAGATGAGGACAGAATTATTAGCTTCTGTGAGTCATGAACTGCAAACACCACTCACCGTCATGCAGGGTAATATAGAAACTTTAGTTGAACACCGTGAAAAGATGAGTGAAGAAGACCTCAGCGTGAAATTGAGTGCTGTTTACTCACAGGTTCGTCATATGAGTGCTCTCATTGATGATATGTTTGATGTTGCCATACTTGAAACAGGGCAGATGCGAATCAACGCAGAACCGTTCCCCATGGTTGAACTGGTAGAAGATGTACTTCAGAGCTATGCCTTACTCCTGGATCAATCCAAGATTACCGTTGAGCGCAATTTTCCTGAATCCATTCAAACAGTGAATGCTGATCCACTTCGAATTCGTCAGGTCATCCGTAATCTTTTGAGCAACGCCATTAAATTTTCGTCCCCAGGTGGTACTATTCGAATTACAACTGAAGTTAAGTCAAACGAGATCCTCTCATTTCGCATAGAGGATACGGGTATTGGTATCGCCGAGGAGGATATCAGCAAGATTTTCGAAAGCTTTTATCGCTCCAAACAGCAACTGGAAAAAACAGTCAAGGGTACTGGTCTAGGTTTACATATTTGCCAGCATATTCTCAAGTTGCACAATTCCACCCTGGATGTAAAGAGTCGCCTGGATATAGGCAGCACCTTTTCATTTGATCTTAAACTTTACAAAGAAGTTGTAACGATTTAATCCGGTTCATCTCTAAAATCTGGTCACAAAAAGTAAGGAAATTATTATGAGTGAAGAAATCACCACTCCAAGCGGTCTAAAATATATCGATGAGGTAATTGGCGAAGGCGATTCCCCATCCAGTGGACAGGGTGTTGTAGTCCACTATACTGGCACACTTGAAGATGGAACCAAATTTGACAGTTCAGTTGATAGAAATAAACCTTTCAGTTTTACCATTGGCGTTGGTAGAGTGATTCAGGGCTGGGATGAAGGGGTTATGACTATGAAGATTGGTGGAAAAAGACGATTGATCATTCCCTCTGATTTGGGATATGGCGCTAGAGGGGCGGGTGGTGTTATTCCTCCTAATGCGACTCTGATTTTTGACGTCGAATTGCTGGAAATCCGCTAAACTTTAACATCCAATGACACCTGCTGAACTCAAGACAGTCTTAGATGAGCATCCACTTACACTGCTTTACTTCTCCACACCTACCTGTAATGTATGTAAGGTACTGAAGCCTCGAGTAGAAGCACTCCTGGAGGATGAACCTCCCTGGCAATTTCAGTATATGAATACTGAGGAATCCATGGAAATAGCTGGGCAGCACCTCATCTTTGCTGTACCAACACTATTACTCATGGCAGATGGACGCGAGATAGCCAGACTCAGTCGCCATTTCGGTATGCATGAGCTGGAACAACCCATACGAAGATATGCAGAGTTATTTAAGCAGGCCGAAGCATAAATTTTAAAGGTTCTTTTACTTAAAATGCTGCGCTATCTACTCCTCAGAAACCCCGGTCATAATAGAGTTTACTATCTAGAGTCCGAAAAGCTGGCTCTGGCTGAGCTAACACTTACAACGAAACGTTTTGACCAACCCTCTGATAATATTGAATCCATTGATATTGCCGGTATCAATTATCTATCCTTCACAGTAGGGCAGCACCTTAGTGAGAATGAACTTATATGGCTTTCCAATCTCTCTTTTGTTTTCGCCCTTTATCAACAATCAGAGGATTCCACAGAGTCATCACTCCATCCTGTAGCATTAACCCCTCATTCCTATGTGGATTCCAAGATATCCATGTTGCTCAAGTATGGAGGTAAGACCAACGAAATATTTACACGATTGATGATAAACGTTGGTTTAATCACAAGTGACTATAACCTTGCTGATTCTATTCAGATGTTGGATCCTGTCGCTGGAAAGGGAACTACGCTCTTTGAGGGTGCCGTACGTGGATTTGATGTGACTGGAATTGAGATGGAGCGCAAAATGGTCCATGAGACCACCGTCTTTTTCAAAAGATTCCTGGAGCAGGATAAGTACAAACATACTCTGAGCAAACATGCCATGTACTCCAGTAGCACAGGGAGTGAAGCATTCATTCAACTTTTTGAATATGCCCGTGATAAGCAAGACTTCAAGTCAGAGAGTACCAGAAAGCATCTGGCGATCATCGCAGGCAATGCCATCCATTCCAGACGCTACTTTAAGGCTGAAAAATTCCATCTCATAGTAGGTGATTTACCCTATGGTATCGCTCATGGAAATAAGAGCCAGAAGCAGCACAAATCTCGCACTCGCAGTCCGGCAGAACTCATGGAAACCTGTTTACCGGAATTTCACAAGATATTAAAAACAGGAGGGTGTCTGGTCCTGGCCTGGAACAAGTTTGTGTGGCCCCGTGAAGATTTTGTAGAGCTACTAACTACCAAGGGATTTAAAGTATTTGACTCAGATCCATATGATCAGTTTACCCACCGTGTGGATCAGTCCATTAAAAGAGATATTGTTGTTGCACGCAAGGCATAATAGAACTGCCTAGCTTGATTAGTCCTCTGGGCTAACATATATTAACCCCTCATTCTGGAGGGGATATGAATTCAAAACAATTAATTTTAGCTTGTTTATTTTTATTTCAATCTGCTGACGCTGTAGAGGAAAATCAAATCTGGAATGGGAACCAGATCAGCAATTGGTGGTCCAACACAGGACAGATTACTTCCCATGTTGTTACTGGAGATGGGGGTATGGAATGGCCGGTGGGAAGTGGTGATAGTCCTGTTTATTCAGCCGGTTTATGGGTAGTTGCTGGACGAGTCAATGGAGCAGCCGATATCCGTAGTGCAGCAGCCGAATTTAGCACAGAATACATTCCCGGAGCTTGGGATTCTGCGCCTGAAATTCCTGAAAACAGAATATATAAAATTCGTATAGCTGACGGTCGATCCAATCCCGATTGGGATATCTGGCCCGTCGATCAGGGTGCACCCTGGATTGATGCGGATGAAAATGGAATCTATGATCCATCAATCGATAGCCCCGATGTAAAAGGAGACCTTTTTTACTGGACAATATTTAATGATGGCGATTATTCAAGACATCAATATTTGTGGAGCACACAACCCCTGGGCATTGAAGTCAAAGCCTCCATGTATGGTTTTGAGGGACCAGGTCCACTCGGGAATACACTCTTTATGGAGTGGGATATTAAGAATGCTGGGTCCAATCAACTTGATTCCGTTTTCTTAGGTGTCTGGCAGGATATTGATCTCGGCAGTGCTGTCAATGATTACCCTGGCTGTGCCCCAGATCTTGATCTGAGCTATCATTATGTGGGGGAATTGCCAGATAGAGACTACGGATTCTTTCCACCAGCAGCGGGTTTTTCCATCCTAGAAGGACCTATTGTGCCCTCGATTGGGGATACTGCCTGGGTTTCTGGTGAAGCTATTCCTGATTTTATTAATCTGAAGGCTACAGCATTTAGAGCGTTTCACGGTGCCAGCGCATTATTATCTGACCCAGAAAATGCTACAGAAGCCTTTCTTCTGATGAATGGGATGAACTTTGAAGGCACGTATGAAAATAATCCCATCACCAATGAACCTGATCCCTTAATTTTTTCTGGAAACCCATTTACTGAAACCGGGTGGCTTGCATCAACTGAATATGGTGATGGTGATTGGAGGAGCCTCCTAGCTACTGGATCATTCAATCTTGCACCAGGAGAGAGCCAACATTTAGCTGTTTCATGTGTTGTTTCTCCGGGAATGAATCCACTGGCAGCAGTAGCTGCACTTTTTGATGATGTCTCAACAGTCAGAGATATTTACTCCGCTCAGTTTACCAATCTGGATGATCTGGTTCTGGTTTCAGAAATCAATGTACCGCACAATACAGAAAGTTCAGGACCCTTTATCCTCCAATTCGAGATCCTCGATCCATCAAACCAATGGGATAGTCATACCTTGAGCTATCAATTCGATGATATCTGGTTCAATATTTCAATGACTAATATGGAAGGATCGGTTTGGCAGGCTGAGATACCTGATCTTCAAGTTTTAAATACGACAACCATGGCATATTATCTTCTGCACAATGATGGTACAGGCAATGTCGATCATTGGCCATCTGGAGCACCCTACAATAACAACTTGTTAACTTTTGGACCAGATCTTGAAGCCCCACTAGTAGCAGGATTACAAGAACACTACGACGTGCACTATCAGTTACCCTTTTCAAAGGTGGTTACGATTGACACCGTTTCTGACAAGAGATACGGGATAGATGAAATCTGGCTCAACTGGACCATTGGTGGAAGTGATATAATGACTGCTCCTATGGCGAGCATTGATACAAATGAGGTGGATTGGGAGTTTAATAGAGTATTTCTGGGAAATTTGTCTGATGTTGCAGAACAAGAGGGGGATACAGTCAAATATTGGGTCACTGCCCTAGATGCTAGTAACCAGGGCAACCTTGGTAATTCAGAAATTCGGAGCTTTATCGCCAGCAATCATGAAACCATCGGAGATATTGATCATGCTACCGATCAAATTGGGATTATGGATTGGCTGTCTTTTGATAATGGTTCTATAGTTCCATTTTCTGATGGAGGGAATAATTGGGGCAAAGTTATCCAGACCCCATTGAACGCAAATATTGCTAGCTATGACACACTGGAAATGATCAGAGAGTTGGATCTTTCATATTTTGATATTGGTTGGATTAATACACGCATGGCTGCCAATTTCGGTGACGAAAATAACTATGGTTTAGTTCAGATTAAAACCAATGGCGGCTTTTTGACCATCGACTCGCTATCTGGATTCATCATGCCGGATACTTTGTCATATGATCTTTCTCCATTTCTACCAAATGTGGGTCTGGGCATCCGTTTCATCCTCCACAGTGCTCAAGGTGTGGCACTCTGGATCCTGGATGACATCATCTTCCATACTGATCCGAATATGGTGGGTATCCAATCAGCAAGTGTTCAGCCCCTATCCTTTTCGCTTCAGCAGAACTATCCCAACCCCTTCAATCCCCACACCAGGATTGTATACACATTGCCAGAACTCATGGATGTTGAGTTTGAGATATTTGATGTGAGAGGTCGTCTGGTTAAAAGCTGGTCTCTGGAAAACCAGACCAGAGGAGAACACAAATTATTCTGGGATGGCACCAATAATGGCGGTGAACTTGTATCCACTGGAGTATACCTTGGAGTCATCAAGGCGCAGGATTATCAATCGACTATTAAGATGGTGTTACTGAGATAGGGAAGATCAGATGAGCCCCCTAAGGGTTCAGCACTAGTTTTCGGCTTTATCGACTACATCCTCTGGCTTGGGACCAGCTGGTGTTTGACTCGTTTGATTCTTGATGGCTTCGATTTCAACAAAATCAAATAATCGACCCTGACCAATGCCTTCACATTCCTCTTCAATCAATTTCCAGCGATACCGTGATTTCAGATTGGCCTTCCAGAAGGGAAAAGTCCTACACTGGGTTGGTCTTGCTTCATAGATGGTACAGCCCTTTTCACCATAGAATATGCAGTTGTCACCATCATTCTTAAAAACATACTCTCCTTTATGCAGATCCATATAGCTCGCTGTAAATTTGGTGACACTGAGATCAAGATGTTTAGCTGCAAAACCTACATCTTCCAGAGTGGGGTAGACAAAGCCACCTCCCAATTTGCAACAGGCACCACAACCGGTACATTCAAAATGCAATCCTCTGGCATAGAAGCGTTCTTTTGGAGCAGCTTTTGACAATTTAGAAGAGACCCTTGACCAGACCACCATCCACGACGATGGACTGTCCCGTGAGATAGCTGGCTCGTGTGGAAGATAGAAATGTAATCACCGCTGCTAGCTCTTCGGGTTGTCCCAGACGTTTCATGGGAATATCCTTGGCAATCAGGGCTGGGTCCGCCAGATCCGAATGTAATTCTTTTACTCGTTCGGTATCATGGATACCAGGCAGCACCATGTTGACCGTAATACCGTATTCTGCAACTTGAGCAGAAAGTGTTTTGGCATATCCTGTTAGTCCAGCACGGGCTGTATTGGAAAGGATGAGGGAGTCGATAGGCTGCTTTACGGAAACTGAAGTAATAAATACGATCCTGCCCCAACCTTTTTCACGCATGCCACCCAGAACTTCCTGCGCTGAGTCCTTCATGGCAATCAAGTTGCCCTGCAAAGCCTTGTTCCACTGATCATCACTTAGACTATCATAAAATCCTGCTGAGGGACCACCGTTATTGGCTACCAGTATATCGACAGAGCCCCAGGTTCCCTCTATCTCATCCAGCATGGATCGACGGGCCTTTGAATCTACCAAATCACACACAAATCCCTGAACGGTTGCACCGGTAGCTTTGCTGATTGCCTCAGCAGCACCTTGAATTCGCTTCTCATCTCGTGAACAAATAGCCAATCGACAGCCTTCACGAGCTAGTTCCAGTGCTGCAGCATAGCCCAGTCCCGATGAGGCTCCTTGAACCAATGCGACTCTATTTTTTATCCCAAAATCCATAATATTTCCTTACTCAAAAAATTCGTGATATGATAGGATAGCCAAAGCAATAGGGAAAGGAACAAATCGTGGCTAATCCTGTTCACTTCACTGGTCCTACGTCTATATTACAAGGCTTATAATGAATAAAGGAAACAAAATATAAATGGATATCTACAACCTACTTCTGGCTGTTCCAGCCATCCTTATTGCACTGACATTTCATGAGTTTGCTCATGGGTATGTGGCTTATCGCTTTGGCGATCCTACTGCCAAAAATCATGGACGACTCACGCTTAATCCCTTAGCTCATCTGGACCCCATGGGTACCATCATGATATTCTTGATTCACTTTGGCTGGGCCAAACCAGTCCCTGTGGATCCCCGTTATCTCGGAAATCCCAAACGGGATATGATGTGGATTGCAGCTGCCGGCCCCTTAATGAACATGGCTCTGGCCCTGATTTCAGGTATTTTGATTCGAATTTTCATTGGAGTTGGCCTGGCAAGTAATCAAGCAGGTGAAACTGCCCAAATAGCTTTTCAAATGCTATACTATTCATTGTATATCAATCTAGCCCTGGCCTTTTTCAACCTTTTGCCGATTCCGCCACTGGATGGATCAAAAATTTTGGCCGGTGTATTGCCCCATAGGTATACTCCAACTCTATACCTTATAGAATCAAAGGGCCCCATGGTCTTATTCGGGATTATCATGTTTGGGTGGATTACAGGATTTCATGTTTTAGGTGTCGTTATTGGTCCATTTATCAGTGTTTTTTCCCACTTATTTTCAGGAATCTAATGCCAGAACTGAAGTATGCCAAAACTCGTCGATTGAGACGTTTTGAATCTGCTGAATCAGATGATAGACGTATTCATTTCAGACGCATAACTTCTTCCTACCCGAAGCGTAGTTTTATCGGTCTATTGGTGATGGCTGGTATGATTGTATATCTTCTATATTATTTATCCAAAGTTTAGAGGTTTAAAAGATGCAGAAAATCGTTGAATGCGTTCCAAATTTTAGTGAAGGTCATGATCTTGCCTTAATCGAACAGATAACCTCAGCTATTGCCCAGGTTGAAGGTGTCACCCTCTTGGATGTTGATCCAGGTGCAGATACCAATCGTACGGTTGTCACTTTTGTAGGTGGACCAGAGGCCACAGTTGAAGCAGCTTTTCAAGGCATCAAACGTGCCGGTGAACTCATTGATATGAGTAACCACACAGGAGCTCATGCACGTATGGGAGCCACAGATGTCTGCCCCTTCATTCCAGTGAGCAATATGACCATGGAAGAATGCGCTGAGCTATCGCGTATACTGGGTAAACGAGTCGGTGAAGAGTTGAATATCCCCGTTTATTTGTATGAATATTCTGCCGCCACTCCAGAACGCGAAAACCTGGCTAATATCAGGGCTGGAGAATATGAAGGACTCTCTGAAAAATTGAAGGATCCCCATTGGAAGCCTGATTTCGGAAAGGCTGAGTTTAATGCTAAATCTGGGGCCACGGTCATGGGGGCCCGCAAATTCCTCATAGCTTACAATGTGAACCTCAACACCCGTGACACAAAAAAAGCTACTGACATTGCTTTAGAGATTCGAGAAGCGGGAAGAAACGCTAGAGATCCTAAAACCAATAAGTTTATACGTGATGAGAATGGGACACCCATCAAGCGACCTGGCTCCTTGAAAGCCGTCAAAGCTGTGGGCTGGTACATCGATGAGTACAATATGGCCCAGATATCCATGAATTTAGTGGATATGGAGGTCACACCCTTTCACATCGCTTTTGATGAAGTGGTTAAACAGGCCGATTTGCGAGGCCTCAGAGTTTCAGGAAGTGAACTTGTGGGACTCATTCCACTTACCGCCATGCTGGATGCAGGTAAGTATTATCTCAAAAAACAAAACTCCAGTACTGCTGTTTCCAACGCAGAACTTATCCGAATTGCCATCCAGAGTATGGGTTTGAACGAAATCGCCCCTTTCAATCCCCAGGAACGTATCATCGAATACCAGTTGGGATCAAAAGATGAGAAAAATTTAGTCGATATGGGTGTGACTGAGTTTGTGGATGAATTGGCTTCCGATTCACCAGCTCCAGGCGGTGGCTCCGTCTCTGCATTGGCATCGGCTATGGCTGCAGGACTCACCAACATGGTGGGTGTATTAACCTTTGGTAAAAAAGGTTATCGAGACAATTGGGATGAAATTGAAGTCTTGAGTAATCAGGCTCAGAGCTTGAAAGATGCTTTCCTGTTTCTTGTTGATGAGGACACCAATTCATTCAACAATGTTATGGCTGCTATGCGTTTACCCAAAAAGAGTAGCGAACAGCAGTCAGCACGCCAGCAGGCACTCCAGGACGCAACCATCTATTCAGCTGAAGTCCCGCTTAAAGTCATGCGACATTCGTTGGAAATTATGAAATTGGCAGGACGTATGGCCGAGATTGGCAATCAGAATTCACTATCAGATGCTGGTGTAGCCGTGCTTCAAGCACGAGCTGGCCTGGAAGGAGCAGCCTTGAACGTGCTCATCAATATTCCGGGAATTGACGATAAAAAGATCGTCTCTGAATTTGAAAAAGAAGTGGACCAGCTTCAGACTGAATCCAGTAGCATGGCGGAGAAGATATTGTCATCAATGACCACTAAACTAAAATCAGATAGTAATTCCTAAAGACGCAACAAAACTCTATGTCCCGAATCCATATTCTCCCTGATATTCTGTGTAATAAAATAGCTGCTGGTGAGGTCGTGCAGCGACCAGCCTCAGTTGTCAAGGAACTGGTCGAAAATGCCATTGATGCTGAAGCTACCCGCATTGAGGTAACCATAAATAATGGTGGTCGCGATCTTATCCAGGTCATCGATGATGGGGTTGGGCTAGATAAAGAAGAACTTGGTTTAGCTCTGGAACGGCATGCGACTAGCAAAATTGCTGAAATTGAAGATCTCTTTCGTATAAGGACCATGGGTTTTAGGGGAGAAGCGCTTCCCAGTATTGCTTCTGTATCCATGATGGAACTGGTCTCTCGAGCGAGAGAAAGTGATGCAGCCTTTTCTCTAGAGGTTCAGGCTGGGAAAGCTGGGGATGTTCAACCCATAGCCTGGGAATCTGGAACACGGATTACGGTAAAAAATCTATTTTTCAACGTGCCAGCCCGGCTCAAGTTTCTCAAAGCCAAACGCACGGAGCTCAACCATATCATTGATCGAGTGAAGCCTTTGGCACTTATATATCCTGAGGTTGCCTTTAAGCTGGTTGCAGATAAGAAGGTCATCTTTGATCTTCGAGTAGGGACGCCGCAGGAACGTGTGGCAGCTGTATTCGGGAGTGAATATGGTGATAAAATCATACCTGTGGATGAAAGCCGGGGGAATATCAAGGTTACTGGATTTATTGGTAACCTCGATCTGGTCCGTGTGGCCCGGGGTGAGCAATATCTTTCAATTAATAGCCGTCCCATTTCGGATCGTTTAATTAACAATGCAGTCTATCAAGCATACAAATCATTGATACAACGGGGTGAATTTCCCTTTTACTGTTTGAATATTTCAGTCCCACTGAATGAAGTTGATGTCAATGTCCATCCCACTAAAACAGAAGTAAAATTTAACGATGAGTGGCGGGTCTACCACGTGGTCAAGGAAACAGTGGAAAATGGCCTGCGACAAACCTTGAAGGTGATGCCTGGTTTTCAAAATCGTCCGCCAGTGGCACCACTTTTCGCTCCCACTGATACGAATTCACCTCAAACCAGCTTTGTGACTCCCCCAGGAGGGCAATATCCTGCTGATACTCAACCACGTAGCCAGGAAGAGAGTGATATTCTTCAAAAGGCGCGACAATTCAGTCAGGTTTTGGATAGAGATCCGGTCGAGATGAAACCCCAGAGACAACAGGGTGGTTTTATCTGGCAGGTTCACAATAAATACATCCTGAGTCAGATCAATAATGGGATTGCCATCATCGATCAGCATGTGGCTCATGAGCGGATTCTGTATGAAGAAGCCCTCCGTGATATGGATGAGAATAAGGGCACTTCACAGCAACTCCTTTTTCCGGCCACGCAGGAATTTTCTGCAGATGACTACAATGTCCTGGTTGACATTATTCCATCCCTCAATACGCTTGGATTTCGGCTACGGGAGTTCGGACCGCAAACGGTCCTAGTAGAAGCGGTTCCCACTGGCATGCGTGGGGGGAGTGAAGGCGAAATTCTGAAGGAAATCATTGATTACTACCGTGAAAATCGAGTCTTTGATTATTCGCCTTCAAAACGTCTGGCAGCTTCATACTCATGTAAGGCAGCCGTAAAAGCAGGTGATCCTCTTGCAGAAGAGGAAATGCGAGTGTTGGTGGATCGGTTGTTTGCCACTGAAAACCCATTTTATTGTCCCCATGGTCGCCCAATCATCATCAATCTGAGTATTGACGAATTGGATAAGAGATTCGAGCGCCACTAGATCGAACCCTGGGCTTGCCTGCTGGCAGTAGCGTACGAGCGCAGGCTGGTCGAAGGGTGGATCTATCAAAAAAGCAACTTCCATGAAACCCATCAAAATTCATAATCAAATTCTGGACGAGTCCCAAAGCGACTATCTCATATTGGCTGGACCGACAGCTGTAGGCAAAACAGATACGGTTCTGTCTCTGGCTGACGAACATGATATTGAGGTCATCAGTGGTGATTCTCGACAGATTTATAAGTTTATGAATATTGGTACTGCCACGCCTGAAGCTGAGCTATTGGCGCGCTTGCCTCACCA
>Ga0233431_1004948_pt1 | contig 13554 bp, 9 predicted proteins | sample SI_118_April2016_FD_179867 | JGI IMG/M metagenome (GOLD analysis project Ga0233431, IMG submission 179867) | Seawater microbial communities from Saanich Inlet, British Columbia, Canada - SI_118_April2016_200_MG | ecosystem: Environmental > Aquatic > Marine > Inlet | place: Canada: British...
AAAGAAGACTTTAAAAATAATATGAGAATCGTATTTGATAAAGTATTACCAAAATGGAATTATTGGACAACTCCAATAAAATTGGCTACTTAATTTGAACGCATTCCTAACACAAAATAAAAAGTGTAAGATCTAAATTACAATCTTACACTTTTTTTATTTATCAATTGCACAGGAAAAAGAATTATTTTTTCCCCTGTATATATTCCTTTTCCCATATTGGTCCTATTGTTTTTTTTAGATCTTCACCATGTTGTATCATTCCAGCCTCGTAAGATGTGTCCTCAAGCGCTTCTTTAGCAGATTCATCAACCGGTTGTGGTTTATATTTATCAATTAACGGTCGCAAATCTTTATAATGATCTTTACATATACATGGTGTAATCCAATTGCCTATTTCATCTTTTTCACGCCTTACGCCGTATTCATCCTGCCAATCACGTATAGCTTTAAAATAAGGAGCTTTTAGTACATCATTAAGGTTTTTACCTTCTTTATAAACATCATATATATTAACAGGTGAATAAGGATTAAATGCACATGGGGTAATATTTCCATTCCAATCAATATATAAGTATCCACCATAACGCCCGGCAGAAATACAACCTTCAATACATGTACCGCTATTCCAAAAATCAGTAATAAAGTATCTCTTATCCTTGATAAGTCTTTGAATCGTACGTAAAAGTTGAATCCTTTGCTCAGGTGTAACTAAAAGATCTAATGTATGTGACCTTCCTATAGGCATATACTGGAATACCCATCCGTAAGCGGCTCCCATCTCATTAAAATAGTAATCATAAATTTTATCATCACATAGCATTTCTGCATTTTCTTTTGTCGCTGTAACAGAAATACCAAAACCAACACCGCCTTCTTTAAGAAGTTTCATGGCATTCATGATTTTAGCATAAGTGCCCTTGCCTCTTCTTCCATCAGTTTCTTTCTCATAACCTTCAATAGAAATTGCAGGTGTTATATTACCAAGCTCATTCATTCTTTTTACTGTTTTTTCAGTAATCAATGTCGCATTGGTATAAAACATAAATAATTGATCAGAGTGTTTTTCAGCTAAATCAAACAAATCCTTGCCCTGACTCTTCCAAACAAGAGGCTCACCACCTGTTATAACAGTAAAAAAAGACCCCCATAAATTTCTTTTTTCTGTTACTATTTTATCCATTAATTCCCAAGATAATTTTTCTGAAGCAGCATCCTGGCAGTTAGCATAACACCCAATACAGTCAAGATTACAATATTTTCCTATTCCAATTGTCAAAAAAGCTGGCGGATAATCACCGGTATTTTTTCTATATTGTTCGATTAGAGGAAGTCTATTCAGAAATATATTAATAAAAAGAGTAAGTCTTTTTCTCTTAACATGCATTGTAGGTGCATTAAAAATAGTTTTATCCATCATATTCAGAATTGCATACATTAATGCATGCTTATCCTGCTGAATTCTATGAGGATACTCTTTTCTCGTTTTAAGCTGCACATCTAAAAGTTTTCTGAAAAACTTAAAAAAAAGTTTCCTAAAAAAAGGAATTAACAGTATTTGTCTAGATATCCATATTGGAAGATAAGATAATATACGGATAAAAAAATAAAGTATTCCCATTGGATCAGATCGATCTATTCTTTTATAATCTGTACCGGTATTATTCATAAACAGCCTATAATATCCTTTCAATAATATTTAATTTTTATAATGATTCTATACATTACATAGAGAATAATAAACACTACTTTTCAAAAAATTTCAAAATATATATACATTGAGTAAGTAATAATTCAATATATACTAATTTAAACTTAATTTATCTGCAAATTCCTTTATGAATTTAGGTGATAAATTTTGGTGTTCTTTAACTGTTTTCCAATCAACTCTATCCTGAAATTCTTTAATAAAATTTTCTGAAAGCACCTGATGATAGCAAACATCTTTCCAATCTACTTTATCTTGAAACTCTCTTATAAAATCTTCTGACAATTTTTGTTCCAAACTAATTCCGTACCAATAAACTTGATCTTGATATTTACGTATAAAATCTTCTGAAAGTATTTGATTATAACTAATTTCTTTCCAGTCAACTTTTTCATGGAATAAACTTATAAAATCTTCTGATAATAATTCCTGTCTACTTATTGAATTCCAGCAATATTTATCAAAATTTTGCATAGTATTAAAAATTGAATCAAACTTATTATCTCTTTCTGTTAATTTAGTCATTTTCCTTGCTGCCTTATAAAATTTAATAATAAAATTACTAATAATATATTATCTCTAGTATTAATCTAGGTGATTTTATTAAAAATAATTTTAATTAACATAATAAAATATAGCCTGTTTATAATGACACTAAAAGAGGGTAAATTAATTATTTAATGATATTTCATTAAATAATTGAAAATAAATATTATTGACTATTTGACTTAGTCTTATTATAATCGACCTAGACATTGTCCACAAAAAGACTAAATAATCACTATGTGTAAAATTAAAAGCAGTAACAATGGAGAATAATTTAATGACTGAAACTTGGTTGAGTGTGAATGAAGCGATTGAAGCAACAGGGAAATCAGAAAAAACAATTAGAAGATTTATTGACCAGTTTAAAAGTGACACTAATGTTATACAAAAAGATAAAAATAAGGTTTTAATCAACCCTGAACACCTATGCAAAAAATATCCATTTGTAGTTAAAAGCAATAAAGAAGAGAATACGCAATCTCAAAACAGTACAATTTCATCACGCGACCATAGCCTTCAGTCACATGACCAAGACAATAGCGGGACACTAAAACATGCTGAATTAATCCTAGAAAAGCAAAATAAAGATATTATTTCTGAATTAATAAACCAAAGAAAAGAAAAACAGCCCATATCAAGACATTCAACTTTCTGGACAGCTGTAATCGCAATTATAATTATTATTGGAATTTTAGCCGGCGGATATTTATATAGAAATGAACTGTTTGCCACACAGAAGGAAAAAGTAAAAATACTAAGCACCTACAATAAAAGTAAATCTGATTTACTATACTCCCAAATTCAATCACTAAATAAGCAGTTAAATGATCAGACTATAATACATGATAAAATGACTGCAAATATAAAAGAAAGCTATAAACAAGCTACTGAATATGCGAATAAAAGAGTAGAAATACTTTCAAAAGAGATTGAACTCTTATCAAAAGAAAAAGCTTTACTTGAACAACAAAATATCGAGAAGAAATCTACAGATAAAGAATAAGTATTAATAAATCAGGAATAAAATAGGACAAAAAAATGGTGGTCCCGGTAGGACTCGAACCTACGACCAGACGATTATGAGTCGCCTGCTCTAACCAACTGAGCTACAGGACCACTTATTTTGAAGAAATATTAAAGTACTCATTGATTTTAGAAAGGCAAGCTCTGTAGATTAATATTCTATAAAAAATATCAATAAAACTTATTGGTTAATTTATAAAATGATGGGTTACACTCAATTAATAGTAATTTATTATCAAATACAGCAATATCCTTATCCCTATTGAGGATATTGATTCCACTCATTTTACATCTATAAATAAATTCGCTAAAAGAAAGTTCATTCTCTTTAACAGTAGTATATTTAACTCGTTCTAGCACTAAAATATTTTTCTTAATATTCATAGCCAAAGGTTTAATATGATTAATTGTGCTAAATTGAAGATAAAATGAAAATAACCATGTTTTCAATGCTGATTCACTATCCATATCTATAACGTCGTATTTTTGCTTTAATAGGTCTAATTTTAGCTCATTTGAATTAAAAACAATCTCACCTGTGAGTGTTTTTCTTACATGCCATTTCTCACCTGATTCATCAACTAAAGTTACAGCAAATCTAGATTTTTTTGATAGTAGTCGCTTTCGTCTGTTTTTCCATTGCCTATCAAGATATTTAGCCTGATAAACTAAAATGCTATTTAATAAAATTTTAAATTCTTCAATCTCATTAATCACTCCTGACTTTAAACAGAAATCAGAAAATTCTGCATTAGTGAGGTCTCCCTTAAAAAAAGAGATTAAAACAACTAAACCACTTTTAAATGTATTTAGCTTTTTTCTACTAACTTTTATACCGTAAGGGTCCATGAGCATAAAGTTTAAATTTGATTGATTTATAAGTAAATTCCCGAGATGATAATCTGGATGAAGAACTTTTGCATTTATAGTTTTTCTTATAAATTCAGCTAAGTGGTTTAAAAATTTTTTCCTTAAATCTGATTCTTCTTTTGCTTTTTTTAACCAAAAATCACGTGCATTGCACAGCCCTGCTCCAGCATCTTCTGAAATAAGCAAGCTCTTTTCAAGTTTTTTAGCATACCCTGTCATTTTTATTACTGGTACATAAGCATTTTTCAATTTTTCAGCAGATTTGAATTCAGAGTATGATTTTGAGAATAGGAATTCTTTTATTTTGTGAGAAAAAGAGGATGGATGGCTATATTTTACATAATAAAGTTTTTTATTATGAATCAATTTAAAAACAGTTCTATTTTTTGTTGTTTTTACTAAAGAGTCAGTACTTATATTCTCTAAAGAATTAATTGCTGCTTTAAAGACTCCTTTATCAATAGTTTTACAATTCCATCCATTAATTTTATTTACTGTTATCATAATATTTTTGAACTTTATCAGCAACATCTCTGTATTTTGAGCTTACGGAATAAATTTGCTTAAAACATTCAAAAGCATTTTCATTATCCTCTATTTTTTCAAATGTCAATCCCAAATGATATATCGCATTTAATGAATATTTATCTACTACGCCATCATTAAGTGAAATTGCTTTCTTAAATTGATCAATAGCCAGATCATAATGCTGTTTAACATAAAAACATCTTCCTAAATAAATAATTGACGGTAGCCGCCATTTCAGATGATTTTGAGAAGTTTGGAAGTGATCTATTGCTGAATCTATATTACTATTATTCCAGTTAGCCATAGCCAGATCAAACTGCAGTTCCAAATCATTAGGATATGCTCTAGCTCGTTTATCTGCTGAATTTTCTCTAATATTTAAAATATCTATTTTTATTCTTTTTATTTCTGAATCTGAATCATTTGTATTATTCAGCTCAATAAGTTTCGACTCTAACGCTGATATTTCACAATTCTCTAAAGCTTTATTTATAGCAATATCAAAAATATTATGATTTTCTTCAAGTTTTTTAAAGCACCTCAAAGCTTCCTGATACTCTTCACCCTTGTAATAAAGCCACCCAAGTTTTCTTATAATTTCTATTGATTCAGGATTTGCATTAAGTTCTTTTTTAAGGGAAATAACCATATCCTTAATATCATCAACATTATGAATTATTTTCTCTTTCTGTTCCAACGTTACAGCTTCATCCTTATCCTTCAATTTATCTCTAAAAGAGCTAGATTCATCTTCCCAGTTATTTTTTTCCATAGTTGCTAAAGCGGCAGCAGATCGTTCTTCTGATTTATATTCTAAATTATCAGGAAACATTTGAGATAATACATGTCTTAATCTAAGCTCATCCCGCCCTCTCTTTAGCTCCCTATATAAATTTGCCAAATTTTTTATAACTGATATTTTTTTAGGATAAAAACTATAAGCCAATTCGTATGATTCCAGTACGATAAAATCAGCATCTAAAGCTTTCCCGGCATCTGCCAATAGTTTTAAAGCTGATAAATTTCTTACATCAATGGATAAAGCTTCTTCTGCGGAAGCTAATGCCGATTCATTTTTTTTTCTAAGAAGTGATAATTGCCCTGATTTTATCATTTTACTTATTTTAAATGAAAAAAAACTTTTCTTTAATACACTTGTTTTACAATTTATTTTCTCAATTTCCCTTAATTTATTTCTTGCAACAGTTAAACCTGGTTCCTTTGCAAGAATAAGTGTTAACAATTCGATAGCATAGGGAAAATTGCTTTTTGATGCTGCAAACACAGCTTTTTTGTAAATTGCTTCTATATCAGATGAAACATTATGTATTTCTTTTTGTTCCATTTTATCTCTTATTCTCTTTCTTTTATTTTTTGCTTTTAAGAAGTATAGTTAATATATAATATCTAACATTAAAGATATAACTAATAATTTTTAAATAAAAAAACTGTTTCAACATGAAAATACGAACAAAAATTATTCTATCTTATATTTTGATAATAATTATTATCTCAATGCTATGGTGTTTTACTACGCTTCCACAGTATAAAATATTGATCTCAAAAAACTTAGAGATAAGCACTCAGACATTAAAAAACTACTTTAAAAAAACTGAAAAATTATCAGAGGGTAAACTTGAGTTATTATCAAAAAAATATCTTCAATTAATAAATCAAAAAATGATTGGAACACTATCTCCTTTAATCCAATATGATTTAAAAAATAAAATTGATATAGCAACAGATCCAAAAATTAAAAATGTTGTTAATTATTTTCTTAAAATTAATAATAAAATTATTATTGGTTATTCATTTTTAATGACATCCAACAATAAGCTTATAGTTTCCCCAAATACAATTGATTTGATTGTAAAGCCAAAAGAGTTCAAAAGTCACTTTCATGAGCTATATAAATTAATGAATAAAGCAAAAAAAGTAGGTAGCTCTGAAGGATATTATAATTTTTATTACGTAAATAATCAGGGAATTCCTACTAAAGCTCATACTAAAAAATTTGGATATTTCTCAAAAATACCAAATACTGATTATTACCTCGGAACAACAATTTTCTTATCAAATTATCAGCAATATACAAACAGGATACTTTTGAAAGAGAAAAAAAGTATTTTAATTAGCCTCACATCAGAATTGAGTAAAACATTTACCCATGAATTATATTATACATTTATGATAAACCTGATTATCATAAGTTTTGTTATTTTGCTCTTTATATTTTTGGGATGGTTACTTGCCAGTTCTATAACTAAACCCATTCACAATTTAACGAAAATTGTAAAAACGATAGGTCTGGATAATATCGATTTTTCAATAAAAATAGATAGCAAGGATAAAACTGAAGTAGGTAAGCTATCAAGAGCATTTAACTTTTTAAGCAAAGAGTTAAATGTTTATATGGATCACTTTAAAAAAGATTTAAAAAGAAAACAATCAATAGAAAGCGAATTAGAAATAGCAAAAGATATACAAATATCTTCTCTCCCAAATGTTACAGAAGATTTTATAAGACCCGAATTTGAATTATACGCTAAAGTTAAACCTGCGCGTATAGTTTCAGGTGATTTTTACGACTTTTTTTATATCTCTGAAAATAAAATTGCTATTCTTGTTGCTGATGTATCAGGAAAAGGTATTTCTGCTGCTTTTTTTATGGCTAACTTCAAAATCATGTTAAAAACAGTATGTCTGGATAAGAAAAATAACCCGGCAAAAGCTTTGGAAAAAGCAAACAATATAATTTGTGATGATAATAAAGCATTCATGTTTGTTACAGTATTTCTTGCATATTATGATATAAAAACAGGAGAATTAAAATATGCCAACGCCGGGCATCACAGTAGTGTCGTTATAAATAAAACTAAAGAATCAAATGAATTTGGTGTATTTAACAACACGGTTATAGGTCTATATAAGAACATAAAATATGAAATAGGTCATAAAATGCTTAAAAAAGGTGATGAACTAGTTTTATATACTGATGGTATCTTGGAAGCAGTATCACCTGAAAATGAGCTATACGGCTCTGAAAGGTTTATTAAAACCCTCAAAAAAAATCAAACGTTACCACTTAGAGGTGTTTTTAAAAAAGTATACGAAGACATAAATAAATTTGAAGAAACAAATAAACAGTTTGATGATATTACAATGTTAATACTAAGACGCTACACTGACTGCTAGTTTTTTTAATTTTAAGAGATCAAGCTTCCCTGAACCAAGAATAGGTATTTTATCGACCTTATAATAATTTACCTGTTTTGGAATCCATAAATTGGGTAATCCCTGATTTTTTAAATACATATTTATTTTATTTATAGATGTATTTAGTTCAGTGTACATAACAATAAGTTTTTCTCCTTTTTTGTCATCCTTTATATCAGAAACAAATATTGTTCTATACTCTGATTTATCAGCTTCATTAATAAGTTTCTCAATGATTTCATGTGAAACCATTTCTCCTGCAATTTTACTGAATCTTGATATTCTACCTGTTATTACGATGTAGCCTTCTTCATCCATATACGCTATATCTTTTGTATTGTACCAACCGTTAATTATTACATCATTCGTTGCATTAATATCATCAAGATAACCTTTCATAATTGTTGGAGATTTAATAAAAAGCAGTCCACTATTTCCAGGCTTAACTTCTTTATGAGTATCAATATCAATTATTTTTGAAGCCATACCGGTTAATACTTTTCCTATACTATGAGATTTTCCTGATTTTAACCCTAAATCATTTACATTTTCAGATATATTAATTGAAACAACAGGAGACAGCTCAGTACATCCATAACCTTCAAGAGGCTCAATGTATGCATATTTTTTAAAATTTTCAGCATGTTTATAGTTCATTTTTTCAGAACCTAATATTAACAACCTTAATGAATCATAATCATTATTTGTTGACTTTTTTATATAATTATTTAAAAATGTAGGTGTCGAAGCAAGAAGGGTTAACTTATGTTTCTTTATAGACTGGATTACTGCCGAAGTATCTAATGGATTTTTAATGTAAACTATTTTAAGTCCATACATTAACGGAATCCAAAAACCTAAATTTATTCCAAATGAGTGAAAAAATGGAAGATTTCCAACTATTTTTTCATTATCAACGCTGCATTTCATAACCTGAATATATGAATTAACATCACTATTCATATTATGATGAGACAATAAAATTCCTTTAGGAATACCGCTTGAACCACTCGAAAACAGTAAAATAGCTGTTTGATGTATATCTTTAAAATTTTTACTTAAACATCTAATTAATATCCATGACGGAAGAATAAATATAAGAACAGTATAAAATATTTTAATTTTTAGTTTTACATTTTTTGATATATCTTCAAGAAAAACCATTTCAGGTCTCTCTTTCAGATTTGCTTTCTGAATAAATAATCTGCTTGTTATAATTGTATCTAAATTTGCCTTCTTAACTGAATAATTGAATATTTTTTCAGAAAGACTAAAATTTAAAATTGAAGGCACTAAGTCAGAAAACATTACAGCCAAAATTGTTGCTGCTGAAAAATTACTATTTGGCAGTAAAATTCCTATATACTTGTTTTTTGACTTAATTTTATTAATTTCCCTACTTAAAATTATACTTATTAATAAAACTTTAAATGAATTTAAAGCTCCACCTTTGTAGTCAAATAATATTTTTTTAAAAGGATTTCTTTTTGCTATATGGATAAAATTATAATGTAACGGTTTTTCTCTATATCTTGGTAGGCATTCTACATCAACTGCAAGTTCACTTATATACTGTCTTATTTCATAAGGTTTACTATTTTTATTTATTTCTTTTCCAAAACATACGCTTATTAAACGCGGTCTTAATTTTTTATCGCATTTACAATAGCTAAATTTGCTTCCCCAAAGCGGTCCAATGTAAACAGGAATAACAGCTACATCCAAATCATCAGGCAAAATATCTTTAATTTCATCACTAAAACTTCCCATTAATCCATTTTTTGTTATTTTTCTCTCAGGAAAAACACAAACACTTCTACCTGATTTTAAAATATTTTCTATCTGATCACAATAATTTTTATACTCATTAATATTTTTATACTCAGGTTTTTTGATGTACCTAAAAAACTTAGCTGTTTTTTTATAAAAACTAGTTTGAGTGCTATCTTTATAAGTTACAAATTTAATGTTTTTTGACACAGCTGAATTAATAAAAAATTCATCAATTAAAGTTACATGATTAGATACAAAAATAGTTGGTTTATTAAAAGGTACATTATCTGACCCGATAACTCTTACTTTATATAAAAACCGTGTAATAAAAATAGATATTGATCTATATAAAAATTCTTTGTGAATAAAAATGGAAATAAGACATAAAACTAAAGTCAAGCCGGCAATTACCAGTAAAACTACAGATGGAGAAAATTTAAAAATAAAATCTTTAAACATATACAAATTATTCACAAAAGTTGCTTCATGTTGAGTTTTATATCCACCTGTCAACATAAATGTAATTACTCCGGAAGCAAAAATACTTATAAAAATACAGAAATTTGAAAAAGCTATAATTTGACCTCTTTCTGTTATTTTTGTTCTTTCCTGCTGGCAAACCCTAAGAGGAATTACAAAAATACCACCTGCAATTCCAAAACAAAACAGGAAAAACATTTGTAACGGATATATGACAAAGGATGTATTAAATATAACTAAAACATATTCACCACCCTGAACAAAAACAGTAAGGATCAATAATAGAACAAGAGAAAGACCTCCATATAAAGGCAAACCCAATTCTAATTTATTTCTTGACAATTTACCTCCGCTAACACATCCAACAGCCATGCCAATAGCAATAATAAATTGAAGAAAGCCTATTTCTAAATCTGTTTTCAAATGCAGAATATATTTTCCGTATAAAACTAAAATAGTCTGCATACTTGCACCAAATGCATAAAAATAGGCTTCACCTAAAATAGAGATAAACAGATCTTTTCTATTTTTTACTTTTATAAAAGTTTTTTTGAATTCTTTAAAAATTTTTTTATTCCATTCAACAACCTTGTTTCCAGCGTTCGTTTTTTCTATTTTTAAAGAGAAAAGAAAACCTACAACAGCGATAACACTGAGAAATAATCCACATAAATATAGTCTTTCACCAGAAAGAGATTTCACTATTATTCCCATAGCAAAACCTGTGATAATTCCTATAAAAGAAAACATTCCAAGTATGCCGTTTGCTCTGGAAATTTCCTTTTCTTCGTAAACTTCAGGTAAGATTCCGTAAAATGAAGGACTAAAAAATGCTGACTGCATTGCCATTAAAAATAGAATAAAAACTAACGGGTAAATTCCAAACTCTTTTATTTTAAATAAAAAGAAAGCTCCTAAAAGCATAATAAGAAATTCTGCAAATTTAGTTCCTATCATTACTTTACGTTTAGAATATCTATCTGCTGTAAAGCCTGCAGGAACAACAAATATTAAAAAAGGAAGAACATAAACAATAGTCATCAATGCCATTAAAAATGCATTGTATCCATAATCATTAGAAAGCCCAAGAGCTGTAAATATTACTACAGATTTAAAGGCGTTATCGTTAAATACGCCTAAAGTCTGCGGTACGCATAATGGAACTAATTGTTTATAAAAATTTGTTTTTCTATTCATTTAAGAATCAGTAATAATTTTTTTCATTAATAGTATTATAATAAAAAGAAATATCAAAGGTGAATACCACCTCAAAAAGCTAATTATAACATAAATATTATATGAATAAGACAGGCAAAAATTCTATATTACATAATTTCTACATCATAATAATATCACTAATTGTAGTAATTGTATGTATAACCAGTTTATACCGAACAAACTTTTTCGATTTTTTAAAGAAACCAAAAAAAATAAGTTATTTACTTTCAGAAAAATGGCTTAACTCTCTTAAAAATAATAATTTTAATGAAACAATTATAAGTACATCTAAAATTATAAAAATAAGTGAACCTTATGTCCCTATTCCTACTTATTACTATCTGGCAAAAAATGCCGGTATTGATATAAACTTTTTTAATCCTCCATATACAAAACTTGATTATGAATATTGGCTTAATTCTCTTAAAATTAATGAACTGTATAAAAAATTAAGTGCTGATAAAAAAACACCTGAAAATATTTTTCATAAAATAAATAATCATGTTAAAACAGTAAACTCAGAAAAAAACAATGTTTTTTCTTATGGAGTATGGAAAAATAAAAAAGGAAGTCTTTTTGAAAAATATCTTTTATTATCAGATATTCTTTTACAGGGCGGCTATAACACTCAAATTGTAAGTTTACACGAATATCCAAATACAAAGGCAATTCACATTCTAGCTGAAATTCGTGATAAAAATAATAACTTTTTCACTTGTGATTTTTCAACAGATTCATTTTGGAACTCTTCTCTATCTGAACTAGATAAAAATAGATCTGAATTAAATTTCTGGCCTAAAGAATGGTTAAAAGGACTCGCCTATAAACTGTACAAAACTGAAGCTTCTGCTATGAGTTATCGCAAAATAAACAGACAGCTATATAAAGCCTTATCTGAAGTTAATCCTAATATTCCTGTATTCGGAATAAATCCTCAATCAAGAGTTAAAGAATTTATGAAAAATGCTAAATATATTCCTGATCATTCTTCTTTTGTACTCGGACTTGAACCCTTTCTTTTAATAAAAAGGTCTAAATACTTTAAGAAAAGATGGAAAAGTAGAAAATCTAACCTTGCACCAGTTTCCCATCGGAAACGTTAAATTTTGCAGCATTTTTAAAATAACTCTCTTCGTCGTATTTTGTAAAAGTAAAAAATACCTGATTTACTTTGCTGATACTTTTATAAAACTCATCTTTTGTTCTGCCGTCAAGTTCACCTGACACATCATCAATCAGTGCAATTACATTATATTCAGGATTATTTTCTGTTATTAATTCAATTTCGCCCATTTTTAATGACAAAGAAGCAAGTCTAGCCTGCCCTATTGAACCGAAATTTTTTAAATTTTTATCATTTAAGAAAAATTCAAAATCATCTAAATGAGGCCCAACACCAGTATAACCTCTTAAAATATCCTTATTTCGTTCTAATTTAAGAAGCTTTAATATATACTCTTCAGAAACATGTTTATTTTTAATTTTTGAAATGTATTTAATACTAAAATCGTTAACTGAACCTTTTATTTCTTTAATTATCAAATCTGACTTCAGAGAAAGTTTATCAATAATAGAATATCTGTAAATTAAAATTTGAGCGGCAAATTTAGCTAAAATAGGTTCATATGCAGCAATATGTGAAGTATCATTATTTCTTTTTCTCAATAAACTGTTTCTGGATTTTAAAGCTCTGATGTAGTTTTGTAGAATTATTAAATAATTTAGATCAAGTGAAGATAGCAAAATATCAATATATCTTCTTCTTAATTTAGAACTGCCGGAAACAAGTTTAATATCTTCATGAGTAAAAACAATTGGTCTAATCTGTCCTACAAAATTACTGGATTTAGAAACCTGTATATTATCAATCCTGAGATTCTTTTTAAATAAGAATTCTACCTCTATAAATTTTTTCCAGCCTTTTGCTGCAATTTCAGCACCAATATAAAAACCTTTAGATCCAATTTTCTTTAAATACTGAATATTGGATGTTCTAAAAGATCTAAGAAAAGCTAAAAAATAAATAGATTCAAGTAAATTTGTTTTACCTTGCCCGTTTTCGCCAACTAAGGGATTGTAAAATAATAAACTAAGCGATATTTAATAATCCTGTAAAACGAGTATACTTTTATGTATGAGTATAAAACAGGAAGAAATAGATTTATTCAGAGAAAAATATTTGACCCTAAAGA
>Ga0233431_1004958_pt1 | contig 13536 bp, 9 predicted proteins | sample SI_118_April2016_FD_179867 | JGI IMG/M metagenome (GOLD analysis project Ga0233431, IMG submission 179867) | Seawater microbial communities from Saanich Inlet, British Columbia, Canada - SI_118_April2016_200_MG | ecosystem: Environmental > Aquatic > Marine > Inlet | place: Canada: British...
TCACGTACAAAACGTCTGGCAGACCGTCTGAAAATGCATCTTTCGAAGAGCGGTATTTCCGCCGAGGCCATCCATTCGGACAAAACTCAGGGCGCACGTCAGCGTGCACTCTCTGCTTTTGACCGTGGTAAAGTCAAAGTTCTTATCGGAACAGACATTGTCGCACGCGGTATCGACGTCGAGGGTATTTCGCATGTCATCAATTACGATCTGCCCGAGGATCCTGAGAATTACGTGCACAGGATCGGCAGAACGGCACGTGCCGGAGCAAACGGCATCGCGCTGTCATTCTGCGAGGCGAAAGAACTGGTTACTCTCAGAGGTATCGAGAAACTGACCAAGCAGCCGCTCACGGAATTTGTCGATCATGCGTTCCATTCGGACCTTGTTTCGGGAATACACAAGCGAAGGTCAGCACCTCCGCGCGTACTCCCGACATTCGGACGGCGCCGCAACAAACAAAGCGGCAGACGGCACGCAAGATAATGGCTGTTTGAAATAAACATGCCGGTATAACGGATACGCAAAAGGTGCATTTTCATTTAATGAGAATGCACCTTTTTTTTGTGATTACGCATACATCTATTTTACAAATATTACTTTGACAGTAATCCCGCCGAGCTGACATCAATCGGTTTAATACCCATAGAGGGTGCCGGTGAATCAGGCTTGAAATTAAAATTGCCGTTTTCCCGGTCAACAAACATCGGATCGGCAAATACAGTTCCCTCAGCCGGTTTGAACGGCCGGTAGTCGATAACAGTATAAATCATTATCAGCTCATGGATTATTGATTCCGCACGGCTGAAAATAATGTTGTTCGGCATCGAATTAAATGCATCATACTGATTTGAAAATATGATCTCATCCGCGATATTAATGTTATTTTCATACGTCAAACCGATTGAGCGTGGGAACGTCAGTATTTGTATTCCCCTGTCGATAAAAACGTTGTTGCGGAACGTACAGCCTTTTGTCATGTGCATGTGCACGGGCCTTACTGTGTTAAGGGCAAGATTATTTTCAAACGTACAATTCAAAGAGTTTTCATCCATATAATAGGCCCATTTGAACCGATCCTCGCCGCGGTCGAAAAATCCCGCCCATTCCTCCTCATCGCCGGGACCTTCATGAGCAAAATTTCCCCGTATAATGTTGTCCGTACCTGTAATGAAAAACTGCCCGCCGTCGTTTAATTCCTTCATCACGTCATATATCAGATTGTTTTCTGCAATATTCCTTGCGCCGTTAATGCGAATGCCGATGTATGAAGTGGAATTTACTTCATTATGGTTAATCATGTTATCGCTGCCACCGACTGTCAGGCCGATACCGCTCGGATAAATAAGGCCGACATTATGAATATGGGTGTTGCGGATTGTACTGCTCTGTCCACTGTAGAGAATTCCTCCGGCCCCTAAATTTTCAAACACGCAGCTATCGATACTAAGATTGTCGCCGTTGAGCTTTGCTCCAAATCCGCCGGTATTCTCAACGGTCAGGCCGATAAAATGACAGTTATTGATTTCACTTCCCGAAAGTGCGCCGTCAAATCGAACCGCACCATAACTGCCGGTAATAAGAGGAGTGGTCGTGCAGGTTATCGTAAGATTTTTCAGGGTGATATTGCGAGCGCCGTTTTCGAACTTGACTACGTTTTCCCGGGTCGGGGCAACGATTGTTATATTGTCGATATTTTCACCGGCTTTCGGCCAGTAAACCAGCTTTTCGTTTGTTCTGTCAAGATACCATTGACCGGGTTCATGCATACCTTCACGGACATTCCAGACGACATATGTCTGGGCTTTTTGCCAGTTACATAACGACCCGTCAACCATTTTATGGAAACGGAACGATCCCGGCGGATGGCCGGCCGGAATTGAGAAATTAACCGTGAGTGTTTCTTCATCGATACTCTTTAAACCTACCAGGGTTTCATCCCAGGCGTTATATGTTGTCAGTTCGGCGTTTCTGACATCGAGCCAGGGGCCGATATCCTTAGGATTATATTTCATCGTTGTAAGATCATGATCACTCGGGGATATTTCCCATCCGCTGCCTGATGAAGATAACCATCTAGTATTAAAGAACTTATTGAGGTGCTTGAAAGCTCCTTCCTTTGGCAGCCGAGCCCGGGGTCTCAGCTCGTTATTGACCATAATAAGACGGAAATCCCATGTCCTGTCCTTTGCACCCTCAATCTTAGCGGAATAGAAATCCCCGTCCTTTTCCCAGTTCGTAATTGGCCGCCCGCCATAAAGTATTGCTTCTTCACCGGGTAACCCCTCAATGGTCAAACCGGAATCCTCAGGGCCCAACGTCAATTCCACGTCGTAGTAACTGCCTTCGCGGACAATTATTTTTTGTTCTTCAGCCGGTGACTTTCTCGCTTCATCGCGGGCTTTATTAATAGTTTTAAAGGGTTTGCTTTCGGTTCCACTGTTTCTGTCATTTCCATCAGGAGAAACGTAGAATGAGGCGGCGGTATTGGCTGCATTCAGTATGGGACAACTCAAAAAAACATATATTGCCATAAACACGAAGATATTTATTAACATATTCAGTGATTTTCTTCTCATCTTTTTTAAATCTCCCATTTATATGTTGTCCGCTCCACTCACACAACGAGCATGTCATCAACTCGGTGTTCGGCGCATAATACGGATATGATCGTTCGGTAATTCGTCAGTTACATTGTTAAAAATGACACATGCTACTCTTTCGGATATCCGACAGACTGCGCCATTATAACTTTTTGATCTGGAGACAGTCCCATTTCTTTCTCAAGATCAGCTTTATTTATCGAATGATATACAACAGTTGCCAATCCTTCCGATGCACAGTATAAATAGACATTCTGGCTGATATAACCTGTATCTGCTGATGATAAAACAGTTTTTTGCTCATCAGGCATTTTATCACTCATTCGTGTGAAATCAGCTACATATATCAGGTTGACAGGTGCGTTTTTTGTAAATTCCTGCCGGCCTGTCATCTCTCTGATATCTTTATCAATAATTTTATTTAAAGAATTCTCTTTTGCATTATAAAGATAGAGGCCATTGGCAAATGCTACATAAATGTCAATTGTTTGCCGGTTACTCATTGAAGGGGCGGTACGTCTTCCGGATTCTATCCGGTTAATTCCCCACGCTGCCCATAACAGGTTGGATATTTCCTGAAAAGGCAATTTTTTGGAGCTGTATTCCCGCGTGGAATGGCGAAGTTTTAACGCCTGCATGAGCGGTTTGCCAATTTCTGTTTGTGGTTCGGGAAGCCTGATTATTTCCCGGTCCTGAGCGAACGTAAGCGATGACTCTGAAACAATAAAAGCAAGTATAAAGCAGAGTGTTAGACGATAGAACTTCATAGATTCTCCCCGAGGCTATCATTATTATTTGATTCCGAATATTCGCAGCCGTCTGAAACGATATGAATCGTTGAAAAAATATCCTCAATAACCTGACATATTTTCTGTGCAGGATTAGATGCTACCAAAAGAGGCGCTCGCCTGTCTCGTCCCACGAATGGAGATTAACTCCGAGCGACATGCGTTTCATCTCGGAGATGTCCTTGAGCGGTACTATATTGTTGCCCCTGATCCGATAGATGTCGATTTTCGAGAGGTCATTTTCGCCGAGGCCGCGTTCTTTCGCGATTCTCAAGTAGGGCATTTCAAGCGGATCGTGCCCCATGAGCCATGTGCCTACTGCATCGACCTCGCAGGTCGATATTCCGGCTATGACAATGTTGGCGAGATAATCTTTTCCGGTGTGGAATCCGCTGCCGTCCCTTGCAATGACGCCCTCGACAATATTGATGTCCGGAGTGATCGCCTTTGCAGAGTCGATGGCGCGCTGGCTCCACTGCTCATCCCACATGAGCGGGCCGTCGATATCGGCCATGAACTCCTCGATAGCATTGATGTCACCCTTAAGTTTTTTGAACGCCGACCAGCCGCCTTTCTTTTCATATTTCGGGTAGAGCTTTTCGTAATCCCAGTGTTTGAATCCCGCGGCTATGTGTTTCAGAAAGGCCGATTCCACATTCTGGTAGTGATTTTTTTCGAAATGACGGTTATAATCGATACCATAGACGTTCCTGCACTGGTGTTCCATGGCCGACCAGCGGTCGCAGTAATGGCCGTAACCGGAGGGCACTCCGCCCTGACGGTTTTTAATGGAGAGTGTTGTAAGGCCCAGGTTGTGACATTTCATTTTCGGCATGTTGATGAAGAGGTTGTCATTGTCGCCGATGGGCCTGTTGGTCGGAATCGTGTTCCAGACAACTGGATCGCCGGGAACTTTGTGCCAGTTCAGCTCATTTTTAGAGTAATGGCCGAATTCAAGATATTTCGCCTCGATCAGCTGAAGTTCGATACTGTCCAGCTTTTTATAGAGGCCGCTCTTACGGTGATCGACCACATTCGAGCCACGCGCCATGGCGGTTATGTTCTGATTGCCGAGATCATAGAGCCCTTGGGCGAAGCCTATGATGAAATCGTGCGAAGTGTTGGTCCCCACAGTCGGGTAATTGATAACATCCGGCACCCAGGTCAGGTTGGGCAGTATAGTCGTCGAGCCGCCCTTTTTCGTGCCTTTGACGAATATTTTCGAGGCGATATCTTTTGCGTAGGACTCGATCTGTTCCTCTGCACCGGAAAAATGGCCGTGAGCCTTGCGCTCTGCCTTGACATCGGTCTCTATCAGGAAGACTGCGCGCGGATTGTTTTTGATTTCCGGACGTATCTCGGGCATAATGTTCTTTTCTTTACCCTTCTCAAGGTTGTAGAGCCCCTCCTCGATCCCAATGCCGCCGCCGGTACTGAATGCCTCGACCTCCGGCATGGCGTAGCCGAACAGATTCGTGCCGGCAAACGCCGACACGCCGGTTGCCGTTCTTTTTATAAATGATCGTCTATCCATAGTAAACCTCACAAAATATTATATTTCCATATGCTTTGAAAATAAAATAGTAACTTTTAATATTATTATCAAGGTGTAATGATTTCAGCGTAGATGATGTTCGGCATTTTTTTTAAAAATCGGCAAAAGCAAAAAGGTACGCGAATAATACCATCTATGAATCGGAATATAAGTGATGAAGGAGATGGAATATGACTTGCCGAAAGAAAGAAGATAGCACACCTATCTTTTATAGTAATTCTTAAGTTAATTCTCAATTCTCACATTAATATTGGACAGTATAAGTCAATCGGCAACCATGTTATACACAATGTTGAAAAATATCAACTGTTTATTTATACAGAATGCTATTCAATTTCAGTAAAGGCCATAAATACCTGTTCGTTAAAATTATCCGCGTAATTCAATAATCAATGCAAGAAAATAAGAAAGTACAAATTAAATGCTTCATATCAATCAAGATACTTTCGGATTATTATCATGGCGCCGGTATTCAATAACATGATCTTCGAGCCGGGGACCGATGATATCGATTGAAGACAGATCACTTTGCCCCAGTCCGGCTTCGGCACAATATTTCAGATAGAGAACCTCCTCGAAATCTATACCCATCAGATGCGTCCCGACTTTATCTACCGCGACTATATCGGTCCCTGCAAGGGCCACACCGTGTTCGACAGGCGTACCCTGGGCCGCACCGTTCCCCTCCATGCCGACGAATCCGTCAAGCACCGAAAGATCGACATTGATACGCTGGGCGACAAAAAACATGTTCACATTCAAATTGCTATGCTCTCCGGAATGCATAAATACTTTTTCGTTTCTCCCTGCGGCTGCTTGCTGACGGTAATGAGAAATCGGCGATCCCATCACCATGTTTTTCACTCCGAGCGTAACGGTAATAAGCCGGCCGTGCGTTTTGAACCGTGTCAGCGAGATGTTATAGACATCGGGATCCAGAAATGTATCGATAATGTTGACCGGCCGGGGATGCTGTTTGTCATCGAGAATCCAGAGGGGTTGGGTATTGCAATCATTCAGGTCAAGCAGCTTCACATTATTATATTCACGGGGCAGATCGAGGTATCCGTGAATCTCAAAATGCCGCATGGTGCCGACCGGGCCGGGATAGGTTCGCCCTGTCGAATCCCCGACATAGATCGGACCGTCATACAACCGTGTCAAAACATCCAGAACCCCCCGGACAGAATCGGCATGCGTGGCGGAGAGCGGTTCGGGAGCGACAAGATTGCATTTTATGACAACCTTCTTCTTGCCGGAAAGCCCTTTCACAATATCACGTTCAATGGGCTTGAGCACATCCGCTATCATATCGCGGCGGTCCGAACCGGTAACAAACGAAACCGGCCGTTTTCCTGCGCCGGATATGTCCGGCATCGCCATCCCCGTTAGAGGATACAGACATCCCCCGACGGCGTTTGCCAGAAGTATTTTATGCACCGAGCGGCGCGAATAATTCCTTGAAAGTGTTTCCTCGATAGTATCGAACATGTATGGGTGATTACTCATTTTTTATCTCCTGGTTATCAGAACTTTAATATCCTGTGTTCCGCAATGCCTGCTCGCCGAGCCGTTCTTTGAGCTGGGTAAGGTACAGGCTTCGCGGAGTGACATGTTTGCCTCGCGACTCGATGAAACCGGGTGGTTTTGTCAGGTCGACAAGCGGAATGTTGTGTATCATTTCATATTTGCCGATCTGGCCGATCACCCAATTTTGTGCTGTCGGCGGTTTCTGGACGAGGAACATTCCCTCGCAGTTCCAAAGACAACAGAATCCGCCGCACCATACCGGTGTAGTCCGTTTCGTGTAACGGACGGTAATCGGGGCTGCAACATTGTCGTAAAGAACGCCGTACGCCCATGCACCGTGCGGCTCGCTTGAGGAATAGCTTGTGCCCGCGGTACAGTCGAGAAAAACACTCGGTCCAGCAATTCCTCCGGTAACGAAATCATGACGGCCGTCATCGGAGGTACAGCGCATTACAAGGCAGAGCTGTCCCTGCATGATATTATAAGGCGCCCGGCGTCCGCCCATAAGCACAGATACAAATTCACGGGCATCGCAATCCCGGACCGTTATCCATTTTGCCCCGTTTCGCATTTCCGCAAGCGCATGAATAAAATGACGCACTGTGATATCGCGCACCCAGCAGTTTTTCGCGTTTCTCATACTTATGAAATTCGAGTAGTGATTTTCGTCGCGGAAATACTCCGGCCCGCTTTCCGGCACTGTTTGGTAAATACGCGTTGTCTTCAATGAAGGATCGAAATCGGAAACACCGCGCATATTCTCTATACCGACATTCGTGATCCGCTTATTGTCCGTGTATTTGATAATTTCGCCGCCTCCCCAGCGCGTTTCAATGGGCGCGACGATCGGAATGTCTACGGTAATGCGATTTCCCTTGACATTCGTTATGGTTCTTTCCATGTCCAGAGGGCCGTGGTCACGAAGTTCTCCGGTTTTCGGATTGATCATCCCAACCTCGCGGATCCAATCCTCGTTGGCAAATTTCCGGACAATGACCGTGTCGCCGCTTTTCAACTCACCGGAGTTTTCTATACTGAAAGTGCGTGTTCCAACCGAAACATAGGGATCGGTTATGCGGCTTGCTGTGCCGTACATTTCTTCCGCACCGTCCATGCCCCGGATTTCAATAATGGAGGATGATCTGGCGGCCTGGGAAGATTTATTGTCATGTTTTCCATACCCGGTGAGTACCGTCCCCTCCGGTCCGTTACCCTCGCCGCGCAAGACAATTCCGCTCGAAATTATCCAGAGAGGCTTGTGCATATGATATATGCCTTTTTTAAGCAGGACTGCCCCGCGGAATCCATGTTCATCTATCTTCATGTCGGCAATTTGATCAATCGCCAACTGAATTTGAGGCGCATTGTCCCCCTCGACAGGCTCCAGCGTTATTTTTACCGGGACATCAGGCAAAGCAACTCCGCCGCCCATGTAGCCGGCGTATGAATAATCAGGAATAACGTTTCCCTGTTCGTCTGGAACATACACCAATTTACCATCATCATCCGGATATACAAGGCTGCTGTGGTTTTCCTGCGCAGGGATTGCGGCGGTGGATAAAAAAACTAACGCCATACAATATAAAATGAATTTGTATACTATTCGTTTCATAATTCTCTCTTTCGGATTTTGAATATTCGATTTAGTTGCATTACTAATGGTGTTCTTGCGGATCCTTATCTCACAAAACGGGACGCTAAACAAGCTAATGTACTAAAAGAAAAAAATGATACTTTAGCAAGTATTATCTTCAACGGTAACCACTTAATTTGTTCCGTACATTCCTGCAGATTGAGATAGTCTTTTGATTTTAAATGAAGTATCCATTTATTCTCAAATTTAAAATATTAATACCTCAACTGATTGTATCGAGTGCGTTCTCGACAAGACTAAGAAATAAATGATGTGAAGAATCAGTTGCAATTCCGTATATATTTATCTTAAATTATATTTGTAAATTTTAATTAATGCCGGAAACATCGTTCATCTCTTCGAGCCAAAAAAGAGTTCTTCCTGATCATACACTATTATCCGGAGAAAGCATGAGAAATATAATATTTTTATCGTTTATTCTTGTCATTATCACATCTTGCGGCCACGCTTCCGAATTAGGTGTCATAATATACGACATATGCGATTACGGAGCAATCGGCGATGGGAAAACATTGAATACTGCATACATTCAGGACGCAATCGACTCATGTGCTGAAAAAGGCGGCGGAACCATACGGATTGCAGGCGGAAGGTATGTTACAGGCACACTGTATATGAAGTCCAACGTAACTATTTCCATATCAGCAAATGCGGAACTCCTTGGTAGCACTGATATTAATGATTATACAACTGATACGTATCGGATGATGTATGAGGAAGCCCCTCAAATGAACCGCTGCATGATATACGCGGAAAACGCCTCAAATATTGGTATTGAAGGAAAAGGAATCATTGATGGACAGGGGCAGATGGAGAATTTTCCGAATGAAGATGATCCCGCAAAAAGCAGGCCGCTGCTGATTCGGTTTAAGGATTGCACAAACATTTTTTTCAGAGATATTACTCTCAACAATCCTGCCACATGGACAACAGTATTTCTGTATTGTTCGGAAATTAAAATCGATGGAATCACCATTAACAGCTTGGTTAATCATAATGGCGATGGTCTGGATTTTGACGGATGCAGAAATGTAATTGTCTCAAATTGCACATTCAACAATAGCGATGACTCAATCTGTCTCCAAACCTCGCGAAGAGACATGCCATGTGAAAATGTTGTTGTAACGAACTGTATTATGAGCAGCGATTGGGCCGCGTTCAGAATCGGACTTCTCTCTGTGGGCGACATTAGAAATGTTACAATTTCAAATTGCATCATCAAAGACACAAAATGCGGATTTAAAATTCAAATGTGCGAAGGCGCCATCATAGAAGATATCACTGTCTCAAATATTGTTATGGAGAGAGTCGTTCGGCCACTATTTTTGACACTAAACAGCTTTCGGTTCTGTATAATCGAAAAGGAGAAAGACAGGGAGCTTCCTCCCATACTCGCCATGCGGAACATTCATTTTTCTAACATCCGGGCTTCAATAAATAACATACAATTTCCGGAAAGTAACCATACCAAAAACATGATCATGGCAATTGTCGGACTCCCCGGACATTACATCGAAGATATTACACTCGATAATATTTCAGTCACAAAAGAACAGAACACACAGAGGAGTTTTAACGAAGGTGACGATGTTCCTGAATTTGAGGGTTTGCGTCCGGAGGCATTTCAGTGGAATGGTGAGCTTCCTGCAAGTATGCTGTACCTTCGGCACGTCAAACGAATAGCAATTTCAAATACGACCTTTGATTTTGCACATGCTGACACACGGCCAGCAATTTTCTGTGATGATGTAGAACATCTTGAATTGTCTCATATTGCAAGTTACTCAAACGAAAAGCAGGCGCGGATATTTTCATTATATGACACGAAAGAGGCACTGATTTCAGCATGCAGAATTCCTTCCGGAACCACAACTTTTCTCGAAGTCGGGGGAACCAGGTGCGGAAGTATTATTTTATCGGGAAATGACCTGCGAAAAGCAGAAACTGCGGTGAAAATTCATCCCGACAGCAATATTTCGGAAGTGATTATGGAAGGCAATATTCGATAAGCATGGGTAACAATAGCTCTTCGGTCATGACTGACCTGCCCCTGTTTTCAGTCCATTATTATTATATGTAATATTAATCATTTATTGCATCAACTCTTACACGACAACCAAAGTATTTTCATATCTATACGCGCAAAATATCATGCCGGATATGATATTCATGTATCAACAATTCGGCGCCTTGAAAATAGTAAAGATCACACTGAATAAAAAATAGAAATATTCGTAATATCAGCTCACGGATGAGGGCGGTATCCCCTGCCCTGTCGGATTATCGGGATCGGCGCTCCATTCGTACCAACCGCCGTCATACACCGACACGTTGTCCCAGCCCATGAGCCATGCGTAATAGAACGCCTCGCTGGCCCGCCATCCGGTTCCGCAGTAAAATGCGATATGCTTCTCCGGTGTGATATCGATCTTCCGCCAGTCCTCCGCAATATCATGGTAGCTACGCATGGTGTCGTCGTGATTACGGTAATTTTCCATGTGATAGGCGTCCGATCCGCAGTTGCCGAACACCGCACCGGGAATTCGCCCTTTCGGCCCCACATAATGATATCCGCTGACATCTCCGAGAAATTCCGGCCAGCTCCTCATGCTCACAAGCTCCGAACCGGGATCGGCAATCATCAATTTTGCCTCATCGATATCGACAATGATTTCGGGATGCTCCGGGATGATCATACCGGTTGAATCGACCGCGTCCGGCAGCGTTTCCTCACGGGTTATCTCACCGCCTGCACGGATCCACGACGTCAGACCGCCGTCAAGCACACGCACATCTTTTACTCCGGCATATTTCAAAATCATCGCCGCCCGCATGGACCCGATCTACCCCGCCTCTTTCCCCGGTTGTTCCTGCGACATATTGGGATTTGCGGTGCGTCCGTAAAGCACGACGCAGGTGTTTTTTGTTATACCGTGGGCGCACAGTTCCTCCTCGAGTTCGGCGGGCGTGCGGCGGTTCCAGGTATTCTCATCCTCAAGTATGAGCGTATCAATCCATATCGCGCCGGGAATGTGTCCCGCATCATAATCTCCCCAGTTATCGAAGCTGACATGGGCAAGAACGAATTTCCCGATCTCTCTTGATCCTCCGGGTTCACCGGGTTGTTCCGAAAACGTCTGTTTGCCGTCGAGAAGTGACTTTATCCACGCGGGATGGACAAGATTTCGGAACCGTGGCAAAGCCTGAACCGGTCTTTCAGGATCCTCCAGCCAGCCCTGCATTCCACCGTCATGAATTTGTATCGAATCGAATCCCAAAGCGGCAAGATGCCCGGCGGCAGCCTCCATATCGTTCACACCGTCTCCGGTAACAACGATCGTTTTATCCCGTGCGATGTCTTTGTTATCGAAATACTCTCCGGCTTTTTCCTCTCCGAAATCGTCAAACCATGCCGATGGAAACGAAACGGCTCCGGGGATGTGCCCACCGCGTGTTTCACCATTAAGCTGCCAGCCGTTGAATGCTGCGGACGGGCGTATATCAAGCAGCGTAACTTCGTTACGTGTAAGAAGACCGGAAAGCTCATGAGTTTCTACGGACTGTTTCATAAATGGTTCCTTTATAGTTTTCTGTTAGTCTCGGCAATTATGGCATTATAGTAATTGTGCGGTCAACTCAACACCCGTGCAAAATATGATTCAATATCCTCGGCAGGGCGTCCGGTTAGCTCCTTGACATGATTCGTTACCGTTTCTAATTCGCCATTATCCACCGCGCGGTACATTGAAACAAGAACATCGTTCAAATAATCCGGCACACCGGACTCACGGTTGATTTCGGCATATTCCTCCTCTGAAACCATGTCAAACGTCACATTCTCATAACTTACCCGTGAAATAATATCGGCAAGCTCGGGCATCGATACGGCGTGCGGGCCGGTAAGCGAGTATAGACGGTTTCGGGTACCAGCATCAAGGCATGCCGCGGCCAGGCTGCGGGCGATGTCGTCACGGCATATATATGCCACACATCCGGAGCGCACCGGGTATGGAAGCCGTCCCATTTGAACCAGCTCCGGGATCCAGTCTGCAACCGGATCAAGATACATGCCGTCCCGTAGGATCGTCCAGTCAATCCCGCACTGCCTGAGTTTTGACTCGGCATACAGCGAAAACGGCGCTATGAGGAATTTCGATGTTGGTTCCGCCGCCGCAAAGCTGGCAAATACTATGCGCTGAACGTTTGCCTGCACCGCCGCTTCGATCAGCCGTGCATGCTGCATGATCCGCGGCTCAACAGGCAAAAGACTTGCAATAATCATCAGGACATCGGTTCCTTTGAATGCGTCCGACAGCGTTTCCGGTTTATCATAATCGGCGAGCCGGATATCGACCCGGTCATCAAACAATGTGCGGGCTTTTTCGGTATTGCGTGCACTGGCAATGATATCGCAGGCCGGGAACCCCTGATCAATGAGCGCATCGACGGTTTTACGTCCAAGCTGGCCTGTTGCAGCGGTGACATTGATTTTCATATCAGTTTCCTTATTAGAGTGACAGGGGACCGGTCTCTTCATGCTGCTCGATGAAATTTGAGCACTGCTATCGGCCGATCTGCCAAACAGAATCGACAAAATACCTTCGGCTGTCGTAGAAATCGGCGACAACCTTGAATCCGTTTTCAGCGGCAAATCCACGGATCATGTCCGGGCTGTATTTTTGCGACATTTCCACATAAACAGGCTCCCATTCGCCGAATCCGACCGAGGCATTCGGTTTCCCGAACGATACAGTTTGCTCGATTGTGCTTATAAGGTAGCTTTTTGCGGCGCCGCTCAGCGGATCGTAATTTTCGTAATGGACGAAAGTGTCAAGATTAAAATCCGCGTCGAGTTCACGGTTGATCCGCGAAAGCAGATTCAGGTTAAAGGCCCCGGTAATGCCGCGGTGATCGTTGTATGCCCTGTCGATGACATTCGGATCCTTGATCATGTCGAATCCGATCAGAAGTTTATCATTCTCACCCATGACTTCGCGGAGATCCGAGAGAAACCGGTTCGTCTCTTCCGCACTATAATTACCGATGTTCGAGCCGAGAAACATGATAACTTTCCGGTTTGAGTCGTGCTCTTTCAGGTTGCGCATCACCTCAAAATAATCGCCGATCCGTTCCTCGACCGTAAGTGCCGGAAACTCATCTTCGAGGCTCCCGGCAAGACACTGCAATGTGTTTTTACAAATATCTATCGGAATGTATTTAAACGGCGCGTCTTTCCCGAGAAAATACTCCAGCAGGATCTTGGTCTTCATGCCGTCACCGGAACCAAGCTCGATAACATCTATTTCTCCGGAGTCTTTGAAAAACTCACAATACATCGATTCTTTTTCGGAGGTGAATATCTCATGTTCGCTGTCTGTCAGATAATATTCGGGGATATTCATTATA
>Ga0233431_1004966_pt1 | contig 13520 bp, 11 predicted proteins | sample SI_118_April2016_FD_179867 | JGI IMG/M metagenome (GOLD analysis project Ga0233431, IMG submission 179867) | Seawater microbial communities from Saanich Inlet, British Columbia, Canada - SI_118_April2016_200_MG | ecosystem: Environmental > Aquatic > Marine > Inlet | place: Canada: British...
TCTACTTCAATATTGCTTTCGGGAAAGTTCAATAAATTCGTATGTTTTGATCCATCCGGAAACTTTCCCAAGGTTTCCAGATAGCTATTTCCCCTAAGATTTTCAACAGCATAGGCTGGTTTATGAATGCCGTAGACAAAACATCCTTTGGGTGAAACACATGTTCTGAGTTTTAATTTCATTTCAATATCAATATTTAATTGTAATTTTTAAGTTTTAATTTTCATTTTTCAAAATATCTGACATCCTGAAAGTTATATATAGAATCATAGTTATTTTTATCTAAAACAACAATCAGGGAATATTGGTTTATGGATATAATTATTAAAGTTAAAAATCTATTGAAGCGATATCCGGGAGTCATTGCCGTTAATGATATTTCATTTAATCTAAAAAAAGGAAGTTGTTTTGGATTGTTGGGACCGAATGGGGCGGGAAAAACCACTACCGTAGAAATGATGGAAGGAATTATCAAACAGGATTCAGGAGAAATTCTTTATAAAAATAAACCGTTGGGGAAGCAGTTTAAAAATGAGGTCGGCATTCAGTTCCAAACGACGAAATTACAGGATTTCCTGACAACAAAAGAGGTTCTAAGGTTATTTGAAAGCTTTTATCCAAAAACAATTCCCCTCCCTGATATTGTTAAAATGTGCGCTTTAGAAGCCTTTCTGGAACAGGATAATCGCAAACTATCGGGAGGACAAAAACAACGACTTTACCTGGCTTTAGCCTTGATTAACGATCCGGAGCTCTTGTTTTTAGATGAACCAACAACAGGTCTTGACCCACAGGCTCGTCAGAATTTCTGGGAACTCATCAAGTCCATAAAGAAACAAAATAAAACCATTATTTTAACCACACATTACATGGAAGAAGCCGCCGTTCTTTGTGACGATATCTTAATCATGGACCAGGGGAAAATCATTGCTGAAGGAAAACCGAATGATCTCTTAAAGTCACACTTTGAAAATCAGCGACTAATACTACCCACTGAGACAGTACCTGATATTTCAAATATTCCCTGGCAAGTTTATTCCTTTGATCACCATATTGAAATTCAAACCAATCAGGTGAATGAAACGATTAAGTATCTGATCAAAGAAGGTGTCAATCTGGATGCTTTACAAATTAAAATACCAACACTGGATGATCTGTTTTTAGAATTAACCGGTGATCAATTAAGGGGATAAATATGAAAACATTTTGGGCTTTATTGAGCGCACGTAATATAGAATTTGTCAGGGATCGTTCAACCTTAGCCTGGAACCTGGTATTTCCATTTCTAATTATTTTTGGATTTGCTTTAATATTTAGTGAATCTTCCCGTGATCTGTATAAGGTTGGGGTAATCAATATGACTCCGCAACAAATACAAGAGAGCAATCTCAGTATCTTTCACACAGATTATATTGAGTTTATTCCAATATTGGACAAAGCTTCTGCTCTGGAAAAGGTCAATCGACATAAATTGGACATGATTTTAGAACCCAATGAAAACAATCAATACTGGATTAATAATACTAATCCCAAAGGGTATGTTTTGGAAAGGATGCTTTGGGGAACTGAAAATAGTGATCAATTTAAGAAAATAGAACTGGAAGGTAGGGAAATTCGATATGTGGATTGGGTTTTTCCGGGTGTTCTGGGTATGAATATGATGTTCAGCTGTCTATTTGGTGTGGGCTATGTGATTGTTCGATATCGTAAAGCGCAGATTTTAAGACGATTGAAGGCTGCTCCGATTAACGCTTTTCAATTTTTAGCTGCCCAGGTCGTTTCCAGGCTGATCATCGTTATGATTACGACCGTAATACTTTATTTGGGATCAGATATTTTTCTGGATTTATATGTTATTGGATCATTATTAGATCTGTTTATTATATTTATGATCGGATCTTTTTGCATGATTTCACTGGGATTGCTCGTTTCCTGTAAAACTCACAGCCAGGAACTGGCAGGTGGGTTACTTAATTTTTTAACCTGGCCAATGATGTTTTTATCCGGAGTCTGGTTTTCTCTGGAGGGTACCAATGTTTTCGTGCAAAAATTAGCATTGATCTTTCCACTAACCCATCTGTTGAATGCTACCAGAAAAATTGCGATTGATGGACAATCATTAGTCCAGGTTTATCCGGAAATGCTATCTTTAACCGTGTCCAGTTTGATTTTTCTGGCAATATCCGCTTATTTTTTCAGGTGGGAATAAGGTTGTGATGCTCAGCATACCGATAGGTACAAGCACATTGAAAATTGCAATAGCATTACAATTCCAGATGAATATCAATATTGGTAATATCTGGTATTTTTTTTATATCAAGTTTTAGTTGATTTACAAATACTTTGGCCTGACTAATCGTTTGGTTTGAATCGAGTTCTATATCTAACTGAACCGATAATTTACCTTCCAGGTAATGACAAACAATATGGGTAACTTGTTTGATTTCATCATACGCGCTAGTGACTGCCACAATGTCCTGTTCAATTTCCTTTTGAGGGCGCATTAATTCAGTCACATTTTCATATAAGTCATTTTCAGAATCAACATGGACCAATACCTCACTAACCTGTGGGATTTCACTTAATATTGTTCTTCTGACACGTTCTGCAACCTGATGTGACACAGAAACACTGACATCCCACCGGACCTCAATATGGAGATCAATTAAAATATGTGATCCCATCCTCCTGGCACGGAGTTCATGGTGTCTTAAAACACCATCAATATTATCCAAAATATCCAGTATATGTTTAAGGATATTCTTTTCCAGTTGCGTATCTGTTAAATCTTTAAAGGCATCATAACCAATGGTTACACCTGTTTTGACAATCCAGCCTGAAACCAGAACAGCTGCTATGGGATCTAAAATAGGATATCCCATTCGACTGCCAATAATTCCAAACAAAGCAATCACCGAAGAAATGGCATCGGTTCTATGATGCCAGGCATTAGCCGTTAACAAACGATTTTTTTGTTTCTTTCCGACATGTGCTGAAATTTGATATAATATTTCCTTAACCAATATGGAAAATACCGCCACCCAAATAGCAATAACATCTGGAGATTCATTTCGATTAATGTTTTGTAAACTATGATAAAAAATACCAACCCCTGCTGATATCAGCATTAGCGAAATTGCCAGGGTGCCCATTGTCTCAAAACGTCCATGTCCGTATGGGTGACTGGTATCTGATGGTTTATGGGAAATTTTTATAGCCCAGATTGTTACAGCATCTGAGATCAAATCAGAAATCGAGTGCCCTGCATCTGAGATTAAGGCTACAGAATTAAATAAGACTCCGGCCAAAGCTTTTATAACAGATAAGGCTAAATTGGCAAAAACACCTAACCATGTGACATTTAAGGCTGATTTTTCATTTAACTGGTTTTGATCTAAAGCCATAATTCTCGTATATTAATTGTAAAAATGTTTTGGGTAAAATCAATCATAAGAGTCCCCATATATAAAAATCAATAAAAATGTCAGATTTTATAAATGCCTATATTTAAGGAGATACTTCAGTTTTTATACTTTGTGACTGTACGCAAATTCAATTATTGAATATTAGTCCGGTATATTTAAGAAGATACTTCAGTTTTTATACTTATGTAAACTGTTAGGGAGAAAAAACTATTAATAATTTGAGAATCAAGGGTAAATGACAATAGCTATCCGAAAAAATATAAATGGTTTATTGATCTTATTGGTTTATTTTCAATATGTTTCGATATTAAAAAAGTGTTTGATTTAGTTTCTAATAAATACCATCAACCAACAAGCTAATTTAAAAAAAGGGTAAAAATGTTAAATATAATAAATTTTTTCTTGCAAAATAGTGTTTTAATCGTTAAAAAACAACAAAAGTATATCCACATTTGTGGAGAGTGATATAAATAATATTAAAAAAGGTTAGCATGGCGCAAGGTAAAGTTAAATGGTTCAATCCGGTGAAAGGCTATGGATTTATCGAACAAGATAACGGCCCGGATATTTTTATTCATAAAACTGATATTATTGGGGATATATTAAAAGAAGGCGACAAAGTGGAGTATGAGCTAGGTGAAGGAAGAAAGGGGCCTTGTGCAACGAATGTCAAAGTAATCTAGGCAGGCATTTCAACAGACTAATTTAGTTGAGATCAGGTTAAGTCCAATTGATAAGCCATGTGGTTAACATGGCTTTTTTTATGTCGTCACATCAATCAATTTATGGCCATCACTATTCACTTCCAGATTATCGTAAATCTCTTCATAGGAATCTACCAATTCCTGGATTGTCATGCCATCCTTTAAAAAACCGGGGTGAATATCAAACTTAAGCAGTAACTTCCTGAGTTTATTTGGTAACACTTCTAATTCCTGCGGTTTATGAAAGAGCTTTATCAAATCCTGCAGACGGATTTCTTTTAATGTTACTGCTGGCTGATATTTAATATTGTTAAATTTCTTTTTAGAGTCTTCAAAGGAAATAATAAATCCTTCATCTTTTAAAACACTTAATAGATATATCAATCGTTTACGATTAAGTCCCAGCGCCAATTGCAGATGATCAAAATTAGGGGCCGCATATTTCTTTTTAAAAGTTAATCCCAGGTAGGTAAGTATATATAAGGCTGAGGTTAGTAGTGATTCATTGTTATAAAGGCCTTTTAAGTTCATGTAATTCGTTTCATGATGAAACTGATAAATAAAAGCAAAAGCCGCTCCTAATAACACAACCAACCAAACCACAAACACCCATAGTAAAAATATAGGAATGATCGCCAAAGCGCCGTAAATCACATCAAAACTAGAGAAATTCTTAAAATATCCACTAACCAGCATATTACTTCCTTGAATCAACAAAGCAGATACGAATGCCCCGCGAATCGCACTGGAAGGGTGGACAGAGGTGGCAGGGATGTATTGATACAACACAAAAAGTCCAAAGGTAGAAACGGCAATAGGAATTAATTGAGTCACGACAGCATCGATATGACCATAATTCACAATCTGTTGAAAATACATTTGATAATATGGCAATGTCTGCAGATAGGCTGGAATAGAAAAGACCAAAACCAACAATATTGGCCCGAAAAAAAGCGTCATAAAAAAAGCTAAACCGTTCCTAAACCACTTATGTTGCTGCTCTGAAGTCCATATTTTGTTAATGGACGAACTCACCTTTATATATAATAAGATTCCCGCCAAAATCAGCGTTGGTAACCCGACTGCACCAAATGCCAGTGAATCCTGTGTCATACTTTCTAGTTTTAAGAAGATATTATCAGCATGATCCGGGAAGAAGTATTTAGAAATAAACTGTTTTACTTGCTCTTTTTTCCCTTCATCCGTATTTAATCGTCCCAAAACAGCAAAGAAAATTGCCACAATTGGAACCAGAGACAAAATCGTTGTATAAGCCAGTGACTGGGCTAAGGCAGGAATTTTTCTCTCACTGGATAGTTTGGACATCAAGAACAAAATTCGATAGATTTTTTCGCAAAACTGTCCAGGTTTTGTTAGTTTAAATACACCATAAAAATCTTTAATATATGAGAGCAGTTTTTTCATCATTCATTTATGGTCAATGCCAACAACTCTAACAGGTACATGATTTTCTGAACAATTTTCATTTTTCCCTATCAGTATGCTAAGCGAAGTCGAAGTATATTATCTGTTTGCATAAGCTAATTAATTATCCCTATTTTTCAAATGGATCATAACTGAATCTTTTAAAAAAAAACAGTACCATTTCACCTTCTGTTAATGAGAGTTGAATATTTTTTCAAAATGAAATATTATCATTTTTAAAAACAAAATCGTTTTTTTATCAAAGACTGAGTCTATACTGCTTAAAATAAAAAAAAGACCCTTTGAAAAATTTCATTGATTCCGGTCAAGTATCAATCTTTACTTTACGATCACGGATATTAAATAGTCTTTGAACGAAAATGCATCAATCCGGTAATTAGGGGTATCGCTACGAAGTCTCACGATCCTCGTAACAACTTGGTATTTCATGGTTAAGTCTTTGTTAAGTATTGTACATGTCCCCGAATTACCTATTTTTCGTTCAGACATTAAATAAATTCTTTAAAAATAGTAAAATTTATGGTGAAAACAAGCACCTTTACTCATAAGAAAAAAATTAAGGAAATCTTAAATCCATTTAACTATTTTGCAACTCCAGTTCAAAAATACCTGCGATTTGGGAAAAACCTATTCGAGCAGGAACAATACGAACAATCTATTTCTGCCTATAAAGCAGCTATTAAAGAAGATCCCAAATGTATGCAAGCCTTTTTAGGTATAGGAAATACTTATCTGGAGCTGGGTGGTATTCAAAATGCGAAAACGGCTATTAAGTTTTACCAACGAGCGCTTAGTATCGATTACACCCAGGTTCATATTTATCATAAAATTATCAAAGTATATGATCGATTAGGGGATGATCGAAATATAATGGCAGAAAAAAAGAAGTTATTTATTGCTAAAACATTAAAAAGTGACCCTCAAAATGCGTTAGCCAACAATAATATGGGGGTAATCCAGTTAAAACAAAAAAATTATAATTCGGCCATTAAGTTTTTTTTAGCGGCAGTGAAAAACAATAAACTCCTTGATGTCGCCCAATTCAACCTGGCGAAAGCCTTGTATAAAAAAGGTTCTACGCACCCCAGTCCTGAAAAAAGCAAAGATGCTTTAATGCGGGGCATTACGGAGTTAGAGAAATTACTACAAAAAAGTGATGATGAGCCGGAAATGCTTTTACTGAAAGCGAAATTTTTATCTCAGTTAAATGAACCCAAACAGGCTCTATTGCTTTGCGAGCAGGTTATTAAGTTAGACGGCACAATGAAAGAAGCCTACGCGACGAAAAGTGTCCTGGAAACCAAGCTGGGAAATATAATGGACGCTTCAGCAGATTATGCAAGTTTTCAATCACTTAAAAAAGCTGAGATGCTGGCCCGCAAACAGAAGAAACTAGAAAACTCTTAAGACTGAAGCCGGAACAACATGCTTAATCCAGGGTAGCTTATAATATCCTGGTTGGATATTCTCCTCAATCACCGTTCCACTCAAATTCTCAACTTTCCGGACGGTACTCTCTACTTGCTTACCCTCGGGAGAACAAAACAGAATCTGAGCTGGTAGCATTAGCTCTTTTAGAATTTCAACGATCATATGTTGTTTTTTTACAGACTCCAGAATAACACCTACTTTTGCTTCCGATTCCTTTTTAATATGCTTGTTTGTTAGTCTTTGAAGCGGCGCATGGGATTTATTTACTCTATAAAAACCCCGGGTAGTTTTGCTGGTTAATGTTTTTGCTAACTTTTTTACCCAACCTGGTTCAGGAAAAGTCTGAGCTAGCATTTCAAACTGATCCAGATGATACAACTCTAAACGGATATAATCCGGACAAATATCTTCAAAACTTAACCCATCTAAAATAAACAGATCTTTATCATAAAACATGAATGTTCCCGAATCATTTTCAATTAGCGGGGATATTTGTGTCGGTCGATCTTCACTGGCCCCAAGCAATGATATCGAATCACTTGACTGGTTTAACGAGCGATGAATTAACTTTCTGGGGGAGTAAAATAACTCAATCCGGCCACATCCCTGAATCTCTATTTCAATATCGACATCAATTTTCCTGATCTCGGCCAGTGGTAACTGATTAGAAAGGATTATTCTGGTTAATTGAGGGTTAAAGCAGTTCACCCAATTTTTAATCCCCCATGCATTAAAATTTCCAAACTCCATAGAAAAATGGAGTTCTTTTTGAGGTAATATTTCTTTTAATAACAGCCCCACACCCGGATCTAAAAATCGGATAACATCGATTTTATCCGCTACCTTTAAAAGGTGTAGTTTGATCACTTCAATTTCTGAATCTTTTACCAAAGTGTTCCAATCCAGAATTAATGTTTTATTTGATTTCTTTAATTTCAAAAAGCACTCATCAAGATCTTTATCTTCAATAAAACCCACTCGGGAAAACCGCTTTGTCTGAATAAGAACTTCATCTATTTTTGTCATACACACAAAATCCAACTGATTCATGTGATTTATATTTAGTAAAACCTTCATCTTATTCTATTATCATTGGTTTTTTTCATACGGGCCACGTTTTGAACCTCCATTCCTTCCTGCCAGGGTAACCAGAATATATTATTTGGTTGAGCAACCGTCAAAACTACATTAGACATATTCAAGAGATGATCAATTTTAATGGTTTTAACTGAATCAGAAAATGTCAGAATTTCCAGCTCTTCGCCGATTTGAATCTTATTCTTGGCCTGGAAGGCACACCGTTTTTGAGAACGGTCAATCTCCAATATGTTACCGGCCATTTCATAATCGGTACATAATTCATCCTGTTTATCGTAAACAGAAGTTTCATCTGCTGGTGAACTTAAAGAGCCGGTCGTATATTCACGATTGGGAATTTTTTTAAGTTCATTTTCAAAATAATCATAATTAACATCCTGATGATTCTGTAGCCGATTCAGTGCCTGTGAATAAGCTCTAACGGTAGAGGCAATATAGAGATTACTCTTCATACGCCCTTCAATTTTTAAGGAATCGATTCCATAATGCTTAAATTGATCCAACAAGCGAATACCCTGCAAATCTTTGGAACTCATGAAAAAAGTATCCACCGGTTTCTGGTCTTCCGGATATAACTTATATTTAAACCGGCAACTCTGGATACATCCCCCGCGATTACTATCTCTACCAGCAGTATAATTTGAAATGGTACATTGACCGGAATAAGACATACACATCGCACCGTGAATAAACATCTCTACTTCTAAACCGGTATTTTTTTTAATATCAGCAGCTTCCTGAATACTGATTTCACGGCCGGTAACAATGCGATGCGCACCGTGTTGTTTCCAAACTTCAGCATGATATTGATTAAGTACAGACGCCTGTGTAGAAATATGAATGGGAATATTTGTGTGTTGTCCAACACAACTCACGACACCAAGATCAGAACAGATCACACCATCCGGATGAACTTCATTTAAAAACCCTAAAAACTCAGGTAGTTCTTCTAACTCATGATTATGGAGATAAGCATTGAGTGTTATGTAGACTTTTTTCTTTCGGTGATGGGCAAAAGAAATCGCCTGCTCAACTTCATATCTGGAAAAATTATCTGCGGCACTTCGAAGCCCAAACTGTTGCCCTGCTATATATACAGCATCTGCACCATAACGAATGGCAATTTTCAACTTTTCTAAATTTCCGGCAGGTGCTAATAGTTCAATCTTCATTTAAATAAACAAGGACTCGTTTAAAAAAAACAAATATGAATACAATTGATCTAACCCAACTGAACCCCGAACAGAAAAAAGCGGTTTGTACGACAAATAAACCGGTTCTACTACTGGCAGGAGCCGGTAGCGGAAAGACCCGGGTAATTACTTATCGAATCGCTTATTTAATCTCCAAAGGGGTAGATCCAAAATCGATACTGGCACTGACCTTTACCAACAAAGCTGCCAAAGAAATGGCAGAACGGGTCAGGCATCTTTTAAAAGGAAAAACCAAAGGAATCACCGTAACGACCTTTCATTCACTTTGTGTCAGAATTCTCAGAAAGTACATTCATTTATTGGGTTACCAAAGAGATTTTGTGATATTTGATACCACCAATCAACAGGCGACCATCAAAACAATCTATGAAGATGAAGGTTTGGACCCGAAAGTTTACAATCCCAAGGCCGTTTATTATGAAATCATGAAAGTCAAAGGCGAAGGGAAAGGTCCGGAACAGTTTCTGGATCAAAAGCTGGATCCCTTTGCTCAAACCACTGGTTTTATCTTCAAAGAATACAATAAAACCCTCAAAGGTTGTAACGCTGTTGATTTTGAAGATATATTATTTCTGACTTTTAAATTAATCAAGCGATTTCCGGACGAACTGGCAACCTTAAAGATACAATATGAGTATATTATGGTAGATGAGTATCAGGATACCAACCGGGTTCAATATAAACTGGTAATGTATCTGGCCGCCCACTATCAGAAAATTTGTGTGGTGGGTGATGATGATCAATCCATTTATGGCTGGCGAGGCGCAGATATCAGAAATATCCATGATTTTAAAAAAGACTTTCCCGAAACCGAAACCATCAAACTTGAACAAAACTACCGTTCAACCAATACCATTCTTTCAGCAGCTAACGCTGTCATTGCCAATAATGAAAACCGAATGGCCAAGGATTTGTGGACAGAAGGTAATAAAGGCGAAAAAATAGACTGGATTGTAGAAAACACCCCTAAAGAGGAGTTGACTGAGGTTGTGTCCAGAATGCGCGCCTATAAATACAGTCGGGGCGTTTTATGGTCAGAATTTGCCTTTTTATATCGATCTAACTTTCAATCCCGGGCCATTGAAGAACAACTCCGAAATGACGGTATTCCATATCAGTTAATTGGTGGTACCAAGTTTTTTGATCGCAAGGAAATTCAGGATTGTATTGCTTATATGCGATTTTTTCATAATCTGAAAGATGAAGTCAGTTTATTAAGAGTCATTAATTATCCCCGGCGGGATCTTGGGAAAAATACCATAATGGCCTTAACAAAAACCAGAATTGAACGCAATCTCTCATTATTTGAAATGATGGAACAGGCCGATAACATTGAATCACTAAAAGCCCGGGCAAAAAAGAGCATTCAGTCATTTGTAAATTTAGTCTATAGTTATCAAAAAAGAATTATTGAAGAACCCTTCTGGGAAGTGTTCAAGGACTTTTTTACTCAAATCGATATGAAAGGTGAAATCGAAAAACAGGAAAAAAATGAAAAACTTCGGGAAAACAAAGTTACTAATTATTATGAGTTTTTAAATACCTTATACCTCTATGGTGACCGGAGAAAAGGGGAAGGATCCAGTGCTAATTTAATCGATTTCTTAGATTACGTATCACTTTTTACTGATTCGGATAAACATGATGAAACTGTTGATCAGGTGAGTTTATTCACAGTTCATTCTGCCAAAGGACTGGAATTTAATTATGTTGCCATTGTCGGGATGAATGAAGGGCAATTTCCAAATCAGAGATCTCTGGATGAGTCCCATCAAACCGGGGATTATAATGCTGAAGAAGAAAGACGCTTATTTTATGTGGCTCTTACAAGGGCCAAAAAAGTGTTGACGCTTAGCATGTCTAAAACCAGGATGTTGTATGGTGAACTCAAGTATAATATGCCTTCCCGGTTCATAGAAGAAATTGATCAATCTTTGCTAAGATCTCCTGATTTCATTGAATCAGATCCCCTAGAAGCAGAACGGGAAAGAATGAGCGCCAGAGGCCGCTTTTTCGATAAATTTAAGTAAACTAAACTCATTTGATGTCCCTCAAATAGTTATCATCCCGTTTATTTGTGGCAATCAGGAGTATTTAAAATGGATCGGAAATAATGTTATGGCTGACGATAAAAAAGATTAATCTTAGGATTTTTTAGCTGTTCAATATAGTTTAATACTTTCTCCAGTTCAGTATCTGAAGGACTCATCTTTCTTAAATATTCTTCGAGTGCATTAAAGCTGGTTTGAAGTAGTACTTTCTTTTTTAAATGATGATTAAATTCCTTTTCAGCAGCTTCAATTGACTTTTTCTGTAAAGCTTTAAGCAGCAAATCAATAAAGAGCGTTAACAGTTTCTCTTCGTTGTTTCTGGCTGTAAGATAGGCCCGTTTAACATAGTCATCAATATTACTAAAATCATTACTTAAAATCTTCACTTCCAAATAGTTTAAAATCATCAAAGTATTATTACCACTAATCTCCACTGCTTTTTTAAAATCCATTTTGGCTTTTTCAAATTCGCCCATCATTTGATATGCCATGCCTCGATTGGAAAGTGCCAAATCATGATCAGATTTTAGTAAAATAACATGATTATAATTCTCTATGGCTTTTTGATAATTTCGCAAATGCATCCAGACGGAACCTCTATTAACATAGGCAGCTAAATCTTCAGGATTGATCCGGATGGCATCTGAACTATCCTGAATTGATTGATGGAAGTCCCCTGAATATAAATGCATCAGTCCGCGCATTCTATAGAACTCAGCCTTTCCCTCAATATCTATGGCATGGGTATATTCTTCTTTTGCCAGCTGATACTTTTGCTTTGAAATATAATATAAAGCACGTTCTGTATAATAATGGGGCTTATTGGGGTTAATGACAATTGCTTCTGAATAATCCTGATATGCTTTTAAATATTGCCCTGTTTGATTATAAGCGTAGGCTCTTAATGCCAATGCTGTTTCATCTTTGGGTTGTTGATTAAGAATTTTATCGAAAGATTGTATCGCTTTTTCAAACTGATGATTTTGAAGATGTGTTTTTCCCAAATTGAGATTATTAATACATGCCTTTTGAAGTCCGTAGACGCATGCTAATTCGTAGTAATTTTCTGCAATGGATTTATGTCCTAATTCTTTTTCCAGTTCATAAAGATTGAAACAACCTTGTGCGTTTTTTCCGTCACAAGCCATCTTAAAAAGATTTTGTGCAGCTTTAATATGATTAAATATTTCCAATTTTAAGCGCCCGGCTTGATTACAACTATCCAGATTTCCTAAAAAACAACATTCTGTATGTTTTTCACTTGCTTCCCCATATTTTTCCTGTTTTTCTAAGGCACCAGCTGACTGGAAACAACTCTTTAATTTTAAAGGTACGATTGCTGACTCCGACGTATGATTAGATTTTTCAGGTAAGGAGTTATCAACACTTTGTGGTTCCTGATCAATCTGCTCTAACAATATCACAGTTTGTGATGTGGAATATGTCTCAGTTTTTGTCTTTTTAGGAGAGCAATTGAAGAAAAACAGAGGCGTTAAAACAGTGATTAGGACAATTAATAGTTTTGGGAAATAACTGGATGACATTATTGTAAAATTAAAAATTAAAAGGGAAAATGAACTACCCCGTCGCAAGCGGACGGGGTATCCATATTAACTGTAGAATGGCTGCATGTCATTCCGACCGTAGGCAGAAATCATTCTTTTAAGACAAGATCTCTTATTCTGGCCAGAGTATCGCAATTCAGTGTTCGAGATGACAGTACGCCTCAAGGGGCGGGGTATTAAACCCAAAGTGGCGCAATAAATTAAAATTTGTTTCAAAAATCAACACCTTTTCATCTGACCTTCCAACTGTCAAGAAACAGACGGAAGTTTTGCCGGTTTAATATTTTTAAGAAGAGGTTGGTTTTGCTGGTGATTAAATGTGCCGCCTGTCGGAAAAAAATATGGAAATACCATAAGATCGGACAAGGCGAAGTATTACGATGTCATAAGACCAGAATTATGAAAGATTTTGGTTTCAAAGCTAAAGACGATAAAATATTCTGCTCCTGCGGAGCCAAATTAGGCATTGATAAAGGCAGTTTCTATAAAATGATTCCCAAGACATTCACTTATTCCGGTTCTAAAATAAATAAATTCAAGAGCTTTAAAAAAGGTGCTCTCCTATGGCTTTAAGTATTAAAGTAAA
>Ga0233431_1004968_pt1 | contig 13518 bp, 9 predicted proteins | sample SI_118_April2016_FD_179867 | JGI IMG/M metagenome (GOLD analysis project Ga0233431, IMG submission 179867) | Seawater microbial communities from Saanich Inlet, British Columbia, Canada - SI_118_April2016_200_MG | ecosystem: Environmental > Aquatic > Marine > Inlet | place: Canada: British...
CTCTCAAGGATGAGCGACTCACCGATGGTAAAGGCTTTCCCCGTTCGATTCCCCTGATGATCACATGGTGCAGCGCCCCTGGCGCGTCTATTCTCGCTTTCCGTGGCATAACAGTTCTCTATCATATTCCATCCCCAAGAAAAGCATAAAATCATGGACGGCCCTCTTTCTCCTCTTTTCAACTCTCAACCTTTCGTTTGCGGTCTGTAGGCAAAAAAATGGCCATTTTTGGGATTCAGCAACGTAATTTCAAGGGTTTATCGAGATCGAGCGTCAAAAGTAGTAGGCACACAGGTTGATCTTTTTTTGTTGACCTGATTGGAGATACATGCTATTAGCGTAAGCATGTATCTTAGAACGACAAAACGGAAAAACAAGGACGGGTCCGTCGTCGAATACTACCAGCTAGCCCACAACGAACGGCATCCCGTTACGCGGAAACCAGTTGCCAAAATCATCCACAACTTCGGAAGAACCGATAACCTGGACCGGGAACAACTGGTCCGACTCTGCAGGTCCATTGCCCGGGTCTGTGGTCTGACCGTCATTGATCCGATGGGCCCGGAACAAAACCGAGCATTATCCGTCGAGACGGGACTTCCGGAAGATCTGAAAATCAAGAACACCGTTTCTCTGGGTAGCGTACACGTCATCGAAACCCTTTGGGAAAGGCTTGGACTGAAAAGAACCTTCTCAGACATTGCCAGGCGGAAGCGGCTTAAGGTTCCCTATGAGAGGGCTCTTCTGGCCATGACAGCCAACCGGTTGTGTGACCCGGAATCCAAACTGGGTGTCTGGGACCGATGGCTTTCAAAAGTCTATCTCCCCACCTGTGATGGACTGAAGCTGAAACAGATGTATGAGGCGATGGATCTGTTTAACGACCATGTAGCAGAAGTCGAAGAAAATGTGTTTTTCGAAACGGCAAATCTTTTCAATTTGACTGTTGACCTGATTTTTTATGACACCACCACTGCTTCCTTTTCCATAGATCAGGAGGACAACGACCCGGAAGACGAAAACAACAACCTGCGTAAGTTCGGTCGTGCCAAAGAAGGCACCTGGGGTCCTCAGGTGGTTGTAGCCTTGGCCGTAACCCGGGATGGAATCCCTGTTCGGTGTTGGGTATTTCCCGGCAACACCACGGATGTGGACACGGTCGAGAAAGTGCGAAAAGACCTTAGAGGTTGGAATCTGGGTCGTGCCCTGTTCGTTGCGGACGCCGGCATGAACTCGGCGGACAATCGAAAAGAGCTCGCAAAGGCTTGTGGCAAATATCTGCTCGCTTGTCGCATGTCAAGTGTGTCTGAAATCAAACAGGAGGTCCTGACCAAGAGAGGTCGATACACGGTTTTCAAAGACAATCTCCATGCCAAAGAGGTTATTGTTGGCGATGGCGAACGCCGGAAGCGATACGTTTTGTGCTACAATCCCAGGGAAGCTGACCGCCAGAGTAAGCACCGTAAACAGGTGGTTGAACTTCTTGAATACGAGTTAAGCCGGCATAAAGACAAAACGGCTTCAGCACAGTGGGCCATTGAGCTTTTGGCGTCAAAACGCTTCAAAAGATACTTATCGACAACCAAGACGAACCGCCTTCGAATAGATCGTGGCAAGATAAAGCAAGCCGCAAAATATGATGGCAAATGGGTTATTGAAACCAATGATGATACCATCAGCATGGAGGACGCGGCCTGCGGCTATAAGGGGCTTATGGTCATTGAACGTTGTTTTCGATCCCTGAAAAAAACGCAGATCAAAATGACACCCATGTACCATTGGGTGCCTCGTCGGATTGAAACGCATGTCAGGTTATGCGTATTGGCGCTCCTGATTGAGCGTGTCGCAGAGCTGTCTTGCGGCAAACCCTGGAGTCAAATTCGAGAATCACTGGACCGGTTGCAGGCAACAAGATTTGAGAATTCTTTTCATAGTTTTTTTCACCGCAACGAGCTGAACTCTGAAACAAGTAAAGTGCTCAAATCACTAAAGATAAAGGCTCCAAAAAAGGTACTTGAAATAGAAAAAATCCAGTAAAAACAGCCCGATTTTGTAGACACACGCCGATTTTCAGGAAATGATCTAACTGGCTGTAATATATTTACATTTTGCGCAACGTGTTTTTACAGACCGCAAACGCAAGTTAACCAAGACTCTGGATTTGTGTGGAAATCATGCTAAACCGACGTGATATCTCTCGTGATGAAAGTAATGCCCTTCAAGACATGATCTAAGCCAAAAAGGTAAGAACTAATGGTAATTACAAAGGCTCATACACAGTCCAGGCTGCAGGGGTGTATGGGCTTTTTTGATTTAGAGAGATTTTGAGGATTTTCTGATGGCGGAAAAGCCAAGCTATGAAGAATTAGAACAAAGAGTCAAGGAATTAGAAAATGGCGCCCTTGCCCCCAAACGATCCGAAGAAGTTATACAACTTAGTGCGGAACGTTTCCACAGGCTTTTTGAACAAGCCTCGGATGCCTTTTTTATCCATGATTTCAATAACGGCAAAATTGTTGATGCCAACGAAAGTGCATGTAAGCATCTCGGTTATACACGGGATGAGCTTTTGGAATTGGATGTATCTGATATCGAAATAGGCGATTCTCCAGAGGCAATAGTAGAAAACTGTAACAAAGTGAAAGAGGGTGGCACAGTAATTGTGGAGGGAATACACAGGCGTAAAGACGGCTCAACATTCCCCGTTGAAATCAGTCTCGGCATGTTACAGGATGAAAACCCAGCTCTATTGCTGGCAATTGCCAGAGATACTACTGAGCGCAAAAAGGCCAAAGAGGCACTGCAGGAGAGCGAAGAGAAACAAAGAGGGCTAATTGAAGGTCTGGACGATGCAATATACCGCATGTCTTTGCCCGATGGGGAGTATGAATACATGAGCCCTGCCGCATGGAAAGTCTTTGGGGTAAGCGCTGAAGAATTCATGGAGAATCCATTGATCATAGGGAAACTCATACATCCCGATTTTGCAGAGTACTTCAAGGAAAAATGGGCGAACCTGATAGAGCATAAAGTTTCCCCGACGTATAAGTACAAGATACTCGATCCGGAAGGAAACGAACGGTGGATAGTCCAATCCAATACAGGGATATTTGATGATAGCGGAAATATAATCGCGATTGAAGGGCTTTGCAGAGACATCACCAAAGAGGTGCAGGCAGAGAAGGCACTGAGGGAGAGTGAGGAACTCCATAAAGAAGCCCAAAGGGTTGCACACATCGGCCACTGGGAACTAGACCCGGAAATCGGAACCCCGGTTTGGTCTGACGAGATATTTCGCATCTTCGGCCTCATCCCGCAAGAAGGCGAGCCATCATTCACAGACCACGAAACCCATTTACACCCCGATGACTGGCCTTTACTGAACAAGGCTGTCACACTGGCAAGCGCGGAAGGGACACCTTTCGATATCATTTTTAGAATCGTTCGGCCGGATGGGGAGATTAGATGGATGCACTCCATCGGAACTACCTCCAAGGACGAAAAAGACAGGGTTCTCAAACTGTTCGGTACGGCCCAGGACATCACCGACCGCAAACGGGCTGAGAAAATTCTTCGGGACGGCGAGGAAAGATTATCAATTGCACTCCAGGGTTCAAATAGTGGAATTTGGGATTGGTACATTAAAACCGGAAAAGTTTTTTTTGATGATAATTACTTCAAGATTTCTGGTTATGTACCAAATGAGTTTCCACATAGTTATGAAGAATGGAAAAAACGAGTTCATACAGATGATATTGAGAAAGCTGAAAGAAAAATTAGATCATACATCACCGGTAAAACAAAGGTGTATTCTGCTGAGTTCAGATTTAGAACTAAAACGAATGATTGGATGTGGATTCATAGCCAAGGGAAAATATTTGAATACGATGATCATGGTAATCCCGTCCGATTCACAGGGACACATCTTGATATCACTGAGCGCAAGAAGGCAGCGGAGGCGTTGCGGGAGAGTCAAGAAAAGTATAGGACATTATTCAACAATGCCCAAGTCGCACTATTTAGGACATCGATTTCTGATGGAAAATTACTTCAAATAAACAAGAGATATGCAAAAATGGCGGGATACTCAAACGTTGAGGATTGCATGGCAGAGTTTAATGCTGCCGATGCATGGGCTAATCCCAGTGCACGTGACGAACTGTTGCGAATTCTAAAAGAAAATGGTTCTGTCAACGATTTCGAGACAGAAATCATTCGCCGAAACGGGTCCCGAATCTGGATACTTTTTTCAGCAACAATTTTCCCCAAACAAGGATTCTTGGAAGGCTCAATAGTTGACATCAATGAGCGCAAGCAGGCGGAGGAGGCGCTACTGAAAAGCGAAGAACGATTCCGTTATGTTCTAAATAATTCAATTCCAGTGATTTACAATTTTAATTTGAACACAGGTACTTATGATTATTTGAGTCCCTCTGTTGAAAAGATATATGGATATTCTGCAGAAGAATTTATTGATGGAGGTCTTAAACAAACTTTGAGCAAGTTTCATCCTGATGATTTGGATAAGATGGATAATCATCTGGAAAAATTATTAGCCAAAAAGTTAGAAGATTTTTCACCAACGGTAGAATATCGTTTTAAGCATCCTGAGCTTGGTTATCGCTGGATGAGCGATACCCGTACTGTTATATTTGACAATAACGGCAAACCCATATCTCTTGTCGGAAATGCCTATGATATTACTGAACGTAAACAGGCAGAAAAGTCTCTATTAGAAAGCGAAAAGAAATTAAGAATACAAAACCAAATTGCAAATATCTTTCTCACCAAAAGTGATGAAGACATGTATGGGGAAATATTGAGCATCGTTTTAGACATAATGGAAAGTAAATTCGGGGTCTTCGGCTATATCGATGAACAAGGCGATTTGGTATGCCCATCTATGACCAGAGACATCTGGGACCAATGTCAGATAAGTGACAAAACTATTGTGTTTCCAGAAAATACTTGGGGTGAAAGTATATGGGGGAACGGATTAAGAACCGGATTATCAGCATATTCTAACAAACCTTTCAAGGTTCCGGAAGGTCATGTTCCTGTTGATAGATGTTTGACTGCTCCTATAACATATCAACGAAAATCTATAGGTCTTCTCACTGTTGCAAATAAGTCAAATGATTATACTGAACCTGACAAACAGCTCCTTGAAGAAATAGCTGAACATGTGGCCCCTGTATTAAACGCAAGAATAGAAAAAGAGAGGTCAGACAAAGCCCTGCGGGAGAAAGCACACAATCTTAACGAGCGCGTTAAAGAGTTGCATTGCCTCCATGGTATTTCCGAGATTATTGAGCGTGACCTTCCCTTTGAGGAGATGTTTCAGGAAATCGTTAATCATATTCCTCCGGCCTGGCAATATCCTGAGGCTGCCTGCGCCCGAATCCTAATAAACGGCCAATCCTTTACGAGCAGTAACTTCAATACCTCCGTCTGGAATCAGGCCTGCGACATCACTGTACACGGTGAAAGAACCGGTGTTCTAGAAGTTTATTACCTGAAACAAATCCCCGATATGGATGAGGGGCCATTCCTGAAAGAAGAAAGAGACCTGATAATTTCTATTGCTGAAAGCTTGGGGAAAGTCATGGAGCGTACAGTGACGGAGGGAGAAAAACTGAAACTTGAGGCCCAGCTCCAGCAAGCTCAAAAGATGGAGGCCATAGGGGGACCCTTGCAGGCGGCATCGCCCATGACTTTAACAACCTGCTCATGGCCATCCAGGGACGTACCTCTATGGTGTTAATGAATAAAGATTCTTCTCATCCGGATTTTCGACACATGAAGGGGATAGAAGACAATGTTGAAAGTGCAGCCGACCTGACTAAACAACTCTTGGGCTTTGCCAGAGGTGGAAAATATGAAGTCAAACCAACAGATCTGAATGGGCTCATAAAAAAAGAAAACCGTATGTTTGGCCGAACCAAAAAAGAGATCGCCATACGTGGAAAATACCAAGAGAACCTTTGGTCAGTAGAGGTCGACCGGGGTCAGGTTCAGCAAGTCTTATTAAATCTTTATGTCAATGCATGGCAGGCCATGCCTGCTGGTGGTGAGCTCTACATTGAGACTCAAAATATCACACTTGATGAGAATTACACGAAGCCCTATCAGGTTGAACCCGGGAGCTATGTACAAATATCCTTTACTGACACAGGACCCGGAATGGATAAAGCAACCCGGGAAAGAATATTTGAGCCATTCTTTACTACCAAAAAGATGGGCAGAGGCACCGGTTTGGGGTTGGCCTCCGCCTATGGAATCATAAAAAATCACGGTGGGTTCATCAATGTCTACAGTGAAAAGGGTCATGGCGCCACTTTTAATATCTATCTGCCTGCTTCTGAAAAGGAGATCATTGAAGAGAAAAAACCCGCCGGAAGCACATTGAGTGGATCTGAGACTGTTCTTTTCGTAGACGATGAGGATATGATCGTTGAGGTTGCCGAGGAATTGTTTGAACAGCTGGGCTATAAAGTCCTGACAGCGGGAAGCGGAAAGGAGGCTATAGAGACCTACGAGAAGAACAAGGAACGGATTGACATGGTGCTTCTGGATATGATCATGCCTGATATGAGCGGCGGCGATACTTATGACAGCCTGAAGGAGGTTGATCCTGATATAAAGGTGCTCCTTTCTAGTGGATACAGCCTCGAGGGTCGAGCAACCGAAATACTGGATCGAGGTTGCAATGGTTTTATTCAGAAGCCATTCAAGATGAAAGAATTGTCGCAGAAATTGAGGGGCATTTTGGACAAGAAATAAGCCCGAATATGCGGTTATTTCTGGGAACATCCTATGCAAGAATGCCTATATTAACCTTGAATTTCCAAGCCTTACGAAAAACTTCAAGGTTACATCTTCCAGTCCTAACCCTGCCGATCACGTTCATCCCATCTCAAATCGTCAACAACACATCGGGTGCGTATCTCCTGCTCCTATTCATCACAAAAGTTGGGTCCATCTGCTCTATCTGCTATTATGTTGTGAGTTGGCTTAACCCATTGAAAACAAAGACATTTCAGGACGGCCTTCTGGATATCCGAAATCGGCTAATAAAACAATGGTTTGTGGAACATTCTGATAGGACTGGCTCAGCGTACTTGCAACATAATATTTCTCATTTTTCCCACCTTTCCGTAATGGGCGGTCGGTTGGAAAACCGCATTACAGACTATCCAACCAATCCATTATGTCTGTTTTGTCCTCCGACTGAAGCAAATCATCTATTTTCTGATCGTCGGTTAATACGGATTTCATGTGCTTGAGAAAACGGTCCTGAATCTGCCGCCTTCGCTTGAGGTCAAGGTGGAGGTAAACGGTTGAGGACTGAACATTTTCGTGTCCCAGATGATTCTTGATGTCTGTAACGGAATCGCCGCGGTAAAGCATGTGCACGGCACAGGAATGGCGAAAGCTGTGCACGGGGTTAATCGTCTTGAGCCGCTTTTTGGGGAGCGCCTTTTGGAGATACTTTTTGCAGATCCGGTAAATGCCGTGCCGTGTTAACGCTTCACCGCGTTGATTGATAAAGAGCCGGTCATGATAAAGAGGGCTTGGGGACACACGGTATTTACGGATATACAGCTGGAGAAGCTGAACGGTTTTGGGTTCAAGACCGATAATTCTGTAGCGATCTCCCTTTCCCAAAATGGCCAGTGTTTTTTCTTGAGGGTTGAAGTAGTCCAGTTTTAACATGGCGATTTCACTGGCCCGGGCGCCCGAGTCATAGAGCAGATGCAGAAGCGTGTAGTCCCGGAAGCCTTCCTTTTTATTCAGATCAACCGCCTCGAAGATACTGAGGATTTCTTCTTCATAGAGAAAACCGACTATCGCTTTCTGGGTCCGTTTTTGGGGGATATCGATGATCCTGTCAGCTATTTTGCGATGTTCCGGATGCATAAACCGCATCATCTTGGCGAAGGATTTCAGCGCAGCAAGGCGATGATTCCGTGTCTTGGCAATGTTATTGCGATGCTGTTCCAGATCATCGAGGTATGCCAGGACCAGTTCCGTGGAAAGGTGATCGATTGTGAGAGAGGCGATCTTGACGTGGTGATACTCTGCTGCGAAGGGTAAAAAGAGCTTGAAGGCATCCCGATAGGCCTTGATGGTATTACGACTGGTCCCCCTGATGTAGGGAAGGTATCTGTGGAAAAACTCATGAAGTATGGGTGACAGCTTCATACGACATCCAACTGGGATTTGGAGAACGCGATCAATCCAGCAACGTGCTTTGCATCGGACACTTTCAGATATGCATGGGTGTACTGATATTTGCGATGCCCCATGTAAGCCGCCAGGACAGGCAGGGCATGCTGGGTGGATTCCCCCCGGTCTTTTATGTGCTTTAATGTATTGATGGCAAAAGAATGACGAAGGCTGTGAGGCGTTGGATAACCGAAGGTTACATTCCCGACGGTTTGTTTCGATCCTGCAAGACCAATATCCTTGACCCTCTGGTGGAAGAGGGCCCGAACGTACCTGCCGTGTAACCCTTCTTGGTCTTTCCCAGCGAGAAGATAAGGATTCTGGTCATGGGGCAACAGTGATTTTCGCACGGAAAGGTAGTTTTCGATTTCCGTCATCACGGAGATGGGCAGTGGAATCAGCCGGTCTTTTCTAAACTTTGTTTTTTCGATGTAAATGGTTCCATCATCCGCCCTGTAATGGGTCAGCAGTAGCCGTACGGGTTCCGAGATCCTCATCCCGCAACGGGCCATCAGCAGGGTGGCCAGGTACATGGCCACATCCGTTAAAAAATCTTTTTTTGTTTTGCGCAATCGATTGGAAATCGCCTGCAGCAGTCGTTCGGTTTCTTCCGGGGAAAAGACAAAAGGGATAAAATACCTCTCTGGAAGGGGTGGGATATCCTGCAGTGGGTTGTGGATATAAATACCCTGGCGTATCAAAAAGTTGAAAAAGCCGCGGACTGCTGAAAGGATTTTATTAACCGTGTTCGGATTTTTTTGGATGTTGGCCCTTAATTGCAGGAAAAATGAGGGTTGTATGTCATCCCAGCCAGCGTTTTGTTCCTTCAGATAGCGGTCAAAATCGTTGAGGCCATGCCTTAAAGCCTTTTTGGAGTAACCCAGATTCTTTCGATAGGTTACGTATTCTTCGAGTTTCCCGGCGAGAAAGCTTTCATAGTTCTTCATGGAAAAGCACCTTTCGCATCATTTTAATGTGGATATGAAGATAGTTTTTGGTGGACTCGATTTTATCGTGGCCCATCATTTCCTTAATTTCAAATATGGGAGTGCCGCTTTCAATAAGGTTCTGAGCGTATGTGTGCCTCAGCCAGTAAGGCGTTGAGGGCAGATTGGCTTGCTGCATGCATTTTTTAATACAATATCCGACCACCTTCGGTGATATAGGTCGATAGGGGGCGCAAAGCGTTAAGAAAAGGGTCCTTTGTTTACTTTTGGACCTGACTTTGATCAGGTAGGCGGCGATACCCTTGATGGTATGCTTGGGTACGGGAAGTCTCATGGGATTATTCCCTTTTCTGGTTTTGACCAACAGCTCCCTTTTCCGAAAAGAAATATCATCGAGTGTGATCCTGGCAACCTCAAAAGGTCGCAACCCTAAACAATAGGCCAGGTGGATCATGGCATAGGTTCGGATGTTGGCAGGGGTGGAAAGCTTAAGGCCGGCAAAAAGTTTTTGGATTTCCTGCGGCCGTAAAAATTTGGGGGGTTTGGCCTGAGAATAGGACCGTCTACTGATTACCAAAACGCCAAGGTCTCTCTTGATTATCTTCCGTTCCTGGTACAAATACTTCAGAAAGCTCCGTAGCTTGGAACGATAGGCCCTGCACGTCGCCGGCATAAAGGGCTCAAAAAACTCCGCCAGAAAAGCATCGATGTGCTCAATCTCTAATAGCGAAAGATCGATTTCGTTTCTTTTCAGGTAATCGTGCAAAGCGGCGATGACACCTCTAATTTGATTAATTTGGGAACATGAAACTTGTTTCCTTTTTTCATGATAAGCCAGATATGCTTCATAGATTTCCGGTAAGGCTTCATTCGAATTTAGCATTTGTTTCTCCTAAGCCATGAGCTGGTGGATCGTGGCGGGATCATGTTTTTCCATTTCTTCCTGGTTCGTCAGAGGTCGGGTGGTCACGACCACCTTTTCCGGGAGGGACAAAACTTGAAAAAATTTCCCATCAAAGGCGATCAGATCTTTCTTAATAAGCGTGTTTCTTGCCAGGATGTAATCATCGACAGAAACCCCGAGAAGATTGCAGATCCTGTCATAGCAATAAAAGGAAATGCCTCTGCGATCCCCGACCATAACCAGAAACAGGTAAAGCAACAGTTCCGGATGATCGAGACTGCTCCAAAAGCCATCGCGTAAGAACCGATGTTCAATAAAAGCGAAGCTGCCGCTGATCCTGCGGACCCGCTGGGGAATAATAGGTGCCTTTTCCATCATGTTTCACCTCCTTTGTCCCCACAATAAAAAACAAAGAAGGACAAGTCTATCGAGTCCATCTTTGCAAGAATTGTCTATCCAACTGGAATCAATAGATATTTCCGCGATAACGCGTCCATCTTTGCAAGATTTCCTTGGCCAGGAATTAAGTAATAACTGCCTGCTTTTACATAAGTTTTTGGATTTAACGAATCCATCTTTGCAAGATCTCCAAAACGGCGCTTTTTATCCCGTTCCTTCTGCAAAAGCCGATTACGTTTCACATATTCCGGATTTTGGTCCCTGTATTTCCGCCAGTAATCGTGATTTTGCTCCATCCAGCACTGTTGGCTCTCCTTCTGATCCTTTTGATAATCTGGATCATCTTTCATTTTTTGGTGTTGCCAAAGGTTTCTTCTCAGCCGTTGGCAAGCTTTTCTGTCGCAATACCGGTGGTTTTTTACCCGAGGATTCGGAAGTAAAAGACGTCTGCAGCTTCTATTTGCACATCGGATCTTTTGGTCCATGGCTCCCACCCCCCTGGGGAAACCATAACCTCATCCGGGCTGTTCTAATGATTCAAAAACAAACAGCCGGTCCGGCGTAAGTCCAAAGTATTTATTGAGTTGGAAAGGATAAGAAGAAAATGGAAAGTAGAAGGACTTTTTCAAAGTCTCCTTTTAAGAAAAAGGGAAGAAGAAGATTCTCGCAATATAATAATACACGCAACATAACTGCTATGTATCACAACCGAGAAAAATGTGTGATATCATCATTCAGGCGGGCGCACCGAGGGTTGGGATATGCCATGGCTCACACCATTTTCTAAAGATAAAGCCATTGGACCCTTGCATACTTCAGGCGGTTGACGTGCCGAATAGGAGTTCATGATTTCAGGTGTTGCTTGGTTCAATATCCCCCTTAGCCTGACGGCTACGCGTCATACCTCTTTTGTTCTGTAGATCACAGCTTTTCAACAGTGAACCAACAACCGCAAACGGTTACGCGTCTTCTTCCGGCATCTCCAAGGTAATCTTGCCGAAGCTGCCTTTTCTAAAATCACCCAGTACAATGCGAGATACGCGCATATAATCGATATTCTTATTTTTCCTGATACAACCCCTTTTCATGGCAATACGCTCAAGGATCTCAAGGGGGGACTGTTCGTGAATATGAATCTGATACCGCCGCTCCAGATTCCGGGGTGCAAGATTGATCAACTTTTTCAATAACGAAAGGGAAAGGGTTTCCAGGTCCAGGACTTCATCCTTTATGGCGCCGATCAGTGCCAGGCTCTCAAACGTCTCTTCATTATCTTTGGGCCAAAGAATCCCGGGGGTGTCTAAAAGTTCAAGCTGATTCCGGGTCGTCACCCTTTGTTTAATCTTTGTGACGCCCGGCTTGTTGGCAATTTTGGTCTTTTTCTTTCCGGCGATGGCGTTAATGAGTGTGGATTTTCCCACATTGGGCATGCCAACGACCATGGCCATAATGGCCTTTTTCCGGTCTTTCATGTTGTGCAATTTGCTTGTCTTGCCGCTTAGGACACCATGGGCCGATTTAATGAGCTTTTTAATGCCATTTCCGTGAACCGCGCTCACGGTCACAGCGTTAGCGCCGTTTTCCCTGAAATAGGCCACCCATTTTCTATCGCCTTCGTCATCACTTAGATCGCATTTGTTTAAAACCACAATCCTCGGTTTTTCTTTGGTAATCAAATCAATACGTTCGTCGCGGCTGCACCGGGGAATTCTTGCATCCAGTATCTCGAAAATGATATCCGCGGATTTCAAGTTTTTCCGCAGAACCACTTCCGACGATCTCATGTGTTTGGGAAACCAGTTGGTGTTCATTATATGTCCATGGTGTCAGGTGGTAGGTATTAGAGCACATTTGAGCATCAATCGCAATGATTACGATACTCAAGCCAACAGACCCTGAGAAACCTGTTTCTCTCATTGTTTTGAAAAAAAGTTGCAAAAATGAATGATTATTTGGTACTGGTATCCTCATGAAGCCACATCGTCATGCAAACGACAAAACAGAATCAGGATCACAGGCTTGTGAGATTTCTTTTGACCACTCTGACGAAAAGACGCTTCTGATCAACCTTGTCGGAAGTTGGACCCTCAAATGCAAACGGGCTTCAGCCGATGTTGTCAAAAAAGAGATAACTGCAGGGACTGCTACAGGAATTGCTTTTAATACAACCGGCATTACTAACTGGGACAGCGGTCTTCTCATATTCCTGGGCCGGGTCATCGATCTTTCTTTAAAAAACGGCATCACCGTAGACAAAACAGGCCTGCCGAATGGTGCCGGAAAACTATTGGATCTGGCAGCGGCAGTGCCGGAAAAAAAAGGCGCCCGAAAAAAATCCCAGGAAGAAACATTTCTTTTTAGAATCGGTTCCGACGCAACGGATTTTTTTCGCTCCTCGCGGGAAACACTTGACTTTGTGGGTGAAGCCGCCATGGCCTTTACCCGGTTCCTGGCAGGCAAAGCGCGATTTCGGCGCTCTGATCTGACACGGATCATACAGGACTGCGGTATCGAAGCTCTCCCTATTATCTCACTCATCAGCCTGCTGGTGGGCCTGATACTTGCTTTTGTGGGGGCGGTCCAGCTGGTGATGTTCGGCGCCCAGATTTACGTGGCCAACCTGGTGGGAATTTCAATGGTCCGCGTCATGGGGGCGGTCATGGCCGGCATCGTCATGGCCGGGCGTACAGGCGCTGCCTTTGCTGCTCAGCTGGGAACCATGCAGGTGAATGAAGAGATCGATGCTTTTAAAACCATGGGCATCTCCCCCATGGAATTCCTTGTGCTGCCGCGCATCCTGGGCCTGACCCTCATGATGCCCCTGCTGTGCCTTTACGCGGACCTTATGGGCATTCTGGGCGGGTTTATCGTTGGGGTCAGCATGCTGGACCTGAACATGGTGGAATACTACCACCAAACCAAAGCATCCGTTACATTGAGTGATCTCTGGATCGGTATTGTTCAGAGTGCGGTCTTCGGCATACTGGTAGCGCTTGCCGGCTGCCTGCGGGGAATGCAGTGTGGCAGAAGCGCATCGGC
>Ga0233431_1004970_pt1 | contig 13515 bp, 7 predicted proteins | sample SI_118_April2016_FD_179867 | JGI IMG/M metagenome (GOLD analysis project Ga0233431, IMG submission 179867) | Seawater microbial communities from Saanich Inlet, British Columbia, Canada - SI_118_April2016_200_MG | ecosystem: Environmental > Aquatic > Marine > Inlet | place: Canada: British...
GGAATCAGAGCTGGGCTTCACAACCCGCCTGTTCAGGTGGGAGTCGTGCTGGGAAGTTGGACAGATTTTGGTGTGTTACAGGAGCCGATGCGAGGAAGGATTGAAGGATAATGCTTAAAAAGACATAAACCAATAGCCATATTGATGCAGCCCAAGCAATGAATTAATGAACCGTCTACGAGATTATAAAAACATTTGTTCTGTGTTTTGCTTTATTAATATTGCTAGAAAGGGTATAATCCCCTTACTGGAAGTGAAATCGTTAAATTCATATGACATCCAGTAATTGATTTTCTTCTGCTGCATTAAGGAAAAATTTATGGCTCAGGGAATTTATTGGTGTAATGAGTGTACCACGGTAGTGCGGGTGGAAACAGATAACCGCCCCCAAAACACACCGTGTCCAAATTGCGGGGCAAGTGCAAATTATATGACTACTGACGTGCGTCCTGTGTTTGCGCGAGAGCGTCGTATTTTACAATTCTATGGACAGGGACCGCTATTGACTGAGCAAGTATGGCGTAGCAGCAAATCGCCTTATTATTATATTGATGGACACTCATTCTCATTGCCAATTTCTGAGGAGGTAAAACGTGACCTTCCTGCTATAGGGGATTTTATTGCAGATAGCGATCATTATGATGCTGTTGATGAAAAACTCCTTCAAGATTACGGAAGAATACTCGAGGTAAATCGTTCGCATCTAAACGCCCTCGAGGATGAAGCTTTTCAATTTATTCAAAAAAGTGTGAAACGGTTCTCCCGTCGGTTATTAATGATTTCGTTTAGCGGCGGAAAGGATTCAACAGTTGTATCCGACATTGTTCGTCGCGCACTTGGCCGTTCTGATATCTTGCATATTTTCGGCGACACAACACTAGAAGATGAGAATACATATGAGTATGTAAAGGGATTCAGAGAACAAAACCCCCTTGTCCCATTTTTTGAAGCACGCGCAGAACATAATTTCCATGAATTAGTCGATGAAATGGGACCTCCGAGCCGCATAATGCGCTGGTGTTGTACTATCTTCAAAGCCGGACCGATCAACAGCTTATTACAAACGCTTGGTGATCAAAAAGTACTCACCTTCTATGGAATTCGTCGGGCAGAGTCAACTCGCCGCAGTCAATATCATCGTTTGTCATGGAATGATGACCCTGACCACGTTGGTGTAGTGGTAAAGGTAGATCAGGATGATGAACTAAATGGTGTGACAATAGGCGCAAAGATTGGGCAACAAGTAACAGCATCTCCCATTATAAATTGGACTGAATTCGACGTTTGGTTGTATATCCTACTTAATAGAGTTGATTTTAATAAGTCCTATCGTTTAGGTTATACACGAGTAGGTTGCTGGCTTTGCCCACTTAACTCAAATTGGTCTGAATTCCTTGGTGCCCTGTTCTTTCCTGAAGACTCTGATCGCTGGCGAAGTCAACTTATAGACTTTGCCAAGCGGATTGGTAAACCTGATCCAGAAGAATATATTGATAGTCGAGGTTGGGTCAAACGATTTGGTGGAGCTGGATTACCCAATGCTTTTACTGGCCTCGCTACGAAACCTTGTGGGGATATGGCAAATAGCATTCAAATCGATGTCGATCGCCCAGTTAATGTTGAAATCGAAGAATTTCTCAAACCGTTGGGAAAAATCAACCGTGATCGCAGTCGACCATCTTTAGGAGAAATCTATTTGGAAGGTCGTCAAAACCAACGCTGGTCTGGTGTTATTGTTCAAGCACCCGAAAATAGCACAACCATTCGTTTCACGGTGTTAGACCCCATTGGTGATGTCAACCAAATTTATGCATATTTCCGATACCAAGCTGCCAAGTTCCAAACCTGTATTCAATGCACTGCTTGTTCGGCTGTGTGCCCACACAACGCCATTACGATCAAGCCTGATCAACGTATCTACGAGATTGATCAAGATGTCTGTACTGGCTGCATGGAATGTGTCACTCACTTTGGTTCTACCGGGTGTTTAGTTGCAAAAAGTATGAGTGTATTTGGAAACTCGCTTCCCAACACTGCTGCAGTGAATAATATAATCCCTTTGAACACGCTATAAGGATTCATCGTTATGTATTTTGCTAAACACGAAACTTTTCATATTCGCGACGGATGGTTATACAAAGGATTAGCTGCCACAGTACAACAACCATCTATTTTTATGAATGATGATGCCCCTGAATTCTTAGGGATAGGGAAGAATATGGTCCGAGCGTTACGTTTTTGGATGCAAGCCACCGGGCTTACCCAAGAGCGCATGAATACACAATTGCGTACTAAAGAACAGATTCCCACAGTATTTGGGAAAATGGTACAAAAACATGATCCTTACCTTGAAGATGATGGTACTCTATGGTTGATTCATTATCATTTGGTAACGAATCCAGAATTAGCTACTACCTGGTATTGGTTTTTCAATCACTATGCACCTATTGAATTTATTCGAGATGAATTTATCGATCAATTAGAACGCTGGATAAATATCCAGGATGAACGCCCGTTGAGAATTTCTAAGCATTCACTTCAAAAAGATTTCGATTGCTTGATCCGTACTTATCTTCCTGGACGCCGGGATCGTTCACCGGAAGATCAACTTGAATGTCCGTTGACTGACCTAGGTCTACTCTCTGCTATCGTGGAAAAAGACGAGGAAGGCAAACGGTATCATCAATACCGGCTAGAACGACCTGAATTGAATTCATTAATTGCATGGGTATTTTTATTTATTCTGCTCGATCGACAGGAAAAAGAGCGCCCGGATGCCCATCAAGTGAATATTGACCAAGCTTTGCGTGAACCAAACAATGTGGGTCGAGTGCTCAATATCGGGGCGCGCGACTTGGAAGAAATGCTGGTATGTATGGAAGATCAATTTCCCATTGAATTCCAAGTACGATTAACTCGCACTGGTGGCCTTGATCAACTAACTCTACCAAACATTCCAGCAAAAAAAATATTGGGGATGTATTACACCGAGCATGAGGCTGTAAAATGAGCACTTCAGCAGGAATAACAACACAGACTTTGGAGCAATTCATTGAGGTCTCCAGTTATTTTCAGCGTGCTGTTCACCTACGTTATGATCTTGAAAATTCTGAAGCTCTTGACCGTTATGTTCCTACACAAAGTGCAGTCGAAGCTATTGGTGGAATACTCAAGGGAACTCTGATAAGTGCTACCCAGCGGAGTTACGTTTTACATGCTGCTTACGGTTCAGGAAAATCTCTCTTCGCTGTTGCCCTTGCAGCCTTGTTTAGCCGAAATCCACAATTGAGCCAAGTCATCCAGCGTTTAGAAAAACGCATTCACTTTACCGATAAAACGATTGGTGAGCAGCTTAGTACCTATTTGGATTCTGATACACCCCGTCTTTTACCCGTCGTGTTGGTAGGCGATGAAGGAGATTTAGGTATCGCACTGCCGCGTGCATTAGGAAGGACACTAAAATATCTGGGGATTGAAATTGCGCTTAACACCCGTTTTCAGACGGCTTTGCAGACCATTTCCAACTGGCAACAAAATTACCCAGACACATATCACCAGCTTGAGCGACTTCTTATCGAACAACAGTCTGATCTGGATCACTATAAGAATCAACTCCAGGCACAAGAACCGGATGCTTACACGCTTTTCGAAGAGCTTTATCCAATCCTGACCGCTGGAAGCCAATTTGACGCTTCCAAAAGCGCAGCCCCTAACAGGTTGTTTTCTGAAACAGCTGAGAAGCTCAAGCCCCATGGTTATGATGGCATTATGATTCTTTGGGATGAGTTTGGACGTTATCTGGAAGCTCGGGTTTCTAGAGCATTTGGCGAAGAGGCTGCAATGCTGCAGGATCTAGCTGAAACCTGCAATTACAGTGGTGAACATCAAGTTCATCTGTTGTTATTTGCCCATAAAGAGTTGCAGAGTTATGCAATTGGCTTGCCAAAGAATTACCAGCAAGAATGGTCCCGCATTGAAGGTCGTTTCCAACGTTTTGATGTTACCAACGATCCCCTAGTTGCTTACAAATTGATCGCCAGTGCCTTCTCAACTCGAGATACACCAGAAACAAACCATCTATTGAATATGGTTCAAAATAATGGTTTGGTCAGCTATACACTTGATAACCAGTTATTTCCTCTACTCTCATCTCCAGATACTTTAACGCTGTTGCGAAATACCTGGCCATTACATCCATTAACTGTATATTGTCTGGCACGGCTTTCTAACCAAGTAGCTCAGAACGAGCGCACCATGTTTACCTTCCTAACGGTAAATGAACGAGATGGTTTTACTGAACTTCTCAACCGGATCCAGATCGATAGTGACGATCCCTTTATTCGACCTGGTGCACTGTGGGATTATTTCCAAAATGCTGTACGAACTGACAGCGGTATTGGCGGAACTCATCAAATATGGTCAGGTGTGGTCAATGCGTTAGACAAGGTATCCCAAAATGACCGTTTCACCCAGGAAATTGTCAAAACCCTGGGAGTTTTGCTGATCGCATCTGAAGGTGAAAGAACGCGTCCTACCAGTGAGCTACTTTGCTGGGCGATGGGAACTGAAACCCAAGATCAGCGTGCAGCTGTTATCCAATCGTTAGAAAATCTGCGTCGGCGCAAAGTAGTCATTCACCGCCAGGTTGATGGTTACTGGAATTTTACGGCGGGTAGTGATATCGACTTTGAAACTCGCTTGCGAGAAGTTTTGGAACGGAGCACTCCTAACAAGCTTCAGCTACGCCGCACATTGGAGAAACTTGCCCCACCACCGTACACAGTGGCACGACGTTACAATCAAAGATTCGCGATGACGCGTTTCTTCACGGGTTTGTATCGTTGGCCACATGAAATTGAGCATATTCCTTGGCTCAGGTTAATCGAAGATTTGAACCAGACTGATGGAGTAGTGATTTATATCTTACCTACTAGAGATATTACTTCTCAAACATTGGCTCAGTACCTTCCCGAAGATCCCCGAATCGTGTTTGCCATCCTGGATGAAAATGCAGTAACTTTCGAAGAAACACTACGTGAATTATATGGATTGTATCAACTCAATACTGATCCAATGCTAAAACGTCAGGATGACAGGGAACGGATTCAACGTGAGTTGGACTATTTAATTGAAGATACTGAAACGCGCATCAGGCGACAACTGGAAAATTTGGTCAATCCACGTTCCGGACATGCTATCTGGATGACCTATGCTCAACCTGAAGGCCAGCGGATGCAAAGCTCAGGTCAGGCCACTCGTTTTGTTAGTGAAATCTGTGCAAGTGTATTTTCACAAACACCTGTTATTAATAACGAAGGTATTAACAAACATGAACCGACTAGCCAACAAATCCGTGCGGCTGAAAAAGTAATTGAAGCACTGTTTACATCTGTTCCTGCTCCACAGATGGGATTGGAAGGGCGTGGGCCAGAGATTCTGGTTTGCAACACGGTTTTGGAAAGTACTGGAATTCTTAGAAAAGAAAACGATGTTTGGGTGATCGATCGTCCCATAGAAGAAAATGAAATCCAAGAAGTCTGGGATTTGATTGAAACATACGTTTTACAGTGCCAACAAGAGGGTCCACGGCTGATCAAGGATCTCATTAGCCAGTTGACCAGACCTCCCTATGGATTGCGGCTAGGTGTCATTCCAGTTCTATTGGCAGCAGTTATAAGTTCTCGACTGCGAGCTATCACGGTACGGAAAAATGGGCGTGCACAACATCCCATTAATGGCAGTTTGATAACGGATCTGATTAATAAACCGGATGATTATTTGCTCGAAGTTGGTGAATGGAACGAAGATCTAGAACGGCTGTGGAATGCTCTGGAATTACATTTTACCAATTACATGCATAAAGCCGATTACTACCAAGAGCCACTGAGTAGAATGAAAATTGCCATGTTGCGCTGGCTGCAAAGCCAGCCACGTTTCTGCCGCGATACTCGCCAGCTTGCTCCTGAAGTGCTTCGGTTTCGGAGTTTGATTCGCGATGCCCAGTCAGAACCGGCAACCGTATTTACTAAACGCTTCCCTGAACTTTTGGACAAACATATCCTTTCCCAAGAAGAGCTCGAAAACCGAATTGACAGTCTGATGTCCGCAGTTGGGGCTGCATACTTAGATTTACAAACCCGTCTCGATCAAGCTGCACAGGAAATCTTCACGATTTCCCAGTTCAGAATGCAAGATGGTTTTGAAGCGATGCAACAATGGCTGAGGCAGATGGAAGTTGCTATCGAGAGCCCAATTATCGAGTTCCGCTTTAGCTCACCGATTACTCAGGCCTTTGTGGACACCTTGGTTGCTAATCCTGAGCACACTGAAGGTTTTTGGGGCATACTTGCGAATGCCGTTTCTGGATTACACCTACGCGACTGGACGGATCAGAGCGAGACAAATTTCGTCACCAGATTGCAAACTGCCAGAGAAGAGATCGAAACTGAAACACAAACCTTGCTTGCTAATGATACCAATGCTACGGCAGTTTCAATCCAATTTCCCACTCAAGAAGCGCGTGAATTTCGGTTTCGATCCACTGATTTATCTAATCATGGTCAAAGTGTACTCCAAAACCTTATCAATACACTCAAGATTGCTGGGCGACCACTGTCGGCTGATGAGCGTCGTTTGATTACTGTGGAGTTACTCCGTCATGTGATGGGGGATGAGCAAAATGACTGATAGAAACGCTGAACTGATTTACTTGGACAACGCTGCGACGACTTATCCTAAACCAGAAGCTGTCTACCAAGCTATGGATCAGTTTTATCGACAGTTTGGTGGGAATGCTGGACGAGGTGCAAATCCCCTGGCTCGTAAGGCAGCCGCCTTAGTGGAAGAAACTCGTGGTTTAGCTACTCAATGGTTGGGTGCTTCTGAAGTGATCTTTAGTCCTTCAGCTACTATTGCACTCAATACCGTTATCTTCGGCGCATCTCTGCATCCGAGTGACGTAGTTTACCTAACCCCATTTGAACATAATTCTGTGCTACGGCCTGTAGAACATCTTCGCAAAACTAGAGGAATTGAGGTTCGGCAAATCCCCTTTGATAGAGCTACGATGGCTTGTGATCTGACACAGGTTCAAGAATTGTTTATTATTGATCCACCTACTTTGTTGTGCCTCACGCAAGTAAGTAATGTGTTTGGATTGATCATCCCTGTTGATGAGATCATAACTGCTGCCCGAATTGCTAACCCAGATGTGGTGGTCATCGTGGATGGCGCTCAAGCCGCTGGATTATTACCTTTACCTATGACTGAAATTGATGCCTTGGTCTTCTCAGGTCATAAATCACTCTATGGGCCGTTTGGCATTGCTGGTATTGTATTCAATCGTGCTTGGCGTCCTAATCCACTATTGTACGGCGGCACTGGAACAGTCTCTGAAAGTATTGATATGCCACATAACGGATATTCTCGATTTGAAGTTGGTAGTCAGAATATACTTGCTATGGCTGGCCTAAATGCAGCCCTAAAATGGCTTCAAGAAACGGGACGAGAAAATATTGTGCGACATACTAAAATGCTAACTCAGAATTTACAAAAAAGTCTTATGGGATTGGACAAAGTCATAGTTTACGTATCCAAAAAGCCTAATCAACATTTTGGAATTATTTCTTTCAATATAGAAGGTGTTCGTTCACAAGCCGTGGAAACAGCTTTGGGAGCACATAATATTGCTATCCGAGCAGGGTTACATTGCGCTCCTTGGGCGCATGAGTTTTTATGCACAAAAGAATTGGGAGGAACCTTAAGGGCGAGCATAGGTTATTTCGTACATTTACCAGTTCTCGCGCGTTTTGAAGAAATTATTAATCAGAATGTTGGAGATAGAAAATCTTCAACATTCTGATGACCTGTCAATGGAGTTTGCGCTCAGTATTTCCTTGTAAATATCTCTGAATGCTTAGGTTTGTAAGCCTGATAAACATCTGAAAGAAAATAAAGTAGCCATCTCATTAATGTTTGCCAAGCAGTTGTTGCATCAAAATTGTCTCGTTTTACTTGTTGTTTTAAATAATTGCGAACCGCTCCAAATCGTTGTGATGTGGCTACCAACTGATCTACCTTGTTTATTAATGGCATTTGTAGTAGTAGTGTTCCCACCGTTTTCTTGAAGATATCTTCACTCAATCCAGGGGGAATATCCAGAACAGATAGATCTACTAGGGCAGATTCGCGTGCAGCAGAAGTTAACTTATCCAAGTCTCCACAATAGGCTACATATAGGTGTTCTGGATAGCGCAAGGTAGGTAGCCACTGATCTAAAGATATAACTGCCCCCCCATCGTCTAAAGATTCTTCTTGGATATCTGTAGGTAACTCTAAATCAGGTTTCGGCAGTGGAGGAATGGCTTCAATATTGGTTTTGAACAATTTATACAATTCATCATCTACCTGTACAGCATTGGCATATACTTGCTCTTCAAAAGCAGTAACTGGTGTTGTGTTTACCAGGATTTCAAGGTTGGGGGTTGATGCCCAACCTAACGCCTTCGCTGTGATGTTTGCTGAACCTACTAAAACTGTTTCATCACCTCGGTAATATTTGGCGTGTAAGGTGCTACACAGCCAAAGGGTACTACCTCGTTCCTGTAGCAATGAATATACATCTAGGTCACTTACCCCCGCCAGAATTTCATCCACTCGCCAACGGGTAACTACTTGTAGCTCCACGCCATTTGAAATAGCACTCAGTAATTGTCTTAAAGCTTTATACTTGATGAAGGGGCTAATTAAAAGTGCACTGCTGTGTGTTTGCCGGAGCAAATTTGTGAGCTGATTGCCTGGCAGCAATTTCACATTCATACTCCGTAGTCGTCATCGTCCAAAAATTGCTCGGCAATACGGCCCCAATCCCAACGAGCGTTTTGGGCAACTCGGCGACGGGGGCCATCTGGTTGTTCATCTTCGTAGCGGGCCCAGGCCATCAAGAGCAGTTTTAACCCATCTCTTGCAGTTACTAAACGGGTTCGCATTTCTTCTGGATTAGTCTCGTCGAATTCTTGTTCCAATACTTCAACAAGTTGATCATAAGCAGGGTGGTTGACATTCAATGTAACAATAATAGATCCACCTCGAGCTTTTACGTCAAAAAAGGCTGGAGATGAAATGTTAGCATCCGCAAATGTATATTTAAAGTTCCGTCCTACCGTAAAAGCTGCTAATTCAGCTGCATCATTCTTGGTAATGCCTTCATCCTCGAGAGTTTTTTGTATATCCTTTACACGCTGTTTTTCAGGCAAAGTCTCTTGCTCGTCGCTTTCGCCGGTATATCCTTCATCTTTGCGTTTCTCAGTTGCTTTTGTGGCTGCTGCTTCAGGAGTACTATCTGGATCATCATAACGAGTTCGTTTCTTTGAGCTGGTTTGCGTCTTGATTGTTATCCGCAGAGAGTTTAGGTTTTTTTGAATGTGGTTTGCAATCTCCAAAAGCGGCAAACGTGGATCGTGGTCGGCTTCCAGTTCTTCAAATTTCCCGGAAAGGGTAATCTCCTCATCCCCGATAAATTCATCAATATCTACTTTCGCCAAATCTGAGAAATAACGGGCTGACTGTTTGTTATTTGTGACGCCAAAAATATCATCTAACCCTGGGGGGAAATCCACCTCCACACCCCACCAGCGATCACGTGGTTCAGATGGGTTCGACCAAGCTGGATCAAGGTCGAGTTCTCGGTTTGCACGCATAATTGAAACACCCACATTGCGCTTGGCGTGTTTTCCGTGAGGCAAACTGCCGGCATTCCGAGTGGCCCGCGCTTCTTCTTTTGCATAGGTAAACTTAACGGTGACATCAAATTCTTCATCGTTGTGTTTAATCCTGAAAATTGTAGGTTCTCCCCAAGTTGTAAACATGGGGATGTTGCTGAAAGGTTCTGGACAAGATGTGTCTTCCATCAAATAGATAGGATCATTAGGGCGTGCAAAGCGTTCGCTTTCGAACATTGAAGTCTGATCTAGGCTAAATGCTAACATCCGAATTTTGACATCGTCGTTTGCAATGAATCGCCGGTACATACGTCCAATCAAGAATTCCGAGTTGTCAATAATCGCTCGTGCTGTTTTCCACATAATTCGGTCGAGGTTTGACCAAACTACCAATGTCCCATTCTTTTCAAAGCTATGACCAACATCTAAAAACATCTTAGGTATCTGTTTGGATATTGGCATTGGTACTTCACGAATCTGTCCTTGGGCAATTTCATCCAAATCAAGATATGAATAAATTGAATTTCCAACCCCATTTTGCCAGGTCCATACCTCTACTTTTTGGCATTGAGAAATTGATGAGCTTGGAAGTCCCATTCCAAACTTTCCAATGCCATCTTGCCCATTTGTTCCCAGGTGTGTGCCATTCCCAAACTGCAGTGCAATTCGCAATACATCCGCATCCATCCCACAGCCATTATCCAAAACAGCAACATTCTGTATTTGAGTACGTTGCCGATGTCGCACCAATACTTCTTTTTCAGCGCACAATAACTCCACTTGTGTCGCCCCTGCTTGGATTGAATTATCAATGAGTTCTGCAATTGCGTAGGCGGCATTTTTATAGCCATTATCGCGCATAGCTTTTACAGCTAAATTCGTTGGTACAATATCGTAGGTTTTCATAAGTAAATTTACTCCCAAACATCTTCCCAGTTTTCAAAGGCATCAGCTACGTCTCCGAACCCTGGAAGTTCTTGATCAATCACTGTAACAATTTCGGCAATTGCATTTCCACCAGCTTTCGGGCCTCTAATTGCCCGCCCAACCATTTGACTGTATAAAACTAGAGATTTTGTTGGCCGGGCGATGAGAGCTGCGCTGGTTTGAGGTGCATCAAATCCTGTTGTGAGTACTCCAAAATTGCATAAAACATGAACGGAATCACCGGCTTGTTTATATGCTTCGATTATACGAGTTCGGTCAATTGTATTGGTCGCGCTGGTAATTGAATCCGCTACAACTTCACGTGCGCGTAATACGGCAGCCAACAGATTTGAATGTTCGACTGTTGCGGCAAAGACAATTACGCGTTTGTGAGTTTTAATTAGGCGTTCAACCTCATTGACAATTGCTAGATTGCGCAAGTAGTCATTAGCCAGTCGAACGAGAACATCATCTGGGATATCAAAACTTCTCTTTATTTTTTCTAGATCAGTTTCTGAAATCTCTGTACCGCCTTCGTGGAGTAGGGGTTTAAATCTCACTTGAGATAAATAACCTTTATCAATGAGATAATTTACAGGATTTCCGTAACCTTCAATTTCCAAAGTGACTTTCTTTCGCGCAAAAAACCGTGCTAGTTCTTCGTCAGCATCAATATCTGCCCAAGTTCGACCAGGAGTTGCCGTTAACCCCAACAATCCAGTACGAGGATGTTGAACTACCAAGGCATTAAGCAAAAGGCTATAAGTCTCTGCAATTGCAGAATGTGCTTCATCGATAATAACTAGGGTAGTTTGATTCCCTAACGCGCTCAGGAATTCCATACTTCTGCGAACTGAGCTATACATCTTAGCTAACCCTGCAATCAAGATACCATCTTGTTCAATTGCAGGCTGGTAGTTTCGATTGCCCCAAAAGCGAAATACATCAACCGTGCGGTTTCCTAAATGTTGCCAAGCTTTTTCGAATTCGGTTGCAGCTTGCTCACATAGTTCTTCACTAAATGCTAGCCAAACAACAAACCCTGGTTCTCTTTCTCGCAGGTGTTCGCAGATGATATTCATGGCTGTGCGAGTTTTTCCTGCTCCAGTTGGCATGTGTAGCACTACGCGCAATGGCAAATCACCAGCTAGGATTTTTTGAATTTTCCGAGCGGCATCTCGCTGATGTTTGAATAACCCATACCCTGTTTTTCCATCTCTACAACCAGGTGTTTCTTCAAACTTCTCTTCTATAGGGGGAGGAAGTTCAAAATAGTTGTAAAAAGCTGCTTCTGTTGCTGATCCCTGACGGAACCGCCTCCGTTTAATCTGATCGTATATATCTGGCTGAGCAGTGGTGTCCAAGATACTAGTTAATTGTTCAATTTCTTTCAGGCGTAAAAGATCAATCAATACCTCTCTTGTTTGTCTATCTGCAAGCAATCCTTGCGGTGTATACAAATCGAAGATCAAATCCACTAACTTTGATGGCGAGGTTAGGGCAGGATCTAATATTGTTATCAGCTTTAATACAGATCTACCTAATAATGTTTGTAACGATTGGTCATCTGCCCTTGAAAGAAGTCTGTGTAGATTCATCGATTGAAACCCGTCCTAAGATATTAGATTTATTATACGATATATTTGTATACACGTTTGAATAATTGAGCAGGGTCTTTAGGAACAACCACGGCGATTCCCAAAGAGCCATTGAGCATAATTTGAATCACTGTTGAGAATACAATTGACGGTATCAAAGGATGATTTTTGCACAAACAAAAATTTCGATTGGATAGTCAGGAATATTCTTCATCAAAAGCCCAGTCGCCTATGGTCAGGGTTTTCATCTTTTATATTCTTCTTGCCCTCATCTCCTTTTACTCTAGGCACCACCATACCATCCGGTGCGAGCATCTCGGACAGCAATCCCTGGAAGCTATAAGGCACCAACGCTTTCATCGCTTCCACCGCCTGCGCTTGCCAGTCATCTGGTGAAGCATAATCCATTGGATGGGCATTGATGACTTCACGGATGATGCCTTGCACTCGGTTAGGATCGGTAGGTGGAATATATGGCACTTTTACCAACGTAGGTGGTTGCCAACGCCCGCTGATACGCGCCCGCAGCCAGGCTTGTAATGATGGTAAATCCAAGGTGCTATCACCATAACGGACACTCATATTCAATACAGCACGAATCAAATCAGCATCTTCAGGGTCAGGGGAGAAAAACGCCTGGGTGGATGTATTGGCTAATAGCGACTGCACCACCGCCTCGAAGCCTTCTATTCGACGCAGCATGGAAAGCGACTGCGCCAGAGCAAAGACCCGCGCCCCGAATTTTGCGCCTTCGGAAAGCATATACTCCAGACGCATCCCGGCGCCAATTTCCTGGGTTTCATCAATTACAAAATAAAACGGCTGCGGGTTATACAACGTCGTCTTGCGGAAAACAGCATCAAACACGTTATAAACCACCCCCGCAGTCAGACGCGCACCTTCGCGCCCCATCTTGCCGGAGGGCAGCCGCATCACGATCCAGGCTTTTTCTTTGATCCATCCTTCCAGATCCACAAAACGATCTTGGTGCATGGCTGCAAATAACCAGGGGGAAAGTTCCAGCGCCATGGCTTTGGACATGATCGGGCTGACGACTTCGGTGATCCAGCCCTGGTTTGAATTGCCATATTTCCCTGCTAACTGCCCCAAGAGCGCATCCAGGGCCAGGGCGCCCATGCGTTCCACGGGCGATAGATAGGCCATCGCGTCATGGCGCCAATCTGTATTGAAAGCCAAAAAGACGATGTGCAGCAGCCCCAGACGGTTATGCGGGTTGTGCGCATTCCAGGCATGTGCCAAACGAAATAGAC
>Ga0233431_1004973_pt1 | contig 13510 bp, 9 predicted proteins | sample SI_118_April2016_FD_179867 | JGI IMG/M metagenome (GOLD analysis project Ga0233431, IMG submission 179867) | Seawater microbial communities from Saanich Inlet, British Columbia, Canada - SI_118_April2016_200_MG | ecosystem: Environmental > Aquatic > Marine > Inlet | place: Canada: British...
CGGAGTTCAGACGGAATGTTCTGGAGGTCCTGCGCCAACCCATGGAAGAGGGGCAGGTGATTATTTCCAGAGCCGCGGCCACGGTGAGTTACCCCGCGGATTTTATGCTGGTGGCCGCCATGAATCCCTGCCCCTGCGGCTTCTTAGGCGATGCCAAAAGAGAATGCAACTGCTCGCCGCTTCAGATTCAGCGTTATCGTGCCAAGATATCCGGGCCACTGCTGGACCGGATCGATATTCATCTTGAAGTGCCCGCTGTCCCATACAGGGAACTTGCGGGAATTTCAGAGGGCGAATCTTCTCATTCCATCCTGGAAAGGGTAATGAAAGCCAGGGAAATTCAGGAAAAGCGATTCTCCCGAACCAAGATCTTTCATAACGCGGGCATGAACAGCCGCCATCTGAAGAAATTCTGCCACGTTGATGCCGAATCGGGGATTCTCCTGGAGCGGGCAATGGACCGATTCGGTCTAAGCGCGAGGGCCCACGCCCGCATCCTCAAGATCGCCCGCACCATCGCCGACCTAGAGGTGGTCAGCGAAATCAAAAGTTCCCACGTGGCGGAAGCCATCCAGTATCGGACCCTGGATCGAAAATTATAAGGGTTCAAAAAGTGACAAGAGAAGACGCCTAAATCATACACGGGTCACCCTTTGGGTGGGGCGACTTCTTGAAATAGGTTGCTCTTTCCCAGGGAGATTATTTTTCGCAATTTCGCGTGAAATATGGACAAGGAATGTATAGGCTGAAAATAAGCCTGTACATTGGTAACATCCTGCCATGGTTTTTTTGCATGACAACAGCGCGCCGTGCCTGCTCACAAAACCTGAAAGATAACCATGAGCCCAGTGCCCATGCCCAGCATACCGGCGACAATCCCCAGGGGAAACAATATTTTATCCAACAACGTCAGATCTTCATCCCGGTCCTTTTCTGCATAATCCATACGACCTCCTTAATAAATTTTCGGCTCATGAGGCCAATTGTGTGAGGGTGAAAAAAAGACGCCCGGCTTACGTGGGTTTAAAAGCTGTTTCCACACGTTTCGCCCCATGAGCCAAATTTTTTACAGCCTTCAGACCCCGCGCATTTTCTTGCGGGTAATTTCAGATCGTAGACCACAACCGTTCCCGAAAGCTTTTGGCTTGTCCATTGGGAAACCAGACCGGTTTCATCATTATCCTTTTCATTTTTGTTACCGCCATCGTATTCATCAAAATCTAATTTGTATCATCTCAACGGTTTAGCTATTCTTTCGCGTTACCCGGTATGGCGTCAAACATGTCTCCTGCCATTGTAAATGCCTTACCCATTGGTGAATGTCTTCGACCAAAAGATACAGGCACGGCACCAGAATCAGAATGATAACCGTGGCAAAGAGGATGCCGAATCCCAGAGACAGCGCCATGGGGATCATGAACCGGGCCTGTCGGGAGGTCTCAAAAATCATCGGCGCCAGACCGCCGAAAGTGGTCAAAGTGGTTAGGACAATGGGCCGGAAACGGCGCAAGCCGGCTGCTCTGATCGCCTCGAACGGGCCGATACCTTCACGCCGCCGACGGTTGGCGTAATCGATGAGCACCAGCGAGTCGTTGACCACCACCCCGGAGAGGGCCACAACCCCCATCATACTCATCAGGCTGAGGTTGTATCCCATCAGCAGGTGGCCGAGTACCGCCCCGACGACGCCAAACGGAATGGCGATCATGACGATCAGGGGCTGGCTGTAGCTGCGAAAGGGAATCGCCAGCAGGAAGTAAATGGCCAGCATGGCCAGCAAAAAACCGCCCGCCAGACGTTCAGTGCTCTCTTTCATATCCGCCTGCTTACCCTGGTAGCCGCAAGATAGGCCGGGGTAGTCGCGGGCCAGCTGGGGAAGGATGGTACTGTTGAGAGCGGCCTGCACCCGGCCGGTCTCGCCTATGGGCTCCACATTGGCGCTTACCGTTACCGTGCGACGCGCGTCCCGGCGGCCGATGGTGGTGTATGCCCGGCCCCGTCGGACGTCGGCGATCTCCAAAAGCGGCACGAAGGTGCCGGCCGGAGTGCGGATCATCAAACTTTCCACATGGTATTCGCTGACGCGTTCGCTTTCGGGCAGGCGCACCCGGACCGTTACTTCGTTTCGACCCCGCTGTTGTTTAAGGGCTTCTGCCCCGGAAAAAGCGTTGCGCACCTGGCGGGCCACCTCCAGGGAGGTTAGCCCCAGGCTTTGTCCCTCGGGCTTGATGGAAAAATCGAGCTGCTGCTTGCCCGGGGTGTAGCCGTCGTCGATGTCCTTGACGTTGGGAAACTCTGATAGACGCTTGGCCAAAGCCGCGCCGGCCTTGTCGAGCACACGGATGTCCCAATGGGAGAGCTCCACGGTCAATGCGGCCCCAGCGCCGGGACCCCCGCGATCGGACTGAAAGCGCAGCGATTCGAGGCCTACCACCGGGCCGAGCTTTTCCCGCCACAAACGGATCACCTTGCCGGTGCTCAGGGGACGCACTTCAGAATCGGTCAGGTAAGCGCGCATTTCCACCCGGTTTTCATGGATCATGGCAAAAATCCCCTTGAGGAGCCGGTCGCCGCCGTTTTCAGCGGCCACCGATTCCATAGCGCCGGACAGTTTGTCCTGAACAATCCCGGCTTTGTCCATGGGGCTGCCCACGGGGAGAACAGCGGTCACCACGGCTTCGTCCGATTCCACCCGGGGCATCAGGATTATGCCCATGCGGCCGCTGAGGGCGTAGCTGACCACCACAATCAGAACAGCCAGACCCAAGGCCACGGTCAGGCTCCGCCAACGGATACATTGTTCCAGAAAGGGTCCGTAAATCGTGTCGGTGAAACGGGCTACCTGTCGGGTGAATCCCTGTTGCCGGCGGTGCAGACGATTGACGGACCGGTTGGATGTACGGCCTTTGGCGTGGGCCAGGTGGCCCGGCAGGATCAGCAGGGATTCGACCCAGGAGAGGAGAAAGACCGTGACCACCACCAGGGGAATGACCTTCCAGATCTTTCCCATCACCCCGGGAATAAACGAGAGGGGCAGAAAGGCCACCACGTTGGTCAGAATGGAAAAGGTGATGGGCAGGGCTACATCCCGGGCCCCCAGGATCGCCGCTTTGGCGAATCCCATTCCCTGCTGCCGGTACTCGTAGATGTTCTCGCCGGCAACGATAGCGTCGTCCACCACGATCCCCAGGGCAACAATAAAGGCAAACATGGAGATCATGTTGACGGACACCCCCATGGCCGGTAAAAAGAGCAGGCTGCCGAGAAAGGCGGTGGGAATGCCCATGGTAACCCAAAAAGCCAGCCTGAAGTCCAGGAATAGCCCCAGCACCAGGAGTACCAGCACCAAACCCATGAAGGCGTTTTTCAGCAGCAGTTCCAGGCGCTGTTGGTATACTTTGGAGTCATCGTCGCTGATGTGCCATTTTATGCCGGAGGGGAGATCCCACGCCATTTCACCCATGACAGTGCGTACCGCTCCTGCGACCCCCATGGGGGTCTGGTCGCCGACCCGATAAACATCAATGCCGATGCAGCGGAGTCCGTTGAAAGTGGCGGATCGGTCGCTGTCCTCGAAATCCTCACGCACATTCGCAATATCTTCCAGATAAACCACGCTGCCGTCGGCGGTGGTCACAATGGGGATTCGGGCGAACTGGGCGGCCCAGTCGCGGCGGTCTTTCATTCTCAGCAGGATATCCCCGCCGGCCGTATCCACCGATCCGCCGGGAATCTCGGTGGAGGCGCTGTCGATGGTTTGGGCGATCCCAGTGAGGGTGAGGCCGTAGGCCCGTAAGCGCTCCTGGGGTACTTCCACATGGATCTCGTAGTCCCGGGCCCCTGTCAGTTCCACCTGGGTGATACCGGGATGCTGCAGTAATCGGTCGCGAACTCGATCGGCCGACCTTCGGAGCGTCATTTCCGCCACGTCCCCGTAGAGGTTCATGGCAATCACCTCCCGAAGGTGATTGGCCAGGGTGACCCGGGGCTCTTCGGCATCTTCCGGAAAGGTTGTGATCCGGTCGATCTCCTGCTGGATCTCCTGGTAGATCTTCTGCTGGTCGGCGCCTTCCGTCAATTCCGCTCTGACCGTCCCGTTCCCTTCTTTTGCGGTGGCGGTCAACTCCTTGACCCCGTCGATGGCGCGGATGGACTCTTCCACGGCCAGGATGATCCCCTGTTCCACCTCCTCCGGGCCAGCCCCCGTATAATCGACGCTGATGGTCACCATGTTCAGGTCGAACTCGGGAAAAACCTCTTGTTTGATGCGGGTGGTCATGAACAATCCACCCAGCAACAGGAAAATCATCAGCAGATTCGGTGTGATCCGGTTCTGCACCATCCAGGATATGGGACCCCGGTCCTCCGGAAAACGATTTCGTTTCATGAGGGGTCCTCCTTAAGGGTCGTGGGTCCTGCAGCAATTTGGCCGGCTCCGGCGTTGGCGGTGCACAGCGGCATCCCTTCAACGGGCCCTGTCAGATCGGATGTAATCAGTCGTTCCCCCGGTGCGATGCCGTGGGTGACCAGGATCTTGTCGGCTCCCCTTAAAGCGATCTTCACCGAGCGGATAGCGAGGTTTCCTTGAGGGTCCATGACCCAGACGGTGTTGCCGTTTCGGATGAATTCACGCTCGATGGCCGCGGCCGAGGGCACGGTTTGCCCTTCGATCTCCACCCGGACGTATGCGCCGATCAGCATGGGGGGCTTCTTACCCCCATTGTCCGGCCTAAGGCTCAGGGGATCTTCCACTTGAACCAGCAGCCGTGCCATACGTCCCTGTTCCTCCAGATCCGCTTCCAACCGGATCACCCTGCCTTCCCGGTACACGCCGTCCCCCCAGGCGGCCGGCGCGTAAACCCGGACCCGGGCGCCCCGATCCCCCTCGGATTGGGGGATTCGGATCCAGCACAGTTGACGCACCGGTACCGATACTTCCACCCAGTAAGCATCGGTTCCCACCAGCGTGGCCAGTACGGTGCCATCATTGGCCCGGGTGCCGATGTTTACCCCGCTTGAGTGGACCACGGCATTGAAGGGCGCTTTGATCCGGGTGCGACCGAGATCGACCCGGGCCTGCTCCAGCTTGGCCTTGGCCGCTTCAAGGGTGGCTGCCAGGTTTTTCAGTTGGGGCCGGCGCAGCATCAGGGCTTTCTCCGCATCGCTCACCGTCTCGCCCAGCAGCTTGTACTCTTTTTGGGCAACCAGTTGGTTGCCCTGCTCGAGCTGCAGGTCCGACTCGGCTTTTTTAACATCCGTGGTAAGATGCCGCACGGCCAGTCGATAGTCGGTTGGGTCGATTTTGAGCAGTATGGTGCCTTTTTGAAAATGGCCGCCGGGAACCAGGTTGCCGTTCATTTTTATGATTTCGCCGCTGACCTGGGGTTTCAGATCTACACTGCGGGCCGCCACAACGGTTCCCATGCCGGAGATAAGGGCTTTTTGGGGACCGTATAACACCCCTCTCACCGCCACCAGGGTAGCGTTGCGTGCCTTGGGGCGGGGTTTCGCCTGGGGCCCGGTCTCCATGAGCCATAGGGCAACGGCCGCGCCGGCGGCCAGGACCGCCATGGGCAGCAGGATACGGATAACGCCCCGCCAGCGGGGACCGCTTTCCGCGGTGGCGTTGGGGATTTCACCATTGGGAATTTCATTATAATCGGATATTGATTTTTTTTGTTTGGGCAACATGTATTTTACCTCCGGCCTTTCCGACTCACCCCGACGTTCTGTTGTCCGGTGAGATGGCGTTTTTTTCTGCTGTTTTTGAAGCGTCGTGCGGATGTTTTTCAGGAGATGCCAAAGTCCAACCGCCGCCGAGGGATCGGCACAGGTCGATCCGGTCCTTTACCAAGTCCAGGTTGGCGGTCAACAGGCTGATCTGCAGCTTCTGCTGGGAGAGCAGTGCATCCAGCACCCGCTGGTAATCCATGGTCCCCTGCACATACCGGTCCCGCACCCGTAGGACCACTTGTCCCGCCAGGGTCAACTGCTTATGCAGGCTGGCCATGAAGTCGCGCTGGCGCTGTTCCCGAACCAGGGCATCCTCCACTTCGCCCAGGGCATCGAGAATTACCTGGCCGTAATTGTGCAGCGCTTCGGAAGCAACCGCCCGGGTCCGATCCACCTCGGCCTTGCGCAATCCCCCATCCATTATGGGGGCCACCAGGTTGGCGGCAAGGTTTGCCAACCAGTTGTCGAACAGATCCCGGACATGGCCGCCCGAGGTATCCACCCGGGCGGTGAGGCTCAACCGGGGGAAACGGTTGGCAATGGCCGCCGCAACGTTGCTGTCCGCAGACAGCACACCATAATAGGCGCTACGGATATCCGGGCGACGCCGGATCAATCGTGCCGGCAGGCCGGTCTCCGGCATGGGGGGCAGGTTCGGAAGACTGGAGACCCGGGGCGCCACCCCCTGTTGGGGCGGGTATCCGAGGAGGATGGCCAACTGATGTTCCAAGACCTTGATCCGGGAAGCCACCTGTACCTTTTCGCCCCGGTTGGATTCCACCAGCTGCCGCTGCTGCAGCATATCCGCGATGCCCACCTGGCCGGTACGACACTTTAGTGTCACCAGTTCGAGAACCTGTTCATTGGTCTTGATCTGCGCGTCCAGCATATCCCATTGGCCGTACTGCTCAACCAGTTTGTACCAGGCGTCGGCCACCTGTGCCGAGAGGGTGAGGGCCGCGGTGCGGAGATCATCCGCGCCGGCCCGCGCATCAAACAGGGCGGCGTCGCGGATGGACCGGATGCGGCCCCACAAATCCAACTCGTAGCTGGCGGCCAGTCCCAGGTTATGGTCTTGGCTGTCGCCGGTTTTCCTGTCTTCACGGAACCGGTTCCCCGAGGCGCCGGCTTGTAAATTCAATGCAGGGTAGAGATCCGCTCCCGCCATTTCGGCCAGGGCCTCGACCTGATGGAGTCGGTCCCAGGCGGTCTTGAGACTGAAGTTTCCCGCCAGGGCCTGATTCATGAGCGTGTTTAAAATGGGATCTTCAAAGGACAACCACCATTTGTCGGGCAAGGGCGAATCGCCCGATTGAGAGAACTGTTCGGGAACCGCAGCCGGCGTTTTGATTTCGTGATTTGCCGTACTGCAACCCAAAGCCCACATAGTCAGCATGGCCAGAAACAGGATCCGGATCCACGGTCGCGCGGTCAAGGGGAGAGCGCCTCTAAACATATTTTCATATCGGATTGCCATGTTGTTATCCCATACTTTTATGAATGTCGGCTAGAATCGGATACTGAAGGTCAAGCCGACAAAGGGCGCCGTATCATAGTCTTCTTCTAAGACATCATTTCCGTTCTCATCTTCCAGATAAAGCGTACCGTTAAAATCCGAACCCACCATCAGGCTGATCCTGCACATGGGATTGAAGATGTAGGTGACATTGCCATAACATGATATGGCGGAATCTTCCCCGATGCCGTTGGGTGCAACGCCGTTGTCGTCCAAACGAAATCGCAGCAGCTCCGGGCGGGCCCCGACCCCAAAATTCCAGTTTTCCGACAGACGGTAGTTGAAACCCAATCCCGGGCCGAGTGTTGCCCCCAAACCACCACCGGTATCGAAGCTCAAATGATCGGTGATTTTCCATTGGACCAAAAGAATGGGCACGACCTTGGTCTCCCCAAGTTGATTGAAGACACCGATTCCAGGGCCGATGGTCAGCCTGTCGCTGAATCGGTATGTAAACCCCGTTATGAGTCCGCCGGTCAGAGCATCACCGGCATCCGAGCCCGCTTCCGCATTCATGCTTAGCGACGGGGCGACAAATACTGTCCACCTTGGATCCAGACGCCATCGCATGGATCCTCCTAGACGAATCGAGTGAATATTTTCCCACGGATTCAGGCCTGCAATACCGCTATTCCCGGAAAAATTGTAATCGTAAGCCGCATAACCGAGAGACAAGGAAAAAGTTTTTTCCGAATCCGGGGAATATTTTATGTCAGCTGATAATATCATCCTGTCGGTACTGAAGCGGCCGCCGTTATCCGTATTGGTGTCGCCCTGTCGGACGTAGCCCCCTTGAACGGAAGAAGACCAAAGGGCAGGCGGTTTCCCGGCATGTGTTTTGACCGTTTCTTCCTGAGCAAGGCAAAGTCCCTGAATGGCAAAAACGACAACGATAAATATTGAAATATAAAGTGAAATAAACCATTTCCATAACAACCCTTTTGTAAACATAACCTCTCCTTTTTTTTAAAGATGGTTGAAGGATAGATCGGAGGGTGTGAACGGGCCGTAGAAAAAATGTGAAATAATTGTGAAAAATATGGCGTTTGTCGGAAAAAAACACCGATACCGTATTCAACAGACCTGCCGATACAGTCCAATGTTCAATGAAAGAGGGTCTCAAGGCCCTTAATTGTGGGATACATTGTTGGAGAGAATACAATGAGGTCGGTCAGGGTTCATGAATTAAAAAAAGGGGTGAAGGGAACATTCGGACCAATGGCAATTATGGAAGAGGTTATCAGGTATCCTGCCACAAGATCCTGACCCGGGTCCCCTCTCCTGCCTGACTTTCAATGGCCAGCTTCCAGCCGTAACGTTTGCACAGGCGGGAGACGATACTCAGCCCCAATCCAAAACCCAGACTCTTTTCCCCTTTGACGTGGGACCGGGTGACCGAATCGAACTTGTCCTTCTCGATGCCCATTCCCGTATCCCGGATGCCCAGATATGTGTCATCGATGGTGACGACGATCGATCCTCGGGATGTAAAGTGAAAGGCATTGCGGATAAGGTTTGCCACGGCAATATAAAGGATTTCTTCCTTGACCCGGACCGCTTTGTCATGAAGCACATCCACGTGAAGTGCGATATCCTTGTTTTCCATGAGGTATCGGTTGTCTGAAATGGCTTTTTCGGCAACGGGAGCCACCCGGCAGGGTTCTTCGGTGCCCCCTTCCTCCCTGGCGAGCCAGAGAAAAGTCTCTATGGTGGTTTCCATGTCTTTTACCGACCGTGAAATCCGTTTCAGGGGCTTTTTCAACAAAGGGTTGGTTTCCAGTTCCGGCTGCTGCTCCATGATTTCCACCGCCCCTTTGACAATGGTCAGCGGGGTCCGCAGTTCGTGGCTGGCATTCCGGGTGAATTGTTTTTCCCTTCTGATAAAGGCATTGATTCGTTTCATGGTGGTCTCGATGGTTCGGGTGAGCATGCCAAGTTCGTTATTCGCGTGTTTCTGGGAAAGCCGTGCCGGTATGTTGTCCGGATTCAGGCCCTTGATTTGGACCATGAGGGTCATCACGGGGGCAAACAGCATGCGGGAGGTGATATAGCCGATGATCACACCGGGTATGAGCAGCAGGGCCAGAGAGATCATCAGGATTTGTATGGGGTACAGCCAGGTATTTTCCTCGAAAAACTCCCTGCCGTGGAAGAACATAAAATAGGGAACGTCTTTGTCCTCAAGCTCCATGACCCCGATATGCTTAGGGATTTTTAGGCCACCTATTTTGATGGCATGGACACCCGGGGAAAGGTCTTTTACCTGTTCTCTGAATCTCTCCGGCACCGCTTCAATGCCTGTGAACACATCGATATACTTGGAATGAGGCAGGGGTGTCGTCCGGTCTCTTTTGTATTTATAAAGAAAGGTATCCACCTCCGTATCGATGAGATTGGCAGCCATTTTGGAAAGGTTGCTGCCCATCACAAAAAAGGTGATACCGGCGTTGAAAATGACCAGCATTGTGCCGAACAACAGGATGCCGGCCACGATCCTGAACCGGATGCTCTGGTAAAATTTCATAAGGATTATTTCCTGAGCCGGAAACCGATGCCGTGAAGCGTTTCGATCATGGGCCGGTCAAAGGGTTTGTCGATCTTTTTCCGCAGGGTATACATATGGCTGCGCAGCACATCGCTGCCCGGCGGCATGTCCCCCCATAGATGGTTTTCCAGGTCCTTTCGGGAGACCACGTTCGGGGCGGATTCCATGAGGAATTTCAAGATGGAGATGCAGGTATTGTTCAGGTTGATGATCTTCCCTTGGCGGGAAACCTCGAAGGTCCCCAGATCCATGGATAGCTCGTTAATCGACAACACCCTGTCGGCGCTCACCCGTCTTTTGGCCAACACCTTTATGCGCGCCTCCAGCTCTTTTAAAGCAAAGGGCTTAACCAGATAATCGTCGGCGCCGGATTCAAACCCGATCAGTTTATCGTCCAGGGTATCCCTGGCCGTCAGCATGATCACCGGCACCTGCTTGTCTGCTTCCCTGCGCAGCTTTCGGCACAGGGTGATGCCGTCCATCCCCGGTAGCATCAGGTCCAGGACAATGACATCATAGTCCTGGGTTAAAGCCAAATGTAGACCGCCGATGCCGTCCATGCTGAAATCCAGAATGTAGCCTCTCGGTTCCAGAAAATCGGTCATATTTTCCACGATGGCCGGATTATCCTCGATGATGAGCAGGCGGATATTTTCCTTCATGGGGTTCCTCCGAAGTTTGGTTGATATTACTTTCCTTTTATTAATACTGTCAAACCTTTCCAAGGCAAGGATAATCGATCCCCTGGCGATGGACAGGTTCCCCCATGGCGCCGAAACGCGGATTCAAACACCGTTTCGTTGAACATAGAAAACATTTAGATTAGAGCACATGAACTGTTCGTGAAAAAAATGTGAAAAAAATGTGAAATCTCAAAGTCAGGCAGAAAAAGGTCGTTCATGGGCGTTTTTAGGGGCTTGAAATATGGCGGATCAACTGTTATATTAATAGATATCATATGGTTAGGGCTTTCTGCAAATTGGGAACCCGCACCCGTGCGGTTTTTTGGGCGATGCCAAAAGAGAATGCACCTGCTCGCCCCTTCAGCTTCAGCGTTATCGTGCCAAGATATCCGGGCCACTACTGGACCGGATCGATATCCACCTTGAGGTGCCGGCTGTGCCCTACAGGGAACTTTCGGGGATTTCAGAAGGGGAGTCCTCCCATCTTATTCTGGAAAGGGTGGTGAGGGCCAGGGAAATTCAGGAGGAGCGGTTTTCCCGAACCGGGATCTTTAACAACGCGGGCATGAACAGTCGTCATCTCAAGAAATTCTGCCCTGTTGATGCCGAATCCGGCGTTTTACTGGAACGGGCCATGGATCGGTTCGGTCTGAGCGCTAGGGCCCACGCCCGCATATTAAAAATTGCCCGTACCATTGCGGATCTGGAAGGGAGTAAGGAATTGCGAGCGGTCCACGTGGGGGAGGCCATTCAATACCGGACTCTGGACCGGAAGATGGCGGATTCTTGAGCGAGCCCTTAGGGCAGACGTCAATTTGGCCTTCAATCAGTGATGGCCTTTTTCCCTGATCTCGAAGGCTTTGTGGATGTGCTGGTTCCTGTGAAAATCCCGTGGAATGGTAGACCGGGTGATATCTTTAACGGCCCACTGCGGCAGCGCATCATGGTCCAGTTTGAATTTTCGGCGGTTGCAGGAAAACATCAGGACCCCGCCGGGGGATAGAAGGCGAAGGGTCCGGGTCAGCAGCGCTATGTGGTCCCGCTGGATGTCGAAGGCGGTTTTCATCCGTTTGGAGTTGGAGAAAGTCGGGGGATCCAGATAAATCACGTCAAAGCGGTCTTTGCAGGCGGCAATCCATTCCAGGCAGTCGGCCTGCACCAACTGGTGTTCCGGTCCGTCACAGTGGTTTAGCCCAAGGTTTCTTCTGGCCCATTTGAGGTAGGTTTTGCTCATGTCCACACTTTTGGTGGTGGCAGCACCGCCTTTTGCCGCGTAAATCGTCGCTGTTGCGGTGTAGCAGAAAAGGTTCAATACGTGCTTTTTCGCAGATGCCTTTCCCATCCGTTCCCGCAGAAGTCTTTGATCCAAAAAAAGCCCGGTGTCCAGGTAGTCGGTGAGGTTCACCAGAAAACGGAGGCCGTTTTCCCTGGCCTCAAAAAAGCGGCCTTGAGAATCAAAACGTTCATATTGTGCGTCTTTCTTTTTCCTTTCCCTCACCTTAAAAATGATCTTCTCGTGCGGAATCTTCAATATCACGGGCAGGACGGCCAGAACCTGTTTCAACCGTTTTTTTGCCTTTAGCGGGGAAACACTGGCAGGCGCCCGGTATTCCTGAACATGTAATTGGTCTTCATAAACATCAATGGCGACGGCATATTCAGGCATGTCCGCATCATAGAGCCTGTAGCAGGTGATGCCCTCCTTTCGAGCCCATTTGCCAAGGATCTTCAGGTTTTTTTTCAGGCGGTTTTGAAACATCTCCGAGCCGGGTTCTTGATCAGCCGTTTCTCTGGCTGGCGGCAATGGGCGGCCGGGTGTTTTTTCGTGCATGACCCATTCTTCCCGAATGTCAAAGTTGAGAAGCTTGCAGGGAATGGGGCCATTAAAAAGATGATATTGTTTTCTGGCACGGATGCCCATTTTCTTGGCCAGATCGGGATGGGCGGTAAATACGCCGGCCGACCAGCCTTCATAGTGCTTTTTGAGTCGATCCCCCAGTGTTTTATAGAGGTTTTCAAGATTCATCTTCTTGCCCATGCGTTCCCCATAGGGAGGGTTGGCAATCAGCAATCCCGGAACCGTTGTTCCAGGTGCCGTAAGGGCTTTAATATCCCGTGCCTGAAACGAAATGACACCCTCAATACCCGCGCGGGACGCATTTTTCCGCGCCAGAGCAATGATTTCAGGGTCTCTGTCAAAACCAAAGAATCCCTGGGAGATTTTTCGAGTGCCTTTTTCCGCCCGTGCTTCTGCTTCCTTCAGCAAAATCTGCCATAGGCTCTGGTCGTGTTGTTTCCATTTTGTAAAGCCAAAACGCGGTCTCAAGAGCCCCGGCGCCCTGTCCATGGCCATGAGTGCGCCCTCAATTAACAGGGTCCCCGATCCGCACAGGGGATCCACTAAAGGGGCGCCTTCCCGGGCCAGTTGAGGCCAATGTGCTCGGAGCAATATGGCCGCGGCCAGGTTTTCCTTCAGGGGCGCCACGCCGCCTTCTATTCGGTAGAAGCGCTTATGCAGGCTGAGTCCGCTCAAATCCAGGGAAACCTGGGCCAGGTCTTTTTTCATGTGAACATTGACGCGAATGTCGGGGTTTTCCGTATCAACGGATGGGCGATATCCGGTTTTGGCGCGAAACTGGTCGGCGATAGCGTCTTTGACGCGAAGGGCTGCATAGTGGGAATGGAAGGTGTTGGTATGATCCGCCGTAAAATCCACGGCGATTTTCTCTCTGGGGCTCATGTGGTCATCCCATTGTATCTGTTCGTAAATCCGGATATAAAGATCATCCGGTGTTTTGGCCTCAAAACGGACCAGGGGAAGAAGGACGCGGTTTGCGAGACGGGACCAGAGGCAGACTTTGTATGCGGATTGAAGGTCGCCTTTGAAAAAGACGCCTGAACGGGTTTGTTTAACATGGGGGTTCTCCAACGAAAGGATCTCATGGTAAAGGAGTTCCTCAATCCCTTTCGGACAGGTGGCAAAAAAAGTATGATGTTTATTTGGCATTTTGTATTTATTGCTTTACACTTTGC
>Ga0233431_1004978_pt1 | contig 13496 bp, 9 predicted proteins | sample SI_118_April2016_FD_179867 | JGI IMG/M metagenome (GOLD analysis project Ga0233431, IMG submission 179867) | Seawater microbial communities from Saanich Inlet, British Columbia, Canada - SI_118_April2016_200_MG | ecosystem: Environmental > Aquatic > Marine > Inlet | place: Canada: British...
TGCATCCATGACGGTTTCGGGTTGCACCGGTTTGGCGAGGCCCTTACGGGTCCCGAGTACGCCCAGCGATATATCGATGAAATCGGCGACCTGAACATTGAAACCCTCCTGGGAACCATCGTGCTGTCCATGGACCGGGAGCGGAACCTCACCGTGAGTTCCAGGAAAGGCTACACCCGTATCCATGCAGGGGCTGTGATCCTGGCCATGGGATGCCGGGAACGGACCGCCGGCGCCATATCCCTTCCCGGGACCCGTCCTTCCGGCATCTACACGGCGGGGGCGGCTCAGAATTTCATCAACCTTCAGAACATTATGGTGGGCCGCCGTGCGGTTATCCTCGGAAGCGGGGATATCGGGCTGATCATGGCCAGAAGAATGACCCTTGAAGGGGCAAAGGTGGAAGCGGCTTTTGAAATCCTCCCCTACGCCAGCGGGCTGCCCCGAAACATTCAGCAGTGTCTCAATGACTACGACATTCCGCTCCATCTTAGCACATCGGTCATTGAAGTGCATGGAAAGGACCGTCTGACCGGCGTCACGGTGGCGGAAATGAACCATTTTCAGCCCGTGCCCGGCACCGAACGGTTTGTGCCCTGTGACACCTTGCTCCTTTCCGTTGGGCTCATCCCTGAAAATGAACTCTCCACCGGAGCATCCGTCAAAATGGAATCGAGAACCAGCGGTGCCTTTGTGGACGATACCTTCATGACCAGTATCCCCGGCGTGTTTTCCTGCGGTAACGTCCTGCATGTTCACGATCTGGTGGATCACGTTTCGGAGGAAGCGGCTCTGGCGGGAGAATTTGCCTGTCGGTACCTGGGTGAAGGCATTTCCCAGGCGGATACCCCCATGGTCATCGAACCCAAAGGCGGGGTCAGATATGTCCTGCCCCAGCAAGTATCGGGAAACAGCGATTTCACCCTGTCGCTTCGTGTGACCGAACCGTCCAGGGATCGTGCGGTCTGGGTACGGGACGGGGATCGGAAGGTCGCCCGGAAAAAGCTGGTCCGACTCCACCCGGCTGAAATGATTCGCGTCAAGATCAAGAAAGATAAACTGGAAACCGCCAGAAAACTGGAAGTGAGCGTGGAATGAAAAGAAAAGAACTCACCTGTATCGTGTGCCCCAACGGATGTCCGCTGGAAATCGATTTTCAAGAAGACCCCGAAATCCAGGTCACCCAGGTTGATGGGCACACCTGCGACAAGGGCCCCAAATGGGCGGAACAGGAATTGACCCGGCCCATGAGGACCATTGCCGGCAATATTTTAGTGGAAAACGGAGATTTTCCGTTGGTCAGCGTTCGAACAGACGCCCCCATTCCCAAAAACAGCATCTTTCAGGTCATGAAAGAGATTCAATCCATTACCGTCAAAGCCCCCGTTTCCATCGGTGAGGCGCTCATCAAGAATCCCGCAGGTATCGACTGCAATATTATTGCCACCCGGCATGTGAATCTCGTCTAGCCCCCATCCTGCCCCCTGACAACTGCCCTCTGCCCCCTCGGTCAAATTCCGCAATTTTGTTGAACATTTCTTGAAAGTTCTGGTATGCTTGCGAAAATCAGATCATGAGAGCGGAGGAATGAACGTCATGTATACGAAAGCCGGCGTGGGAATGAGCCATCATCGCAATCCAATGATGGCTGGACGAGAGGCCATCGAAATGGCACTCAAGGATGGCGGTATTGAAAAACCTGACTTTGTCTTCATGTTTGCCACGGTGGGTTATAACCAGCAGGCCCTGCTCAAGTCCGTACGGGATGCCAGTGGTGGAGCCCCCCTTTGCGGGTGCTCCGGTGAAGGGACCATGATCCGGGGCGAGGTGGATGAATCCAATTTTTCCCTGGTCATCATGGCCATCCGTTCGGATCAATTGCGCTTCGTTAACGGAATGGGCACAGGTCTTAAAGCCGATTCAGGGGTTGTGGGACGGGATGTGGCCGAAACCATTGCACCCGGGATAGGTTCAGATGCACTGGCACTTTTTTTATTTTCGGACGGCCTCACTTTCAATTTCGACCGATTCTTAAACGGTCTTGAAGGCACACTGAACCTGGAACGACTGCTGCCGATTGTTGGCGGTGCCGCCGCAGACAACTGGCAGCTTACGCGCACGTACCAGTACTGTGACGACCAGGTTTTCACAGATGGCGTTTCCTGGGCGCTGCTTTCAGGGGATGCCCGCATGGCCTGGGCCGTCAACCACGGCTGTGTCGCCACAGGTATTGCACACACCATTACCCGCTCGAAGGAAAACACCATCTATGAGATTGACGGACGCCCGGCCCTCGAGGTCCTGAAAGAGTATCTGACCGACGACGAAATTGTCGATTGGGCCAAGGCGGTCATTCACCTGACCCTGGGATTTGAGACCCCGGGGCATATGGAGGGATATGATGATTACGTGATTCGATTCATGCCCACCAAAGATGATGAAAAAGGCTCCTTTACCATCCCCACGGAGGTGGTGGAAGGGACCCGTATCTGGATGACCCGCAGGGATTACGAAAAAGTGACCGAAGGCATTGATCGCCTGGCCCATCAGATTAATGAACAGCTGGGGGGAAATCCCGCCAGACTGGTATTTCAGTTTGACTGTTGCGGCCGGGGCAAGGTGTTTGTGCGGGAGCACCAGAAGACGGCACTTCTGGACCGACTTCAGCAACAGATACCGGATGCACCCTGGATAGGCTTTTATACCCTGGGAGAAATCGGTCCCGTAGGGAAATTCAATTGCTTTCATAATTACACCGCCGTCATCGCTGCGGTTTATTAACCTTCCCGAACGCTGAACCCTCAAAGAGGTTTCTCGTCATGACCGTAAAGGATTCCGAAAAGGCGCTGGCAGCGCTTCGTTCTCAATGTGAGGAAGCCGAAAGCCGGATTGAAAAACTTCAGAAGGAAAACCGGCAACTGAGCGGGCAGGTGAAACGCCTGAGCAAGACCGAGGTGGAGCTTTACGGCATCCAGGGGCAACTGGATGCTCAGATGCAGTTTTATCATCAGCTCTATGAGGTGGGCAAGCAGCTCACCACCACCACCGAGTTGCCCGAAATCCTCCAGATCACCCTTCAATTCGTCCTCTATGAACTCAATTTTGAGCGTTGCCTTATCCTCATGCATGACACACAGGAAAAGGCTTTCCGGGTTCAGGCCATGGATGGATATTATGACGAAGAGAAACGTCCGGCCGTGGAGTCCCTGAGCCTGCCAGAGGATGATCCCATCCTTGTACGGTTGCGGGATGCGCCCCAACGGATTATCTGTACCGAAACCAGCCATGAGGAACCGTTAAAAGCACTGGGCCGAAAACTGGATATGGACGATTATATTCTGTTGCCCCTGGGCGGAGAACCGGAGGAACCCCTGGGTCTTCTGGCAGCGGGAAATACGGCTGACATGCGATCATTTCAAGCAGAGGTCGAGGCGGAAGGGGACGCCGATATAGGGCTCGCCAGAATGGTGAGCCATACATCTGCCGCCATCAATAACGAAAAATTTTATCGCGCATTGCGGGAGAGCGAAGAAAAATACAGGACCATCCTCGAAAGTATTGAAGATGGCTATTTTGAACTTGACATTGCCGGAAGTTTTACCTTTTTCAATGATTCCCTGTGCAGACTTCTCGGATATCCCAAAGACGCGTTAATGGGCATGAACTACCGCGCCTATATGGATCAGGAAACGACCAAAAATGTATATGAGGTCTTTAACAGGGTCTATACCACCGGAGTGCCGGAAAGTGGCTTTGACTGGACGGTTACAAGAAAAAATGGGGCAAAAATCAATTTGGAGAGTTCCGTATCCCAAATGGTGGATGCAGAAGGCCAGCCAAGCGGGTTTCGAGGTATCGCACGGGATATTTCCGAGCGCTATCGCGCCGCAGAAACGTTACGGGAGAACGAAGAGAAGTACCGCGCACTCTTTGAAGAATCGAGGGACGCCATTTTTATCTGCGATCCCATCGGTAAAATGCTTGATGCGAATCAGGCCATGCTGGACCTTTTTGGTTATACGCAATCCGAGATGATGGCGATGAACGTCTGGGATACCAATATGAATCGGGAAGATCTGGCCAGATTTGTAGCGTCCGCCGACGGGGAGGGTTCGGTCAGGGATTTTGAGACAACGGTTCGGAAAAAGAGCGGCCAACAGATGATCTGCCTGGTAACGGCAACAAGCCGGCGGACCGATGACGGCGATATCCTGGTTTATCAGGGCATTGCAAGGGATATCACGGAACAGAAACAGGCAGAAGCGGATCTGCGGAAGTACCAGGAGCATCTGAAGGAGTTGGTTGAAGAACGCACGGCTGAACTGGCTGAAGCCACTCTGGAGGCCTATCAGGCGCGGGAAGCGGCCGATGAAGCCAACGAAGCCAAAAGCAGCTTCCTGGCCAATATGAGTCATGAGCTGCGCACCCCCATGAACGCTGTCCTCGGTATGACGCACCTGGCCCTGCAGACGGAGGTGTCACCTAAACAAGAGGACTATCTCAGTAAAATTCAGTCATCCGCCCATTCCCTCCTGGGGATTATCAATGACATCTTAGATTTCTCCAAAATCGAGGCCGGTAAACTGGACATGGAAGCCGTGGACTTCACTCTGGACGACGTCCTGGAAAACATGACCAATCTCATCACGGTAAAAGCCCAGGAAAAAAAAGATCTGGAAGTTTTGTTTGATATTGATCCGGCGGCACCCAGACGCCTGGTGGGGGATCCTCTGCGCCTGGGGCAGGTGCTCATTAACCTGGCCAACAACGCCGTGAAATTCACGGAATCAGGGGAAATTGTGATTTCATCCCATCTGGTGTCACAGGATGAAGACCGGGTGACATTGGAGTTCCGGGTGAGAGACACGGGCGTGGGCCTCACCCGGGAACAGATTGGCAAACTTTTTCAGGCATTCACCCAGGCGGATACCTCCACCACCCGAAAATTCGGCGGCACCGGATTGGGGCTGACCATCAGCAAGCGCCTGGTGAACATGATGCAGGGTGAAATCCGGGTGGAAAGTGAGCCGGGGGAGGGCAGCACCTTTATATTCACCACGGTATTCGGCCTCAGGCGGGGAAAACATGAAAGCCGATTCATCCCGTCACCGGACCTTCGGAGCATGAAGGTTCTGGTGGTGGATGACAATGCCACTTCGAGAGATATTCTGGAGGGGATTCTGGCCTCCTTCTCTTTTGAGCCGACCCTGGCAGCTTCCGGGGAAGAAGGCTTGACGGAACTTGCCGGCGCTGATGCCGATGATCCCTACGAACTGGTGATCATGGACTACAGGATGCCGGGAATGAACGGTATTGAAGCGGCCCGGCGTATCAAACAGAACACCCAACTGAGCCGAATCCCGGCGGTTGTCATGGTGACCAACTACGGCAGTGAAACGGTCATGCAACAGGCCGATGAAGCCGGTCTGGACGGATTTCTTTTAAAACCCGTAAATCCTTCCGTACTCTTTGACGCCATTATGCATGCTTTTGGTAAAGAGACGCCCCGACCTTCACGAGCGGCTCTGGAAAATGCTTCGGGAATGGGGGCGCTCAACCGAATTCGGGGCGCACGGGTGCTGTTGGTGGAAGACAACGACATCAATCAGCAGGTGGCCAGCGAAATTCTTGCGGCTGCGGGCCTTAAGGTTTCACTGGCCAACAATGGTCAGGAAGCGGTGGATGCTGTAAAAGATGATGATTTTCACGCAGTCCTCATGGACGTGCAAATGCCGGTTATGGATGGGTATACGGCCACCCGGCGCATTCGCGCCCTGGAAGACAGAAGACGGAGGACGGAAGACGGAGTGCCGTCCTCTGTCGTCCGTCCTCTGTCCTCCGGTATTCCCATCATTGCCATGACCGCACACGCGCTGGCCGGTGACCGGGAGAAATCCCTCGAAGCGGGGATGAACGATCATGTGTCCAAACCCATCGATCCCGAACGGCTCTTTGAAACCCTTTTGAAATGGATCAGGAAATCCCCCGGCGGGCAGCTGGAAAAGGAATGCTCAGTGGAAACGGACACGGCATCCCATGCGTCTTGTGATGAACCCGACTTTCCCGCGCTTGACGGTATCCATGTGGCCATGGGTCTCAAGCGCCTCCTGGGCAACAAGTCGTCGTATCGGCGCATCCTTTTACGATTTGGCCGGGAGTTTGAAAATGCGGCAGATACCCTCAAAGATCTGGTGAATCGCGCAAAATACGAAGAGGCGGAGATCCTGGCCCACTCCATTAAGGGGGCCAGCGGTAATCTCGGTGCTGAAACCCTTCAGGCGGCTGCCGCGGTCCTGGAGAGAGGTTTCAAAGATGGCCTTAAAGCATTGCCCAAGGAAGCGTTTGATCATTTTAAAAAGGAGCTGGGGAGGGTTATGATCGCTTTGATGGCGCTTAGTGAGGATGATCCGTCTGCGCCCGAGATGATTGAAATTCCCGCAGGAATAGATCCCCAGGTGGCTGAGGCATTTGCTGCCCGTATAAGAGAGGCCGCCGAAATGGGGGATGTTACGGAATTGTCTCAGGTGGGCGCCGAACTGTCGGCTCGAACGGACGGCTCGAATATATATGGCGCAAAAATCAGCCGTCTTGCGGATGATTTCGATTTTGATGGTCTTCTGGAAATGGCGGATGACCTGGCGGAAACGGCCCCGCCCCGAGGAGTGTGAAATGACCGGTGAACCCAAGGAATCTTCAAACAACCCAGAAAAGCCTGAACACATTCTGCTGGTGGACGATAACACCACAAACCTGCAGGTGTTGCATGAAACCCTGGCCGGAACCGGTCACAAATTTCTCATTGCCAAGAACGGTGAAAGCGCCCTTACCATTTCGCAGAAGGTCAAACCATCCCTGATCCTTTTAGATATCATGATGCCGGGGATCGACGGGTTTGAGGTGTGTCGCCGATTGAAAGCGGATCCCGGAACGGAGGCCATCCCGGTCATCTTTCTGACGGCCTTAGACGATACCAAAGACAAGGTCAAAGGGTTCGGACTGGGAGCGGTGGATTTTGTGTCGAAGCCGTTTCAGGCCGAAGAGGTGATCGCCCGGGTGAATACACATCTGACCATCAACCGATTGAGAAAGTCCCTTGCAGAGAAAAACTGGGAATTGACGTCCTCAAACGATCTTTTGGAAGAACGTGTTCGAGCGCGGACCCAGGAACTGGCCGAACTGAACCGCATTTATGAACGGTTCGTGCCGCGGGAATTCATCAGTTTGCTGAATAAAGAAAGCATCCAGGAAATTCGGCTGGGAGACCAGATCAAGCAACAGATGACGGTTATGTTTGCCGACGTTCGCGGCTACACCACCCTCTCCGAGGCCATGTCGCCCCAGGACAACTTCAAGTTTATCAACGGGTATCTGCGGCGCGTGAGCCCGGTCATCGAGAAGCATCATGGATTCATTGACCAGTATTACGGGGACGGCGTCATGGCCCTTTTTCCCGAAAGCCCCGATGATGCGGTCATGGCGGCCATTTCTATGCACGGGGTGGTGGATGAATACAATGAAGAACGGAAAGCCTACGGTCTTTTGCCCATGGGCATCGGCGTGGGCCTTCATTTGGGCGACCTGATGCTCGGTATCATCGGAAGTGAAGAACGAATGCAGGGCGCAGTGGTGTCCGATGATGTCAATCTGGCGGCCCGGCTGGAGGGGTTGACCCGGGTTTACGGATCCTCGGTAACGTTAAGTGAGCTGACCTTTTCCCAATTGAAAGATCCGCACCGGTATATGCATCGGTTTGTGGACAAGGTTTCCGTCAAAGGGAAGAAGAAACCGGTGTCCGTGTATGAGGTCTATGATGGGGATCCCAATGAGGTGGCGGTGCTGAAAGAGGAGACCAAAGGAGAATTCGAAGCGGGTTTACAGCTTTACTATGACAGAACGTTTTCCGAAGCCAGCGTCAAATTCAGCCAGGTGCTGCAAAAAAACCCGGAAGACAAGGCTGCCCGCATCTATCTGGAACGGTGTGCCTTGTATATGGTGAAAGGCGTTCCGGAAGATTGGACCGGGGTGGAAATCCTGACAAAGAAATAGCACCATGATTTCAAGCACCGAACCCCTTACCGCCATGCAAACGGCGGTTGTTCAAAATGCGCGACCCGCGTCAGGCGGCCCAGAATGGCTACCTCCCTGAACTGGTATAAGATCGCTGCAGTGGGAGAGGCAATTCGGGTGTATCCCACCGGCATGTAAAGGATGGGGTGTTGACTGTGGGGATTTTCTTCCAACAACGGCGCGTCCGGCCGCAAAAACTCACGAATCGGAATACGATGGATGGACCGGACCTCGTGTGGATTGGGCGTGAGGTTAACCTCCGATCCGCCCCAAACCACAATGGGGGTCATGACAAAACCGGACCGGGTGGCAAAATCATCCAGACGCCCTATAATCCGATCTCTCGATAATTGCAGCCCCACTTCTTCGGCGAGCTCCCGCAGCGCTGTTTCTTCCGGCGTCTCCCCTTCTTCCAGACGTCCGCCGGGAATGGCCCACTGTCCGGCATGATGTTTCAAACGGGTGGATCTCCGCGTCAAAATGAGGGCAGCTTCCTGGTCGCGGACGGGGTATGAGGAGATGTTATCCACACGTGACGTTCCGACGCTCACAATGGTGATCGCCACGGCCGCTTGCCGAAGCTCAGGCCCCTTATGCCCCAGGGGATCAAAGGCCTGAAGGTTGTGTTGGATATGATGGCGCAACCAGTCGCCACACCTCAAGGGGGTATTCTGTTCCATGGCCACTTCTTTAAGAGATACGATAAACGCCAGACTATATCAGTTTAAGTTCCATGGAGGAACATGAAATATCGGAAAAATCATAGAATTGTCAATCCCAATCTTTGGGAAAAGTAAAGCGATGGCGACAATTGTAATGACAACCAGAGGAACTTTTGGAGACCATTTTCCGTTTATGATGGTGGGACAGGAACTTAAGCGCAGGGGGCATCGAGTTCGCTTCGGAATTAACCGTCCCATGCAGGCCTTTGCCGAAGAATTCGATCTGGAGTGTTTTGATTGCGGACCTGTCATGGGGATCGAAGAGGCACAAGAAGGTGCTGCCTGCTGGAACTACTGGAACCCCCCTGAACCGTCATGCCATGTTGGAAATCTCCGGGTTGCCGAAACATACCGCAGTTTGATTCAAGTGTGCGGAGAAGCGGACCTATTGATCTGCGCGAGTAATTTTTTTATGGGTGCAATTATTCAGCATGTTCTCCATGTTCCCCTGATTTCAATATGCCTGGCACCGGCTCAGGTATGTGCTCCCATGAAGGGTCCCTTCGGTGTTGATACGGATAATTCAAAACTAGCGGGATGGCGGGAAATTTTCGAGGAAATGCACAAACGTTTCTACCGGGAGTTGGAAGAGATAAGGCAAAATTTGCTTGATCTACCGAACATTATGTTTACCGATCAGTGGTGGGAGGACCATCTGATTTCCAGGAATTTGGTTCTTGCAGCCAGTCCCCATTTCGCAAAGCCGGTCGGTAAATACGATGGCGCTTTAACGGCCGGGTTTATTTTTTATGAGGGGCCGCAGTGGCGTGAATGGCGCCCCGATCCGGAGCAGGAATTATTTGTCGAGCAAAAGCCATCCCCCCTGGTACTCTCCTTCAGCAGCCTACCGCTTCAGGACCCCCGCCGGGTCATGGAGATCCATGCGGCTGCGGCCCAAAAACTGGGACGACGGCTTCTGGTTCAGAAAGGATGGGCGGGGTTTGAAATGGAACATATTCCGTCCAACTCAGAGAAGGACGGGATCATGCTGGTGGATTTCCTGCCCCACGACTGGGTTTTTTCCCGTGCAGCCGCTGTGATTCATCACGGTGGAACGGGTACGACCGGAAGGGCACTGCGAAACGGCTGCCCCATGCTCATAGAGCCTTACGGGAATGATCAGTTTTTCAACGCAAGACGGGTATTGGGACTGACAGTGGGCGCAGCGATGCATCCTTTTGAACTGACTGCCGAGGGTCTTGCCAGGGTGCTGGAAGAAAAGGTGCTGAGGGCACAATACAGGAGAAATGCTGAGGCATTAAAAGAAAAAATCTCGGCAGAAGACGGGATTCAAACGACATGTGATTTTGTTGAAGGGATGGTCTAGGGATGCAATCACTGATCCCGGATCGTTGACCGCTCTTTTGGATTATGACATAATTGTTTTTCTGAAGGGGTGATCCTTCGTTTAATACAGGAAAAGAAGGAGGCGCGAAAATGGAGAGGCAAGAATTGCAAGAGGTTTGGATCCAAATGATTCAAAAGGCATGGTCGGACACGGCGTTTAAAAACAGGCTTCTGGCAAATCCCAAAGATGTATTCAAGGAGAATGGGGTAGACATACCGGATGGTCAGGAAATTAATATCGTTGAAAACACCGTGAAGCTGTCCCACTTCGTTTTGCCCCGGCCGCCGGATGGCGAATTAAGTGAATCAGACCTGAAAGCCGTCGCCGGTGGATTTTTGAATAGCACTTGGGTTAACACCTTTAATACCACCTGGAAATAGACCACGAAAAGTGAAATTGGGGACATCGTTAAATGAAGGCTGAAACATCATGAAACGTTTCTGTGAACCCCATGCACTAAAGCGATTGATCCGCTTGCTGGCCTTTCTTTTTCTGGCCGGGTGCGCGGCTGTGGGACCCGATTACCAGCCCCCTGACAAAGCGGTACCCTCCCAGTGGCAGACCCCGTTGAAAGGAGGTCTTGCAGATGAATCCATCGATCAGAAGACCCTGGCCCTTTGGTGGCGTCGGCTGGACGACCCCCTGCTGTCGAAACTGGTTGAGCAGGCCGTGGCGGGAAATCTCCATCTGAAAGAGGCCCGTGCACGGGTTCGGGAAGCGCGGGCGCGCCGGGGCATTGCCGAAGCCGGGCTGTTTCCCCATCTGAACGCCTCCGGACAGATAACGCGCATCAAAGGGAGCAGAGAGACCGGTGCCGGTACGGAGCGCAACCTCTATACCACAGGGTTTGACGCAGGATGGGAAGTGGACATTTTCGGCGGTGTGCGCCGATCGGTGGAGGCCACAGATGCGGCCCTCCAGGCCAGCCAGGCTTCCCTTCGGGACGTGCTGGTCACCCTGACCGCCGAGGTGGCGCTCAATTATGTGGAAATGAGAACCTATCAGGCCCGTCTGGCCACGGCAGCGGAGAACCTGAAAGAACAGGAAGGAATGTATGATCTGATTCGACAGCGTTTTGAGGCAGCGATGAGCGACGCCCTTACCCTTGAGCAGTCCCGATACAATGTGGAAAACACCCGTTCCCAGATGCCCCTGCTTCGCTCAGGATTGGAGGCATCTAAAAACCGGCTTGCGGTTCTTATGGGAAAAGAACCCGGCCGACTCCGCGGAGAGCTCTCGCCATCGGCGCCCATCCCCGTAACGCCTCTCCGGGTCGCGGTGGGGATCCCGGCCAACTGCATTCGCAGGCGACCCGATGTAAGTCGTGCGGAAAAAGAGCTTGCAGCCCAGACCGCCCGCATCGGTGTGGCCACGGCCGAACTTTACCCGAAATTTTATCTTCTCGGTTCCATCGGGCTGGAGGCCCTGGATATCGGTGGGTTCGCTTCTTCAGATGGTGTGACCCACAGTATCGGACCCAGGTTCTCGTGGCGTATCTTTGACGGGGGTGCCATCCGCCAGAACATTCAGGTCCAGACGGCCGTTCAAGAACAGGCTCTGATCCGATACGAATCCACCATCCTGGGCGCCCTGGAGGAGGTGGAAAACGCCTTGAGGGCTTATGCAGAGGAGCAAAACCGTCGCGCGGCCCTCAAACAGGCGAGCCTGGCCGCTCAAAAGGCGGCGAGCCTGGCGGATGAAAAATACCGGGCCGGTCTCATCGGCTTTTACGATGTCCTGGATGCACAGAGGTCGCTACGTTCTTTCGAAGACCAATTGGCCCAGAGCGAGGGCCTGGTCACGGCCAATCTGATCTCCCTTTACAAGGCCCTGGGCGGTGGTTGGGAGGAGATTTAACAAGAAAATGAAAATTATAAAGGACTTTACGTGGAAACAGGGAATGACTGTCCAGGAATTGGTGCAACAATACCAAAGCCTTGGATACCAAAGTACCGAGCTGTCAAGAGTTAGCAACGTATTTGTAAGAATGAAAAAAAATTCCGCCAAAATTATCTTAACATTTACGTCAAACATGGTTACCTCCGGGTTGAGAGGTTTCTTTGCACAAGTTCTTAAAAAAGGCATGGCGGATGTGGTTGTTACCACTGTTGGAAGCATTGAAGAAGACATTATGAAGGCAATGGGAGAAACCTTCAAAGTAGGGGACTTTGAAGCCGATGACGTGGAGCTCCATGAAAAAGGAAAAAACCGTGTTGGGAATATTCTTATTAACAATGAAAGCTATGGGAAGATCGAGGCTGCATTCCTTCCCATATTGAATGAGTTGTATAAAAAGAAACCAAGATGGGCAGTTTCAGAAATGCTCAGGGAGATTGGATTGGTGCTGGATGACGAAAATTCTATTTTGGCAACAGCTGCAAAGTATAATATTCCTGTTTTTTGTCCGGCAATAACGGATAGCGCATTTGGTTTTCACCTATACCTTTTTCAGCGAAAACATCCGGATTTCATGATTGATGTTGTTAAGGATTTTGGGAATATATTATTTTCCGTATCCTATGACGATAAAAAAGGCGTTATTGCTCTTGGTGGATCAATTTCAAAACATCATGCAATACTTTTTACCCTTCTAAATGGAGGCGCAGAATACGCCGCATACATTACAACAGCACATAAAACCTCTGGAAGTATGAGTGGGGCAAACACCAATGAAGCAAAATCCTGGGGTAAGGTAAAGGATTCGGCGGACATTGCAACCGCTATTGGAGACGTCACGATTCTCTTTCCACTGGCAATGATCAATGCAATGGAAGAATTACAAGCCGAAGGATTGCTTCGAGAAGAATAAACATGGCACACTTTGTACTATCGAAAAGAAAAGTGATTGAACAGTACGAAAGAATTCGAAAGCTTTGCGACCGAGTCACATACAGCTCAAAAACAAATCCGATTGTCAGTCCTATCCTTGAAGAAAACACCGATAGCTTTTTCAGCATTCACCTTGAAGACGAATTGACCAATATTCAGGATTTGTCGCGCGTTCAGTTTCTGGCACAGGGATGGTCGAAAGATCTTATAAAGGATTTGCTTTCTCAAGGCATTCGCTGGTTCGTTGTGGATAACGAAACGGATTTGGATACGTTAATCAAAACCATGGAAAAAGAAACAGAAAAAATAACCCTGTTACTGCGTCTAAAGCTGAAAGAAAATACCATTCGAACCGAAAAACACTATGTTTTCGGAATGGACTCTGAAATAATTGCCAAGAGAATTAAAGACCTCAAGAAGGCCCATTTTATCAAAGATATGGGAATACATTTTCATCGAAAAACACAAAATATGAGTGAATGGAACATTTTAGGAGAATTAGAAGAAACATTTGATGAAGATTTTTTTAA
>Ga0233431_1004979_pt1 | contig 13496 bp, 12 predicted proteins | sample SI_118_April2016_FD_179867 | JGI IMG/M metagenome (GOLD analysis project Ga0233431, IMG submission 179867) | Seawater microbial communities from Saanich Inlet, British Columbia, Canada - SI_118_April2016_200_MG | ecosystem: Environmental > Aquatic > Marine > Inlet | place: Canada: British...
CAGCGTCATCGCCGCCTTGCGCGGTTTGGTTTCGACCCTGAAGGTCGGCACCTAACGCACGAAGGAAGCACCGTTGATATCGATGCTGGTTCCGGTCGCGCTTCGCGCTTTGCCGGAAGCCAGAAATACGGCCAGATTCGCCACGTCCGCGGGCGTCGCCAGTTCCCCCAGGGGAATATCGCGGGTCATGGTTTCCTCGCCGTGTTCGGCAATGAAGACGTCGGTCATTTCAGTTCTGACAAACCCGGGCGCCAGCACGTAGGACAGAACGTTTTCCCGGCCGAAAGCGCGCGCGATGGTCTTGTGCATGGCGACCATGCCGCCCTTGGATGCGGCGTACTGCATGTATTGGGCATCGTCACCCCGGAAAGCCGCGCGGCTGGCGATGTTGATGATGATGCCGCCGCCAAGGCTGCGGAAATGCGGGATCGCTTCGCGGCACAAATGCCCAGAAGCAATCAGATTGATCTGAAGTGCGCGCTGCCAGATATCCACCCACGCCTCAAAATCGTCTTCGACTGAAGCCGCCTCGAACACACCGGCGTTGTTGACCAGAACATCGACGCGACCTTTCCAGGCCACCGCGTCGGTCCATAGCTGCCTGATTTGATGATCATCCATAAAGTCGGCACGAAGTACTCGGCAGCGGTGTTCGCCGATTTCGGAGGCCACCTTACCGGCAACCTCGGCATCGCTGGTGAAATGCAGAATCACGTCGGCACCCGCATCCGCCATGGTGCGCACGATTTCGGCCCCAATTCCCCGCGCCCCGCCGGTGACAAGCACGGTCTTTCCCGTCAGATCGATCATTTCGCGTCCCTTCTCCCATCACATGGCCGCGAGCATACGTTGTCCCCGCCCCCGAAATCACCAGATTTTCCGCAATACACTTTACGGAGGCCATTGTATTGCGCTGGATTTATCGGATTTCGATCTTGATCGGGTTGCTCGCTCAGGCCGGAGTTGCCGGCGCCGATGACGCGGAAGACGTCTTCCGACACAGCCGAATCGCCGTATTGGGCAATGCCATGGCCCTTCCCGAGAGCCGCATGCACGCCGCGTTGTCCTGGCTGGCCAATCGCGGCAAAACCGACGTCGCAGCAGCCCTGATTCTGGCCTTGCGCTACAACCGGTCGCTAAGTGAACCGATCTCCAGCGCCTTGTCGAAGATTAGCGGCCACACGGGCGCAAAAACCTGGTTCGACTGGATGCTGTGGCTTGAAGCAAATCCAGAAGCCGTTCCGCACGAGAGCTATCGGCAGATCAAGCTGGAAACCTTGATGCAGGTCGACCCCAATTTTGCCCGCTTCATACCCCTTTCGCCCGACGCCCGTATTCGGCGAGAAGAGGTCGTTTGGGGCGGTGTCGCGGTCGACGGCATTCCCGCACTTAACAATCCCGTCCAAACCCCTGCGGACGAAGCCAAATACCTTATTCCCGGCGAATTGGTATTCGGCGTTGAGATCAACGGAGATGCGCGCGCCTATCCCCTGCGGATTATGGATTGGCACGAGATGTTGAACGACGTGATCGGCGGGGTGCCCGTGTCGCTCGCCTATTGCACCCTTTGCGGTTCGGGAATCCTGTTCGAGACCCGGCTCGACGGATTTGACGAACCTTTGGTGTTCGGTTCGTCCGGTCTGCTATATCGCTCCAACAAACTAATGTTTGATCGCACCACCGACAGCCTCTGGAACCAGTTCACCGGACGACCCATTTCTGGAGCGCTTGCCGGTCGCGGCATCGAAATGAAAATCCTACCAATCGCCATCACAAGCTGGCGTCAATGGCGGGCGACCCATCCCCACACACGTGTCCTTTCGCTGGATACCGGGCATGTGCGCGACTACTCGCCGAGCGGACCCTACGGCCATTACTTCGACAGTCCCGATCTGATGTTCCCCGCCCTCTCCAATGGCGAAACCCGGCCGATCAAGGATTATGTCTTTGGTATTCGCACGGCAGGCGGCGCCAAGGCCTGGCCCGTCGAAAATTTCCGCGGCACCCCAGTGATCAACGATACCGTCGGCCTGATCAATGTCGTACTGATCGGAAACGCCATAACGAGAACGGTGCGCGCCTTCCGGCGCGATGATTTGGTGTTCGAACGCGCCACGCCTGCGGGCCCCTTGACGGCCAACGGCGAGCCCTGGGAGATCACTGAGACGGCGATAGTAAATCCCGCAGGAAAAACCTTGCCCCGCGTCGCCGGTCATGTCGCTTTTTCGTTTGCGTGGTCGGCATTTGTCGAACGGGCACGCAACTAGACCTACTAGCATTGGCGTCTACACCTGCACTCCCCATATTGCACGTAGCATCGGTTGGGAAATCTGCCATGAAAAAAGATCCTCAGAAGCCGCTAAAAGGGCAACGCGCATTGGTAACCGGCGCAAGTTCGGGGATTGGCGCGGCCGTCGCCAAGGCGCTGGCCGCCGCTGGGGCGAAAGTCGCGGTCAATTACGCCGGAGGGAGGGAGCGGGCCGAAGCCGTCGTCGCCGAAATCGCCGCCGCCGATGGCGAAGCCATCGCAGTCGGTGCCGACGTCAGCCAGGAAACACAAGTCCAATCCATGTTTGCCGCCATGCTCGTGGAGTGGGACGGCATCGACATTCTCGTCAACAATGCAGGGCTGCAACGCGACGCGGCGCTGATCAACATGTCGGTGGACGATTGGGATACCGTTATGGGCGTCAACCTGCGCGGTCAATTTCTTTGCACCCGCGAAGCGGCGCGCGAGTTTCTTCGGCAGGGAATTCGACCCAAAATTTCCAAAGCCGCCGGGAAAATCATTTGCGTTTCGTCGGTTCACGACGTCATTCCCTGGGCCGGACATGTCAATTATGCGGCATCCAAAGGGGGCGTGAGCCTTTTCACGAAAAGTGCGGCCCAGGAATTGGCGCCAAGTCGCATCCGCGTAAATGCGATTTCGCCGGGAGCCATTCGCACCCCGATCAATCGCGAAGTCTGGGAAGACCCCAAAGGCGAAGCGGACCTGTTGACACTCATCCCATATGGCCGTATTGGCGAACCCTCGGACATTGGCAAGGCCGCCGTTTGGCTTGCTTCGGACGAGTCGGATTACGTTACGGGCGCGACGCTCTACGTCGATGGCGGAATGACCCTTTATCCGGAATTTGCGGATAATGGCTAAAAAAGCAGGAAAAAAAGAAAGCCCATGAGCTACCTCCCGATTGAAAACTATGGAATGGTCGGCGACATGCACACCGTCGCCCTGGTTGGCATCAACGGTTCTGTTGATTGGCTTTGTATTCCGCACTTTGATTCGCCCAGTGTGTTTTCGGCCATTCTGGACGACAAAAAGGGCGGTAGTTTCCGTATCTCGCCGAAATCGAACCACGTCACCTGCAAGCAGTTCTACTGGCCCGATACAAACGTTCTGGTTACGCGCTTCCTCAGCCCGCAGGGTGCCGCCGAACTGACCGATTTCATGCCCGTCGAGGAAGGTGAACTAGCGCCTGACGAACATCGCCGTCGCCACCTGATCCGGCGCGTAACAGCGATGCGCGGAACCATCGAGCTCAGAATGGAATGCCGCCCGGCTTTCAATTTCGCGCGCGACGATCACCGTCTGAAAATCGACGACAACGGCGCGATCTTCAATTCCAAGGACCTGATCCTCCGGCTGGACACCGATATGCCGTTGGAAACCGACGGCAACCACGTCGTCTGCGATTTCAAATTGTCGGAGGGCGAAACGGCGGTGTTCGTCCTTTCGGAAACCGATGAGGATAGCGTTGAGGGCGTCCTCCTTTCGCGCCGGGGAGCCGAGCAGAAATTCCGCGAAACCGTCGTCTACTGGCGCGACTGGATATCCAAGTGCACCTACAAAGGCCGCTGGCGCGAAACCGTCAAGCGCTCGGCGCTGGCCTTGAAGCTGTTGACCTTCGAGCCCACCGGCGCCATCGTCGCGGCACCTACCTGCAGCCTGCCCGAGGGAATAGGCGGGGAACGAAATTGGGACTATCGCTACACCTGGATCCGGGATTCCGCCTTTGTCGTCTATGCATTCCTTCGCCTTGGCTTCACCAAGGAAGCCGAACGGTTCATGCATTTTCTGCAACGCTACTGCGTAACCGATTTGTCCACCGAGAACGGGCCGCTGCAGATTATGTACGGTATCGATGGACGCCATGAACTCACGGAAGAAACACTGGATCACCTTGACGGATACATGGGGTCGAAACCGGTCCGGGTCGGCAACGCGGCCTACAACCAGCTACAGCTCGACATTTACGGCGAGTTGTTGGACGCGGTGTACCTCTACAACAAATACGGCGCACCCATTTCCTACGATTTCTGGCAATCGCTGAGGACATTCGTCGATTGGGTATGCGAAAACTGGCACCGTAAGGATGAAGGGGTTTGGGAAGTCCGCGGCGGTCGGCAGAATTTTGTTTATTCCAAGCTGATGTGCTGGGTCACCCTTGATCGGGCCCTGCGCCTGGCCGAAAAACGCTCGTTCCCGGCGGATCGGGATCGTTGGTTGAAGGTGCGGGACGAAATCTACGAGGAGATCATGTCCAAGGGCTGGAACCGGGATCGTCAGGCCTTCGTCCAGCACTACGAAAGCGATTCCCTGGATGCCGCCAATTTGATGATGCCTCTGGTCTTCTTTCTTTCGCCGACCGACCCCAGGATGCTTAAAACCCTGGATGCCACCCTGAAAAACCGCGACAAAGGCGGCCTCGTTTCCAACAGTCTCGTGTACCGCTACAACATTCAGGAAATCTCTGACGGTCTGTCCGGCGAAGAAGGCACCTTCAATATCTGCACCTTCTGGTTGGTTGAGGCGTTAACGCGCGCAGGAACCCACAAACGCGAATTGCTGGACGAGGCGCGGCTGATGTTTGAACGCATGCTCGGCTTTACCAACCATGTCCGTCTTTACGCCGAGGAAACAGGGCATCACGGCGAGGCTCTTGGAAATTTCCCGCAGGCGTTTACCCATCTTGCCTTGATCAGTGCGGCCTTTAATTTGGACCGCGCGCTTGGCCCCGGGGCGTAGCCGCAAATACAATTCTTCGGTTAACACTTCGGTAAGGTTCGCCTCCTATCATTTGGCTTAGGCGTTTGAACGCGCCGGCAAGCAAGAATGCTTTGCCGCTCATCGGCCAGAAGGGGGCCCTATTATGTTTAATATCTACGGCAGGAAACTGCCCGATCCGGACCAGATCGCTCTCAATCTCATTCAGTTGGCGGAAGAAGACGGCGGACGCCTGCGCAGGATTTCTATCCGCGCTGGTCACGAACCGCACACCTGCATGTTCGGCTTCGGCAAATCCAGTCCGCGCTGGTGGGTATCGCCGTTTTGCGTATCGGCCCTGTTGCTCGTCGGTTACATGACGAAAGAATGGTCGTGGATGAACCTCGACCTGATGCTGACGCGAATGGGATTTTTGTGATCAGTCTTTCAACGCTGCTTCCACGGCTTTTGAAAGAAGGTCCGCGATTTCTCCCATAAGGTCCGCATCCGATATGTAGGGGGGCGCCAACAGGACGTGGTCACCCAGTTTGCCGTCGATACAGCCACCCATGGGATAGCAGCACAGCCCCTCGGCCATGGCCGCCTTCTTGATCTTGCCGTTGATCTTCAGGGCGGGATCAAAAGGTTTCTTGGTGGCCCGGTCGGCGACAAGTTCGACACCCCTGAACAGGCCGCGCCCCCGAATATCCCCGACGTTGGGGTGATTGCCGAGCTTCTCGTGAAGGGCGCGATCCAAATCCTCGCCCCGCGCCATGACGTTTTCCAAAAGGTTTTCACCCAGGATCGTTTCTTGCACAGCCAGGCTGGCGGCGCAGGCCGTCGCGTGGCCGATATAGGTGAAACCGTGCTGGAAAAAACCGGTCCCACCGACAATGGCGTCATAGATTTTGCCCGATGAAAGGGCCGCTCCGATGGGCTGATAACCGCCCCCCAAACCCTTCGCAATGGCTACCAGATCAGGGCTGACGCCTTCCTGTTCACAGGCAAACAGCGTTCCGGTCCGGCCCATGCCGCACATGACTTCATCCAAAATCATCAGCACACCGTACTTGTCGCAGATTTCCCGGATGCGTTTGAAATACCCCGGAACGGCGGGAACCGCCCCCATGGTCGCCCCAACCACCGGCTCGGCGATAAAGCCGATAACCGTGTCCGCGCCCAACTCCAGGATCTTTTCTTCCAACTCGTTCGCCACCCGCAAGCCATACTCGGCTTCGCTTTCGTTATCGGCCTGCCCGCGATACGCATAGCACGGTGACAGATGATGGGATTCGATCAAGATCGGGTCAAACTGCTTGCGCCGCCACATATTGCCGCCCACCGACAACGCACCCAGCGTATTGCCGTGATAGCTTTGCAGCCGGGCAATGAAATGCCGCCGCTGGGGCTGACCGATTTCGGTGAAATACTGGCGTGCCAGTTTCAGCGTCGTCTCGACCGCCTCGGACCCGCCCGACACGAAATAGACCTTTTCGATCCCGTCTGGCGCATGATCGACCAGCATTGAAGCCAGCCGCTCGGCGGGCTCGTTGGTGAAAAACGACGTGTGCGCATAGGCCATGGTATCGGCCTGACGCTTGATCGCCTCAATCACCGCCGGATGGCCGTGGCCCAGACACGAAACCGCGGCGCCACCGCTGGCATCGATATATCGTTTGCCGTTTGCGTCAATAATGTACGGACCCTCCCCGCCAACAGCCAAGGCAAGGTTCGAGCCGGGCATACGATGAAATACTTCGGTCATTTCCGTGGTTCCGCTTCGTCTATGGATATTCGTGACCTTCCTCCCTGACGCAATCAGGGTCAATGAAATTGTTTCGCGCGTGGCCTGCGTATATTATTGGGCAACAAAGAGGTTATTCGGAGGAGGTAAATATGCGGCGCGTTTTGATCCCGGCACTTTTCGTTCTTGGTTCCGTTGTGGTTGGAACTCCCGCAACGGCTTTCGACCTCAATCCCCTCTCGGCAATCAAAAGCGCGGTGGAAGCCGCCGCCGAAGATCGAAGCGCGACCGACATCGCCAAAGATACGTCGATCAAGGCATCCATTGCCGCCTCCGTCATCGACGAAATGGGGTCAGACGTAATTTCCATTAGCGCCGATGTTTACGAACAGGACGTCATGCTGACCGGCATTGTGGAGGCGGCGGAACAAAAAGAACAGGCGGGCAAACTGACCAAGGCCGTCGAACACGTAAAGAAGGTCTACAACGAGGTCATGGTGGTCAAGGATGTGGACCGCAAAAAGGGAACGGCCGAAGGTTTCATCGACGATTCGGTGATCGAAAGCAAAATCAACGCCCTGCTTCTGGATGCAAGCGGCGTCAACGTCACCAACTTCCGCTGGCGTTCCGTTGAGGGCAATGTGTTTCTGTTCGGCCGCTCGCTATCTTCCGAGGAACTGAAAAAGGCGGTGGCCGTGGTCAAGGACATCAAAAACGTCATTGACGTGACCAACCGCGTGAAGATCAAGCCGAAAGAAGACTAAGGCAGGCTTGATCCAAAAGTTCGTTGGTAATTTGAACCCCGTCCGTTTCGGTTCCTGCCAAGGACGAACACAGGTTCATCGCGCAAAGCTGCTTCGATTGTTTTTCGCACATCAAATCCAGAGCCGGACCGCCACCGTTTGCAACATCACGCAAACTCAGCGGGCTTAGCATTCCGACTTCGCCAATCAGGTCGAAGCCGATCATATTGTGCAGCGCGCTCAGCAGTTTCGGTCCGACGATCTGCGGTGGCGCACCGCCGTCGAGGAGGCAAAGGATGGATTTGCAGGCGTGGATATAGAAATCCAGCATGGCGTTGCCGCCGACAAAAATGCATATGGCGTTGTGGACGTTGCGGTAGGCCCGCAATCCACCCGAGGAAGACGGCTGAACCCAGACCTCCTCACCGAAGGCAAACTCGTCCGTCACTGAAACGGTGAAGTGATCGGGGTCAAAAACGAGCACATCAGCGTCCAGCCAGATGGTGCGCTCACAACCGTCGACGAGGAAATCCCTAGCCGCCAGCAGGCGCGCGAGATCGGTAACGATGGGAATTCGTCCGTCAGCCTTTTCCCGGTACCAGCCGGGAACCATTTCCAGAAATTCATCACCAAAAAAGCGGTACTCAAAACCCTGCGTGGCGGCCCACTGCCTCACGCTGGTCAGGCACGTTTCGATCCATGCCGGAACATTGGATGTCCGGTAGGATTGATATACGACGGTTCTCACCGCAGAACCCTTTTTGGCAAGGCGATAGGCAGGAGTTCCACGGCCAAAACGCCCGCCAAAATCATGGCGCAGCCCATGTATCCGGCGACGCTAAGGACTTCGCCAAGGATGACCATTCCGGTCATCGCAGCAAACACGGTTTCCGAGGACAGGATAATAGCAGCGTCAGGCGACGGGGTGTGTTGCTGAGCGACAACCTGCAACGTAAATCCGATCCCAACCGAGAAAACTCCGCCATAGATCGTGTAGGGAATGGCATCGCGCAGAATTTCGAAGCTGACCGGTTCGGTCGCTCCCCCCCACGCGATTCCCCAAATGGCGCAAACGGCGAACTGCGCCGTGGCGACAACAAAGGGTGCGCGCGTGCGCCGCGCCATGTAACCGACCATCAACACATGAATGGCCCAGAACAACGAGCCCGCGATCACCCACAGATCACCGGCACTGATGGCCGTGATGTCGCCACCCGAAAGAACGTAGGCCCCGGCCGTGCAACCGACAGCCGCAGGCCAAACAGCCCAATGCGGGAATTGCCGCAGGGCGATCAGGGCGATGATTGGCGTTAGCGGCACGTAAAGGGCAGTCAGGAACCCGGCATTGGCCACGGTCGTATATTTGATGCCAATCTGTTGCAACAATGCGCCCGCGAAAAGCGCCGAGCCGGTCACCGCCAGCCCGATCAAATCGCCGCGATCCAGCCGCCAGTCTTGCTCGGTTGAAAGCTTGCGCATCTGCCAAATGGCGAACGGAAGCACCACCAGCGCGCCCAGCAAAAAACGCGCCCCCGTGTACAGCATGGGGCCGATGTGCTCCATGGCCAGTTGCTGCACGGTAAAGGTCGACCCCCATATCAGGGCGGTCACAAGCAGAAGAAGGTTGGCGCGTAAACGGGTCATGATCGGTGCGGTTATTGGGTGCGGCGGATGGCTGCAGTCATGATCCCGGCGCCAATAAGCAAACTGCCGCCAATGCGGTTCAATCGCTTCAGAAAGGCGGGGCGGCCGAAAGCCTCGCGGGCGTGGCTGGCAAGTAAGGCGTAGCCCGCTGTATTGATGGCCGCCAACACGAGGAATGTTACTTCCAACACAATAATCTGCGGCAAAACCGGTGCCGCCTCGCTAATAAACTGCGGCAAAAAAGCGACGAAAAACGCAATGGTCTTGGGGTTCGAGGCCGTTATCAGAAAGGCGTGAGCAAACATCGCCGCGCCGCGTTTCGGTTCCAACGGAACGCCGTCCTCCGAAATCTCCGGGCGTGTCCGCCACATGCGAACGCCCAAAAACACCAGATAGGCAGCGCCCACCCATTTGAAGACGGTAAACAGCGTCGCCGAGGCCAGCAGCAGCGCGCCGAGACCCAACAGCGAAAGCGTCATGGAAACGAAGTCGCCCAGAACCACGCCGGCCACGGTGTGCCAGCCCGACCGCCGCCCCTCGGCCAGCGCATAACTGATCACCAGGGTCACGGTCGGCCCCGGTAATACCAGCAAAAAAGCGGACGCGGCGACAAAGGCCAGCCAGATTTCGATGGTCATCGGAAAGGTCTATTCATTTGGGTTGCGTTCAAACGCACCCTAACCAAGGTCACTAACCAGGGGCAACAGATTAAAAGATTTCGTCCTCGAACTCGTCGGCCTCGGACAGGTGGGCTTCGATGCGTTTCAGCCTGTCCCGGCCCGCATCACGCCTAGTCGATACGACCCTTTCACAAAAATGGGTCAACAGGCTCATCACGCCGACGTAGGAATCGAAGGTGGAAACGCCGCGGGTTTCGCACGGAAACGCCCAGGTGGCCAGCGACGCCGTGGTTCCGGCGAAGCGGTCACAGAACAAGATAACCGGCACTTCCTCACCGCGCAGCCATTCAAGAACCTTTTTCAAGGTCGCTGGCCGACGGCGCAAGCCGATGGCTATCACCAGATCTTTCGCATCCAGATTGGCCACTTCCTCCATGACGATCTGGCCGGGCATGGGCACCAGGTCGACGCTATCGCGCACCAGTGTCAACTGATGGCGCATATAGGCGGCAAAGAAATGGCTATTGCGCAAGCCCACGACCATGACGCGGCGCGCCTTGGACGCAGCCCGTGCTGCCTCGTTCATAAGATCGGGCTGAATGCCCTCAATGGTGCTTCTCAGCGAAAGGATGTCCTGTTCGAGATGGGCCTGCAATCCGCGGCCCGGCGTTTGGGTCGGCGACTCGGGAAGCGACAGAAACAAGGGATGCCCCGCCGCGCGGGCGTTTCTGACCTCTTCGCGCATCTCGCGGAAATCCTTGTATCCCAACCGATGCACCAGCCGGGTCACGGCGGCCTTCGATACCTGCGCCTGATCGGCCAGTTCGGTGGCAGAATAGGCGGCGGCAACACCGGGATACTTCAGCAGAAGTTCAGCCAGGGCCCGTTCGCTGCCGGGCAACTTGTCCATATGCCCCGACAGGCGGTTTTCCAATTCAGACTGGGTTTTGTTCAAGCTCGCCCCATCACGTTTCGATAATTCTTTCGCGCGATGCGAAGGTTAGAACACTTTAAAACAGTTGTCTCGATATTTTTTACGTTTTAAAATTTTTTTTTCAAAATGTGTTGACTCCACCCCCCGTCCTTGCCGTAAAATCCGGTCCAACGTGACAACCCCGAAAATTGTCGGCTGGAGGACACCTTCCGGTCGGAATACAAGCAGGAGTCCAAGGAATGGCAACGCTCGGCCTCGATACGAAAATCGTCAATTCGACGGTCTATGAAAATTCTGGCAATCGTCTCAAGGACGCCGGTGTCGTTCTCCCGACGTTTTCGCAGCTGGCTGATCCGGGAACGATCCCCGCCTCCATCAAAAATCGCCTGGGCGCGGTCGATCCCGACAAGGCCGACCCCCTGAACCTGTTCCGCGTGCACTGGTACAACGCCATGGACCGCAAAGGCGTCGCCGATACACCGATGTATGTGGAAATTCCGCAGGCGCTGTCGGGTGTTCCCGCCCGCATTATCATGCTGCTGGGCAATCGCTTTCCGATGATCCGCGCTCATAAGGTCCTGGCCGCCTATGGCTGTTTGGCTCCACGCGTCGTCACCGGACAGTACGATCCCAGTTCGCACCGTGCCATCTGGCCGTCCACCGGAAACTATTGCCGGGGCGGCGTCTCCATTTCGCGCATTATGGAATGCCGCGGTGTTGCCGTTCTTCCCGAAAACATGAGCCGCGAGCGGTTTGCCTGGTTGGAAGACTGGGTTACCGACCCATCCGACATCATCCGCACGCCGGGCTCCGAAAGCAACGTCAAGGAAATCTACGACGCTTGCGCCGAGTTGGACAAAAACCCGCAAAACGTCATCTTCAATCAGTTCTGCGAATTCGGAAACTACGTCGCGCACCGCTATTGCACGGGCTCGGCCATTAGCCGCGTTTTCGAAGCCGCCACGAAGGCTTCGCCGAAGGCGCGTCTCGCGGCCTATGTATCGGCTTCTGGTTCCGGCGGAACGCTTGCCGCGGGCGATCATCTGAAAAGGGAATACGGCTCGAAGATCGTTGCCGTGGAAGCGCTGGAATGCCCGACCCTGCTATACAACGGCTTCGGCGAGCACAACATCCAAGGCATTGGCGACAAGCACATTCCCTACGTTCACAACGTTATGAACACCGATTTTGTCACCGCCATCAGCGACGAAGCGACCGATCAACTGGATGTTCTGTTCAACACCGATACGGGCCGCGACTACCTCGCTGACCGCCAGGGGATCTCGACGAACCTGCTGGACGCCCTGCCCGATCTCGGCCTTTCCAGTATCTGCAACCTGCTGGCCGCGATCAAGACGGCCAAGTATTTGAATCTCGGCGAGGATGACGTGATCATGACGGTGGCCACCGACGGCGCCGAGATGTACGGCACCGAACGCGACAAAACCATTGAACAGCATTTCGGCGGCACCTTCGATACGGTGAACGCCGCCGAGGTCTGGGCCGGAAAACTGAACGCCGTTACCACCGACCATTTGCAGGAACTTTCGCACATGGACCGGCAGCGCATCTTCAATCTGGGCTATTACACCTGGGTCGAACAGCAAGGCGTTTCGCTCGAAGACTTCAACGCCCGGCTCGATCAGTCATTCTGGGACGGCATGCTCGATCTGGTCCCCGCTTGGGATGCGATGATCGAGGACTTCAATGGTCGCACCGGTGTCTTGCAAGGTCTTTGAACATGGCGAAATTCCATGTTGATTGTTCGGGATGCGGAACGCGTGTGGACTTAACCACGCAACTACCGTTCCGCTGCCCGAACGCAGCCGAAAACGACAACATCGACCACGTTCTCGTCCGCCATATAAGCGGCGCGGACGCAGCGTTCCCCGAGTCTGCGGAGCCCAACCCGTTTATCCGCTACCGGCGCATGTCGCTGGGCTATCATCTGGCGCGGGCCAACGGTCTTTCCGATGACCAGTATGTTGGGATCGTCGAGGAACTTGATAAGGCCGTCGCCAAGATTGACGGCAAAGGGTTTCGCGTCACGCCCTTCGCTCCTGCCTCCGCTCTTTCCGATCATTGCGGGACCGAGGTCTGGGTCAAGAACGAAACCGGCAATGTCAGCGGATCGCACAAGGCCCGTCACCTGATGGGCGTGATGATCTATTTGCGCGTTCTTGAAGCAGCCGGACTGCCTGCGGCAAACGGGCTTCGCGAACGTCGGCTGGCTCTCGCCAGTTGCGGTAACGCGGCGCTGGCCGCCGCCGTCATTGCACGGGCCGCCGATTGGCCGCTGGATGTTTTCATCCCGCCGGACGCCGAACAATCGGTCAAACGCCGCCTTGCCGAACTGGGCGCGCAACTGCACATCTGCGAACGCGAAGCCGGACGAATGGGCGATCCGTGCTACCTGGCATTTCGCGACGCGGTCCAGGCTGGCAGCCTCAGTTTAGGCATTCAGGGTAACGAAACCGGCCTCGCCATCGAAGGCGGTCACACCCTTGGCTGGGAGATGGCCGACGCTTTACGCCACGCCGAAACCGAGATCGACATGCTGTTCATTCAGGTTGGCGGCGGCGCGCTCGGTTCAGCCTGTTACCGTGGCTTCACCGAAGCATGCGACGCAGGCGTGATCACCCAACTGCCAAAGCTTTTCACGGTTCAGACCACGGGAGCCTACCCCCTCAAGAAAGCCTTCGACGCCTTCCAGGCGGATGGAAAAAACGCGGCGCGCAACCGGGCGGCCTACATGACGCCCTGGCCGACCGAACCGCACAGCGTCGCCCACGGCATTCTGGACGATGAAACCTACGACTGGCTGGCC
>Ga0233431_1004981_pt1 | contig 13491 bp, 11 predicted proteins | sample SI_118_April2016_FD_179867 | JGI IMG/M metagenome (GOLD analysis project Ga0233431, IMG submission 179867) | Seawater microbial communities from Saanich Inlet, British Columbia, Canada - SI_118_April2016_200_MG | ecosystem: Environmental > Aquatic > Marine > Inlet | place: Canada: British...
CCTCCCGCGTTGTCGAGAACGCTTGATGATGCCCCGCATCACCTGCGCGCCCTCTCCTATCGGGAGGGCCGGTAAAGCGATCTCAGTGATTCCGAATAAGGGAGACATGCTCTAAGCAACCTTCCCACTCAACAAAATACCCAGCCACTTCGCCGATCCCGCGCGATCGAAGGGTTCGGGCGGCCGCCGCAGGGACTCGCCACGGTCAATTCGACGTATGGCTGCGTCACTCAACGGCTTGCACGAATTCGCGACATCGATCATTTCGTCCATCTTGCCATTGCAATGAAGGGCGATGTCACACCCGGCAGCCAACGCGGCAGCCGCGCGCTCGCCGACCGACCCCTTAAGCGCGTTCATGGAAAGGTCATCGGTGACGAGAACCCCGTCAAAGCCGATATGCCCACGAATCACTGTCTCCACCACCTTCGCCGAGGCCGTGGCCGGAGAGTTTTCGTCAATGGCTTCCAGCAGAATATGTCCGGTCATCCCCCAGGGTAAATCCCGCAGCGCGCGGAACGGCGCGAAATCAATGGCCACGAGTTCGTCCCAGGACGCCGCCACCGCAGGCAGGTCGTGATGGCTGTCCACGAAGGCCCGCCCGTGACCCGGCATGTGCTTGATAACCGGCAGGACGCCGCCTTGCAGCATCCCCTGCGCGATGGCCGCGCCCAGCGCGATAACGGTTTCAACATCGGTCGAGCAGGCCCGGTCCCCGACCACATCGCTGGTTCCCGGCTGCGGAACATCAAGAACGGGAACACAATTGACTGAAATGCCCAGATCAAAAAGATCGGCGGCGATCAATCTGGCGCTCAGAAAAGCCGCATCAATGGCATTCGCAAGAGAGCTGCGGGCGATTTCGCCAAACCTTCCGGGCGCGGGCGCAGCGCGCCAATGAGGCGGCTTTAACCTTGTGACGCGCCCACCCTCCTGATCAATCATCACCGGGACGTCCTCGCGCCCAACGGCATCGCGAAGATCCCTGACAAGTGAACGGACCTGACCGGGGCTCTCGCAATTGCGCGCAAACAGGATAAAACCGACGGGGTCGGCGTCGCGAAAGAAGGCTTGTTCATCCGTCCCCAACACCGGGCCGGAACAGCCGAATACGGCGGCCAGATGCGAAGAATTCGCCAAATCAACCACCCGGCCTGATGACGAGACAGCCGACCTTGCGTTCGGTCAATTGTTTGCAAAGTGCGCGGGCGGCCTCTTCGCCGCCCAATGGTCCGGCACGCAGGCGATAATACACGCCCTTCGCCGCGCCCAGATCGGCGCGCATGATATCAAGCGAAAGCGCCCCCAAAAGGTCCGGATGCTTGCGCCGCAGCCGTTTCCATTCGCCGTCGATCTTCGCCTGATCGCGAACGGCAGCCAGTTGCACCATGAAAACACCGGAGGTTTTCGTCGGGGCTGAGGGGACCGTCGGGGTTGCCGCAGCAACCTTTTTCGGTGGCGTCAGTGTTTCCACCGGCTTCGGTTTCACCTCGGGCTTTTTGGGTTCCGGCGGCGGCGGCGGCGGACGCATGGCGTTCATGACTTCGGCAACGCTCGGTGTCGGCTTTTCCTGCGCGACATCGGGAACCGGTGGCGGTGGTGGGGCGGGAGTTTCGGCAACGGGTTCCGGCTTGGCCTTGGCGGGGGGGCTCGCCACCACAGGTTTTTCGGGCGTTTGCGGCTTCGGCGCGGGCAAAGGGGCCGGCGTTTCGGGCGGCGGCAACAAACGTTCGACGACCGAACGTTCGCCGTTACCCTCGATACGATCGTAGACGAGCTTGTCGCGGTCGGGAACGTCAAGTCCGCCCGGCGTTGCCGGACGCACCTTTATCGGCGCGGTCTCGGCCTTAATCAGCGGGATTTTCTCATCGCCGTCGATAAGCAGTCCGTCCGCTAGGAAATGCCACGCAGCCCCGCCGCTGCCACCAAGCAGAACGATCAGGCCGACGATGATCCACATTCCGCGCCGCGATTTTTTCTGCGGCGCGAGGATCGGCTCGAAATCCGGACCAGGTGCGGTTTCGTCGTCGGAATGCTCAGTCCATTCCTCGGCTGGCGTCATTAACGCATCTCCTCCACCGGCGTTACACCAAATACTTTAAGCCCTGATGCGATGACGAACGCAACCCCTTGAATCATGGCAAGCCGCGCCAGGGTTAATTCTTTTTGCTCGGGAATAAGGAACCGCAGGCTCGCATCCGCGTTTCCCTTGTTCCAAAGGCCATGGAATTGCGACGCCAGATCATACAGATAATAGGCGACCCGATGCGCTTCGTGTGCTTCGGCCGCACTTTCGATGGTGCGCGGCCAGGCGGCCATATTGCGGATCAGCGCCAACTCGTCCACGTCGGTCAAACCGTCCAAATTCGCTTTCGCCAGCGCTTCAGGCGCAATTGCGCCCGCATCCAAAAGTTCCTGCGCCTTTCGCATGACGGATCGAATTCGCGCGTGTGCGTATTGCACGTAGAAAACCGGATTTTCACGCGACTGTTCGGTCACTTTCTTCATGTCGAAATCCAGATGCGCATCGTTTTTGCGGGTCAGCATGATAAAGCGAACAACGTCCTTGCCGACCTCATCGACCACATCGCGCAGGGTCACAAATTTCCCTGACCTTTTCGACATCTTTACGGGCTTGCCATCGTCCATGAGGTTGACCATCTGGCACAACTTGACGTCCAGTTCCCCCTCGCCCGCCGTCACCGCCTTGACCGCCGCCTGCATGCGCTTGACGTATCCGCCGTGATCGGCGCCCCAGACGTTGATCATGCTGGAAAAACCGCGCCGGTACTTATCCAAGTGGTTGGCGACATCGGTCGCGAAATAGGTCCAGGAGCCGTCCGATTTCTTGAGCGGCCGGTCCACATCGTCACCGAATTCCGAGGCTTTAAACAAAAGTTGCGGACGGGGCTCCCAATCATCCAGCTTCTTGCCCTTGGGTGGCTCCAACACGCCTGTGTAACTCAGGTCGCGTTCGGCAAACAGGTTCAACGCTTCATCGACGCCGCCACGCTCGACCAGTTCACGCTCCGAGGTAAAGACCTTTTGTTCGACGCCCAGAACCGCCAGATCTTCGCGAACCAGATCCATCATGCGCGCGATGGCGACCCGGCGTACCGTCGGCAGCCAATCGTCAACCGAGCGGATCGTCCATTCGCCGTGCACCTCGTCCCGATCGGCCAGCTTGTCGCCGAATTCCTCGATCAGCGCTTTGCCCACGCCTTTCAGGTATTCGCCCCGGTACTGTAATTCTCCGCCGGGGCACAGCTTGGCAAATTCGGTCTCTTCAATCTCGGCCCCAAGCGCGCGCAGATACCGTAAATAGGCCGACCACGCCAAGGCGTCCACCTGCGCGCCCGCGTCGTTCACATAGTATTCGCGCGTAACGTCGAACCCGGCCTTTTCCAGCAAAGACGCCAGCGCGTCGCCGACCACCGCGCCGCGCGCATGACCCACGTGAAGCGGTCCGGTGGGGTTGGCCGAAACGTATTCCACGTTGACCTTCGCACCACCGCCCAGGACTGAATCGCCATACGCCGTTCCGGCTTCGAGAATTTCCGTCAACCGGTCGCGCCAGAAGGCGTCCGCCAGCCGCATGTTGATGAAACCCGGTCCGGCGATCTCGGCACCCTCAACTTCATCGAAGGCCTGCAGGCGGGCGGCCAGCAATTGGGCCAGATCGCGCGGCTTCATCCCGGCGGCTTTGGCCAGAACCATGGCCGCGTTGGTGGTGATATCGCCGTGGCTGGGGTCGCGCGGCGGCTCCACGCCGGCCCGTTCGGTATTCAGTCCCTCGGGCAACTCGCCAGCGGTCGTCATATCGGCCAGAACGTCGGCCAGTTTGCTTCGGAAGTATTGAAAGATATTCATGATGTCCTTGCTTGCACGTCGAAAAGCCGCCGGTGTTCGTCCAGTGCATGGCGATCCGTCATGCCGGCGATGTAATCGGCCACCAGTTGCGCGGTTTCGTGGGAGTTCGGTTCGTGGGCCTTTATGCGCCACTCGGTGGGCAGGCATTCCGGTTCGTTGGTCAGAAGTTCGAACAGATCCCTGACAACACGGCGCGCCTTGCTGGTCATGCGGTTCAATTTGTAGTGCCGGTACATATTTTCGAATAGGAAGGCCTTCAGCGCCTTGTCGTTTTCGGCCATTTCCGCAGAGAAACCCGCCAATGAATGATCCATGCGGCGAACGTCGGCGGCAGAATTGGGCCGGGCGGCTTCGACGCGCCGTTTGGTTTCGTCCAACAGATCGTGAACCATGGCGCCGATCAGGCGGCGAACGGACTCATGGATCATGCGAGATTCATCCAGATCGGGATAGGCCGCTTGAACTTCGGCAAACACCGGGCCGACCAGCGGCACATCGGCCAGATCATCCACGCTGAACAACCCCGCCCGAAGGCCGTCGTCGATATCGTGGTTGTTGTAGGCGATGTCATCGGCGATGGCCGCAATTTGCGCTTCGGCGCTGGCAAAACCGTCGATTTCAAGATCGTGGACAGCAACATATTCGGCGATGGCGCGTGGCACGTCGCCGTTTCCGTTTGGCCCCGTAAGCGGCCCGTTGTGCTTGACCACCCCTTCCAGCGTTTCCCACGTCAGGTTGAGACCTGCGAACTCGGCATAGCGTTCTTCCAGCTTGGTAATCACCCGCAGGGACTGGCCGTTATGATCGAAGCCGCCATGCGGTTCCATGGCCTCCTTCAAGGCATCTTCACCGGCGTGGCCGAAAGGCGGGTGACCCAGATCGTGGGCCAGGGCCAAAGCCTCGGCCAAATCCTCGTTCAGGTTCAGGCTCCGGCAGACCGAACGGGCAATCTGCGAAACTTCCAGACTGTGGGTCAGACGTGTGCGGAAGAAATCGCCTTCATGATTGACGAACACCTGAGTTTTGTACTCCAGCCGCCGAAACGCCGCCGAATGGATAATGCGGTCCCGGTCGCGCTGAAACGGCGTGCGCGTGGCGCTTTCCGGTTCGGCGTGAAGGCGTCCGCGGCTGGCCTCGGGCAGGCAGGCATAACGGGCGAAGTTTTGCGCTGATTTCATGGGGCGCAAGGTACAGGGAGCATTGCCGCGAGGCAACGCCGATATGCGTTTCCTTTGACAATCGCGACATTTCACCTAAATAAAAACCACAACAACCCGATGAGAGAAAAACTTGATGTCCGATACCCTCGTAGCCGCCGCCGAACGCAAGATCGAAATCGCCGACAGCGCGGCCCGGCGCATTGCCGATCTCGTGGCGGCGGAAAGCAATGCCGCGCTGATGCTGCGCGTCGCCGTTTCAGGCGGCGGTTGTTCGGGGTTTCAATACGGCTTTTCCCTGGACGAACAAACCACCGGCGAGGACGTGATCTTCGAAGCGAACGGTGTGCGCGTCGTGATCGATGAAATCTCACTGGATCTGGTCAGTGGCGCACGGCTGGATTTCGTCGACGAAATGATGGGGTCCTTCTTCAAACTGGAAAACCCCAACGCCGCGTCCACATGCGGTTGCGGAAGTTCTTTCTCGATCTAGCGATCAGTCAGCGCATGGCGATGTGGGGCGTGAATTTCAGGCCCGGACAGACGTTGTGAAATCGCGCACCGAATTCGGCAAGCAGGATCGGCGTGGGCTTGGCGTCGTCATACCAGCCGGGGAAGCGCTTTTTCAGCAAGCGCGTGGTCTTGACGTAGCGCTTGACCGCCGGTTCGTTCAGGTTGGGATAGTTGCCCCTGACGGATTCCAGGAACCATCTTGCAAAAAGGTTGGCTTCGTATTCCACGAAGCCGCTGCTGGAGCCCGTACGGTTGGCCTTCCACAAAACGCCTTCCACATGGTCGCTGTTGTGGCCGCACCAGTCATACATGGGCCAGACCCGACCGTCGTCTTCCTGTCGGCCATGGCCGACAAGTTCGTGAACCAGCGTCGCGCCGAGGGAATAAACCGTGTTTTCAAAAACCGGGTCGTCGTCGATGCTGCTTGCCGAAATATTCGCCACGTAATCGTTTTTCCACGCAACAAACGTCGCCGGACCCGATTTTCCGGTGTAGTGGACAATCCGCCGTCCGCCCGGATTTACCTTTTGCATCAGGGCGAAAATCTTTGGCGCACGCTGCTCAATCAGATCAATGGCCGACTTGATCCTGGCGAAGTATTGCCGGTTGGATGGCTTTCCCTTGCCGACCTTGACGCTGCCGATCAAGACGAGGCCCTTGTAGGCCTCTGTCGGAGCATTTTTTCCGTAAAATTCGGGAGCCTGATAGCGCTTCGCCGCAGGAGAAGTCCGCCGGGCCTTCGATCCAGGAACGCCCGCAGCCATGGCAACCTGATCTGCCGCCCCCCATTTATCGGCAGCCGACGCCGGAGCGTCGACAAGACACCAAACCGCCATTGCGGCGACTAGGTATCCGACCACGCTTTTATTTTGCAACCCCAGGTGCATGAAGACGACACTCCGCTAATCTTACGTAATATAACTAGCGGATACGTCTTAACAGTCGGTTAAACGATTGTAATTGCTCCGAGAATCTCCGGCGTCAGGCGAACGTCGGCGGCCTTCGCCAGCGCCCGGTACAAGGCCGTATCGGAACCGAATACGGGGCGGTCGATTTCATCTTCCAGCGCGCTTATGAGCGAGAGCGTTCGCGATCCGGCGCCGCTGATGGCGATGGCCTGGGCAATGGGTGCATCATTTGCGATACGGTGCACGGAGGCGCAAATCTGCTCGGGTGTCGGCGCCCAGTAGTCGCGATTGTCGCCACCGTGGCGCGGCATCAGTCCCTGACCGGCAAGGTTCTGGGCGGCGACCACATTAAGCCCCGACGCCCCGACGAAGCGCGCCCAGCGCCCCATCCAATCATCGGAATAGTAGGTGCAGGCGAGGGCCACCCGCTCCACGCCGAGGGCCGCGAACGCCTCGATGATGGAGATCCCGGCCATCACCGCGGGAACGCCCGCCGCATCGGCCAAACGGTCCCGCCTGCCTTGCGCTTCCGACAACGATTTAAACCCCGCCCAGACAAACGGTGTTCCCGTGTGGGCCACCACGTCGCAGCCCGCATCGCCCAATGCCCGCGCCGCCCGCAATTGTTCGGGCTCCGTCCCGGCGATGCTGTCAATCCGCCAATCGAAATCGGGAAGCGACATCATGCATTGCTGAACGCGCACAGGCTCGGCACACACCGTCGGAAATTCGGCCGGGCTTGGGTCGAACCATCCCGGCGGCGAGATAAAACCAATGGTTTTTTCTTCAAGTTTCACGACCGCCTCTAACCCGTTTTGAAAGGTGTTTAGAAGGTTAATTCGGGCAGGAACAGGGCCACCTGCGGGAACAGAGTCAGAATAACCACCGACAAAAGCAGAATGTTCCAATAGGGGATGGTGGCGACGGCGGCACGGCCGAGACTGACTTCATTGTTGGTCAGCGCCGCTAACACCGACAAATTCAACCCCACCGGCGGTGTGACCTGCCCGATCTCGATCATCACGGTTATGATGACGCCGATCCAGATGGGATCGAACCCGTATCCCGTCAGCAGCGGGAAAACGATGGGCAGGGTCATGATCATCAGCGACAGGCCGTCAAAAATGCACCCGAAAAGCACATAAATAACAACGATCACCGCGAAAATGCCGTACTTTCCGAAGCCGCTGGAAATGGCGGCTTCCAGAATGGCCTGGGGGACACCCAGAATACTGACCGATTGGGCCAGGATCGTCGCACCCAGAACGATGAAACCAATAGAGGCAAACAACAGGGCTGACCGGTAAATGGCGGAGCCAAGTCCTGCAAAGGTAAGGCTGCCCCAGGCAAACGAGATGATAATGGCGACCACGACGCCGACACCGGCGGCTTCGGTCGGCGTCGCCAAGCCGAACATGATGCTGCCCATAATGGCCAGGATCAAAAGCAGGATCGGCCACACCTGAACCATGCCTAGCAAGACCCCGCGGACCGAAATATTTTCGGTGGAGCGCGGAGCAATGTGCGGCGAGCGGATGCACATCACCAGGATGTAAAGCATGAACAGAAAGCTGACCATCAGGCCGGGGATAACACCGGCAACGAACAGACGGCCGATGGATGTTTCCGTTAACGCGCCGAAAATAAGCAAGGAAAGGCTGGGCGGAATCAGCAACCCCAGGGTACCGCCGCCGGCCAGGCTTCCGACCACCGCTTCTTTATCGTACCCGCGGCGAACCATCTCGGGATACGCCACCGAGCCGACCGCCGCCGCCGTTGACAGGCTGGAACCGCTGACCGCGCCGAACAGCGTGCAAACGGCAACGTTCGAGTGCAGCAGTCCGCCGGGAATTTTGGCGAAAACCGGGGTAAAAGCGGAATACGCGCGTTCCGAAACGCCGCTGCGCAGCAATATTTCGCCCAGCAGAATAAACATGGGAACGGCGCTAAGGGTAAACGAATTAAAGACGCTCCAGATGGCATCCACGGCCAGATAAGTGGCGCCGTCGGCGAAAAAGTGCAGGATGGTCAGGCCCGTAAGCCCCAGGGCTGCCCCCAAGGCCACTCCCGTGCTGGCGGTTGCCACCAGCAAGCCTATCAGCGTGCTCCAGAACACGCCTAATCACCCGTATCGGCCGGTTTTTCCGACCCGTTTTCTTCGTTGTCACCAATCCAGCCAAACAATCGTGCGGCGAAGACCACCCCGGTCAGAGAAATCGAAATCGGCAAAACGGCCATGGCGGGGGAAAGCAAAATCCGCGACGTCTCGGTTTTGAGGTTGTGCTTTATCGCAAAATCCAGCCACGGAATAGCGTCTATCACCAACCACGCACAACAAGCGATGCCAACCAATGCGGCAAGGCTGGAAATTACGGCAAAGAGAACGCGGCTGCGCTTTTTTAGGTAGGCCGACAGGATCGTCACCCGAACATGCGTTCCCTGCAGCGTCACCATCGGCAGAGCCAAAAACAGCGACACGCTCATCAGCATGCCCACCACTTCTTCGCCAAAGAACAACGGTGTATTGAAGAACTTACGCAACAACACGCTGGTAACGATAATGCCAACAATGGCCACCATTCCCGTGGTGGCCAGAATAGCAAGGAAGAGGGCCGAATGTCTCAGCCCTCTTCCAAATGCTCGTGACAACGTCATAAGGCGTTATTACCGACCCAGGACATCAAGTACGCGCTGACGATATTCCGGGGCTTTTCCGCCGGCTTCGTCGGCCAGCAGTTTCCACGTTTCGGCAACCGCTTCGACAAACAATTTGCGGTCCGCCGCCGGGAAGTCTTCCAGCCACGTAAGATCGCTCATTCCCTGCAATTTCTTGCGGGCTGCCAGCTCTCTCTCGTGGTCGTCGGAATACTCGTTGGTGCGATCCCAAACCTTCTTGCCGGCCGCAACGATCACCGCCTTGTTCTTGTCGGATACCTTGTCCCAGTTTTTCTTGGCAACGCCCAGAATGTAGGGGCCGGAGGCCATGGGATAGAGGAACGAGGCATACTTGGCGACCTCTTGAAGGGAGACCGTATGGGCGTAAAGGGCCGGATAGACGGCGCAATCGACGACGCCGGTCTTCAGGGCCACATACATTTCTTCCTGCGGGATGATTTGCGCGGAAATTCCAAGGCGGGTGAAACTTTCCACCTGATCCTTGGCCCACACGCGCAGTTTCTTGGTTTTAAGGGCCGCGAGCGTCCTGATCGGCTCGTCACGGCAGAAGATCGACGCTTCAAGCATGGGAAGCGCAACATAGCCCGTCGCCACGACGTCCCAATTTGCGAACTCTTCCTCATAAATCTTGCGAACGACCGGAAGGGCCTTATTAAGTTCTTCCACGGTTCCGATCGATCCCTGAATAAACACCGTGCCCAAGGCCGGCGCATCGCGGCCAAGATAGTTGGCCCACACCATGCTCATTTCCACCGCGCCCTTGGGAAGGAAGCGCAGAACGTCAGTGTTTTTCAGGCCAAGCGAACCGCCGCTGTAAACCTTCATGGTGATATCGCCGCCGGTGTTCTTCGTCACCTCTTCGGCAAACATCATGAATTCTTTGGTTTCCGGCCGCTTCTCCGGCAGCGGATTGTTAAAGCGCCACTCCGCCGCATTGGCGGTAAAGGTAACGGCGGCTGCACCGGCTAGACCGATTGCCAGACTCCGAACGATGTTTTTCATAACGACCTCACTGTTTTCATTTATTGGGTTTTGTATTGCTGCCAATTCTTTGGAATTGCTCGATCGGCTTGCCAATACCCTTGGACCAATTTGTCCGACGTAAACTTATCCATTTCAAGTCATTTATGCTCTCCCCGGACCGTTTCCAGTCCGGGGGTATCGCACTTTGATCAGAGAGCGGCCAGCCGTTGCAGAGCCGCATCGAGTTTCTGCCGCGACACGACCATGTCGTCGCGGCGTTGGGTTTGTTCCTCGACGACCTCGGGCGGGGCTTTGCTGAGGAAGCCCTGATTGGACAGCTTTTTGTCGTATTTGGTGATTTCGCCGTCCAGCTTGCCGATTTCCTTGCTAAGGCGCGCCTTTTCCTGGTCGATGTCGATGGCTTCGGCGATGGGCAGGATGATGGTCGCTTCATCGATGACATCCTGAACCGCGCCCTTGGGGGCGTCGGCGTCATCTGCCTTCGCGTCGGACAATCGGGCCAGACCGGTTATCAGGTCCATATGTTTGACCAGCCGGGCCTTGGCCCCGTCGCCCGCATCCTTGAGGATCAGCGGAATTTTGGCCCCCGGCGGCACGCGCATTTCAGAGCGCACCGTACGCACCTGCGAGACCAAACGGACCACCCAGTCCATCTCGGTGGCGGCCGTACCGTCGATCAGATCGGGCTCGACCTCCGGCCATTTGCCGGTGATCAGCATGCCGTCGCGATTATCGGCCAGTTGGCGCCACAATTCCTCGGTGATGTAGGGCATCATCGGGTGCAGCAAGTGCAATAGCTGATCAAGAACCCACGCAGTGGTCGCCTGGGTTTCCGCCTTGGCAGCTTCATCGTTGCCCTGAATGATGGGCTTGGTGAATTCAAGGTACCAGTCGCAGAAGGTGCCCCAGGTAAAGTGGTAGGATGCCTGGGCCGCTTCGTTGAACTTGTAATCCTCAATGGCCTTGGTGACGTCGCCCACGGCCTCGAAGAACTTGCCGACGATCCAGCGGTTGACCGTTTCGTTACACGATTTCGGATCAAACCCGGCGACGGGTTCGCAGCCGTTCATCTGGCAAAAGCGCGCCGCGTTCCATAGCTTGGTGGCGAAATTCCGGTAACCTTCGACACGGCTTTCCGAAATGCGCACGTCGCGGCCCTGAACGGCCAGCGCGGTCAGCGTAAAGCGCAGGGCGTCGGTGCCGAATTTCTCCATCAGTTCCAGGGGATCAACAATGTTGCCCTTGGATTTCGACATCTTCTGGCCCTTCTCGTCACGGACAAGGGCGTGGATGTAAACCTTCTTGAAGGGCACTTCGTCCATGAAGTGCAGGCCCATCATCATCATGCGGGCAACCCAGAAGAAAATAATGTCGAACCCGGTGACCAGAACGTCGGTCGGGTAATAGTGCGCAAGCTCGGGCGTTTCCTCGGGCCAGCCCAAAGTCGAGAACGGCCACAGGGCAGACGAGAACCAGGTATCGAGAACATCGCCATCGCGGGTCAGTTCGACCGGTTTGCCGTAATGGGAATCGGCGGCGGCCTGTGCTTCGGCCTCGGAAATTTCAACGAACGTTTCGCCGTCGGGGCCGTACCACACAGGAACCTGATGGCCCCACCAGATTTGCCGCGAAATGCACCACGGCTGAATGTTGCGCATCCATTCGTAGTAGGTGTTCTCCCAGTTTTTGGGAACGAACTCGGTGCGCCCGGTCTCGACCGCCTCGATGGCTGGTTTGGCCAGCGTTTTGGCGTCGACGAACCACTGATCGGTGAGCCACGGCTCAACAACAACACCCGTGCGATCGCCGTAGGGCATCGTCATTGGATTGTCCTCGACCTTGTCGACCAGACCGAGTTCTTCCATTTCAGCAACGACTTTGTCGCGCGCTTCCAGGGCGGTCAGGCCATGGTAGCGTTCGGGCGTGTTTTCATTCAGCCGGGCGTCGGCGTCGAGAACGTTGATCATTTCCAGACCGTGACGGCGGCCAACCTCGAAATCGTTGAAGTCGTGGGCGGGCGTGATCTTCACGGCACCCGTGCCCTTTTCCGGGTCGGCGTATTCATCGGCGACGATGGGCATGGGCCGGTTCATGATGGGCAGAACGCAGTTTTTGCCAATTAGTCCGGTGTAGCGCTCGTCATCGGGATGAACGGCCACGGCGGTATCGCCCAGCATGGTTTCGGGCCGGGTGGTGCCGACAACGACGAATTGGCCGGGCTTTTCTTCGAGCGGGTACTTGAAGTACCACATCTTGCCCATGACCTCGCGCTGCTCGACCTCGAGATCGGAAATCGCCGTGTGCAGCTTTGAATCCCAGTTGACCAGACGCTTGTCTTTGTAAATGAGACCCTGCTTGTAAAGCGCCACGAAGACCTTGCGCACGGCGGCCGACAATCCGTCGTCCATGGTGAAGCGTTCGCGCTTCCAATCCACCGACGTTCCCAGGCGGCGCATCTGATTGTTGATGGTCCCGCCCGATTCGGCTTTCCATTCCCACACCCGCTCGATGAATTTCTCGCGGCCCAGGTCGTGCCGGGTCTTGCCATCCGCAGCCAACTGGCGTTCGACGACCATTTGCGTGGCGATGCCCGCGTGATCGGAGCCGGGCTGCCACAGAGCATCAAACCCGCGCATGCGGTGAAATCGGGTCAGGATGTCCTGCACGGTGAAATTCAGGGCGTGGCCCATATGCAGGCTGCCGGTCACGTTTGGCGGCGGAATAACGATGGTAAAAGGCGAAGCGCCGCTTTCGGGATGACAAGCGAAAGCCCCGGATTTCTCCCAAAGGCCGGATATTTCCTGTTCGACCTCGGCTGGCCGATAAGTTTTATCGAGCATCGTCGACCGATCCTCTTTCTTCTCTGTGAATTACAACAATGATAATGGGGCTAAACCGGAGCACAACAAAGGGGCCGCCGGGATGCGCCGCGATTTTGGGAACGGGCCGAAAGCCGGAAGCGCTAATCCTCCAGTCGCTCGGCCCGGTTTACCATACGGTCGATTTCCTTCTTGACGAGGCGTTCGATCAGGTAGGGCAGATTGCGATCCAGCCATTCCTTGAGCAGTGGCCGCAACATGCCGCGAACCATGACTTCGAGCGTCAGCCCGCGTTCACCCACACCCAGTTCGCGCCGATCCAGAATGGCGCGCGCCAAATCCGAAAGAACATCCGTGGAAACCCGTTCCGTCGGCTGCGACAAAATCCCGCTCTGTTGTCCGGTGACGATCATGGAAGACGTCAGTTCCAGAACATCCTCAAGCAAAGGCTCGGGCTCATAGACCGGTTCCGGCTCGTAAACCGGCTCGGGTTCGGGTTCCGGCTCGTAAACCGGTTCGGGTTCGTAAACCGGCTCGGGCTCGGGCTCTGGTTCAGGCTCGGGC
>Ga0233431_1004983_pt1 | contig 13483 bp, 14 predicted proteins | sample SI_118_April2016_FD_179867 | JGI IMG/M metagenome (GOLD analysis project Ga0233431, IMG submission 179867) | Seawater microbial communities from Saanich Inlet, British Columbia, Canada - SI_118_April2016_200_MG | ecosystem: Environmental > Aquatic > Marine > Inlet | place: Canada: British...
ACGAAAACTCAGGGCAAAACGGAGTATGCCGAACACTTAGAGTACAATTCCTTCGCCAGTCTTCTCTCCTCCGCTGACTGTGCGACATCAACCGTTTAAGGTGTGCGTTTTCACCGTTTTACGCACGTACGCTTACCAATCATCTGCAACTTGATTGCGCTCTTCAAGAGTGGCTTCTGCCACATCGATCATCGACTTGGCGATTTTACCGCCCTGTTTAGCACTCTCTGCGTCAACTTCTAAGCTGCCTTTGGCTGCGCTTGCCATATCTTTCATGCCACTGATTGCAATACCCTTTGCTATCCGTGCCTCAGCTTTGATGCTTTTCCCTGCAAAGCGAGCGGGGGCGACCACGGCTTTGATCAGATTTTTCAAACTATCTCCTACCACATCAGCAACTTTTTTGGTCATGATGCGTGCTGAATCGATCAGGGCTTCACCCATCATCTCGCGGATGTCGATGGAAGCATCCAGTGCAGCGTTATCAAACTCGTCGTTGGGACTAACCGTGGCAACGATCTCTTCTGTTTCTACAATACGATCAAACATAATGAGAATTTCGTTTTCCGCATATACAATGCGGTCTGCCATCTCGTTTATATCTTCGTAAAGTTCAGATGTGGTTTCGACTGTTGTGCCATCATCGGGCGTAAAAATAAAGCCGCTGCCGTTAGATAGTCCACCAGCATGAGCAGTAATGGGATTGAAACTAACCAGAAGGGCGGCAATAAATATGGAAAGGGTGATGATCATTTTCTTAGACATTTTTATCTCTTATAGCGTATTTTTGTTTTCTAATTATAGGACGAATGTCTTGGGAAAATGGTTATATTTTATATTTGGGATGTCTTGGAATCAGGCTGTGCCATATTGCAAAAGCTTATAAACTCATAGCAGAGTGATAAATAGTCTGAGGTGTTTTCTGGATCGACTATGAAAGACGCGTAAGTTGGTTTAACAAATGCTTCCTTTTGCGCAATCAATATGTGACAAAGCGTTCGTTTTTAAGACTTTAGTAATTTGACAACGCCAAAATCGTAAAGTATAAGTGACGTGCTAACCTTTACTTCTTTTATAATAGTTTTTGAATTACAGGATATCTTATGTTCCGTATTACCCGCCAAGCTGATTATGCTTTTCGTATCATCTTGTTTTTAGCCAAAGAGCCTGAAGAAGAGCGCACTCCCAGTTCTTTGGTTTACGAAGAAATGCTTATTCCCGCTACTCTCTCGCCGAGAATAGTTGCTCAGTTAGCTAGAGGAGGTTTTCTCAACACATTTCCTGGACGTGATGGTGGCATTCAACTAGCTTGTCGGGCAGAAGATATTTCGTTATGGGATATTATCGACTTTTTTGAAGGACCTATCCATCTCTCTGAGTGTCAAGAGGGAGGAACTGAGTGTCCCTTTGAAGAAAAATGTCCAATTCGCCGCCGCTGGGATCCACTACAAGCCATCCTTCAGAGAGAATTAGAAAAAAATACCTTTGAAGACTTAGCTCAAGACGCAAAAGCTTTTGAGCTTCTAGTGATGACTTAATTCCCATACCTAGGAGGTCCCCCCTACACCCACATCTTTGTTTTTCTCACTATTATTTTCTATAAGGAGAACCACTTATGAATCCTCTCTCTCTTGCGCGATGGCAATTTTCTATCGTCACCATCTATCACTTCTTTTATGTCCCACTTACACTGGGCCTCGCTATCTTCATTGCTATTATTGAGACAAAATACGTCCGTACTGGCGATGAGATGTACAAAAAAATGGCAAAGTTCTGGGGAAAAATTTTCCTAATCAATTTTGCTATCGGTGTTGTCACCGGTATCGTACAGGAATTCCAATTTGGGATGAACTGGTCAGAATACTCCCGCTTTATGGGTGATATTTTCGGCGCGCCGCTGGCAATCGAAGCTCTCCTGGCCTTCTACATGGAATCAACTTTCATCGGTCTTTGGGTCTTCGGCTGGGATAAGCTCACTAAGAAGCAACATCTCGCAGCCGCCTGGATGGTTGCAATTGGCTCCAACATCTCCGCTTTATGGATTTTGATCGCGAACTCCTTCATGCAAAACCCGGTTGGCTACACCATTGACCCAGAAACCGGTCGCGCACTCATGTCCGATTTTGGGGCATTAGTTTTCAACCCAAATGTTTTGCACCAATTCCCGCATGTACTCGCTTCAGGCGTTTCTTTAGCGGGATTTGTCGTTATGGCCTTCAGTGCCTGGCACCTGCTACGCAAGCATGATGTCACGTTCTTCCGCCCATCCTTCCGTATGGCAGCCATTTATACGCTCGTCGGATCGGTATTCGTTGGGACAATTGGTCATATCCAAGGTCAATTCATGGTTGAACATCAACCCATGAAAATGGCTGTTGCTGAAGCTCACTTTGAAACCGAAGACCCAGCAGCTCTCTCTATTTTCACCATCGGTAATTGGGAACAAACTGAAGAGATTTTCTCCATCCGTATCCCCACTTTGCTGAGTTTTATGACCTACAGCCAACCTTACGGTGAAATTAAGGGCATAAACCAATTACAAGCAGAGTTTGAAGAAACCTACGGGCCCAGAGATTACGTCCCGCCAGTTGCAATCAATTATTGGTCCTTCCGCACAATGATCGGCGCAGGTGGTCTGATGGTTATTCTTGCCTTCTTGGGCGTGCTTTGGAGCAAAGATCGCAAACTCGACGAAAAGAAGGGTTACCTAAAAATTATGATCTACGCCGCGGCCTTGCCTTATCTTGCCGTAACAACCGGCTGGATTTTGGCAGAAACCGGACGCTGGCCCTGGATCGTTTACGGTTTACAAACCATCGAAGATGCCGTCTCACCTAACGTCCCTGCGTGGAATGTTGCCCTCTCACTTGCCTTAATGACCGTGCTCTACACCGTATTGACTATCATTGCTTTCAAATTGGCAGTCAAATACGGCACCAGCGATGTTGCCATTAAAGCCAAAGAATAAATAGAATTGGAGAAACAATCATGGATCTTAATACCATCTGGTTTATCCTCGTAACCGTTTTGTTCATCGGATTCTTCTTCCTCGAAGGCTTCGATTACGGCGTCGGCATCCTGATGCCCTTCCTCAGCAAAGATGATAACGAGCGACGTGCTGTCATCAACACCATTGGACCACACTGGGACGGTAACGAAGTTTGGATGATCACCGCTGGCGGTGCAATGTTCGCTTCCTTCCCTCACGTATACGCAACCCTATTTAGCGGATTTTATCTCGCTCTTGTCCTCATGTTGGTTGCCCTCATCTTGCGTGGTGTTGCCTTTGAATATCGTAGCCTTCGAGATGACCCCGTCTGGCGCAATCGCTGGGATTGGGCGATCTTCGGCGGCTCCCTTGTCCCCGCCCTCCTCTGGGGCGTGACCGTTGGCAACCTGATGCGTGGTTTCGCCATTGACGCAGATATGAACTACTGGGGCGGATTAATTCCCCTACTCAACCCCTACTCCCTCCTCGCCGGATTGGTCTTCGTGACCCTCTTCACCACACACGGCGCAAACTTCCTCGCTCTCAAGCTCGAAGGCGATCTTGCAGAACGCGCCAAGAAATTCGGCTTCCAAGCATGGATCGCAGCCACCGTCCTGACCGTTCTCTTCGTCATTTGGTCATTCTTTGAGACCGATATTCTGACAAAATCCGGCATCAACGGCTTAATCCCCGCTCTCTTGGCAGCAGTTGCTCTTTTGCTTGCTGGCTTTTACGCCAAAAGCGGCAAGGATATGCTCGCCTTCATAATGGGATCGCTCACCGTCGTTTTCGCTACGATTATGGTCTTCATGGGCTTATTTCCCCGCATCCTCATCTCCAGCATGGATGCAGCTTATAGCCTCAATATCCATAATGCAGCAGCTTCGCCTTACACATTGAAGATCATGACCATCGTTGCCGTCATTTTCGTCCCGATTGTCCTAATTTATCAAATTTGGACATACAAAGTCTTCAGTGCCCGTGTCAAAGCAGACCCCGAGACTTTGGTATACTAAAACCATCTTTTTAACGATAGAATCGGCTGGCAGTACAATACTGTCAGCCGATTTCTTTTTTTATTCGCACAATTTGCCTCATCCGTGATACTAAATGAACCTCGACCGCCGACTCCTCTCCCTCGCCCGTGATAGCCGCACTGCTCTCATCATTACCATTCTCGCTGGATTTCTCGGCGGGATTTTGACCATCGCCCAAGCGCGCACTCTCAGCCTAACGATAAATAACGTCTTCATTAACGGGGAAACGCTGCAAGATGTAATGAATCTTCTCCGCGCCCTGCTCTTCATCATCGCTGGACGCTCCCTGCTCGTCTGGATTAGCGAAGTCAGTGCAAAAGCAGTTGCCGTGCGCGTCAAAAACGATTTACGCGAAAAACTCTTCGCCCATATCGTCAAACTCGGTCCTAGCTTCACCCGTAAAGAGCGCACCGGCGAACTCACTGCCGCTGCAGTCGAAGGCATCGAAGCCCTAGACGCTTATTTCAGTCAATATCTGCCCCAACTGGTCTTATCTGCCCTCATTCCCCTCTCCATTCTTGTTTTCGCCTTCCCCATCGACCCCCTATCCGGGCTAATTCTCTTTCTCACCGCCCCGCTCATTCCCGTTTTTATGATTCTCATCGGCAAAGGCGCGGAAGCCATCACCAATCGCCAATACGAGACTCTCAGCCGCCTCAGCGCGCATTTTCTCGACAGCCTGCAAGGCATCACCACGCTCAAACAATTTGGGCAGAGCAAAGCGCACGTCCGCACAATTAAAGAAGTCAGCGAAAAGTTTAGCGACACCACCATGACGGTTTTGCGCGTCACTTTTCTCTCGGCCCTCGTTCTCGAACTGGTCGCCACCCTCAGCACCGCCGTTATCGCCGTCGAAATCGGTCTGCGCCTCATATATTACAAAATTGAATTCGAGCAAGCCTTTTTTCTCCTCATCCTCGCGCCTGAATTTTATATTCCCCTCCGCACCTTGGGTCTCCGTTTCCACGCTGGCATGAACGGCACCACCGCCGCTCGCAAGATTTTTGCCATTTTAGAGCTAGAAGCTAGAGAGCAGAGAATAGAGAATAGTACAAACTACTCTCCATTCTCTTCTCTCACATTCTCTTCTCTCTCTTTCACCTACCCCGATGAATCTACCCCCGCTCTCGATAATATCTCTTTCACCATAGAAAAAGGGCAGAAAATCGCGCTGGTTGGGGCAAGTGGGGCAGGAAAAAGCACATTGGCAAATCTCCTGCTTCGGTTCATCCACCCAAGCTCAGGCCAAGTTTTGGTGGACGCGCTCCCCCTCAGCCAAATCTCCGCCAATGCATGGCGCGAGCAAATTGCGTGGGTTCCGCAGAAGCCCTTCATCTTCAATGAGAGCATTGCCGAAAATATCCGACTTGGTAATCCTGATGCAGATATGGAATCCGTGCAGGATGCCGCCAAAGCGGCTCATCTGGATGAGTTCATTGGCTCGCTCCCAAACGGATACGAAACGCTCGTGGGGGAGGCTGGATCCCGTTTAAGTGGCGGAGAATCTCAACGATTGGCATTGGCACGTGCCTATCTCAAAAACGCCCCCATTCTCATTTTAGACGAGCCTACCTCCAGCCTTGACCCCATCACCGAAGTCGCCCTCGAAGAAACGACAAAGAAACTGATGGAAGGGCGCACCGTCATCACCATCGCCCACCGCCTAAATACTATCTTCCAAGCCGACAAAATTTTAGTGCTAGAAAAAGGGAATTTAGTAGAGCAAGGCACGCATGAAGAGTTGCTCGCTCAAAACGATGTCTATGCCAAAATGGTTAGCGCACAAAAAACAACTTCCTCCCCTCGTAGTAGCGACTTCAGTCGCTCTCTCAACGAGCAAATGACTAAAGTCCTTACTACAACACAAAAATCTTCAAACATTCAAACTTTCAAACCTTCCAACATCTTCGCCCGCCTCTTGGGATTTTTACGCGGTTCATGGAAAGAAGTCACCCTCGCCACCCTCATCGGATCAGGAACTATTGCCAGCAGCGTCGCCTTAATCGGGACATCCTCATGGCTGATTTCTGCCGCCGCTTTGCACCCCTCGATTGCAGAATTGCAAGTTGCGATAGTCGGCGTGCGCTTTTTTGGCATCAGTCGCGGCGTTTTCCGTTATTTTGAGCGATTGACCTCCCACCAAGTCACATTCTCGTTGCTCGCCCGCCTACGAACATGGTTCTACGAAGCCATCGAGCCACTCGCTCCCGCGCGTCTAATACGCTACCGCAGCGGAGACCTGCTTAGCCGCGTCGTCTCGGATGTGGAAACGCTCGAAAACTTTTATATACGCGTTGTCTCGCCGCCACTCATTGCGCTGATTATTTCACTCGGCGCATCTATCTATCTTGGCATTTTTTATGCTCCACTAGGCTGGATATTATTCGCATTTTTGCTCGCCAGCGGCGTAGTTTTGTCTCTCCTAACACGCCTTCTTAGCCGAAATTCTGGTAAAAACTTGGTTGCCGCGCGCGCCACACTCCACACCCAACTCGTAGACGGGATTCAAGGTCTCGGCGATATTCTCGCTTTTGGGCAATCAGCATCCCGTCACGCTGAAATTGCAGAAATCGGCACTCGCTACGGTTCGGAACAACAACGCGAATCCTGGCTTACCGGCTTCCACAGCGGATTAAGTCTGCTCCTGACAAATCTTGGCATGTGGACAGTTCTCATCTTAGCAATTCCTGCCGTTGACGCGGGAATCATCACGGGCGTAATGCTCGCCGCATTGACAATGATTGCGTTGGTCAGCTTTGAAGCCGTTGCACCGCTTCCCCTCGCTTCGCAGATGCTTGGCGAGACAAATGAAGCCGCGCGACGACTGTTTGAGATTGTAGATGCGGAGGCGGAAATAGCAAACGATGATGTCATTGCGAGCGAAGCGCGGCAATCTCCACAACAGTCAAGGAGACTGCCACGTCAGGCTAAAGCCTTCCTCGCAGAGACAAATTTACCGAGTATTGAATTTTCTAATATTCTTTTTTCTTATCCCGAAAACGACGAGAATGCGCTGAATGATATTTCTTTCAAAGTAAATGCTGGTAAAAAATTGGCAGTTGTTGGTCCTAGCGGGGCGGGTAAATCTACACTGATGAATTTATTGCTCCGTTTTTGGGAATTTCGTGAGGGAGATATTCTGCTTGACGGAAAAACGCTGCACGATTTCCCCGCCGATGAGATTCGCGCCCAAATTGCCGTTATCCCACAGCAAGCCTATTTTTTCAACGCTAGCGTGCGCAATAATTTGAGTTTAGCGCGCCCTGATGCCAGCCAAGATGAAATGGAATCTGCGGCAAAGCAGGCGCAAATTCATAGTTTTATAGAAACTTTGCCCAAAGGTTACGACACATTTATCGGCGAACAGGGCGCGCGTTTGAGCAGCGGGGAACGTCAGCGTTTGGCAATTGCACGGGCAATTCTCAAAGATGCGCCCCTTCTGATTCTTGATGAGCCGACTGCTAATCTTGATCCGGTTACAGAACGACAAGTATTAGATTCTCTTTTTGCGTTGATGCGCGGGAAAACATCGTTGCTAATTACACATCGACTGATTGGACTGGAGAATGCGGATGAAATCATTGTTTTAGATCAGGGGAAAATTGTCCAGCGCGGCGAGCACGCCCAACTCACGGGCGAGGCGGGACTATATCGTCAGATGATGAGTGCCCAAAGTAGAATATTTCCAAATAAAAAAATGGAGTAAGTGGTGTCAATACGTTCAGGTGGTTATTAAACCTTTATGATGTAGAGATGCTATAGTCCAAATATCGTAAACAATGGGCTGGGCAATAACAGTATTATTGCATGGAATGTGCGCCTACGAGTATAGAAGAAGGGGAATATTATATGGTTTACGATATCTGGTCATTAGTAATTTTCATGATTGGTTTGCTTCCTGATAATATGCACCTATCCCGCTCCAAAACCGAACCCCGTAGCGAGTGATGATCTGTGCCTGTCCACTGCGCAAGAGACTGTCGAGAACAAATTCTACGTCAGTGGACGACCAACAACGCTTTAGCGCATTATTCAACTCACCTTCCTGCATGGGATGGCGGGTGATGATCCCGATGATAGCTTCTTCCAACGAACTTGTCCCACTTAAGTCAAATCTCCCGCTGGCGGGATGAACGACCTTCGCAGCTTCTCCCAGAATGGCACGGGCACGCAGCAGACCGTCCTTATCTGTAGGGCGCACTGTGCTTTCTGCAGGCGGACGAGTTGGCAAGAGCAGATGTACTTCATCTGCTTCGACACGCTCTAAAATAGCTACTATTTCCCGTAAGGCAGCTTCGCTGTCATTCCATCCCTCTATCAGCATCACTTCCACCCATAACTTCCCCTGATATTTCTCACTAAATGCGATTAATCCATCTACCAAACGCTCGAATGTCGCCTGCCCATGCGGGCGGTTGAGCTTGCGATACAAGATTGCATTGCCTGAATCCAGCGATGGCAGAATCACATCTGCCGCACTGAGATCTGCACGTACTTCTGGTAGATATAGCAGCGAGCCATTGGTGATGACGGCAACGGGGATATTGGTCAGAGTCTTAATCTCGTCGATTAAATAACCAATTTCGCTGTGCAGGGTTGGTTCACCGGAGCCAACAAAAGTGATCCAATCGATTTCTCCAGATGTGTGGGATGCTAACGTAGATTTAACTTCTGCCAAAATATCTTCGCAGGGGATATAGACCTTACGATCATTCGTCAACGGGCGGGTACGTCCCAATTGGCAGTAAATACAATTCCAATTGCAGGTTTTAAGTGGGATTGTATCTATGCCCAAAGATTGCCCCAATCGCCGTGAAGGTACGGGACCAAAGACATATTTCACTTCTACCTCTAATTCTCGGAAAAACCGAATGGGAAATATCTTTTCAACACAAACTTTTCTGCTGAGTTATCTTGATGAGCCAGCGCATAGCGGTATGCTTCTTCAAATAGTCGGTTTGCATCTTCTTGGTCTAGCAAATCTAAATGACATAATAAATAGCCTTGGCTGAGCAAATAACCCGTTATTAAAGTACGCAAACAGATCGATTCTGGGAGGGTAAAACGACCAGAGCTTAACATAAGACCTCCAGATATCTTAAAGATAGGATTTTCGCTCCAAAGGTTGAAAAAGGCTCAAAAGGGTGCAAATCCAGCTAGAGCGAGCGAAGCAAAAGACCTAAAAGAAAAACGCGTTAGGCACTTCAGCCTAACGCGCTATTTTTATCCGTGCCCGTGTTCAACACTTTCAGCACAAGGAGCGGCTTCAGCTAACTCGCCGCCAAAAAACTTCTCCAGTGCCTGGCGCACCGTTCCCCTTGCGCCTGTGGCAACTTCGATGCCGGCTTGCTCAAAAAACTGAATGGCACGCCCACCCATGCCACCACTGACCATCACCTTGGCACCCTGATCCCGAATAAAATCGGGGACTTGTCCGGGTTCGTGTTTTGCCGCAAAAGGATTAGGGATCGCATTGGTTTCGGTGATCTCTTCTTTTTCCACATCCACCAAAATAAAATAGGGCGCGCGCCCAAAATGTTGTGCCACAGCACTGTTCAGACCATCGCTGTTTTCAGCCGTTATTGCAATTTTCATACTAAATCTCCTGATTGATTAATTCTTCCAAATTTTCTGCTGCCATATAACCTTCAACAGCAATTTCTTGTGATTTTACGCCGGGCACTTCAGCCACGGCTTTCTTAATCTCCATTGCCAAAGAAACAGCAATGGGGCAAACAAAAGATGAGGGGCGAAAGATATAGCGCACCTTGCCAAGAGCATCTGTCCACAGGTGCTCAATCAAACGCATACGCACTACATCCGTGTTTGTTTCCGGGTCGATCACGCTGCGTAAGCGTTCTAACACAGCTTCTTCCAATGTCAGTTCACTCATACTTCGCCTTCTAAAAGGGATTCAAGTACTTCTGCCCAAATAGTGGATATCGCCATGCTGGCAGGTGCTTCAGGATGAAATGCCGTCACTGGTTCGCCCTCGACCATTGCGCTTGTTACCGTTAAATCGAAAGGAATTCTCCCGACAGTTTGGATCCCGTTAACCTCGCAAAAGGACTCTATCTCGTCTGCCCCATCAGGGTACACATCTGCTTTATTGATGCAAACGATTGCCTGCACACCAAAATGTTGCACAGTTTGTAATACGCGGTGCATATCGTGTACGCCAGAAATTGTTGGTTCTGCAACGATCAAGACTAAATCCGCGCCAGACGTAGCTGAAATAACAGGACAACCGATTCCGGGTGGACCATCCACAATAACGAACACACGGTCTTCATCCAGAGCTTGTAAACGAGCACGCTGTTTTACAAGTGTGACCAACTTCCCAGAATTATCCTGCCCCGGATACAGATTGGCATGATAAAGGGGGCTATAACGTCCATTGGATACGTAAAATTTGCCAACCACCTGTTCGTACATGGCAATGCTCTCAGTGGAGCATTGGTAGACACAGGCGGCACAACCATCACAGGCGATAGGATCGACCGCGTACAAGCCATCGGTGTAGTCGATTGCATCAAAACGGCAAACATCCTGACATTCACCGCAAAAAGCGCAGGTGTCCTGATTGATAACGGCTACCTGCCCGCCTTTGAACTCTTGCTCTTCCAACAATTGGGGCTGGAGTACCAACTCCAGATTGGCAGCATCTACATCCGCATCTGCCACGATAAACTTGTCAGCATATTCACCTTCGGATGCAAGGTGAGCGAAAGCTGCTGTCACGCTGGTTTTTCCGGTGCCGCCTTTTCCGCTAAGAACGACTAGTTGTCTCATGCGCTCACCTCGGCAACAATAGTTTTGAGCATGGCTTCAAAATCTGGGCGATATTCGGGCGCAGCTTCAAGTAAAAGCTTGCCGCTGGCGATAGCCTCAGCAATCCTTCGCTCCATCGGGATACGAATCAGGATGGGCAATGCGCTGTCTTCGCAATAGGCTTCAACAGCGCTGTCTCCGATGCCATCTCGATTAATCACCACCCCTGCTGGAATATCCAATTCTTTGACGATCTCAGCGACTTGTTTCAGATCGTGCAAGCCGAAAGGCGTTGGCTCCGTAACGAGTAAAGCAAAATCCGCCCCACGGATGGTTTCCACCACCGGGCAGGATGCGCCAGGAGGGGCATCCCAGATTTCAATTTCCGAAGAACTGTCAGGTATCCATTTCTTCAATTCACGGATAATGGGTACAGCCATTGGCTCACCAACGTTCATCACACCTTGGGCAAAGTCAATCTGCTCAGGAGTAGAGCCACCTTCCAGCACCCCCATCACATTGAGATGCTCGGTGATAGCGTTTTCCGGGCAGACCAATGTGCAACTTCCGCAACCATGACATAGTTCTGGAAAGACCAGCGTCTTTTTTCCAACGACAGCAATGGCATGAAACTGACATACTTCTGCGCATTTGCCACAGTAAGTACAGGTTTCTTCATCTACCTGCGGAATCAGAATCCCGACTTCTTTGCGTGCATCCAAAACCGGTTCAAGGAACAAACCTGCATTGGGAGCTTCGACATCACAATCCAAAAAACGAACGGAGTCTTGCTCAGCAGCGATTAGTGCCAGGCTGGTGGCGACGGTCGTTTTTCCCGTCCCCCCTTTGCCGCTGGCGGTCACAATTTGCATTAGTGACTGCCTCCATGATGCCCTTCATGCGTAGCTGCTTCGGCTTTTGGTAATTGCCCTGCCTTGAACATTTCCAAAACTTCGGCTGCTGTGTGAGCTTTATTGCCGGGGGCAAGATACATTTCAACATTAGCGGCATCCAGCGTATCGAAGGCGTTTGGTCCAAATGCGCCGCTGGCAACGGCTTCTGCGCCATGTTCAGCAACAAATTGTGAGGCTTGTACGCCTGCGCCGCCCGAAGCGGATAGAGCGGGATTATCAAATGCTTCCCATTTGCCGGTTTCTGTATCCACGATACAAAAAGCGGCCGCGCGCCCAAAACGAGCATCAAAGGGAGAGCTAAGTTTCTTACCAGATATTGATATTGCGAGCTTCATAGAGTTTCCTTTATTTCAGGCATAATGCCAAATAATTGCTAGTGCTAAACGAGCTGGGCGACCCGTTTAAAATAATTGAACATATTTTGATTGTAGAGTCGCCCATAGTACGATTTAGTCTTTCTTCATAGCATCCAATCGTTCTGTGATGCTTTGCAGGGCAGCTTGCAGGGATTTGACTTGATCTTCCAGCCAAGAATTATGCTGATCTGATGTGTATCCACCGTCGCGACCCATTCCGCGTCCACCACGACCACGTCCTCGACCGCCAAAACGACCGGTGCCCCCTTGTCCTGTGCAGTTTCCTGCGCCACGTCCTGTACGGCTACCTTTACCGGCAGGACCCATTCCATTTTTATAAGGCATGATTTCACCTCCTTTTAGATATCTACTTTCAGTAAATCACGATTCTTCTAAAATAGCGTCATTGCGAACGAAGTGAAGCAATCCCCTTCTCCGCGTGGAGATTGCTTCGGCGGAAAAACTGCCTCGCAATGACGAAACCTGTGATTTACTGACTTTAGCTAATTATTTGTCAGTTTTTGATTTAACAGCATCGTATGCTGCTTCGAGGGTCTCGATTTCCTTTCGTCGTTGACGTAGATTATCGATCCACCTTGCTAGAGCTTCTTCGCCCTGTGGGGTGATTGTGTAAACTCGCCGCTTTGGACCAAGGCTGCTTTCATTCCAACTATCACTAACAAGGTCATCTGCTTCCAGATTGCGTAAGGCTCGGTAGATAATACTGATGTCCATTTCTTCAGTTTCAAAACCGAATTCTTGCAAGCCATTCATCAAGCTATAGCCATAGCCTGACTCACGATGCAGCAAAACCAGCAAACAAGATTGCAGAAAGAACTTTTTTCGTTGACCGCCTCCACGTCTGCGACCCATTCTCTGTCCACGGGGCATAAAGAGCTCCTATAAATATCTCCAGATACAGTATATGTTGCTATAGACAAAGTGTCAATAGTGTAAATTATAAATTACGACAAGGAGCTTTCGATAGCAAAAGAAAGGTTGGTAGTGTAAGGGGCGCGGATTAAATAAAACACATATTTCTAGCGGAGATTGAGTAACTCTGGCACAGTTTTATCGCGCCGGAGTGTATCGAAATCGTAGCGGTTTTATGGGAAGAAATCTGTTTTCAATAATCCTCTTTGGTTTCGATACAGCTGACGATGATACTGTCAGCCTACTCAACCGACGCTGTAATTTCGTAAGTTATTAATCCCCATTCTTAAACAAGATAGCTTTGGTTTGAATGTGAACGACATGACGTTTTTATTCTCTTATCCATATAAAGGTTATTGTGCATAAAACGCACCATGTCGCACACCTTAAACGGTTCAAGTCGCACAGCTTAAACGGAGTATGCCGCACAGCTTAAACGGCTGATGTCGCACACTTTTTATCAAGGGGGGGGGGAGAAGGCTG
>Ga0233431_1004985_pt1 | contig 13481 bp, 4 predicted proteins | sample SI_118_April2016_FD_179867 | JGI IMG/M metagenome (GOLD analysis project Ga0233431, IMG submission 179867) | Seawater microbial communities from Saanich Inlet, British Columbia, Canada - SI_118_April2016_200_MG | ecosystem: Environmental > Aquatic > Marine > Inlet | place: Canada: British...
GCGTTATTTATAATTTATCTTGCATTTGCATAAGTTTGATTATTCGATACAAAGTGTTGCATCAGTAATATCTGCTTTGCTTGCATCAAGATCTTGCAAAATTTTATTTGAATTCCAAAACAAAGTCCAATTAGTATTATCTCCATTAACTTCTGAGTTCACACAAATCTCTTCGTTCCTTATGCCGTCAAATAATTCTTGTATTGTTTCAACGCTATGTGGGCTATTAAGTGCAACTATGTCTATTTCACAATTAGTTGTGCTTGCGTTGCATGCAGACTCCGTAGTATAAATATTAAATGGGGTGGTTATATTTCGCTGTAGCGTGTCTGAAGCAAATTTTGGAATGAAAAGAACGGTTTCTAAATATTCAATCCCGTCAGCTTTTGTAACAGCGTATTCATCAAGATAAACTTTCTTTCTTGTATTGTCTAGAGCAAATCTATCTGGAATTCTATATACTAATGGAAGTTTGGGAGTGTTAGCATCAACCATAATGTCTTCGCAACCATCTCCAAGCGAACTAGCAAATCCACTCCAATAAGTAAAAATTCCGCTTTCTTCTGCTTGATCTAAACCAATATCAAAGTCAATTTCAAAACTATTATTTGTGTCTCCGTTAACGTCTGCAAGTCTAATAAACAATGGAGTAGCAGTTGTTTTGTATACTGTGCTACCGCCTAGTCCTATAGATGTTGCGTTGTGAACAAATTCAAATACAACTCCTCTTTTGCGGTCATTAGCAATATAAAATTCTGGTTCTACAACCGAGATGTCGGTATCAAACACGTCTCCGATTTGAGTATTATAAAAAAACCAATCTTGGAAAGGAGATCGTATTCGTCTAAACTCAACATCAATAGTCACGCCTGTGTTTAGGTTTCCTGCGTCATCAAACAAAGTATGTGCCGAAATATTTTCAGCGATATCTAGATTAATTATAACTTCGTATTCTCCTGCGCGAAAAAAGCCATTTGTTAAAACGCCTGTTTCTGAGAAATCAATTTGATTAAACAATGCTCGCATAAAAGCAGTTTGTTGTGCTTTGTTTGTTCCTCCAAAAAACACTTCGTCAGAATAGACATTCAAGCCAGAATTTTGTAAATCAAATTGTTGTACATTAAAACCTTCAAGTGCAGAACTAATCCCTGCCGAAGTTAAATCTAAATCGCGTACATTCATATTAAATTTGGCAAAGTGTTTTTCGCTTGAAGAAATATCGTATATGTATGCATCGCTTTGTCCGGATTGTCTTGCGTCATTAATCCGTTTTCTTATTTTAAATATTTCAGCAATCTTTCTTGAAGTCTCTACCATGAATTCTCTTTGACTACAATACACCCAATCCGGATTATCTGAGTCACATTCGTCTAAAGAAATTAATGCGCCTTGCATATCTGCTTCTCCTCCAAACCCGAGGTTGATTCTTGGTGCAACACTTTCTCCAGTTGTACCAACCATTCCATCAACACCAACACAATCTCCAGGCGCGTCACTTCCAACAATCTTTATTTGGAAGTCTTGTTGATCGAGTAAACCAAGTTCGACTTCAGTGATATTTGATGAAGCACTAAAATCAGTTTCAAATCCAGGTACTCCTTCAACACCGTTAATCGAAAAGTTCACATCTAAATAATATGTTGCTTTTGTTGGCATATCTTTTTTGTCAATAATAATTTGTCCGCTGATAATCATTAATGGTTCCTCGTGTGTCAAAACATAATTGATATTGTTTGGATCAATGTCGCACGATTTTGTACCCGTGCATGTAAGTTCATAATCATTTAATTGTAAGTCTAAAGCGGTTTGTGAGTTAAGCGTAAAAAATATTTCTTTAACATAGTCTCCGTCAGCATTGTAAAAACCTTTTTTTGTATTAGCTTCACTAAATACGGTTATTGATGGTGATGCGGAGAAAATAAAGTTTCCACTTGCATTTGGTTGTGTAATTGGATCTGATTCATACGTCGTAGCTAAAGGCGTTTTTAATAATTCGGTGTGATAAGAGTGTAATCCTTGCCATTTATTTATGTCATTAAACAAAACTTCAATTTCTTGCATGTTTCCAACACCAATATAATAGCCGTGTGCAAGTTCACCATCACGCATAATGCAGTATCGTCTACTATCTGCTCCAGCAACACCATTAGTAGAGTTAGTGATATATTCGGTTGACCCGTCAAAAGACAGTCTTACGAAAGTATTTGGTATATCTCGACCGGCACCATTATCACATCTAAAAGTATAGCTTCCAAAACCATCAATGCTTAGTCTTCCGCCGGGAAGAACAATTAAATTGTAAGTATTTCCGTCAATATTTATGTCTGCAGGAATTGCATTTTCCCAATGTGATTGGATATTTGTTGTAACTCCTTGAAATGTCCAACAATGAATCCCGCGCGAAAGCATTGTAGGCGTAAAAATTGCAAGAACCAGCAGTGCAAGAATTATTATTTTATAATTCATCGTTTTTTGCCTCCAATCTTTCCAATTGCGTTAAGCAAAATTATTATTGCAGCTATAATAACAATTATCGCACCAAAAAATATTAGGGGCAATAGTTTTGATATCTGAGAATCTGCTGCCGAAATACATTCACTCATACAACAAGCACCTTCGCCGGTTTCAAACGGAGTAGAAGAACAAACACTTGTTCCGCCACAAACAATGCCTGTACACGTAGTTGAACTAATTGTTAAATCGCTTCCAATGTTACTAGAAGATTCTTCGAGTTCTAATAAAATAACGATTTGTCTTTTCGCGTCTTTGTCATCAATAACAAGAGAATAGTTTTCTCTTTGTAAAGCGTATTCTCGATTAACTTTACTTGTCTGGTTAACTGTTTCATCAAAAACCGTTTCGCCTGTGCCAAGTATTCTTATTCGCGCGTTGATCGTGTCGCTAATTTCTTTGTATAATTCTAAATCAAGTAAATTAGTGTTTTCGTTGTAACTCCAATTTACTTTTACTATTTCTGGAAATCGTTCATTATACGCGCTTTGCACTTCTGCGAGTGGAATCGTGAAACACGATTCATCAAACACGGTTGAGTCTTTTACTATGCGTAAACAAGCACCAGTAATTTTTTGAGAACCAAGATCAAATTCTGCATCTAAGATTTCTCCAGAAGCAATCGAATTATAATTTTGTTCTCGTTTTATTGTTGTTGTTTCATTTTCGTATGCTTCAAGCTCTAATTTAAAATCGTCAAAATCTGGGCTAGTGAAATGATCTGGACTACCAACAACTAGCGCAAAGATAGAGTAACTTCCAGTTTCAAGGCCACGTACTTCAACTTTTCTTATTTTGGCAGTTCCACCTTCAACGATAACCCTGTTTTTGTATAATGATAATAATTCATCACCTGCAAATAGTTTCATATTTATTGCGTAAGCAGAAGGAATTTGTGGTGCAGTTAATTTAACATCAAATGAGTTTTCGCCAACATCTAAACTAGGAATATTAACTGTTGTGATTTCGGGATTATCGCAAAATGCACTTGCCCAATCACATAAACTAACTTCTAGTTTCAAACCAGTTCTTGCTTCCAAAGAGTTATCAACAATTATTTTTCCAATAATTGTTTCTCCTGCTTTAACTGGGAAACCAACTGGTCCGATTTGTTTGTTTTCTCCAAACCAAGTTTTTAAACGAGAAATTTCGATTCGTTTTGTTGGAACCACGTTACCAACCTTAAATTCTTTTTTTGTCGGGGTCAAAAATATTGCGCTTGCTCCAACAAACTTGGTTTTTAGAATCCAAGAATAAGTTTCTAAAAAGTATTCGCCCTCAGGTATTTTTCCTAAATTAAAATTAATTGCTTTCATTGAATTTGGGAGAATCCATGTATCTGAGATAACTTGTTCGTGAATCACATTTGCACTTGAATATTGAGAAGGATAATGGTGGCTTGTGTCACTCACATGCAATACAATCTTTTCGCCAACGATAGGAACTTTTGCTAGATTCGAAACAACAATTTTTCCCGTAACTTCGTCTCTGGCGTCAAAGCTTTCTTTGTCAAAATGAATATTCACATAACCGTTCCAGCTAACATCTTCTGGCACATATGCAAAAGCAATTCCAACGAAAAGTAGGATCATTAACAAAATAATTATTTTTCTCATAGTATCATTTCCAATTCAAGATATTTATGTCTTTCTTATCTCGCCCCACTTATTTGTCTTGGTGTTGGATTTGCAATTGCTGTTGGTTCATCAACATAATCAACAATATTAACTGTGCCAAGTAATGTTCCACTCGCACTAGTTTTAACTAAACTCAAATCGATTACACGATCGTTATATTCTGAGGTGTCTTCGCCCAAATATCTTACACTTAAATAACCCCGATCAACCCAAGCTAATACACTCGGATCACTTGATTCGATATATGCTTGTGGATTAATTTTATTAATGTAAATTGGATCACTAAACGCACTCATTCGTTCTACATGAGAAATTACAAAGTCAACTCCAGAAAACGGATAAATTGCATAAGTTCCAATAGGTATTCTTTGAGGGATTGCGTCAGTAGATGTTGCGACTAATTCTTCAGTCGTTTTTGTATAATTTACTTGTGGACGTAAACTAATTTCTAAGAAATTAATATCTTTGTTTCCAACTACGCTTGTAGTTATTGAAGAAACTTTTCCAGGCGGGAGGTTAACATAGAATACTCCAAATACAAATTCGTCGCCACCAACATGTCCTTCGCCAAGACCCGCACCGATATGACAAGCATTAGTTGTACAACCAAATCCGTCATCAATAATAAAATTTGTTGTTGGAGTAACTGTTCTTGTTGTACCGTCCACATAATTCACGGTTAATGGTGCAGTTAATGCTGCACCATAGACTCCGGGTGCGCTAACGCGAGCGTTATTAATATCAATTACTTGTACTTGAATCTTATTTATTACCCAACTGTTACCTAGTCTTTGAGTTAGATTATTTGCATTAAAATCAAATAACAAATTATTGTAGTCGGTTCGGTCCGTTCCAACAGTAGATGGTAAGTCTTCAGCAAACAAAGTTTCGCGGAACCAATAATCTTCTATTAATTCAGTGTTTGTTTGTCTAGTATATTCTCGCCCTTCAAGCAATAAAGTAAGATCAAAAACAACATTGGTGGGCGTAGTTGTAAAAGGATTTTCTACAGAGTATCCTATTGCATCTAGACTAGCACGAGGGACGTAATAATCCTCAATGCCTGTGTATTGGCAGTCATCAGCGATACTAAATGCCGTGTTAACTGCGTCGGTCATATTAAAATTGTCTTTTGAAATAGCAAAGCACTGATGCGAATTAACTAAATGAATATCAAATTCGTCTGCAATGGAAAATCTTTTTCTTGACCCATCAAACTTTGCTTTAACAATAATTGGATAGAATCCTAGGACGTCACTAAAATTAGGGTACTCGCTTGAGTCATAACTTTTGTTTTTTCCATTAATAACAAAGTCTTGGGATTCTTGTTTTCCTAATAAAATTCCGCCGGTAGTCTTACACTCGCCAGTAGTAGTAGAACAAACAAGTCCCGTTTCGATATTTACTCTCACGGGGGCATCACAATAATTTGCAACGTTAACTTCTAAATTATCATTCCACTCCATTGTTTCTTCAATACTGTTTCCAGTTTCACTTATGATATCTACACAACCAAGGCCTACATCTAATGCGTGATTAGAACTTGCGTAAATTCGTTCGTCGAGTGCTTCGTAAGATGTTATAGCGTCAGAAGCTTCGATGTGTAATTCGATACAATCGCTATGGGTATATTCTCCTAGAACATTAAACTCAAAATAATCTCCTTGTAATGCAGGATCGCCACGTGGGATAACAATGTCTTCAACAATAAGCGGAGTTCCACTCAAACAATTTCGGTATGTTGTAGCGCTCATTGAATCAATAATTGGGTTTCCTTGTGTAGAACTAATTATTCCATCAAATAATTGGTCCGGTATTTTTGCAAAGAACTCTGCGTCTAAAGTAAATATTTTTCCTTGCGCACTCGCGTCAATAAATGCTTTGTATTCTTGCCCGTTTCCTTGTAAAACAACAACAAGATAATTTCCACTTCTAAATCTTTCGGGCGTAACGTCTAAAGAATAATCTTTTTGAGAGTATTGTGCTATTTGTACACTTGTATCTAAAGCTAGTTTCGTTACACCAGTTATCGCGTCTCTACTAAAACTCATTAAACCACTACCGGGGCTTGTGTTTGTAAAAGACTCTTTTGTTCCAGCGTGCGAATAAATAGTTAGGGTTGCATTTCGAATAGGATCAACAGAATTATTGTGGATAGTTAAATCCATTCCATTTGCAGTTAAAGGAATCAAACTAACACTTTGTTCAGCATCGTTTAATAACTGTGTTTGTGAGAAAACAAGTTGTGTGCCGTTTAAATTAATCTCTATTATGAATCCATCATCTGTTCCAAAAGGAACGCCAACAGGTAATTCAATTCTCTTTAAACGTGATTCAACAACGTTGTTATCTGCTATAACTCTAGCACGATAATTAAAAGCAACTTTTGATTCAGTTGTTGCTTGATCTACTTCAAAATTAATCATAAATGAATAAGTTCCTTTGTCTAAATTTTGATCAGTCCATTTAAACCCAGCTAGAATTCGGTCATCTCCTAAACAATCGCCTGTTGGCAAATAATATTCTTCTCCGTGAGGCGTTGCATCAAGTGAGGCATTAGAACAACTAAATGTATCTGCAGTATTGAAATCAATAGGTGTGTAATAAATATTTTTTATCAAAGCATTTTCTACTCGAACCATCGACAATAATTCCGAATAATTTACATCGTCTTTATTGATTATTACATCGAATTTTGCACGATAAGTATTACCATCAAACATCATTACTGCAGTAGAATCTCTTTCCCACAATGAATCATTTAAGTTGTATATGTTATCGAACAAAATAATTACGCTTCCATTCGTATCGTCATCCGGATCAAGCGGGTTTATTGGATCATTAATATCTGGGTCAACAGGGCCTCCAGGCGGATTGCTTGGATCAATATATAGTTCAATAGCGTATTTGTTTAAACCAGGTAATAAAGGAGTTATTTCAGAGTCAATAGTTAACCACGAAGTAACATAATGATTTACTTTTATTTCTACAAGCAAATTATTTCTTGGATCAATATTTCCGCTAATAAATTTTCCTTGTGAATATGCTATTCTTTCTAAAAAGTCTAAATCATCAAATGTAGCGTTGTTTGAAATAGAAACATTTATTTCTGCAGAACTAAGACCAGAAGAAATTCTTTGCTGTGTTATCGCGTCATATAATTCTACTTCTATTTGGCTTATATTAAAATCAAGTTTTAATCTAAATTCAATTGTATTTCCAAGATCCAGAGGCAATTCCTCTGACATAGAATATGCTCCGCTATACTCTGCATTAGCTGAGTAATAATTGCCTGGACCCGCAGAAAGCGCGTCATAAACTGCAATTCCGTCTCTATCTGTTGGTAAACTATTTCGAAGTACAGGGATCGACTCGATTGTAGAAGCACCATCAACTAATCTAAAAAATAATCTTGTATTTGCATTCCAAAGTGCACCATTTTGATCGCCAGCAACAACTAAAACATTTGCTCGGCCATAATTAACTGGGTTATCCTCATCATCCGTTCGTTGTTCTTCGAGTTCAATTAGTTCGGGGTTTACACTTGTTAACATTATTTGTGGTCTAAAAATCTTAAAAATATAATTTTCTTTTTTGAGTATTGCAACAAGTTTTCCGTCATCAAGTTGTGTTACCGAATCAAAATAAAACAATCCATTTGCATCCGTATGTGAAGGTGCACCAGAAACATAGTTTGTAGTTCCATTGGCAGCTACTCCCGATAAATCATTTCCATCATTCACAACCCAGAGTAAATCAACTTCTACTCCTGACAAAGCATTTTTGTCATAAGAATCAATTACTTTGAAATGGATTTTTCGTTTATCACTTAATTGTATTCTTGTTAAATCCAACGAAACCTCATTTACATCACCAGCAACAATTGTAATCGTAATATTATCGGCAGGCGTAATATTGTAAAAATTCGAATCAGTAATTGTGATCGTGTACTCGCCAGCAAGCAAAGTACTTTTTGTTGCTAACCCGCTTTCATTAGTATTTGCTAAATATTCTCCACGAACACTACTCAAAGTAACCCTGATTCCTGATAACGCGTCTTGAGTATCCGCGTCAAAAACCCACACTTTCGCAGTTCCCGTAACCGGGTTTGAAACATTTTTTTCTAAAGGGATTCTATGGATTGATTGTTCACTAGGAAGTAATTGAGAAGTTACTTTTCTTTGATAATCTGGAAAATAAGCTTCTCTTAAAATGAATTCACAATTACTTTCATTCAAAACAAATTTTCCATCAACTGTGCCGTCATCACTATCTTTAACGATTCGTTCGCTAATAGTTTTATTTCTACACAAAAACTTTATTCTTCCCTCACCCGTATTATCAACTAAAGTTCTACTAGTTTCGGAATCGATTAGAACCACCGTAGTAGTGCTTCCCGTGGTTGAAGGTGGGGGTTCGGTTGTCGGTAATGGTTCAAGCAATAATTGTACTTCGCGAGTATCTGCAATAGGGATTCGTGAGAGGGCCTTATAACCTTGTTTGGATGCATTAACTTTTCCTTCAAAAGAATCATTTGATCCAAAAAGCATTTCCGAAACTAATGCATAAATGTTTTTTGGCGGGCTAGAAACATTGCTAATAAATTCACCTGCTGAATCAGATAAACCATCGAAACTTGCTTCATTAATCATTCCCGTAAGCATTACTCTTGATAATGTCTTTGTTGTAGACGAATCAAAAGTAGTTATTGTTAACTCATAAGGAGAAGAAAATTGAATAAAATACATTCCTGCAAAAATCAAGAACACGACTATTAAAAGAAAAACGATAAAACTCGGGATGACTTGGTCGATTGGATCAACAACTTTGTATACTGGGATTTTTGTATCAATTTTGTCTAAAACATCATACCATTTATCCTCAAAAAAATGATAGAATCCACTTACTTTTTCTCCAATTGAATTTATAAAACTCATCCCAACGACCCAGTTTATATTGTCATTAAAAGAAGTTGAAAGTGCTTAATAAAGCTTATCAATCAAGTAACCCTAGTTGTTTTTGTAGTTGTTCGCAAACTTTTTTCCCAAGTAAAGATTCTACTTTCAAAAAACTTTTTTTTACTTTGGTCGGAGTAGTAATTCCTGCGCTAAAAAGCTTTCTTGCACGTACACGTCCAACACCTTTTAATTCCACTAATGAAAGTAGTTCTTCGCGAACCCCATATTTGAGCCGTAACGAAAGCTTTTTTGCAGGCAATAAATGTCTTGTTTCTCCTAACACTTTTGATAATTCGATTGTAGAATAAGCTAGCCATTCCAAAATACGCGCTTTTCCAAATAATATGCCGGGCGATAAACCAAATTTCTCAAATAATTCTTGTTCTCGCACCTCGCTAATCCATTCTTGTAGAATAAGTGCTGAAAAATAAACTTCTATTGAATCCATTTCAAAAAACAATTTTTCTTTAGAAAAAGGTAATTTATTGATATGTGAATTAAATTCAGTGTTAATTATTGTACTCAATTTTTTTGGGAGTCGCATTCTTGGCGAAAATTCACTTGTATTCGCCCACGCGAATAAATACGTTATTTCGTCAAAGTCTTTCTCATTTTTTAATGCTTGGATTAGATTATGTGCACTTTGGGGATCAAGGAATAAATCAGAAACTCTTTTTCCAAGAGGTGTTGCAACAAAATAATCTCCTTTTTTTTCAACAAAACCCATTTCTTCTAAATCATCAACTATGTCTACAACTTTGTCAAATATTTCACTAGTTTCATTCAATTGCTTTGCGTACAAGGTTTTCTCAAAAAACTTCCAAATGCTTTTATCATCATACAATTCATTTACCGAAATTAATCCAAGCACATGTGTTCTAAGAATAGGGACAATTGAGAGTTTTGAAAGAATTGGTTCGAGTTCACCATTAACATATTTTTCTAAATACAATTTTTTTTGTGATTCTGTATTTGCTTGCACAATACTCTTTCCTTCAGTTGAAAACTTTGGTCTCCCGCTTCTCCCACAATTATGTGCCAAAACTCCGTTTGCAAAATAATTATTATTTTTTTTGATTTCTAAATTATAAACTGTCTGGCTTTTTTTATAAACATGTTTATGTCGCAACCTAATGATATCAAAATTGTTTGAAGAACAGTCTCTAGTGTTAACATTATTATATTTTGAATAATTAATGTCAAAATTAGTTTTAATTGTATTTGAAAACTTGTTAAATTTTTGAATGTATTCAATCTTTCTAAAGATAATATTGTATAGAGGTTTTGTAAATTTAACGAGATTACCATGTATTTTACAGTCAATAGGTTGATAACGGGTAATTGATGGAATAATGCTAAGTTTGTTAAATAATATAACTAACCCTTTGGCAAAGCTTTGTGATGTAGTTACAATTAGTATTCGATATGTAAAACTTTCTTGGCCTCTTTTTTGTTTATGTTTTGAATAGTTGCCATCGCCATCAAAAACTCCAGATAAATATGCTCCAATTAAATATGGGTCCAAATTTTCAAGTAGTTGTGGTGTGGTTACACTTGTGGTTTTATTTCCTTTTGGGATTCCAAAGTATTTAGATAAAATGTCTGCTAATAAGGTTCCTCCAACTTCAAGTCCAACCAAACCATCTTCACGAATAGATTCATAAGGGATTAAATTGAATTGGGTTAAAATTAATTTTGCTTTAGTTATTATTTTTTTATTTAAATTAAAGATTCTGATGTTTGTGTATTTGGAACCATCTTTTGTTGATTCATTAACATTACCGTCAGTTGCAATTAATCCGACCAACCATAAAAAGTCTTTTGTTATACTTTCTGGAAAAATATTTGTTTTCCCTCCTTTACTTTTTATATGTGTTAATAGTTTTGCTTTTTTAGTATTAGTCAATTCTAAGTTTTCTGCAATATAATTAAACATCTGAATTGGCATTGCTTTTATATTATTTTTTATATGGTACATTCGTTTGTAGTGTAACTTTACTTTTTTAGATAATTCTTTTTCAGTACAATGGAACTTTTTACAATATTTAGTTATTAAGTTACCTTGATTTAACACAAAACAGTTATTTGGGAATAACTCGTGGAAAAAAACCGTATTTTTACTTTTTAAACAATTTTTCGCAATAACAATTTTATCGTCGTTAGTTAAATCTTTTGCATCTTTCCAAAAAAAACTATTATTTTTAATTACCGCAAAAGGGTGTTCGGGAGTACATGTTAGTTTTGTAAAATCCGAAAATTGGAGATTTACTAATTTATCGCTTTTGGAAGTATAGTATTTTGTAATTGGTTGAAGTTCAATTTTACGTGTTTTTGTGTTAAATGATTTAACCGAAACATTAATTTTGTTTTCAACGATCTTCTTAATATCTATTAATCCTTCATCGATCGAAATTAATGTATCTTTTGTAAAGCACATTTGTTTGTATTCTCTAACTGGTATTAGATCCATCCCATATTGGCCATACCGATAAAGCGAAGGAATTACTACAAGATCGGCAGGAGTGTTTACTCCCGCTGCAAGAGTTGGGGTCGCACAAATAATTTTTATAACTCCTTTTCTAAAATTCTCTTCTACTAATTCTCGTTGTTTTGGTAATAACCCTGCATGATGAAATGCACTGCCTAGTTTGATTGTATCTGCAAGCGAATGACATTGTGAAGTAGGTTGTTCTAAAACGCTTAAAATCGAATTAGCGATTTTTTCTAGTTTAGTTTTATTATTTTCATTTATGTGGTGCATAGTTTTTTCGCTAGACTTTTTTGCTTGTCCCTCAGCACGTTTTCTCGAATTCAAAAAAACAAGTACTTGTTTTTCTTTTACAAGTTGTTCATCAATTTCTTTTTCAATATCTTTTGTTTCGGTTAGCCCATTATTAAATTCTATTTCATTATCAAAAGCAACTCCTTCAGTTAGTTTAACTGGCCGATAATCACTTGCTATTAATTTAGCATCTAACCACTCTGCTAGTTCTAGCGCATTTGGAATAGTTGCGCTCAAACCGAGCAGATTCAAATCTTTATTTTGATTCCTTAACTGCGTAATTGCAATTTCAAGTACTGGGCCACGATCACTATCAAGTTCGTGTATCTCATCAACAATCAAACAACCGACGTTGTTTAACCACTCCGTTTTATGCCGCAATAAAGAAGCAAGTTTTTCGTAAGTGCAAAAAATAACATCAAACTTTTTTAGATACGAACTACTAGAATCTAAGTCGCCAGTAGAAAGAGAAAACGCAATATCAGGGTACTTATTTTTGAAGTCTTTGTAATGCTCGCTTGCTAGCGCTCTTAACGGACAAGTGTAAATAACTTTTTTTCTTTTATTCATAACTTGTTCTAAAATAAATAACTCTGCAATAATTGTTTTTCCGCTTGCAGTTGGCGCACTAACAACCAAGTTCTTCTCAAGTTTGTCTAAACATTGTTCTTGCATTTCATTGAACTTTGGAAAACCATTTGTTTTGAGTACCTTTTTTGCAGGGTCCATAAAAAATCTGTTAGATAAAGAGTATTAATTACTTTGCTAAGGTTGGTGCCGGCAATATGGACTCATAGTTCTGATAACTTTTGTTTTAGAATTGCTTCATCTTTCGGGTTTGTTACCCCAAACCAAGAATCATTAGTTTTTAGCAACTTTAATTCTAATTTACCTTCTTTTATTAACCGGCCTAATTCAACAGGTAATAAACACTCTGCTTTTCGATCTTCTAAATGATTTGCTTTGAATTGTAATAGTTTCTCTTCTAATTTATCTAATGTGTTTTTTTGTAAACCAAATAAATTCATACTAGCTAATGTTTCTTCGTTTAGATTTCGTTCTATCAAATGATTTTTTTGGATATTGAATTCTTCCCGAATATTTACAATATTTTCTTTTGTTGTTGTTTCAAAAATCCCTCTATTTGTCGAACCATTTTTTGGAAGAACTTTGCCTAATTCATAACCAACGCAACAACCCTTTGCAGGATTGTTTTCTAAGAATTCTCGCGCAGTTCTTAGTGCATTTTCTCCGTATAAATCATCCCCGTTACAAACAACAAAGCTTTCGTTCACAAAGTCTTTTGAAGCAACTAATGCATCGGTAGTTCCCCACGGTTTATCTCTTTTTTTTGTATCAAAAAGTTGTTTTGCATATTTGATTGGCAAGCCTTGCCAGGTGGGTCCAAACATTTCTTTGAAAGGAGTGTTTGTTTTTTCTCCTACGACAAAAATAATCTTTTCAAAACCCGCGTTCTTTGCTTGTTGCATTGAAACTTCAATCAAAGTTTCGTCGTTTTTTCCAATCTTGGCAAATTGTTTTATTTTGCCTCCAAAACGACTGCTTAAACCCGCAACCATATACACTATGCAA
>Ga0233431_1004986_pt1 | contig 13481 bp, 13 predicted proteins | sample SI_118_April2016_FD_179867 | JGI IMG/M metagenome (GOLD analysis project Ga0233431, IMG submission 179867) | Seawater microbial communities from Saanich Inlet, British Columbia, Canada - SI_118_April2016_200_MG | ecosystem: Environmental > Aquatic > Marine > Inlet | place: Canada: British...
ATACTAACATTTGAAAGGCAATCTCCTTTGTGCTGATAGATTTGTCGGAAAATACTATCTTACTCGGAGTTGCCTTTCTCTCTGCTTAGATTGTAAAGGTGCTATATCTCATTTTTGAACCATGTCCAAAAATTCCCCTTTGTGCTGGATGAGATCGGCGATGCGCACCGTGACCATCGGTTTGCTATCGTTATCGACGAAGCCCACTCGTCCCAGGGCGGACGTACCGCTGCCAAAATGCACATGGCGCTCGGCGAGCACGGCGAAACCCCCGAAGAAGAAACCTTCGAAGACGAGATCAACCGCATCATCGAAGCGCGCAAAATGCTCAATAACGCCAGTTATTTTGCCTTCACCGCCACTCCCAAGAACAAAACCCTTGAGATTTTCGGCGTTCCCGTCCCTGAAGGCGATAAAGTCAAACGCTATCCCTTCCACATCTACACCATGAAGCAAGCCATTCAGGAAGGCTTCATCAAGGATGTCCTGGCGAATTACACCCCCGTTTCAAGCTACTTCCGCCTGATGAAAACCGCTGAAGACGATCCCGAATTCGACAATAAACGCGCCCAGAAAAAGCTGCGTCGCTACGTCGAAGGGCATCAATACGCCGTCGAGCAAAAAGCGCAGATCATGATTGATCATTTTCACGATCAGGTGCTTGCGCGCCAAAAACTGGGCGGGCAGGCACACGCTATGGTCATCACCAACGGCGTGAAGCGTGCTATCGACTACTTCTTCGCCTTCCGCAAAGTGCTCGAAGAACGCCGCAGCCCCTATCAAGCCATCATCGCTTTCTCCGGCGAGCGCGAGGTTCAGGGACGCAAAGTGACCGAGTCTACGCTCAACGGTTTCCCCACCGCCGAAATCCCCGACATGATCAAGACCCATCCCTATCGCTTCCTGATCGTTGCCGATAAATTCCAGACCGGCTACGACGAACCGCTGCTCTACGCCATGTACGTCGATAAAACGCTGGCGGGCATCAAAGCCGTGCAAACACTCTCGCGGCTCAATCGTGCCCATCCGAAAAAAGACAATCCTTTCGTGCTGGATTTCGTCAATAGTGTCGAAGTCATCGAAGCCGCTTTCAACGACTACTACCGCACCACCATCCTGAGCGAAGAAACCGACCCCGACAAACTCCACGACCTAAAAGCCGATCTCGACGGTTATCAGGTCTACACCGCTGAAGATGTGGACGAATTCGTCCGCCGCTACCTGGCTGGAGCAGACCGCTCCGCGCTCGATCCCCTGCTGGACGCTTGCGTGGCGATCTATGTGCAGCATCTCGACGAAGATGGGCAGGTCGCCTTCAAGAGCAAAGCCAAAACCTTTGGGCGCGCCTATAACTTCCTGGGCGCCATCCTGCCTTACAGCAACGCTGAATGGGAAAAGCTGGCAACCTTCCTGAACTTCCTGACGCCCAAGCTGCCCGCCCCGATTGAAGAAGATCTCTCGCGCGGCATTCTCGAATCCATCGACATGGAAAGCTACCGCGCCGAAGTGCAAGCTGCCATGAAAATTGCCTTGGAAGATGAAGATACCGAGATCGAGCCTGTCCCGACCGAAGTTGGCGGCTTCAAATCCGAACCCGAACTCGAACGCCTGACGCAAATTATTCAGGCATTCAACGAGATGTGGGGCAACGTCGAGTGGAAGGATGAAGACAATATCGTCCATCTGATCAGCAAAGAGATCCCCGCCAAAGTTGCCGCCGATGAAGCCTACCAGAACGCCATCAAAAACGCCGATCGGCAGAATGCCCGCATCGAACACGACCGCGCCCTGCAAAAAGTCCTGCTCGGCCTACTCACCGACCAGACCGAACTCTACAAACTCTTCAGCGACAATGACTCCTTCCGCAAGTGGCTCGGCGATACAGTCTTCTTTTTGACTTATGGCGGGCAGGGTGGAACAAAAGCAACCGCGGCACCCGGATTGCCCGGGTGAATTTGGTTAGCAAACATAAAACGAAAATTTGAGGTATTGACATGGTAGATACAGAATCCAACCTTCTCACCGTTCCACCCAACACAGAAGAATTCGAGATTTTTGAAGGTCGTTTTCAAACAACCCGTGAAGAAATTGCAACAGTTTGTGATAGCTTCATTCAATTGCGGGATTATGATGGTATTGCTTTTCAAGATTTTCAGATTGGGTGGGCAGGGGATCAGCGAATTTATTATGGCATCCGCAAAGATGATAGCGATCTGATTAGCAAATCAATTCTCTTAGGATATGTTGATGTATCTCCTTTAAAGCGGTTGTCCAATGGTGGAGTACGAATTCGAGTTATGTGCGTATGGGCTCCATTATTGAAATATTGGGAGGAGCTTCCCGCAATTTTAATAGATCTGTTTCCTGTGATCGAAAGCGAAGCGCGAGTTAACACCTGGAATAGTGATAACCCTATGATCTTGGCCAGCAAAAAACCGGGTAGGCAAACAGATCCGAATTATGATGAAGCACATCGGCGAATAGAAAAGGGGGAAGATGTACTTTCCGTCTTTAAGTGGTATTGTGATCAGGAAGATATCTCAGAACCTGACAAATTTGATCGCAAACGATTTAAAGAAGCTATGAAAAGAAGAGAAGGGAAGAACAATCAACCAAATCTCGATAATTAACAACTTATAAGACACAAAAAGGTACACGAATATTTCGTGTACCTTTTTCATGCCTGCGTTAAATGAGAAACTGTAGCCGTTGATAGCTACAGTTTTTTGTTATTTGGAGGCAAGTTTATGACCACTCGAATAGTTGTGACTTTGAATCAAGAAGAGAGAGAATCTCTAGCGATATTAGCAGAATTGGAGCTTCGCTCTCTACGAGATCAAATCCGTACAATTTTACGGAAGTATATTAGGAGCCAGGAAGATTTATTAGGCGGCATTCCCCAATCAGAGGAAAATGCTGTGAAGTTAAATAATGGCAGGGTATCGAAATGAATTTGTATACACTACCTACAAAACCCACCGCTGCCGCTGACACGGTAATGGGGAACTTAAAGAAGCGAGCATCTTCTGCATTTATTTCGATCTCACCTCTTCTCGCGCTTATCCCAATAATGGTGAATTGCGTTTATCGGGCTGTTATTAATCAAAACCTGAGTGAAAAGGCTACAACACAATCTGAGCATATTGCGTTGATGATTATGTTGTTCTTGCGCAAAAAACTTTTATGGCAATTGGGGGGATGTCGATGAGTAATAATCATCCAAATTCATTTATTACACTGGAAAATGACGGCGTATACCTTATTAGCGATCCTGTGGTAAGCCTTTCCAATTCGAGAATAGGCGCAATGTTGAATCTACTACTTCCGATCATGGGAAAAAAAAGCTTACGCGTTAACACAATGTCTCTCTGGTGCTCGATCATTCGGGCTTTCACAGCAGTGACACCTCCGATGACGGTTCGGCAAATGTACTATGCTCTGGTTTCGATGGGCGCAATTGAGAAGACGGAGACAGCGTATAAAAAGGTCACCTATCACTTGCTCCGGATGCGTCGTCTGAACATTATTCCATATTCATTTATCGCCGATCATACTCGTTGGATGCGGAAACCCACAACCTACAATGGAATGCAGGAGTGTTTACAGATCACTGCGCAAACCTATCGCCGATCTTTATGGGCAGAGATGGACAAACGGGTTGAAATCTGGCTTGAGAAGGATGCACTCGCTGGAGTTATCTACCCGATTACCGAGAATTATGACGTGCCGCTCATGGTTACGCGAGGGTTTCCAAGTGAAACCTTTTTATTCGAAGCAGCGGAGGCTATAAAAGATACGATGGATACAAAGCATTCCTTTATATATTTTTTGGGTGACCATGATCCTTCTGGAAGAAGCATTGCCGACTCAACAGAACGCAAGCTGAGAGAATTTGGAGCAGAATTTACATACGAACACCTTGCAGTCCTACCCTGGCAAGTGCAAGCCTGGAATTTGCCCACCCGGCCAACAAAAAAAACAGATAGTCGAGCTAAAAACTGGGAGGGCGGGAGCGTAGAGTTGGATGCTGTGCCGGTCCAAACCCTTCGCAATCTCTGCACTCAATCAATCTCTCAACATATCGATGAATTGGCTCTAAAGCAGCTTCAGCGAATTGAAGCAGCCGAGCGAAAGACTCTTATGGAAGTCCAAGCAAATTGGGGCTAGCCCCAATTTGCGGTAGAAAAGGCTATTCGATGCTTGATACTGTCGCCGTCCGAATACCCGTTCAATTATCTCCTAAGCAGAAGTTTATGTGGGGGAATAATCGTAATTACCCTCCGAATAACGCAAATGGTGAGACAGAATATTTTTATCAAACAATCACGAGCGAATCCGGGGCTGTCATCGTTCTGAAATGGTACCCTGCCAATCTCAAATTTCCAGAGTCTGCAATGATCATTCACGTATCGCTTCCCAAAATACTGTTTGGGGAGAATATCAGCATGATTCGAAGTAAAGCGCAGGTGGAAGAAGCTGTTCGGGCAGTCAATCACGCTTTTCGTACCAAGGAATGGATGCCAAATCTTGATCTGGGCAAAGGGTTTCTCGTTCGGGTTGATATCCCGTACAACCATCATGTAGGTTCGCTTCTGCATGAGTATCTCGAAGTTATGTTCCGCTTGCAGTATTCACAAAGAGAAACCAAGCCGTATTATCCAGGTTACGGTGTTGTCTATCACTCGAAAATTGCCAGGACCACCTTTTACGATAAAAAGAAGGAGAGTATGTCTATTTCTGCAGATGGGATTCTTCGACAGGAAACATCAATTCGGAAAGGATTTAATATTGAAAGGCGCATGGGGATTCCGTGGCCAAAGCTGTATGATGTTTCCAAAGCTTGGACGATAGCCATGTTGCGAAAAGATTTATCCCAGTTGGGCCTATGTAACTTAACAATTAGCAATCGCGAATTTGCCTTAGATGTTCTTGTTGAAGAGTATGGCTTTGTAGAGGGTATCAAACTTTATGGATACATGAATGCAAATAAATATATAAGCAGAGAAGAAGCTCTTTCTCTTGGCGTAAGTAGAAACACATTGCTAAATTGGAATAATAAAATTGATGCTGCTGGAATATCTCCGAATTTTTCTGAGAGAAAGGAGCTGCCTGGCTTGGAAATAAACTTATAAGCACAATGGCTTGTGCATGTGTGCAAGTGATACTTAACACCAATAAAGGATGCAATCGAAATGAATGATATAGATGAATATGAAATTCTAATCAAGTTCCGAGAATCTTATTACAAGGAGAGTTGTAATGTATCCAACCGCAGAAATGAACCCTAAAGAAGTTATCCCTAAACTCTTAAGAGCGCAGGAAGTCGCCGATATTCTCAATATTGGAAAATCAACCGCCTATTCGATGATGCAACACGGTGACATCCCATCTGTTAAGGTCAGGGGCTCCGTGCGAGTGCTGCCGGAAGACCTGGCGAATTACATCCAGCAGAATCGAATGACCACCTACTAACCCGGCTCCTGGTCGGATGCGAAAGGGCTGCTTCCAATGTTGGAAAAAGCCCTTTCTTTTTACTTCAACAGCAGAACATAATTTCTGCTACAATATCAAGGAAGGCCAGCACCTTACCAACTGAATGGATAGGGATTGCTCGTTGTCTTTCCTTGATAACACTGAAAAAGGAGATGACAATGGCAAAGAAGATTCGTGGTCGTAATGAAGGTTCGATCCACCAGCGTTCAAATGGAACCTGGCGTGTGCAGATTTATCTGGATGGGAAACGTACCGGGAAAACCTTTAAAACCAAAGCCGAAGCGCAAAACTGGCTGCAAGAAATGCAGTATCAGCTCCGCCGGGGATTTGATCTTGAAGGCAGCCAGATCACCCTGGGCGAGTATTTGCAGCAGTGGCTGGATGCCAAGTCGGTTTCCGCACGTGAAACCACCATCTACCAGTACCGCTTGCAGGTCAAGAACCACATCATCCCGTACCTGGGTGATGTGCCCCTTCAGGATTTACACTTGGCCCGCATTGAAAGATTTTACACCGAATTGATTGCTTCTGGGGTAGGGGTACGAACCGTGCGTTATGTGCATGGCGTCCTACATCGGGCACTGGAAAAGGCAATGCAATATGATCTGGTCATTCGCAATCCAGCTCATGGAGCAGCTCAGCCCAAGTATGCCCATAAAGAAATGACAGTTCTCGATGAGTATCAGGTTCCGCAATTCTTGATTGCCGCTCGTGGTAGTTCTTATGAAGCACTCTATCACGTAGCGATCAAAACTGGGATGCGGCAGGGCGAGATGTTTGGCCTGAAATGGACCGATCTGCAATGGCAAAGTGGCACACTGCTGGTGCAGCGCCAGATAAAACGCGTCCCCGGTTCCGGTTGGCAATTTGCAGAGCCGAAGACCAATGCGGGTCGTCGCACCATTCGGCTTGGCGAAGGGACATTGCAGGCTTTGCGGATTCATCGAGAGCGCCAGGAACGGCAGAAGAAGGGTGCAAATGGCGGCTGGAAAGAGCACGGTTTGATTTTCCCCAATTCGGTCGGCACACCCGGCGACCCCAGCAACTTGCGTAAGGATTTTTTGCGGATATTGCAGTCCGCCATGCTACCAAAACTGCGCTTCCATGACTTGCGCCACACCGCCGCGTCACTGATGCTGAATAATGGCGTGCCGCCGATCGTGGTTTCCCGTATTCTAGGCCATGCCAAGCCCAGCACGACGATGGATATTTACGGTCATCTGCTCAGCAATATGCAAGGGGAAGCGGCGAGAATCATGGATGAACTAGTGACGCCGATAGTGATTGGCATGGAAGAGATTGTTCGAGAAGATGAGAAAATTGGGGATTAACTGCACCCAAACTGCACCCGAAATAAATAACCCGCCAGAAAGGCGGGCTACTTATCGCTATATATAGGGGTTATCAGGCATGAACCCCCTACATGTAGGTGACCCCGGAAGGACTCGAACCTTCAACCAATTGATTAAGAGTCAACTGCTCTGCCAAATTGAGCTACGGGGCCATTTGCGCGCAAAAGCGAATTCCGATCACCTTTTCGCCACTCCGATGTAGGGGCACTGGAGCCATTTTCGAAGCGGGAAAATTATACCGCAAGGGGCAGGTGTGTCAACATGGCGGCTTTGAAAACCGCTGCCTGATGAGTGCGCCTGCACCCATCAGGAGTAAAACAAAACTTCCGCCGACGAAGAGCCATTTTGTCAGCGTAAAGAACGGGGCCACGGCAGCAATCCCCGCGCTGTACGCCGGATAGCGCGCCATGACAATTGAAGTTGAGATATTTTCAAGAAAATCCAGCAGCATGGCCGCCAATGGGATGAGATTGGCGCGCCGCCACAAGCTTTCCAAAGTTGTGCTGCGCCCAAAGAGCCAACTCAGCGAAGTCACAAGAAAGAACGTATACACCAGCGGCCAAATGACATCAAAGCTCAACCGCGCCTGAATATAATCTTGGCGCCCTTCCGCGCCATAATCCTCCGCCATCTGATAAAGTTCACTCGGCGAGTACCACAGCGATAGATCTGGCGTACCAACATCTGCAACTGGGGTGGCATTTTGAGCCTGACGCGGCAGCACCAATGCCGTAAACAGGGCAAATATCACCAGACCCAGCAAGGCTACCCAACCGCGCGAAACGCGGGTCATCCAATTTGATATTTTGATTAGCATACCAAAACGCTCCCAAAGATAGGTAGTTTCACCACGGAGTGCGCGGTGAACGCTGAGATTTACGCGCAAATTCATTTTCTCTGCGCACTTTGCCATCTCTGCGGTAAACAAGCATTATTCGATCTCCCAGGGAGGTGTGCCGCGGCCTCCTGCCCCGCGCAGGGATGCTCGAATCGATTCGCCCAACTCCGGCAACACATCGGCTACCGCAGCCAGCAAGCCAAAGCAACCCGCAATCATCATATCGCCGTAGGGTGCGGGGAAGTAGGGGCGCAAGCGAGGCGGGGGAAAAGAGCTGTCCGTCTTCGGTTCTCTGTCTTCCGTCATGCGCAGCATATTCCGCCGCGGCCCGGTTACAACCACATCGAATGCGCCTTCCCCCAACGGCAACGCCTCATCACCATAAATCAACGCGCCGTGACCGTGGTCATCGAATACATCGGCATGTTGCAGGCTGCCATTTGCCAGGGCGCACAGCAGTCCTTCGAGTTTGGGCAAGTCTAACAGGCCCGTATGATGCTCGAATACGCCCTCAATTTGACGCTCCACGCCCAAACGGAAAGCCAGGGTGTGAAAATTACCCACATTGGCAATCATCACCCGCGGGCGCCGACTCACCATCGGGTCCAGGGTTGCGCCCAGCACCGCCGCGGGGGCAGTATCCATCACCACCAGCGGAGCATCCACCCCGTGGGCAGAATCCACCACCGCTTGCAGGCGCGTCATCGCCGCGGGCACGTTATCCCGCAAAAAAGCAAATGCCGAAAGATGATTGCGTGCCTGAATTTGCTCATCCAAATAATCAAAACGAAATTGCCGATCCGAATAGCCCGGCGGAGCCGCGCCATGATCGAAAACCGCCACCGCCACCGCATCCAGACCGTCCAGATTAACGCCAAACTCCCCAAAGGCGCGCCCGATAGCTGAAAAGTCGAAATCACGCAATTCCAGACGCACCACAGCGTCGGGCAACGCGGCAATTTCATCATCACCAAGAATCTGAATGCCATCGGCCTGCACGCGCTCAAGATCATCATCGAAAGTGCGCGCCGCTTCGGGCGTGGCATACACCACATGACCCAATTTTGCATGATCACGCGCCGCCCAATGGCTGGGGCCACCACCCATCGTCACGCCGGTCAGCGCCACCGCTTGGCCGCGCTGCGTGGCGATTTTTAGCCGCCGATGGACGATCATCGTCGGCGAGGGGATCACCAATTTGAATCCGTTTTCTAAATCCACGCGGGAATCATAGAGGTAAATATCCTGCGTACCGGTTCCCACATCTACGCTGAGAATTCGCATAAATTTCCTTTGCCCGAGTTTGAGTACTCGCGCCTGATTTAGGATAAAGTTTATCATAAATAGCCCTGGTTTCTCCCCTGTAACAGCTTCGAGTATACTTAGAGCGGATCAAAGCCCTCCGAGATTCTTAAAATCCCGGAGGGCGGAAATAAAAAATTTCGAGGTAGTTTATGAAATTACAGAATGAAAACAAACGCTGGGAAGAAGAGACCCTGAAACCGGTGCTGGATCGTTTTCCCGAACGGCGCGCTTCGTTCGAGACCCTATCAGGGATTCCGCTGCCGAGGGTGGCGCTGCCCCCTGAGACTGGCGCGGATTATATGGAGAACCTGGGATTCCCCGGGGAATATCCCTACACCCGCGGGGTGCAGCCCAGCATGTACCGCGGCCGCTTCTGGACCATGCGCCAGTACGCCGGTTATGCCAGCGCCGAAGAATCGAATGCCCGTTACCGCTACCTGCTTGAGCAGGGGCAAACTGGCCTTTCAGTGGCCTTTGACCTGCCAACACAAATTGGTTACGACGCCGACGACGAGATGGCGCTGGGTGAAGTCGGCAAAGTGGGCGTTTCGATCTCGTCTCTGGACGATATGGAGCTGCTCTTCCGCGAGATTCCGCTGGAGCGCGTTTCGACCAGCATGACCATCAATGCTCCAGCAGCAGTATTGCTGGCAATGTATATCGCCGTTGCCAAACGCCAGGGCGCAGAAATTCACAAACTGCGCGGCACCATCCAGAATGATATTCTCAAAGAATATACTGCCCGCGGCACCTATATATTCCCGCCCAAGCCCTCCATGCGCCTGATCACAGATGTGTTCCAATTTTGCCAGCGTGAAGTACCGCGCTGGAACACGATCAGCATTTCGGGCTATCATATCCGCGAAGCGGGTTCGACGGCTGTGCAGGAAGTCGCATTTACATTAGCTAATGGCATTGCCTATGTTCAGGCCGCGCTAGATGTCGGGCTGGAGGTCGATAGTTTCGCCAACCAGTTATCATTTTTCTTCAACGCCCATAATAATTTTCTCGAAGAGATCGCCAAATACCGCGCCGCCCGTCACCTGTGGGCAAAAATTATGCGTGAACGCTTCGGGGCCAAAAACCCCAAATCGTGGATGTTGCGTTTTCACACGCAGACGGCAGGCTCCACGCTGACCGCCCAGCAACCAGAGAATAACGTAGTGCGCGTTACCCTGCAAGCCCTGGCGGCGGTGATGGGCGGCACGCAGTCACTGCACACCAACAGCATGGACGAAGCCCTATGGCTGCCCACCGAAAAATCGGTGCGCGTGGCCCTGCGCACACAACACATTATTGCGCACGAATCTGGCGCTGCCGACAGCATCGATCCGCTGGCGGGTTCGTATCTCATTGAGCAGCTTACCGATGAAATCGAGCGTCTGGCCGAAGCATATATTCAAAAAATTGACGATCTCGGCGGGGCGTTGGCCGCCATCGAGCGCGGCTACACGCAAGGCGAAATTCAGGAAGCCGCCTATCAATATCAGCAGGCCGTTGAGCGCGGTGAACAAATTGTAGTCGGCGTCAACGATTTTCAGGTGGATGAAAAAATTGAACTCGAACAACTCAAGGTAGACCCTGCCATCGAAACCGCCCAACGCCAACGCCTGGCTAAAATTCGTCAGCGTCGCGATGGTGCCCGCGTGGGTGCGCTGTTGATGCGGCTCGAACAATCCGCTCAGGGCGATCAAAACCTGATTCCGCTGCTCATCGAATGTGTCGAGAACGAGATTACCCTGGGTGAAATTTGCGGCGTGCTGCGCCAGTCCTGGGGCGAGTATCAGCCAAACAATTGGGTATAAAAGGTTACAGGTTGAAAGTTGCAGGTAAAAACTTTCAACCTACAACCTTTAACTTTCCAACGGAGTTCTTTATGCCAACCATCAAACGTATTGATCATATCGCTTTAGTTGTCGAAGATATCGACGCAGCCCTGAGCTTTTGGCGCGATGCCCTCGGGCTGGAATTTGACCACATCCAGGATGTGCCGCGTGAAAAGTCGGCGATTGCTTTTCTCCCAGTGGGAGGCAGCGAAGTTGAACTGGTACAGCCCACCAGCGAAGACTCCGGGATTGCCAAATACCTCGAGAAGCGTGGCCCCGGGATGCACCACATCTGCCTGGAAGTGGATGACATCAGCGGGATGTTGGACCAACTCCGAGCGAAGGGCGTGCAACTTATCCACGAAAAAGCAGTCAACGGCGAGAACGGCAAAAAATACGCCTTCATCCATCCCAAAGCTGCCTTTGGAGCGCTGGTTGAACTCTACGAACTGCCATGAAATTTCCTCCCCACGGCTGGCTCGGCGCGATATTCATTGCCATCTTCTGGCCGCTCAATTGGTTTTTACCCGGTTTGCGCACACATTGGGCTTTCTTCCCGCTCTGGTTGGGCTATTGTCTGCTGGTGGATGGCCGGGTATTTCGCCGCGATGGAACCTCACTGCTTACGCGCAGTTGGCGCAAATATTTGGGGCTGTTTCTGCTCTCTGTGCCGGTGTGGTGGCTCTTTGAATTGCTCAACGGGAGGCTGCAAAACTGGTTTTATGACGGGCGTGAATTTTTCACAGATTTAGAATACGGACTGCTGGCAAGCGCCGCTTTCTCCACGGTGATACCCGCGATATTTGGGGCGGCAGAACTGGCTGCGGGGTGGGGCTGGGTGCAACGCATGGGGCGCGGCCCGGTCATCCAGGGAGATCACCGCACCACGCGGCGCTTCTTTGTGGCCGGATGGCTGATGCTGACCCTGATGCTTCTCTGGCCGCGCTACTTCTTTCCATTTGTATGGCTGAGTCTGTATTTCATCATGGAGCCGATCAATATCTGGCTAGGAAATAATAATCTGACGCGTTGGACTCAAAATGGCGACTGGCGTCCAGTGATGGCCTTATGGGGCGGTGTGCTGCTGACAGCTTTCTTTTGGGAATTTTGGAATTTCTTTTCCTACCCTAAATGGATTTATACCGTGCCGTTTGTGGATTTCTGGCATATCTTCGAAATGCCATTCCTGGGTTATGGCGGTTATTTGCCTTTTGCGCTGGAGTTATACGCGATCTACAATATGGTAGTGGGGTTATCTGGAAAGAAAAACTTTAAGTTTGTGTATTTCGTAAAATAGATTTTTCCGCAAGTTTTTTTGAAACTCGTATGACGCAGAGTATAAAAATCGGATATAATCCGCCCGTTTGTCAGGAAGAAAAAATTTTGGGTACCTCATAGCAAACTGTCGCTTAAGGTACTGTTGAGCACCATATTATTTTCATTATTTGTTGAGAGGAATTTTACATGGCGCACGTATCACATAAATTAAAGAATGCTTTTGAGGGGGCTTTGGCAGGCGGCGGTGATCCCGCAACCTCCCCCTTATATGTTTTTGGCCCATTCTTGAAGCTAATTATGGTTACAGGGGCAGCCGGTTTGATTGCCGATGTGACTTTTGGCGCTTCAGTCTGGTTGGTTGTTATCACCGTTGCTGTTGTCTCGGCAATGTATCGTTTGGTCATGCGCTGGATTACGGATGGCAGCGGTGGCAGTGGTCTTAGCGAAGAAGAATTTGGCGGTTGGGCGGCTAAAATAAATGCCGCGATCACCTTCATTGAGTATACTTTGACCTTTTTAGTTAGTATGGCGGCCATGGTTACATTTATCGCCGACCGTGCACCCGCATTGAACGGGTTCATCTTTTGGCATGTGCAATATCGTACATTGGTGGCTATTGCCCTCAGTGTACTAACTGGTTGGCTGGTCAACCGCGGGCCGAAAATGGCGGCACGGGCTTTTGGACCCGCTACTTTTGGCGTTTTGCTATTATTATGGGCAATGATTATCTCTACGCTCTTGAAATACGGGGTAAATTTTCCCAATTTCAGTTTCCAAGCTTTTAGTCTGGAAATTGCTACCGAAGGAAAAACTTTTTTGCACTATACGCTAGGTGGCTACGTGCGTATTCTCGCAGTCATGACCGGCATTGAAGTCTTTGCCAATATGGTGGCGGCCTTTGATGGTAACGCAGCCGAAAAAAGCAAAAAAGCCTTCAATAGCTTATTGATTATCATGGGCACCACCGCCATCACAATGTTGATCGTTGGCCCGGCAATTATGGAAATCGCTAAACCCCATCTCTTAGCAGAAGCCGCCCATACGGCTTCCGAAATGGGTGTTGAAGAAGTCTCGGTATTCACTCGCACAATGGATGCCTTACTGCCTGAACCGCTGCCCTATATCGGCACGTTGGTCGGCATTGCTGTGCTAATGTCTGCTTCGGCAGCCGCGGCGCAGGGCTTGCAGAATCTTGCACTAGGTCTCTCTGAGCGTCGCTATGTACCGCCTTCATTGGGACAACGCAATCAATTCCAGGTGGCCGATAAACCGGTCTGGATTCAGGTGGCTATTGTAGCAATCTGTTTCATTTTGTTTGGCACGAATGAAGAAACCTATCTCGCAATTTATGCGGCAGGCGTATTTGTACTCTTGAGCATGACGGGGTGG
>Ga0233431_1004987_pt1 | contig 13478 bp, 19 predicted proteins | sample SI_118_April2016_FD_179867 | JGI IMG/M metagenome (GOLD analysis project Ga0233431, IMG submission 179867) | Seawater microbial communities from Saanich Inlet, British Columbia, Canada - SI_118_April2016_200_MG | ecosystem: Environmental > Aquatic > Marine > Inlet | place: Canada: British...
GGCCTCTTCCAGGCGTTTGAAGGATACCGCCGTGCTCACCAGCCGGCTGGTCATTCGCCCCGACGGATCAATGCCCGCAATGCCGCCCAAAACCCGGTGGCGTCGCCCCGACAGGCGTTTCAGGCAGGCCGTGGCTTCGGCTTCGTTGTTCGCCTTGGGCATCACCCGGCGGCCACAGGCGACGACCGTATCGGCAGCCAGCACGAATGCGCCCGGAAATTGGCGCGCCACTTCGCGGGCCTTCGCCTCGGCCAAACGACGCGCCAAATCGCGCGGCAACTCGCGCGGCAGCACGCCCTCGTCGATGGCGGCGGGAACCACCCGATCCGGGGTCAATCCGATTTGTCTAAGAAGATCAAGTCTGCGGGGCGAGGCGGACGCCAACACGAAATCGGGCGTTCCGCCATCGGTCAGAACGCCGGACATTTCCGAACACCGACTTCCCGACGGGCGCATGGCTGCGCGACTATTTGAAACGGAATGTGATCCGACCCTTTGTCAGATCATAAGGCGTCATTTCCACACTGACCTTGTCACCGGCCAGAACACGAATGCGATGCTTGCGCATTTTGCCCGCGGTATGAGCCAAAATCTCGTGATCGTTCTCCAGTTTCACGCGAAACATCGCGTTGGGCAGAAGTTCGGTCACGACACCGTTAAATTCAAGTACCTCTTCTTTCGCCATAAACCTTCTCAGTCCTGATTGGAACGTTGGAGACAGGTTTTACAGGCTTTCTGTCACTTATGGAAGTGCCCTAGATGTCCGCCAGTGGATTTACCGGGAAGCGTTTCTTGATGCGCCCCATCAACTCGTCGCGCACGTCGCGATAGGCTTGCAGGCAAACATCGCGCGAACCTTCAACAATGGACGGGTCGAAGGTGTGCCACAACTCCACCTCGCAGGCCATCACCCGCGTCATCTCGACCGCCTTGTGCTGGGCCGTCGGCGACAACGAAATGACCAGATCGAAGCTCGTGTCCTCCAGGGTTTCGAAAGTCTTGGGCTGATGGGTGCTGATATCAATCCCGATTTCGTCCATAACGGCGATGGCGAAACCGTCGATCTCGCGTTCGCGGACACCGACGGAATCTACATAGATGTGGCGGCCGTGCAGAAATTTCAGCAAAGCCTCGGCCATGGGCGAGCGCACCGAATTCATGGTGCATGCGAACAAAACGGCTGAGGGAAGATCCGACATGCCCGCCCTCACGCCCTGATCTGCAAAACGCACAAGAGCGTAAAAAGACGCCGCGCGGTATCGATGTCAATTTCCACCTTGTCGGCGAGGCGTCGGCGCATCAACTCGGACCCCTCGTTGTGCAGGCCGCGGCGTCCCATATCGATGGCTTCGATCTGCGACGGGCTCACTGTCTTGATAGCGTTGAAGTAGCTTTCGCAAACGACGAAATAGTCCTTGATCAGCGATCTGAAATCGCCCAGAGGCAGGATGAAGGCAATCAGCTGTTTTTCGGCTTCGTCATTGACGTTGAAAACAAGATTTCCGTTGGCCATGCCCAGATGAACGACAAACGGCCCTTCGAAGCCGTCAACGGGAGAAAAACAGTTTTCCTGGAGAAGGTCGTGAACGGCGACGCGGCGTTCATGCTCCACCTGTGCGCTCAGGCGAATACGCCGGTCGTCGTCAAGCACGATGTTGGCGATTCTCTGGTTTGGTTTAATCGCGATAAACCCTCGTTATTTGTCGGGACCACGGTTCAGGCGAATCGAAACCGACAGGGCATGGGCGTCCAAGCCCTCGGCCTCAGCCAGGGTCACGGCAGCCGGTCCGATGGCGTTCAGGCTGGCGGCGGTGCCGCCGATAATCGAAGAACGCTTGAGAAAATCAAGCACGCCCAGCCCCGATGAGAAGCGCGCGCTTCCCGATGTCGGCAACACGTGGTTGGGACCGGCCACGTAGTCGCCGATGGCCTCCGGCGTAAACCGTCCGACGAAAATAGCGCCCGCATTGCGGATTTGGGCCAGCAGCCCTTCGGCGTTTTCGGTCGCCAATTCCAGGTGCTCGGGAGCGATGCGGTCGACCAGATCGGGCGCAGCATCAAGGTCCGGCACAACAATGATCGCGCCGAAGTCGCGCCAGCTCGCAGCCGCGATCTCGGCCCGGGGCAACGTCTTCAAATGGCTTTCGAGCGCACCTTCGACGGCATTGGCGAAGTCCGCGTCATCGGTAATCAGAATGGCCTGGGCGACCGGATCGTGTTCGGCCTGGCTCAACAGATCAGCCGCGATCCATGCCGGATCGTTGAACTTGTCGGCGACCACCAGAATTTCCGAAGGCCCGGCGATCATGTCGATGCCAACGACGCCGAACACCTGACGCTTGGCTTCGGCCACATAGGCGTTGCCCGGCCCTACGATTTTGTCGACCGGAGCGATCGTTTCGGTGCCATAGGCCAGAGCCGCCACCGCCTGCGCGCCGCCAATTCGGTAAATCTCGTCAACCCCGGCCACATCGGCTGCCGCCAAAACCAGCGGGTTGAGCTTACCGTCCGGCGCGGGAACGACCATGACCAGACGGTCAACGCCCGCCACCTTGGCCGGAACCGCATTCATCAGAACCGATGACGGATAAGCCGCCAGACCGCCGGGAACGTAAAGACCCGCTGCCCCGACCGCCGTCCAGCGGTAGCCCAGTTTCATGCCGACGGCGTCCTCATAGGACAGATCATCGGGCAACTGGCGGCGATGGAAATCGGAAATCCGGTCCGCCGCCGTTCTTAACGCATCCAGGGTATCGGGCGCGCAGGCACTGACCGCTTCCTTCACTTCGGCTACCGATACACGCATGGTTTCGGCGTTCAGCGAAACCCGGTCAAATTTCTCGGTATAGGCCAGAACCGCCTTGTCGCCGTTTGCCTTCACGTCCTTCAGGATGCCCGCGACAACACCCCCGACATTCGCCTCGACCTCGCGTTTTGCCGCGACGATTTCGGCGAAATCGGCTTCGAAGTTGGGATCGCGTTGGTTCAAGCGCACCGGCATCGTCGGGTTCTTCCCTTGGTGTGGACCCTATTCTTCTACGCGCTCGATCTCGGCGCCGCAATTGGCGAGTTTTTCTTCGATTCGTTCGTACCCGCGATCCAGGTGGTAAACGCGGTTGACGATGGTTTCGCCCTCAGCCGCCAATCCCGCCAGAACCAGCGAGACCGAAGCCCGAAGATCGGTCGCCATAACCGGCGCGCCCGACAGCTTCGGCACGCCCCGAACAATGGCGGATGACCCGTGAACGTTAACGTTGGCCCCCATGCGGCACAGCTCCGGCACATGCATGAAGCGATTTTCAAAAATGCTCTCGGTGATCATCGAGGCTCCGTCGGCGACCGCCATGAGAGCCATGAACTGGGCCTGCATGTCGGTGGGAAAGCCGGGGAACGGTTCGGTCATGGCGTCGGTGCCGACAAGCGGACCGTTGTTGCGCGAAACGCGAATTCCATCCTCGGTTTCCTCGATGGCAACACCGGCCTTGCGCAAGACATCGACCACCGCCTCGATCAAATCCAGACGCGTGCCCGACAATTCCAGCTCGCCCCCGCAGATGGCGGCAGCAACGGCATAGGTGCCGGTTTCGATGCGATCGGGCAAAACCGTGTGTTCGGCCCCGTGAAGTTTCGCCTTGCCCTGAATGCGAAGGGTGTCGGTCCCGATTCCCTCGATCTCGGCCCCCATGGCGACCAGACAATTGGCAAGATCGGCGACCTCGGGTTCGCGGGCCGCATTTGACAGAACGGTTTCGCCGTCCGCCAACGCCGCCGCCATCAGGATATTTTCCGTGGCCCCGACCGAAACCATCGGGAAAACGATATGATCGCCCTTGAGCCCCTTGGGCGCGGTCGCGTCGATATAGCCTTCGGTAATTTCGATTTCAGCGCCCAACTGCGTCAACGCGTTCAGGTGAAGGTCCACCGGACGCGTGCCGATGGCGCAGCCGCCCGGCAATGAAACGCGGGCCTTGCCGCCGCGCGCCACCATGGGCCCCAGCACCAGAACCGACGCCCGCATCTTGCGAACCAGATCGTATGGTGCTGTCGTATTCAACATATCCCCGGCCTTGAGGCCAAGGGTGCGGCCCGCGTTTCCACCGTTAGGCGCTGCGCCGTTCATGGCAATTTCAACGCCCAACTCCGCCAGCAGGTGGGCCATGGTCGATATGTCGGCCAGATGCGGCAGATTGGAAAGCAGCAGGGTCTCGTCCGTCAACAGGCAAGCGGCCATCAGGGGAAGAGAGGCGTTTTTAGCGCCGCCAATGGGAATGACGCCGTTTAGCGGCTTGCCGCCACGAATGACGATACGGTCCATGAAGGGGTCCTCGTGGTATGCGCAGGAACATCCCGGCGCAGCAATTCAATCGGCGGGTTTTAACGCATGGACCCAAGACGCTCAAGAAGGTTCGTCGCTTCGCCCGGCCCGTTCCATCTCGGCATCCTGCCGCGCGCGGGTCTGTTCCTTGCGCTTGACAAGGTTTTCCCGCAGGGCCGCAGCAAGGCGCCGACGCCTTTCCTCAATGCGCTGGCGGGATCGTTCAGCCCCACTCGGTCGCCTGGGTCGACACTGATTAACGTTGCTCATCCGTTTTTCCCAAAACCCCTTTTTCGGGGATTCTTGACAGGACGAGGCGGCTCGTCAAGAGGCTTCCGAAAAGCGCGTACAGAGCCGAGCCGAAAGCAATCGCCTCCATAGAAACGCCGCCGTCGATGAGCCAGCCGAAAAACGCGGGCGAAAGGGCGGAAGCGAAAACCGTCAGGGCGTAGGCCATGGCCCGGATCGACCCGAGATGGGTCACGCCGTAGACTTCGGCCCAAAGGGCGCTGCCAATCACGCTGGAACTTCCTGCCGTAACTCCGATCATGACCATGAACACAAGGGCTGCCGCCATATGGTCGGATGCGCTCAGGACCAACAGGCCACCCACCACCGGGGTCAGGACGTACGGAAGCAATCGCCTGGCACCGAACCGATCAACAAGTGGCCCCGTCACGACGGTGACCACCAATTTGCTGATGGCAAAGGCGACAAAGCAGGTGGCAAACCAGGAAAGGGGCCACCCCTTGGCCGCAACCAGATGGACCTGATGAAAGAAAAAACCGGTAACGATAAAGGCCGGAGCCAGAATTGCGGGCAGAATCACATAAAAGCGAGCATCGCCCAAAACCTGACGGCGCGTCCATTGGCGCTTGCGTTCCGCCGGTCCGCCATTGGCAGGCGTTGCGGCGCTGATGGATCGGTGCCGTTCTCCATGGCCGCGAAGAAGCACCTGCACCAAAGGCGTGACCACGAGCGCGGCCACGGCGGCAATCGCGAACCACGTGCCCCGCCATCCCAGCGCGCCGACGATGCCCACTGTAATAACGGGAAACAGCCCCTCTCCCAACGAGAACCCCAACGAAGCGAGGCTGATGGCACGTCCGCGCCCGCGTTGGAAGTAGCGGGCCATGCTGGTCATGGCGGCGTGTGTCATCAGGCCCTGTCCGCAAAGCCTGAGGGCGAAAACCCCCAACCCCAAGACCAACACATTGGGCACCAGCGCAATGGCCAGTGCAGCCCCCGCGAGGCCCAGCGTCGACATCAGGCTGAACCATCGTAAGTCCAGCACGTCTACCTTGCGCCCCAACCACACGAGGATGAACGCGCTGACCACCGTCGCCACAGAAAAGAGGGCCCCGAAATCCCCGTGGGAAAGCCCGAATTCGCCCCGGATTTCAGCCCCGAACAACGAGATGAAGAAGGTCTGCCCGAAGCTCGAACCAAAGGCCATGAGAAACCCGAATCCGAGAAACCGGCGGTTGGCCGCGAAAAACAGGAAATATTTGCTTATGAATTGCAAGAGGGTTTACCGGTCAAATGCTTTTGCGCGCGAACATCTATCAAGTTCCATGCACTATTACGAGCCCTACCGGCGGGTAAGATGGATAATTACATCCACCCGGCAAGGGGCTCTTGCAATGGCAAAGACCCTGTGGCATGTTGCGCCCCGCTTCCACGGTGCCGCCGTAGCTCAGGGGTAGAGCACGCCCTTGGTAAGGGCGGGGTCGAGTGTTCAATTCACTCCGGCGGCACCATTTAACCCTTAAATTACAATAAGTTATGGAACACGCCAATTAGGCGTACTCTTGATTTATTCTGTCGGGGTGTCGCTTGGGGCGTCGCGAGGAGATCTGTTCCGGACTGTAACGTTTGCGGTTCATTCAAACCTCCTCATATCTCAAGTCAGAATCCGCCAAAACTCTTAATCAATCCGGACTACTTCTAGGGGGTCAGGTCACAGCCCCCCTGGTAGATGCCACCCAGACGTTACATTTTGGTCAGTATTGGCCTGCACAACCGCTCTATCTCAATTACGGCGCCATTAATCTGTTGACGTATCGCGTCTGGCTCATCCTCCGTAGATACGTCCCAAATTGTATCCTCGAGCTCCTGTCGCAGATTCTGTGGGTATGCTTCATCACCTGCTCGCCGAATTAACATCCCAACAGCATTTCGAACTCTGTTTCGAGTAACACCAAAAGCGGCAAGTGCCTCCTGCCCTTCTTCCCCAAAAAAAGCACGAAAGCGCATACTCGAAATTCGAAGCAACGCAAAATCTTCGTCGTGTTCAGATAGTCGCGAAATTCGGGAAAAGTAAGAATCATTAAGGTTGCGCCGCGCTTCCGGTTCTTGATCACGTCCTTCGCGATCCTCTCCCTCACCCGCAAAACTCACGGGGTGCCGGGCCCACTCGATCACCCCTTGAAGGGTGTACGCAAGGATTAACACCTCTTCCGCAAGCTCAATTTTTTTCCCACCGATTGTTTGATCTCGCCAAGTCGTCAAACCCTTAAAAGCTGGAAAAGCAACTGCTATAACAGCAATGGTTTGCGCGATGTCGGCAATGTCTTTGATTTCCATCATCTTTCCCCCCGCCGCGATTTGCAGCGCTACCGTAGCACGTTCACTTGCCGCCCCATCCCCCAACTGAGGAATACTGTGGCAAGTGCTCACCCCTGCGCCTTCTCCAAGTGCATCACAAGGAACTTGCCGCCATCGGCCTCGCTGATGGTCCCGGATTGGACCGCCAAGGCCACCTCCCCAAATTGATGGAACAGTAGCAAATCCTCCGCAGACACCCAGCCGCCTTCCGCTGGCGCTTCGGGGTCAGGGTGGGTCCGTACTAATTTGCAGGGGTTTTTATTTGGTGACGCCATGTGATGCCCTCCTTCGCGTTCGGTCCTTTCATTCTATCGAAATATTCTATTAGAAATACACCACTAATTCGAATATTAGACATCGCCGACTCAACCTTGAAAGCACCTGTTACACTTCGGTGGGTTTGCTCCGATAATTTGACTTACCCATGCAACAGACAGGATGACAGGTAATGCAAACCCTCCCCCAAGCCCAAAAAACCGCCCTTCTGCCGCTGGTTGAAAAAGCCAAGAAGTATTCCGAGGATGCCCATTCGGACAACACCCGGAAGACCTATCGGTCGGGGTGGCGGTCATTTGAAATGTTTTGCCGCTTGCAGGATTTGACCCCCCTGCCGGCCGCTCCGGGGACCGTTGGCATCTATTTAACCGCCGAATCGTTAATCGGGCGGTCTGTCGCCACCCTGCGGACCCGTCTTGCCGCCATTCAGGCCGCTCACCGGGAAATGGGGCATGACAACCCCGTCACCGACGCGGTGAAGCGCATCATGCGGGGCATCGCCCGAACAACCGGGACCAGACAGGCCCAAGCCGCGCCAATTACAGAAGCCACGGTGCAACGGATACTCGCCACCATCGGCAACACGGCCAAGGACAAGCGAGACCTGGCCCTTGTTTTGGCGGGTCGGGACCTTCTGGCCCGCCGCTCCGAACTGGTCGCCCTTGATGTCGCTGATATCCAATATGCCGAAGATGGGTCTGGTACGGCCCTTATAAGCCGGTCTAAGACCGATCAGGACGGCCAAGGGGCCGAAATGTACCTCTCCCCACGTGCCGTTGACGCCTTAAAATCATGGCTGGAAATGGCCAAGATCACCGACGGAGCCGTATTTCGTCGCCTTTGGAAAGGTGGCCGGGTTGCCGGTCGCCTGACGGCCGATGCCGTGCCGCATATCTTCCGACGCTTGGCCAAGGTCGCGGGGGTGGAAACGGTCGGCATATCCGGCCACAGCTGCCGGGTCGGCATGGCGCAGGACCTTGTCGCCAGTGGGGCCGAATTGCCCAACCTTATGCAAGCCGGTCGCTGGAAGTCCTCGGCCATGCCAGCCCGCTATACAGAGCGGCAAGGTGCTCGTCGCGGGGCCGTGGCAAGGTTCTATGACGGGATGGAGGGTTGACCATGGGTAAGGAGCTTTTCAACGAAGACGGTGACGCGACTTTACATGCCGAGATATTGGACAATCCCGAGGCCGACGCCGCCCTTGCCGAAATCGCCATTAAGGAAGCCATAGCAGACGGTGTCAGCAGGGAGGATGCCGTCAGCATGTACGGTGTGAAGGACTGAGGAATCCGCTATCAGGCTTGGACGCCGTCAGGTGGTTCGGGAACCCACGACGTTGTTGGATTTCCGGCGACGGACCCCTGTAAATATGGGCCAGGGGGGGGCGAGATCGGTCGAGACCGTCCTGCCCCCCACAATCCCGGCTCGCGCATCCACTGGCCGTAAAAACGGCGTAAAAACTGACCCAGTATGGTACTATGTCATGATGGTAGATGGGATTAGCGGAACAACCATTTGAGTGGGGAGGGTCTAAGAAGTGATTTTTATTTCTGTTATAGGTGTACCCATAATTATTGGGGCAATAGCTCAAACAGCTAAAGGAAGAACGGGTGCGTTGTGGGGATTGATAACATTCATAGTCGCAATCCCCTGGTGGATTATCGTGGAATTATTGATGAATATGCTTAGGAGTACGACGGAACACAGTCCACTTGTTTATGAACTGACTACTACTTCTGCTGTAGGAGTACCATTGTTTGTAGTGATGGTTCTTATTGTTTTAACGTTACCCAAAAAAAATGTGCCTACAAAACCAACAGATGAGTAATTTGATCAAGAGCGACAACCGCTATATGCGCCGAACCAAAACCAGCGATATCCGCGACGGGACCCCCGTAAATTTCGGGCAGGGGGCGCGACCTCGACCCGAAAAGGCCCTGACCCCCAGCGACCAGACCCAGAAACATCTATGGGGCGTAAAACCTTGACAATCCAAGGGCGGAAGTGGAAGATTTTTAGGCAGTATGGGGGGTAGAGTATGTCTTTCGTCTATTGGGGGTTGTTTTTTATAGTCCCAATTCTGATTGGCAAAGAAGCACAAAAAGATAAAGGAAGAACGGGGGCGGTGTGGTTTGCTATTGTGTTAACAGTACAAAGTATATGGGCTCTACTAATTAGTTTTTCACTTCGGATTATACTATCGGAACCTGATTCTGAAATAGATTTGAATAACGCTATTGATTATGTTTCCGTTTGGTTTACGGACATGCTTGTAACATTCGGGCCTGTGTTGGTAATTTTTAAAATTATTGTAGAAACCCTTCCAGACCGCAGGGGTAAAGAATAGTTAGGGTACGGTTTCGCCACCTCCCCCGTTATCTCCGATAATATCCATTCTCCGTTGTTAAGCGTGTACCATGAGGTAGGGGGGAGCCATGCGGATATTCATAATTGCGTTGTTGCTGGTCTGGGGCGGGGAAGCGTTGGCGGAGGATTATAGCAGTGCAAATTACAACCTCCCCGGCTGCCAAGATTTTGTTGAAGGGACCAAAGTTGCAAGCGATATAGAAGTGGGTTTCTGCGTCGGCAGGGTTGGTGGAATTTGGTCGATGCTAACAGTATTCGAGGAGGTTTGCTCGCCCAAGGGAGTGACAAACAAACAGATAGTGCAAGTTATCATCCAATACATCACTCAACGCCCCGCCCGGATGCATGAGCGTTTTGATTTGCTCGCTCTAGAAGCCCTTCGCCTTGCGTGGCCGTGTGAGAAATAGGTTTGTTAAAAGCGTAACGGCATAGTTATTAATCCCATAACTACGTTGTCAATAACGCGCCTTCCTCCGTGAGTGTAAATCCCGAAAATGGTCTACTTAGGGGTGGATAAACCCTTATTTCAGCGAGGCTAGAGCCTTGAGTGACCAATCCAAAACACCCATCCCCCGTATCGGTAAGCTAAAGACGACCGGGCAAGTCCTGACGGAAATGGGCCGTCTTTACCGGGAATGGAAGCGGGGCGAGCGCCACGACGCCAGCGCAAAAACCGGCATGTATCTCCTGACCAGTATTCGCCAGACCATCGAAGCTGGCGACCTTGAGCGACGGGTTGAGGAATTGGAGGTCGCTAATGCAGCTAAAACGTCGGATTGAACGGCTTGAGGCCCTACGCCATTCCGGCCACTCGTCAGAGAGCCTCTCAGTGGTTCGCGCCCGTATCTTTTCCCAGTTAGGCGAGTTCATAAAAGGGGCTCGCCTCCCAGACCGAACCCCGACCACCCCAGACGGCATAGCTTGCAGAACTCGCATCCTGCGGGCCTTTGACGACATTCGGATTAACGAGGAGATTTTCCATGGCCAATAAAGACAACATCAAAATAATTTCGAAGTTCGGCAGCGCCCCGGAATGGGAACTCATGGCGATTGACAGCGCCACCGACCCGCTGAACACGGCCAAGCGTATTCGGTCCGAGGCCAAGCTGATTTGGTCCGCTCACGAGGAAGCGGTGGCGGCCATTCAGGCCGACCCGGATTACACCAAAACGGGTAAGATGAAGAAACTTCAGGCCGCAACAGAAACGGCAACGGCTTCGCTGGCCAAGTTGCGCGCGGGCTTGGGTCCGGTTGAGAAGGCATTGACCGAGGCCACCAGTCAGGCCACCAAGAAAGCGACCAGCGAAGACCGCATCGCTTCCCTTCTGGAACAGACCGAAATTCGGCGCTATCTGGAACCCGACCCGTTGAAGGTCAAAATCGCCTACGTGGACGCGTTGGAAGCCGGTGATTTTGCCACCCTGGACGCCATCGAAGGCTCCCCCCGCCTCTGGCCGGGGCGACCGACCGAGGAAGTCCTGACGGGCTTAAAATCCGACCGCCTGACGGTGGTCGACCCCCGGCTTGGGGAACAGGTGAATTGGCTTAATCATGCCGTTCGGGACACCACCGACACCTTGGATTATGTGGCTCAAGACATTGAAGGCAGCGCCCCCGACAAGTTGACCGCGCTGGCCGGGGAGTGACCTCAGATGGTCGAGGCCCCCACCTTGACCATCGAGGCCGCCCCCGACGATCCACCGGAAGTAAACCTTTGGCGCTGGGTCATTTTGCAAGCCATGAGGGACGCAGAGGGTAAGTTGTCGGCGGTACAGCCCCCCTACCGGGAAAGGGTCAAGACCGAGGCGACCCGCTGGATTGGCTCAAAGGATTTTGTGGAGGTTTGCCATCTGGCCATGTTGGACCCCGAGGCCGTCTTTGACGGGGTGCAGAATTACTTGCAGGAGAAAGCCCATGCTTAAGAGAATTGCCGACCCGCCTCTGTCCGTGATTAATCATCTGGGCAAGAGTAAACTGGTGGCCCTGAAACAGGCAGCCCGGATTTGAACCATGGGTAAGCTGGCCGAGGTCATGGAACGATACGTCGAAAAATTCGATGACGGGGTAAATCTTAATTACCTTGGGTCGGAGGAATCCGCTATCGAAGCCATGGAAGAAGCCATTCAGACGGGCGTTCAAATCCCCGAACCCCCCGAGGGGGTGCACCCCTGATGGATAAGAAATTGGCCGAGCTTATTGGGCGATACACTTTGCTTTATGGCGGGGTGAATCTGGAGTATCTGGGTTCCCAGGAAAGGGCCATTCGCTTGCTTGAGAAGGCCATCAGGACCGGCGAGAAGATTCCGGAACCACCGGCGGACCGGCAAGTCTGATCAAGAATTCCTTACCCGCATGGTTTCTCCCCCCTGTGTGCTGTCGACACTCCGAAATTACAACGGAGAAAGCCCTTTATTGGGGCAAAAAGTTCAACCAATCACACGCTTCCATTGCAAACGATATATATTTCCCGTACCATTCGGTGATGGAAATCCTTTTAATCATTATCGTGGTTTTCAGCGTTTTTATTTATTTCATTCCCTGGGTTTGCGCGGTTTTGCGCGAGCACCCCCAAAAAGTCGCGATCTTTATTTTAAACCTCTTTCTGGGATGGACTTTCCTCGGTTGGGTCGTTGCACTCATCTGGGCATTTATCGTTGTGCAAAAACCAACAAAATCGACCAGATCGCTGCCAGAAGGCCCCTAGGATGCCTGTGTCGGCCTGAACTGGGGCCAGCCCTTTTTGGCCATCCGTGCGCCCCTGCCCGAAATTTACGTGGCTCCCGTCGCGGTTATGGGACGTTCGAATCCCATCAACTCACCATACCCTTGGAGAACTCGTTGATCCGCAACGATGTCCAGGTTTTCCAGGGTGAAACCCATTAACTTTGTTTTTTCCTGGAAATCGGTTCCTCCGCGACAGCTATCGGCCCCGAAGAGAAAATTCGCCCCCCAAACCCAGAAACGTGGAAGTCGTTGCGGATCAACGAGGTATCGCTAATTCACCCGCAACGACCCTAGGGCACCGTGGAACTAGAAAGGCATGTCCTCATCGGGATCAACATCCGGCCAGGGTACGTCTTGCTGAAGGATTTTTTCAAAGTCCGATCGACACGTTGCGAGATCAGGAAACAGGTACCACGACACCCACTTTTCCCGTTCCTCCCCATCTTGCTCGCGAACGGTGATTGGGGCCTTGGTGTCACTATAACCAAGCTTGCCCTTCAAGAATTTACCGATTCCTTCCGGTGATTTTGGATACCTCGTCTTCACCGCTTGGCAGTGCATTTGATAGGCCGCATACACGTATTTTTTCGGCTTGCGGTGCGGCCACCCATTTTCATCCACTTCGTCAATGCAACCGCACGATAGGCACTCGTACCACCATGCCATATGCGATTCCATGGATAGGTGCTTTTGATCCAGTAAACTTTCTGTCTTGGGCGGTACGCGAAGGTTCGACTTGATTTCTCTACATTGGAGATAATGCAATAAGGCTCCGTCACCCCCATTTTCAGATTCATCAATAAGTGCCGAAAAATATTCGAAGTCACCCACCCTATTGCTGTTCATATCAAGCACACAATATCGTCGGGCGTCTGCGCCAGTCGGCACGACCCAGTCGTTGTTCGAAGACATGATGATCCGGCCAGGATTTTTTATCGGTATCACCGGACCGTGCTTCACTTCGACCAAAAAAGTTGGTTCTGTAATTAGCGCCTTTAATTTGCCGTCCACGGATTTGTCTCCGCCGAAGAACGCTTCGTCGGCAAAGAACAACAGGCCGCCCTTAAGATGGTCGTTGAAGCGGCCTGTAAGCCGGTTTTGGTCCGCCAAGTGGAGGTAATGTCGGCCAAGCAAACGACTAAGGTACTGGACCGTCTGCCCCTTACCTGTGCCCTCCCCACTTCGCAGC
>Ga0233431_1004991_pt1 | contig 13471 bp, 11 predicted proteins | sample SI_118_April2016_FD_179867 | JGI IMG/M metagenome (GOLD analysis project Ga0233431, IMG submission 179867) | Seawater microbial communities from Saanich Inlet, British Columbia, Canada - SI_118_April2016_200_MG | ecosystem: Environmental > Aquatic > Marine > Inlet | place: Canada: British...
CTTTAAAACAATTTTCAGACGAAAATGATTTGAAGACAAAAGAGAAAGATAAACTTATTTCAGATCTCAAAAAAAATCTAGAAGATGCCAAAAGGCGAGTGGAGCAAGGGTCAATGGAGCGACAGGGCGAAATACAGGAATTGGATCTTGAGGAAACTCTCAGAAATACTTTTAGGCATGATACAATTGAACCAGTTCCCAAAGGGATAAGAGGAGCAGACGTAATTCAAACTGTAAAAGATGATGTTTTAAAATCCTGTGGTAAAATTATTTGGGAATCAAAACGAACAAAGACCTGGTCACAAGGGTGGATAGAGAAATTAAAAGATGATCAAATTACCATTGGAGCTGAGATTGCAATAATTATTACTGAAGCCATGCCTCCGGATATTGAGAACTTTGGTCAGGTTGAACAAATATGGGTCACAACTAGACCCTTTGCAACTACGATTGCTACCGTATTGCGGGAAAGTCTAATAAAACTAAACTATGCCAGGTCATCAGCCGAGGGTATGACTGAAAAAATGAACATCCTTTATCAGTATATAATAGGTCCTGAATTTCGTCAAAAGATAGAGGCCATAGTGAGCACATTTGAAGGAATGACATCCCAGCTTGAAAAAGAAAAAAGAGCAATGAACAAGTTGTGGAAAGAACGTGAAAAACAGATTGAACGGGTAACAATTAATACCTCTGGAATGTATGGTGATTTTAAAGGCTTAATTGGATCTGCTTTAAGTGATATAAGTGCTTTTGAACTTGGTCCATCCGATAGCATTCCCCAAATAAGTATTGGTGAAATTAAAGAGTAGAAATGGATATGACAAAACCAAGATACTTGACTAAATCTAGATTTAAACTTGCACTAGAATGCCCTGCAAAACTTTATTACACAGGGAAAAAGCAATACGCAGATACAAAACAAACTGATGAATTCCTGAAAGCACTTGCAGAAGGTGGTTTTCAGATTGGTGACCTTGCTAAAAAGTATTACCCTGATGGCGTAGAAGTTTTAGAATTAGATCATTCAACTGCATTGAATAAAACGAATTTATTATTACAAAATGATAACGTTACAATCTTTGAAGCTGCATTCGAATATGCTGGTTGTTTCATAAGAGTGGATATTCTTGAGAAAATAGGAAATAGTTTTAATCTGATTGAGGTCAAAGCAAAATCATTTAAATCCAATGATGAATTCTATAAGAAACGAGGTGGGATATCCTCAGGTTGGAAACCATATTTATGGGATGTTGCGTTTCAAACCTGGCTTATGAGAAAGGTATTTCCAAAGGCCAAAATACATCCATATTTAATGTTGGCTGACAAGAATAAAACAGCCACTGTAAGCGAATTAAATCAGAAGTTCCGGATCATAAAAAATCAGAGAGGTCGGATTGAGGTAGTTGCAAATACACATCTAACAGATACGGATCTTGGCAAAGAAATTCTTACGGCTGTAAATGTACGGGATGCTGTGGATCTGATCCTCTCAAATGAAGATAAACCAGGTAAAAATCCTCGAATGGATGAACTTTATACATTTGAAAAGAGAATACGAGCAATAGCTCCATTCTATGAACGGAATGAGCGATATCCAGTTGAAATAGGAAAACAGTGCAAAAACTGTGAATTCAAAAATACTAGAGAACCTAAAAAATTGAGTGGTTTTGAAGAATGCTGGTCAAATGAATTGAAAGATTTTTACAATCCTATGGAACCACATATTTTCGAAGTTTGGAATTACAGAAAATCACCTGAACTTATAAGGAACGGAATTTATACTTTATCTGATCTTTATGCTGATGCCAATCATTTTGAGAATTTAAATGATCGTCAGAAACTACAGGTACAAAGGTCAGCTGACCATGACAATTCTGAATGGTATAGTGATCAGTTAGCTGATATTATTTCTGAGTGGAAGTATCCACTACATTTTATTGATTTTGAAACCAGTATGGTAGCTGTACCATTTTATAAGGGATTTCGTCCTTATGAACAGATTGCCTTTCAGTTTTCTTCTCATACTGTACATAAGGATGGGAGAATTGATCATTCAGAATGGATTTGTGCTGAACCTGGAGTATTCCCCAATTTTGAATTTGTCGAAGCTTTAAAACAGAAATTAGAAAACGATGATGGAACCATATTTCGTTATGCCGCTCATGAAAATACCGTATTGAGGCAGATCCAAAAACAAATGGAAAGTCAAAGTGATATTGAATTTTGTGAATTGATTGAGTGGATAGACTCAGTCACACAATGGAAGGACGGTAGTAAAACTTTTCGTTGTGGGGAACGCAATATGGTAGATTTATTAGCTGTTTTGAAAAAGAACTATTATCATCCTATGATGAAAGGATCTAATTCTATTAAAGCTGTACTACCAGCAATATTCCAAACCAGCGATATTATTAGACAGAAATATTCTGGTCCACTTCAATTCGGGACAAGTCTAAAAGGTATGAGACTTTGGAAAAAGGATTCAGACACTTCCATTGTTTCGGATCCGTACAAACTACTTCCTGACCGATTTAATGATTTAGATTTGAATGTAGATGAAATGTTTTTGGAAGATGGCCAGATATCTGAAGGTGGTGCAGCAGCAGTTGCTTTTGCCAAGATGCAATTCACAGAAATGTCAGACATTGAGAGAAAAGCATTAAGAGAAGCTTTGCTTCAATATTGTGAACTAGACACTTTGGCTATGGTTATGATTTGGGAGCATTGGACTTCAGCTTTGAAGTAATTTAAAATGATATAATAAATAGGATTCTAAGTCACAATATTTTGAAATAAATCAGTTATAAACTATATGGAGTAAGAATGAGCTATAAAGAAGATATTTATAAATTAGGATGCAAACTTGTTAATTGCGATAAATCGTGTGAAGGAATTAATAAAATTAATCCTAATAAAGGTATTTTACCTAGATGTTTAATTTTTGAAAATACTAATCATCAGAAAGAAAGGGGCTCAATTATAGTAGGTATTAATCCTGGGCGTTCAAAAATAGTCGAAAGAGAATATTATATAAAAAATGGACAATCGTACAATTCAATTGTTACGTATTGGGAAAAGCAAATTAGGGATCATGCATATTATAATAGGCTCCGTACTTTGACAGCAGAATTAGAGTTGAATGGTCCCATTTTATGGACCGAATTGGCAAAATGCGAAAATGGGAATAACAAATCTGGATTACTTCCATTGCAGACATTCAGGATGTGTATGAATGAATATTTAAGACATGAGATAGGTTTACTTCCCTCTGATTGGCCAATACTAGCAATTGGTAAAGAGACTTATAAAGCCTTGGCATATATATATCATGATCGTTCAGTACTTGGAATTCCTCACCCGACAGGCTCATATGGTTATTTCCCTAAATTATTCGAGAATGGTGACATCAAAAAAGATTTATTACCTGAAATTATAATTAAAACAAAACAGAATTATATTGAAAAGACAGCAATTTGGTTTCATGGAAAATAGAGATACTTAACTTAATTATAAATTTACAATGAATAATCAAAAGGAGATATTATGGCGACAAGAAATATTGAGATTGATATTGGAGACTCTCAAAATATTGAAGGAAATAAAATATGTCTATCAATTCCTAACATTCAATCGATTAAGCAATACATAGCATATGGTAGTGTTGGCGCATCAACTGTACGAGGACTAGGTGTCAAAAGGGTTGTCGCAGCAGCTAGAAAAGCTCTTCACAAAATCGATTTAACACATTATAAAGAATCATTCCCTACGTTACTTAATACTGATACGGAAGTTATTCGTCTCAGTTTGCCAGACGGGGCACAACATTGGGGTGTGGCTCGTAAGGTACTAAATATATTCTTACGAGGGTCTCTTTATAACACTTATCTAACCAAACAATATGAATTATCTCATCTTGATGCTTATTACGAAATCCCTCTAGATTCAATATCTGCAAAGGGGATTCGTGCAAATACATTAGAAAAACCTCTTCCAAAATGGGTAGGTGTCAAACATGTTTCACGAGAGATTAATCAAAATTTTCAACGATTGGCAAATATCATAGCAAATGAAAAAAGTACTTTAAGAGTTCATCTTGATGCTATATTCTGGGGTGGTAGGTGAGTTATTCAACATAATAGGAAAGTGGCGCAGTAATGAAAGAATGCCAAGAAATAAGAAATCTGTACTCTAAATTACTTAAAACTGATATACATTATTTCCCCGAAAAGGGCACATGTGTCAATGTATGTAAGGAACAGGGAGTTTATATTATCTATGATTCTGATGAAAATACGGTACTTCATGTTGGCACTACTAAAACTGCAAAAAAAGGTCTAAATCAAAAAATTAACAACCATCGAAATGGTAATTCATCATTTTCCAAAAAGTACTTAAAGCCTAATAAAATTGATTTAGCTAACGGAAATATTTTTTGATGCAAGGAAAAGAGTAATATTAGAAGCCCTAACAATTGGCTTACTATGCCCACTACATATTGGTACAGGAGTGAAATATTAGAGGTAAATTATTCACCAAAACTCCCAAGAACCCTAACTTCCCCAGTCGTCTTAGATATCGCAATATAGTTATCACCACCAACCATACTCGGACTAGATAAACCAAATGAAAATAAATAATTCTCTTCGGGATTAAATCCATATATTGCTATAGGAGGCTTAGGGTGGAATTGAATCCCGATTTGATCAGAAAGATGCTTTCGTACAAGGTCTTCGGCTTCTTGTATATTCATATAATTAATTCCTAAAACTTTCGTTTTCAAGTTATCTCAAAATAACAATTTACCTTGCCGGTAAGAGAGGTCTGCCCCTGCAACGGTAGTTGAAGGATTTGTGCAGAGGCAGATGGATATGCACCACAAGGGTGATATCCAATTGTAGTAAATTAGGGAGAATTATTGAATGAAGTTCAATACATTAAGGGTTCGATCGCTTTATCATGTAATTTTGTCTCACCGAGTATATTCCATAAGAATATGATTATTTTAATATTTAATTTTAAATTATCTAATGAGCTAGCCTATCCATAAAGAGGAACTGGCATTTATATAAAATTGATAAATATTTCAGTCAGTTTCTCCCGGTTAAGTTTTGGTTAGAGAGGTAGGCCATCAGTTATTTGGAATTGTCTGTGGCTTATCTCTCTATTTGACGACCAGTTATAAATGGTAAATTAGTAATGTCAATCAGGCCTGAAGTACTCTCTTTAAATATGGACTGTTTTGTCCAAAGGATTTTGTAGACCTACATTGAAGACGCACATTTGCGTTTTTAATCATTATTACATGTAAAATGTCTGGTGTGAGTTTATCACAACAATGTTCGCATTGCTTAAAAATATAATCAGTTTCATTTTTGCAATCAATACATTTTATTTTATTTATAGAGAATTACCAGAATATCGATTACTATCAAGTTGATTAACATGAAAATAGTTTATGTCTCGATGATTCAAATGTATCTTCATTAAATTGGTATTCGAAAAGAATTTTGAGAATCTCATAATCTCTTGCTATTGGGATCATTATTTGTCATTAATACCTATTTAGGATTATCGTAGATTATTCCCAATTACTTGACTATAAATATTTAAATAATCACTTAATATATATACTACCTAAAAATCCCATATGGAACTTGAGCTGAAAATAATATCTCTGTTATTAGGTTCAATGGGTCACAACAAATGATCAAACATTATTAACCGCCAATACTTTGATAATTCTGACTTAATATTCTACCGAGTTTGTAATTTCTACTCCAAATATCTGTGACTGGACACACTACTCCTACAGAACTATTTGTGAACTTATTGAATGCTATTAAGCAATCTTGATATTCAATATTCCTGAATATAGTTGCCACCATGTATCTCTGTAATAGTATTTTCTGGGCATCTTCAATGTGTATCTCCTAGAATGAAATACTAGTTTACCAGCTACACGAATAAACCAGGCACGAAAGGTGGCAGGCTCCTGTCTCCAGATTTTCCGATCTGTCAAATATCTTATCCAGATAGTGAGATTATAAGCCAAGACTGCCAAATTCCAAAGCACATCACTTCCCCAGAAATTATTTATAATTGTTGTGCCTGCATTTAACTGACCTTTGATAGCTGCTATCCAATTCTCACAATCAGCTCTATCTCTGTAAAGATGGTAGATCTCAAGTGGTGATTCTTCCAGATTGGTCACATAACAGGTATAATCATATTCCATTATAGGAAAAAGCAGATTATCGCTGTTTACTTTCACCAGCCTTCGGATAAACACCAACTTACGGGGTTGTTTCCAGCCTTTGGCCTGATAACTTCTCTCAGAATAGGCAATACCCGCACAACCGGGGATTTTTTCCCAGTTACATGAAGCTATTAGATGTTTCATATTCCGAAGCTTTACCTTGATCAGGTATAACCCATTTAGCTCTTCGATGACCGATAACGTCTTATTATCAAAATAGGCACTATCACAACGATACAATCTGGTCACATCTTTTGGAAGACGAACATCACATTCTTTAATAAACTCGTGAGTTCCGTTACCAGAATAAGTATTCCCTGGTCGAAACCAACTGTGTAAACATTCCTTAGTAGAGGATACAAATGCCATCTGAGGATGAAATGACTTCTGTCCTCTTTTCTTGTCATTGTAACCCTTTCTTGATCCTTCCTGATTACCGTAAGAGCCTTTGACGGTTGAGTCTATATCAATGATCTGGAAACCAGCTAAATACTGGCTTCTTACTTTTTTTCCCATTCCACCCAGAATCTCCTGAAGTTGATTGGCACTTTTAAAATTGAAATAGTTTAGTCGGTGGCTGAATGTATTTTCATCAATATGGTTTTTGATCCCCAAAAGCTTTTGGATCATCCGGTCCTTTGTAAACTCACTAAAATGACTGAGTCTTTTAAAATCTGAAAGATAACCATAAATGATACTTTTTAAAATCGTACTCGTATCGTATTTTGTGTTAAGTCCTATCACCAGATTTATACAGCTTTCTATAGATTTATCAAATGATAATTGATCTGTCAAAAAGCGATCTAATGGCAAAATACCTGCATGGCTTGTAAGGGTTTTCTCAGTAAATTCTGGTACTATTTTCTCAGCTATATTCTTCATCGATTGGGTGCTTTGTATTTAAGGTTATTATTTTTTGTATCGCTATATAATTTAATAACTTAAACACACCCTCTCGATGATATTTACTCAACATATGGGATTTTTAGGTACTATAATAGGGATAAATTTTAAATTAGTATGGCTAAGTTTGTCTAGGATTGCAAGGATATATTTTTCTACATATAAACAACAACTCAATTTATAAAAATATTTAATCAAGGAAAGCTGAAATGTACCGTAAAAAATTACAGAGACACCTCTCTTCAAAATTAAATCGACTTATTTTTTCAATAGTTTTGAGTTTATTACTTTTCTCAAATTGTGGGCTAGTCGTTCGCGTGCTTCACCCTGTCTATACTTGTGATTATACGTACGATCTTACTCGCAACATTAAAATATTTGCACCTATTGGATCTGAGATCTACTATGATTATAATTCATTAAACGATAAATATATTTCAGATAATTTCGTTTTACACGGAATAGTAAGCAATAAAAATCCTTACATTCTTAAAATTCACAAATTAAACTCTTATGCTCTTTCAATATCTTCTTGGTCGATTGGAAAATGGGACGAGGTTGACAGCTTTTTTAAAAAAACATCAAAAGAACTAAGGAAAAGGAATTTTTACAAATATGTACGTATTAAAATTGTCAATAATGGTGAGGTTATTTACACAAATATGTATGACTATTTTTGGGGTTCAGATGAAAATGGAGACTTTTTAGAGTATATTGACTATTTATCTTTTTCATCATTGATTGAAGAATATGAGAGTGACACCAAATATCTACGGGGTTCAACGCAACCAACAATCATCGACAAATACAAATATACTGACATTGTCGTAAACGCCTTAAAAAAAGATTAGAAAAATTTCTAACAAAATATTTAAACAATAATGCAGCATGACTTCTTATGGTGTCCATTATTTTGTAGGAAGTCCAGAATCGAACGGCCGATACCAGGATCATCAGTCCCTATGTTTAAATATTAATCTCTTTTGATTAAGGTGTCATCTTTTTTTGTTGCAAGATCAATCTTAGTATAATACTATAGGAAGACGTACAATAAGGAAAAAGGGAAAAAATGAAAAAACTAAAAATATATTTATTTTTTGTGGTGGCTATGACTGGATTTATATTTCCTCAATTAATATTAAGAGCTGGATTATCAGAAGTGTCAGGATTGCTAGGAGCTGAATTGAAAATACAAAATATATCTATTTGTGGAGGTGTTTTTAAACAGCAGGAGAAACCTAAAGAAGCCATTTATGATTCAAATACTGAAACAAGAACTCCATATGTTATTGGTCTTAATTATTACTTAAAACCAAGTGGGAATTCTACATATTTCGCACTATCTTATCTTGCAGATGCGTATATCAAACCGAGCGATCTTGGTCCAAACTACCCACCTGAATGGTTAGTTGGTAAAAATGCCATTATTGGGTATAGGTTTACCAGCAATAAAAAATATGATGGAGCGGATCTTCGTTTTGGAATTGGTATTAGAGTACTTCCCCATAAGACTGGTTTAGCTTTTGATTTTTCACTAGGTTATTGGATTTAGGTCGTCAAATCCGTTGACTAATAGTCATTGTTGAAAAAAACGGCACACTTTTTCATTTTCTCGACAAGAAAGCACTTGTCTGCGGACCAGGAGCTATAAATGGTTTCAATAACCAGGGATTATGAGACTCCCCTATTTCTTCTCAAATACCCGTCTCAAAACTGTTAAATCAGTATCAGAACTCTCCTTGAAATCAAATTCTCAATACATTTGCTATAAACGGTATTGAAATCACTGCGGTGAAAGATTTGAACACATCAGCTTAAGTTGATAAATTAGTGATATCTATCAGGCTTGAAATGGTAACATTAAATATGGAAAGTTTTGTCCATTTTTTTTAAAAGGCACACGATCATTAACATCAATGTATGTGAGCAATTTAAAAGTGTTTTATATAGTCTGAAGATAATATCTTAATATTAGAAATTATTAGGATGTTGTTATTTACCAACTTATTGACCCTATAAATATAATATTGGAGAAAATATGTACAATAGAATAATTGGCACTCCGGGAGGTGACTCTAGATTTTTTGATGGTATGCAATCTTACGATGATACATGCGCCATTCGATGTCAGGAAACAATTTTACAACAATACTTGGGCCTTGACATCGAAGAGGATCAGTTAATAAATCAAGCAACAGAACTTGGTTTATACTCAGGTGAAGGGACTGATCCACAAGACCTTGGAGGATTGTTGGAAGCAAATGGTGTACCTGTAGACTACTATAGCGATGCAACTCCTTATGATATTGCAATATCCTTGGCTGAAGGTAAAAAAGTAATGGTAGGTGTTGATTCTGATGAGTTGTGGGGAAAGTCTCTATTTCAGCAATCGAAGGAATCCATAAAAGACTTGCTTGGAATTGGTGGTGCAGATCATGCTGTGATAGTTAGTGGAATTGATACAAGCGACCCTGACAATGTTAAAGTAATACTTACTGATCCAGGTACAGGAGAACACGCTGCTGTATATGATATTGAAGAGTTCGTAGATGCCTGGAAAGATAGCAATTTTTTAATGGTAGCGACAGTTGATCCGGCTCCACATTGGTTACCAGAAATGGAGAATTTCGACTACAATTCGGGTCATATTCCAAATTTAGGAGGTGTACAATACACTGATATTAAGACTTGTGATAAAGAACAATTTTCTGAGCAAGGGTTCTCAATGTTCAGTGATAATTTGGATAATATAAAATTAGACGAATATGAAGTTGATAATAATATTTTGGAATTGTCTTCAGATTTAATCTACGAAGATACAAGTATATTGGATGATATTGCTCTAGACCCCCTTGACTCGAATGAAACTGATTTAGATATAAACCCTGGAATCGATCTAGATGATATGTAACAATGAAAAATACGGGATTAGATATTTAATCCGTTCCCATGTTTTCTATTATAGACGGAGATAATTGGTCTGATTTTCCTATATTAGCATCGAAAATGTTAATAATAAATATTGATATCTTGAGGCTCTTCTTCGGGTGTATCATTTAAAAATAACTACACTCTATGAATCGAAATTGTCGAGTATACCCCCCCCGTCATCAATAGAATCACCATCCAAATCAACTATGAGGTCGATATTGTCTGGGATTCCATCATTGTCCAAATCTCTTCCCAAATCCAAATCATCTGGGACTCCATTCATGTCTAGGTCTCGATGAAGATCAAAACGATCGGGTATTCCATCATAATCCAAATCATAAAATGGATCTGAGCGATCAGGAATTCCATTATGGTCAAGGTCAAAAAACGGATCAATATGATCTGGTAAACTATTGCCATCCAAATCTGAAAATGGATTCCCTAACGTTCTGCCTTGTGTGTATTGTGGAAAGTATTTGTCATAGATCATAATCTTACTCCCTAAATAGATGTGTATATATCATTATTTGCTATTGTTGGAATTATTAACAGTTCTTCAATTTCATCCGACCTTGATTTCCCTATTGTAGTAGGAACCATCCCCCAAGTCAAAATACGATTAATCCTTAGTATATAGCTCTGCTTAATTAGTTCATCGCGATCTTGATTATCTGATAAAAGTCTTGATTCATTGTTGAATATTCCTTTTACCCACTCAAAGATAAATAGATTTGTTTGAGCCATTAAACTTGGTACAGAAGTATCAAACGCTCTACTCAATACTTCAGATGCTGAATGTATTGAATGTTTTAAGTATTGTTCATCTTTTTTATCGCGAGCAGTTGCTTTATTGGAAGATTGATACATGTTGGTAAATCTAGATACACCTCTCATCGCACCCATCAAAGGATTTGCAATTGCAAGCCCTACATCTAACCCCATCCCGAGCCAATCAGTATCATCATCATCATTTTGGTCGAATATGATTTCTACTATATTCCTATCTATATACCTTAATTCACGCTCTACTTCATTTAGTATGCGAGATGTTCCCATTGTTATCCGGGAAATCAATGTTTTCAATAAATTAGTAGACCTATTGTCAATTAAAGATTTATTCTTAAATCCAATTTCAGCCCCCCATTGCTTACCAGCAAGTTCAATATGTGGAATGAAGACGTGCTCTAGACTATTCAATTGAGCCTTTATATCGTTAATTCCATTTTTAAGAAGCAATGCTTTCTCAATATCTTCTGAATAGGAGTTCAAGTATTTTAAAAGCAGATGAGTATCGTTAAATAAATAGTAAAGTAGATATGAACTTAGGAGCTCTGTCCATCTGAATCTGAGTTGTGTTACTTCCCATTTTCCTAGCCTTTTACTAAGTGAAGCTAAATGAATTTTCTTATAAGCAAATACAAAACTATGTTCATTAAAAATGAGGCTCCCTGATTTATCAGGCAAATCAATTTTTAACAGACCCTCATCATCATAGTAAGCTCCTGAAAATATCTTCTTATCTAACGAAATATTTTTAAAATCTCCCTCTGCAACTAAAACACTATTATTTTCCTTAATAACTAATGGAGTAATCACATCATTTTTTTCAATCGTCGTATGTCCAATAATTGGAGATTCTATCCTTGTTTTAGCGAGGTTTCTTGATAGCCAAAATTTTGTTTCATCTGATATAGAATCTAAAGAACGTTTCAATTGAATTACTAAAAACGATGATTGAAATCTCAAGCATAGTGAATTTGTAATTATCTCAGTAGATTCGATTTGATTAAGCTCAATTTTTCCAACAAGATTACCTGTTTTTAAATCAATAATTGTTAATCCATCAGAAAGATCTATAACACAATCTTTATTAATTGAACTATTATTAATTTTTCCAATAACACGAGCAGTATCCCGAAATGTCTGTTTCTTATTACCCACCGTTTTAATTCCAGCATCTTCATTTGCCTTGCTAACAGCTTTATTAATGGTGAAAACAAATTTGTCCCTATCTGGTTTATTTCCAAAATCAACATCGATGAATTCAGTAACAACTTTTCCAGATTTATTTGTAAATGGACCTGAAATATCTGCATTAATATCGTCTTTGGCATTAATTTCTTCTATTGTGGTGATAGGTAACGAAATAGGTTTACTATCCTTTTCCTCTTCATATACAATTCCCTTCAAATGAGTCTTAGTCAGAAAAAACCTAATGTATTTTTCATCAAAATTCTCCTCACCTTTATCGTTCGTCATAAAATTAATTTTGCATGAAATTCCTGAATCATATATATCACTTTTCCATTCTAGAAAATATTTTAGAAAATCAGCTTTATTTAGTGATAGGCTAGCATTCAGAGAATCATGATTTATAATACAATATGGCTTGTGATCATCAGGTTGATAAAAAGCGAAGGCATTAATTGTTGCTTTATTAATGATATGGGTTTTTTCTTTACCAAATAATTTTCCACTATCAAATAATATAATACTGCGATCTGTTAAAGCACAAATGTAGTGTGGTCCCAACATAGAAGACCCCTCGGCATCAAATTTAGCGCAATTCCACACCTTTTTAATTCTATTTGTAGAAATTAGTCCTGTGGATTTTAAAACGTCTGGAATAGCCATGTATTTACTCCGGTAATAAAATAATATAATAAATTAATTGTGAACCATGTCATTTTAACTTCTTTTAAGAAAATTGATGTACACAAATGCAATTATATATTACAAAATACAAATTGAGTTCCTATAGAGAAAAGTTTCTACCAGTGTGATGCTTTTACTCAAAATCAATATACATTATGACTTTTAGAAAAGGTTCTCGAGTCAAAATTGACTATGTACAAAAGGTTTCGAAGGAGTTAAACATCTGTTAAATTATAAAAATATTCCAGCAATAATTATTGAGTAATATAATTACGTATTCATTTAAAGTGCTCTTAATATACTAATTCGCTTTTGTACACTATTCCGTCACACAATCAATTTTGTCGAGGAGAACGCAATGGACTTTAAATGGATGAATGAGAATAATTAGCTACAACAAATTTTCATATTTATTTGCACAACCCATTGAATAATAAATATTTATATTAACTACTGGATCATCAATCGCTTCAATCAACTCTGATAACATACCTGACCAGAAACTTAAAACCCGCTGTTAATGCCTCAACATCAGAATTCAATAAGTACAATAAAAACAATGCATCACCCTCCCCTACCGCACCCCTATTAAATTTCTGAAAAATAATTGTGTATTTTTTCGTCACTAAAATTATTTTGTCGACGGGCGACCAATGTACTCATAATCCATTGGTCCGGGGTTCAAGTCCCTGAGGGCCCACCACAATAAGCCCCTGTTAATAT
>Ga0233431_1004993_pt1 | contig 13465 bp, 8 predicted proteins | sample SI_118_April2016_FD_179867 | JGI IMG/M metagenome (GOLD analysis project Ga0233431, IMG submission 179867) | Seawater microbial communities from Saanich Inlet, British Columbia, Canada - SI_118_April2016_200_MG | ecosystem: Environmental > Aquatic > Marine > Inlet | place: Canada: British...
CAGCTTTTCGAAATATGGCTAATAGAACCTCCTTTTCTAATTCAAAGAATAGATATTCTTTATTTGCGGCGGCGTACTATGTCCAGAAATACAGCGAGGATGACAATACCGCCTGTTACAACTATCTGCCACTCTTGTGGTACAGACATGATGCGAAGACCATTGGTAAGCGTACTGATAATAAATGCACCAATGATTGTCCCTAAAATTGAGCCTTCACCGCCGCTCAGAGATGTGCCACCAATCACTACCGCAGCGATGGCATCCAGTTCATATCCGGCTCCGAGTGCAGGTTGGGCAGAGTTAAGACGAGAAGCAATTAAAACGCCGCCAATGCCGCTGAACATACCTGCGAGAGCATAAACAGCGGTTTTCCAAACATTCACGTTGACACCTGAAAGACGAGTAGCTTCTTCATTACTTCCCAATGCAAAGGTATAACGTCCAAGAATCGTACGGCTTAGGATAATGTGGGCGAGAAAAGCCGCTCCAAATAAAATCAGTACAGCGTTGGGAATTTCAAACCCGGGAATAATTTTGTCAAGAACTGATCCCATAGCCATTTCACGGAATGCAGGCGTATCATTGAAATAGATCGGCTTAAGTTCGGAAATTACCAGAGAAAGGCCTTTTGTAATATACAACATGCCCAAGGTGGTAATAAAAGGAGGGATTTTCAAACGCGAGACCAGCGAGCCATTAACGAAACCTATAAATGCACCGGCCGAAATGCCACCAACGATCCCTACAGGAATGGGTAGTCCCCATTTTGTAATGAACACACCTGTTAGTACAGCTGAGAATGTCATTAAGGTACCTACAGAAAGGTCAATTCCTGCGGTGATAATGACAAAAGTTGCCCCTAATGCCAGCACGCCATTAACTGCCGTTGCCAACAAAATACCAACAAAATTATCAAAGGTACGAAAATACGGTGAGGCCACCGAAAATCCTATAAATAACACGATTAGAGCACCGAATGCCATAATTTGCTGCATAGCATCGGAGCGGAAAAATGATTTAGTGATTTTGGTTTCGATTGTCATAAGTTTATAGTCCTTTGCGGAATTTAATTGGCTATTGCTTCTTTTTCTTGCACATTATTGTTGCGCATGGTGGCAAATTTCATGATTTTTTCTTGCGACATTTCATCGGCATTCAAAACACCTGTAATGCGTCCTTCACACATAACAACCACACGATGGCTCATTCTCAAAATTTCAGGTAATTCAGACGAGATCATGATGATCGATTTTCCTTGGTCTGTTAAGTCATTGAGCAACTTATAGATCTCGCTTTTGGCGCCTACATCAATGCCACGTGTAGGCTCATCAAAGATCAAAATATCGGTATCAGCCGTTAGCCACTTACCGATAACAACCTTTTGTTGATTACCACCAGATAAGAATTTTATCTTTTGCTCAATGGTGGGTGTTTTGATATCTAACGCATCGACCATATCTTGTGCCTGTACAGATGATTTTTTGAAATCTACCCATCCCAATTTGCTGATGAAATCTTTCATGCTAGACATGACAACATTCTCTTTTATATCCATTCCCAAGACCAAGCCATATTGCTTACGGTCTTCGGATAAATATCCAATGCTATTGGATACAGCGTTGCCAGGAGTCTTGATTTGGGCTTGCTTTCCTTTAATATAAATTTCTCCCGCTTCATAGGAATCTGCCCCAAAGATCGCTCGCGCTACTTCTGTGCGACCAGCGCCCATTAGTCCGGCAAAGCCCAATATCTCACCTTTTTTCAACTGAAAGCTTACATTCTGAAGGGCTTTACCGCGATTAAGATTGCGCACTTCAAGCACAACTTCTTCGCTTGGGTTTTCAGGTATCTCAGGGGCTTCTTCAAAGATCGTTCGCCCAACCATCAGGCTAATGATCTTATCTTTGCTGGCATCTTTTGCTTCCAAAGTATCTATGGTTTTTCCATCACGCATTACTGTCACTCTATCGGCAATGAGCTTGAGTTCTTCCAAGCGATGTGAAATATGAATAATCCCTACACCATCCTTTCGCAGCTGTCGGATCACGGTGAAAAGATCTTCGATTTCAGTATCCGTCAGAGCAGCTGTAGGCTCATCCATGATCAAGGCCTTGGCGTTGAATGATAGGGCTTTAGCGATCTCGACCATTTGCTGTTTTGCAACAGTCAAGTCAGAGACTTTTGTGTTTGGGTCCAAGTTGAGACTAAGCAGCTTAAAAAGACGCTCAGCTTCTCGATTTGTTTTCTTGTCATCGACAATAAAAGAGAGATTTGTGCGAGGTTCACGCCCAATGAATATATTCTGCGCCACACTTAAATGCGGCATCAAGTTTAATTCCTGGTGAATGATGCTGATCCCTAAATCTTGGGCCTGGCGCGGAGACTTGACTTCAACTTCTTCACCTTCAAAGAGCATACGCCCAGCATCTTTACTATAAATGCCACCAATGATCTTCATCAAAGTAGATTTACCCGCACCGTTTTCCCCGACCAGCGCATGGACTTCGCCTGCTCTTAACTCGAAACTGCTTTGGTCAAGCGCAAGAACGCCGGGAAATCTTTTTACGATCCCCTCCATTTTGATTAAAGTTTCACTCATAGGTTATCCTCATTACTCAAAATAATTTGCTTTACCATCTCTTAAATCAAACTTTTTATAACAATCTGCTCTCGTATTCTTTCAAAATCATCCACCGAGAATTGCCCTGCGCCAAGCGTAAGCGTATTGGCGGTGCCCGCCGCTACGCCAGATTTAATGGCTTCTTCTAAATCCATACCTTCTGAAAAAGCGGCGACAAAACCTGCAAGCATACTATCGCCAGAACCAACTGCGCTGATCGCATCAACTTTGGGCGGTTGTGCTTGGATAACGCGCTCTCCGTCTGAGACCAGTGCGCCGCGTTCGCCGAGAGAGAGAACAACGGTAGTTGTATATCGTGAGGCAATTGTCTGTGTAGCGGTAGCAAGCTGATGTACAGACGATCCCGGCTTCTCATCCAATAAAGCGGATATTTCCTCTTCATTCGGTTTTACCAAAAAAGGCTGGGCGGCAATCCCATCTCGCAGAGCCTTTTTACTGCTGTCGAGATAAGTGGGGATGCCAGCCGCACAGGCAATTTGGATCAGCCGCGCATAAATATTGGATGGAACGCCTGGCGGCAACGAGCCTGAAAGTGTAATGGCTCGGTAATTCCCGACGATTTCTGTAAAACGGGCGACAAAGGCTTCGATCTTTTCTTCGGGCACCGCCTCACCTTTTTCGTAGATCTCGGTCATGGTCTGGTTTTCCTGATCCAGAATAGATGTGCACGTTCGAGACTCAAACCCAGTTTCTACAAAATCTGTGGCGATGCCTTCTTTATTGAGTTCATCTTCGATAAATTTGCCAGCAAAACCGCCAACCCAGCCAGAGACCACGGGCATTTTTCCCATTTTGCTGAGCGCACGGGCAACATTACAACCTTTTCCGCCAGCCAAGGCGACCACTTTTTCGGAACGGTGGATCTTATCCAGCGCAAAAGAGTCGACAACAATGGTTTTGTCTATGGCGGCGTTAAGGTTGAGGCAAAGAATCATTTATGCTTTTCCTGATGAGCCTAAAAATTGAATACGTTCTCGCACAACTTCGATCTGCGCTTCCATACCTTGGGTGAGGTATTTTCTGGGGTCAACGAGATTTTGCTTTTCATCTAAAGCCTTTCTCACGCCGAGCGTAAAGGCTTTGTTGAGTTGGGTGGCAATATTGATCTTGCTCAAACCCATCTTGATCGCAGCCTGGATGGCTTCGTTCGTTACGCCTGATGATCCATGCAAAACAAGTGGAGTTTCTACTTTTGCGCGGATTTCTTTCAGGCGTGCTAGATCAAGGTCATTTTCTTTAGCCTGCATCCCATGTACAGAGCCGAGGGCTATGGCGAGCATATCCACACTAGTTTTTTCTACAAAGTCGAGCGCATCATCCGGGTCTGTGAGTACGAGGTCAGCTTCGTCCAGTTCTGCGCCATCTGGTTTAGGGACTGCACCGATCTCGGCTTCCATGCAAATATCCATTTTGTGTGCGAGATCGGTGATCTTTTTCGAGATGGCAATATTTTCTTCGCGAGTGTGGCTTTCACCGTCGAACATGACGGAGGTGAACCCAAGCCCAATAGCTTGAGTCGCTTCGAGTTCCGTACCATGATCGAGATGTAGAGCGATGGGCGCAGTCGAATTTGCCGCGGCGCGCTTTGCCATATCCGCAAAATATTGCAGTCCGGTGATCTCGTTCCCGTTTCCCAAATAGAGCAAAGCTCTGTGGCTAATTTGCACGATGACGGGCGCATTTTCAAGTTCGGCTGCCTTCACTATTGCCTGAAGCTGCTCAAAATTATTGGCGTTAAAGCCACCTATCGCAAAGCCTTCTTTGTGGGCTTTCAAAATCCATGAGCGCGGGTTGACCAAAGTCATTCGTTACTCTCTCCGGGCTGCAAAATGATCTTTCGGTGGTCTAAAGAATGATCCTCAAATTGCTTGAAGATATTGGGCGCTTCTGAAAGCGGAAGGTGATGTGAGATCATTTTGTCCATATTCAGCGAGCCATCGAGCAAGGCGGCAATCGTTTCATCCCACTCGTGACCAGGAAAAGGCGCAGAATAAGACATGAAACAACCGATAATGCTCAATTCTCTGCGCATCATTTTCTCGATAAAAGTCATCGGGAGGGATTTGTCTTGCGGCTGATTTCCGGCAAGCACAATTCGTCCGCGAGGGCGTGTAATGGGGACGCATTGCTCCAAAACCTCGGGGACACCAGTTGCTTCGAGCGTTATATCAACACCATCGCCAGTGATCTTCGCAGCTTCCATGACCACATCTTGCTTCAGCGGATTGATCGTTATCTGCGCCCCCAACTCTGCTGCTGCGGCCAAATTCGCATCCGAAATATCGGTGCAAATGATCTGTTTTGCGCCGAGAATGCGTAGCCACTGAACGATCATTAAGCCGATTGAGCCAGCACCTAAAACGATGGCTGTCTCACCTGCTTTGAAATCGCCCAAAGAAAGCATGTGGCGTGCCACTGTAGATGGCTCTATTAAGGAAACATAATCAAAGGGGAGATCATCCGGGATGATATAAGCATTTTTCTCAGGGATTTCCATATAATCGGCAAAAGCACCTGCTTCACGAGAACCAATAAAAGAGTAACTATGGCAAGCCGAATAATAACCATTTTCGCATTGTTCACATTCAAAACAGGGTACAAGGGGAATGACAGCAACGTGCTTTCCAACCCAATTTTCTTTTACGCCTTCGCCTACTTCAGTCACGATGCCTGCGGCTTCATGCCCCAAAATAAGCGGATACATTCTGTGCCCAGAGATATATCGTTTAATATCCGATCCACAAATAGATGCTGCTTTAACCTCTAAGAGTAAATTCCCTGCCTGAGGACTGGGGGTAGGAACTTCTTGATAAGTAATAACACCTTGATTTTCTAAGATAGCTGCTTTCATTATTTTCCTGTTTTATTGGACTGTGTATTTTTCAGAAAGCGTTTGCAAGTCTTCAAAATCCTGCATCAATTTTCTGGATAAATTTCTGTAAATTTGAAATAACTCTTCATACTGCACATGTTTTTCTGTGGATGGTTCAAATATTTTTTTCTTCGGCAAAGATTCGACAATCACTTCGCCAATATCATCTCGTAAACCTACACCATAGGCTGTTAGCGCAAATAATCCCAGCCCATGCCCGCCATCGCCACCATCTGCACGTTTCGAGACGATAAAAGGTTTCCCGTAAATGTCGGCTTTGATCTGGCACCAAACCGTGCTCTGTGTTGCACCGCCAGAGCCTAGATATTCGTCAATTTGCACACCATTCTCTCTGGCGATCTCAACATTATCGTAAACAGCAAAGGCGCAGCCTTCCATTATGGCTCTGAGCATGTCTGCTCGTTCTGTTTGGTAGGAAAGCCCAAAGAAAACGCCTTTGGGCGTGCTACTCCAAAAGGGAGTTCGCTCACCAGCCATGTAGGGTAAAAAGATCAGGCCATTTGCGCCCAAACTTGTTGAAGCAACTTCCTGACTATATTGGTCAAAAGATGTTTGCTTATCATGGTCTATATTTGCTCTAAACCACTCAAGAGAGCCTCCGCCAACTGTACCTGCCTGTAAAAGATATTGATTAGGAATAAGATGGTGACAGAAAATCAGACGTGGCTCAACAACAACATGATCTAGGCTAATGCCAAATCCACCAGCCTGCCCACCTTGCTCGTTGGTTTGCCCAGGATGGATAACAGCAGCCCCTAATGCACCGGCCGCTGCGTCCAAGCATCCGGCAATGACTGGGGTTCCTTGGCGCAATCCTGTTTCCTGAGCAGCTTTTTCCGTTATCTCTCCAACAACCTCAGAACTGGGGCATAGCCGAGGCATTTTCTCAAGAGGAACGCCCAGCTTCGTTGCTTTTTCCTGGTCCCATTCTTCTTTTCTTATATCGAAAAAGTGATAGCCATAAGCCTGTGTGTAATCGCAGGTATATTCATTTGTAAACATTGCTACGATATAACCTGTTGCTTCGAGAAATCTATGTGTAGCATCGAAAATCTTTGGTCTATTCTTTTTTAGCCAAAGCAATTTTGGCGTGAGGTAAGCCGCGTCAATTGGATTAGCGGATAAGTTTATAAGGTCCTGTGCATCAGGCAAAGCGTTGAGCCATGCGGTTTCAGCTTCTGCCCTGCGATCCTGCCAGATCATGGCAGGCGTCAGCGGATTGATGTTTTTATCGACAGGAATCAGCGTCCAGCCAATTGCATCGATGCCAACGCCAACAATATCTATAGAATCAACACCACTTCTCTCCAGCACTTGCTGAAGAGTCTCAGAGATAGCCTGCCACCATAGCGTTGGGTCAATTTCTACCCATAAAGGCCGGGGGCGGTCAAGTGAATAAGACGAAGATACCTCAACTACAGCTTCTCCTTTCTCTGTCCAGAGTGCTGTTTTCGTGCTCGATGTGCCTACATCGATTGTGATGAGATATTGATTCGCCATAGATTCTGCCTGTTAAAGGATAGCAATTTCACCGTCAAGATCCCAGAGATCTTCCCAAGTATCAGCACCTTCCCAGAGGAATACCTGCCCTTTGATCAGACGGCTGTTTTTATCAATCCCAGATAGTTTTTGCATTTCTTCTTCTGTGATGGGATTTTCTACAACAGCTAACAAATTACTATGATATTCAGCAGGGCGGATAGAAAAAGGGATCGGGACTTGCCCGCGCTGGGCAGCCCACTTGACACATACGACTGCAGGATGAACATCTAGCCGTTTAGCGATCTCGAGAATAACGGGATCTTCAATATCTACTGTGTCTTCTGGCGTTGTATCTCTCTCTGGGCGTGTTGGGGAGCCAATTGGCGAAAAGCCAATCGGGAGGATGTCATTATCTATACAATATTGAAAAAGTTCCTCTTGCTGGAAATGGGGGTGAAGCTCCATTTGATTGGCAACCGGTTTTATGATGGCATCGCGGAACAGCAAATCCAGTTTGGGTATGGTCATATTGGATGTGCCTATATGTTTTACCAAACCCAATTTGACCAGCTTTTCCATCTGTCGCCAGGTTTTCATATAGTTTTCGTGAATATACGGGATGGCATGAGGATCACGAGAATCTACATCTACACCCGGAGCATGATGATTAGGGAAAGGCCAGTGAACAAGATAGAGGTCAAGATAATCCAATTGCAGATCAGCTAAGGTCTGTTTACAAGTTCGGATAACATCTTCTTCCGCATGTGAATCATTCCAAAGTTTTGACGTTACCCAAAAATCTTCCCGATTTACGCCACTCGCTAAAATCTTCTTAAAGGAAGTCCCTATTTCTTTTTCGTTACCATAGACAGCCGCACAATCAAAATGTCTATATCCAATCTCGAATGCGCCTAAAACTGCTTCGGCAATTTCATCCGGCAGAAAGCGATCTGAACCATAGGTACCGATTCCAACTGTAGGAATCTTTGCGCCGGTATATAGTTTTCTTTTTGGTACTAAACTAGGGTCTATGCTATTTAGAGACTTACTCATTTACTCTCTCCAAGATTTTCTTTTTTGGTTTATATATTCAGCTTTTATCTGTATAGATAATTCTCTACGCACTCTCATATTTGGGAATAAAAAGAACCTCAGAGTGAAATCTTCTCACCACTTGAGGCTCTTATAATCATCTCTACCGGCAAAATAATTTCCTGACAGGGAGCATTTGTTTTGCCAGAAACACGATCTAAAAGTAATTGAGTTGCTTGTCTTCCCATCTCTAAAGCAGACTGAGTCGCAACAGTGAAAAATGGTGTTATTGTAAGGGCTGGGGGTAGATCATCTACGGTTACGATTGCAATGTCTTCAGGAACACGTACTTTCTTTTCACTAAGTAATTGCATTGCACCAATCGCAATAAAGTTATTTGCAGCAACCAAAGCTGTGGTTCTTGAAAGGTCTTTAAGCATCTGTTCTGCCATCGTATAACCTGTCTCTTGCGTAAATTCTCCAAAAAAGATGCTCTCAGTACTCTCTGGTAACCCAGCGTCTCGAAGTGCCCGACGGTATCCGTTCACACGATCAACCGATGTTGATACGCTCTGCGGCCCTGCCAACATAACAATTTGTCGATGACCTAAAGATAAAAGATGTGTTGTGATCAGGTAAGCTCCTTCTTCTGTATCAGAGCGAACCACATCCACATCCACATCAGGGACTTGGCGATCCATGAGGACAACAGGGACATTTTGCTTTTTGATCAGCTTAATGGGAGCAGCCTTATTAGATGCAGGCACCAATAAGATGCCATCAATTCTTCGACGCAAAAGCATTTGAAGATATTGTTCTTGCTTTTCCTCTGACTCATCAGTATTGCACAAGATAGTCGAATATCCATTTGCCTGCGCTATGTCTTCAATACCTCGTGTTACTGTCGTCCAGAAAGGGTTGGTTATATCTGTAATGACCACGGCCAATGTCATAGTCTGCTTAAAACGCAGGCTTTGTCCCAGCATATTGGGAACGTACCCCAATTCATCAATAGCAGCCTCTACGCGTGCTCTGGTTTCCTGCTTCACATAATCAGAATTATTGATTACACGCGAAACAGTAATAGGGGCTACTCCAGCTAGTTTTGCGACATCACGAATTGTGGGCATAAGGCTCTCTTAGTCTATGGTACGAATAACATGTTACGCGTACCATAATAGCACAAAAAAAACGAAGAAGCAAGTACCCTCTCTCGCAAAGTGCAGAATATCGCTTTCCAGAATGACTTTTATCGCTTTGGTAATTTTATGTTTGTCAGCACATTGCTGTTATATTCCCCAAATGTTTCTGACAAATGCGTAGATTGGATATTCTCCTCCTGCTAAACCTGCGATGGAAAACGCTAACTTCAGGATGCGATAATCAGCTGGCGCATAATTTCGTTGTTGCCAAACTATCAATTGTGAGAAAATATATTAGGCACTAAGCACAAACAGAGCTGTTAAAACGATCCCCTGATACCGTTATGACCACTGTCAAAATGGATGATGGCACCAAAGGGTGCAGCATTTCTCTACGCCCATCGCGAGATACAAGAATGGCTTGATCCACTCATTATTAGTTGGGGATACGATGCCGAACCAGGTTTTGGGAGCGGCATTCAATATATTGATTGTCACGAATGGCAGGGGACGCGGGATATTGCAGCATTCCTTTCGGTACCGGCAGCTATCAAATATCAACGCGACCAAGCTTGGGGCCACGTGCGCGCTCGTTGCCGAAACTTGCTCGGCGTTGCCATACAGAAAACCCGATCCCTAACCGGGTTGCCATTAATCACCTCCCATCCCTCAGAATGGCTGGGATAAATGGCTATTCTCCCTCTCCCCAACAACGTAGATGGGCTTCTGCTAAAGACGCGTCTTTATGATGAGCACCGTATCGAAATCCCCTTCACAAAATGGGAGGAGCAATCCTTTTTGCGGATTTCCATCCAAAGCTATAACGATGAAAATGATGTAGATAAGCTCGCGGATGCACTCAAAATACTTCTTGCATAAAATATCATCTAGTCTTTACAAGGGGCAACAAAGCAAAATTTGTTGCTCCTAATATGGGAGGAAAAGCTATATTAATGGGGGTGTTAGTCTATGATTAATGCATAAACACTATTTGGTTATGTATTACCCATAATTTTGGTGATTTTTGTCATATTATATGATATACTAGCTGAAATTTATAAAAACGTACAACCCAACCTATCTTTTTGCTTGTTTAATCACAAAAAAAACGCGGAAATAAATGCTAGTGGTCTGTTATTTAAAAATACAGAAAACCCAATGCAAATACCTGAAAAATCAGATTTACTTCTGATTTTTATTGCTTATAGATTTTCTGAAATGACTATCTTACGAATGGAAAGTAATTATTGAACGCTAAACTTATTAGGAGTACGGATTAGATGAAAATAAAATTATTGTTAGTAGAAGGTCCAGCCCCAGGTGAAGAATTTGAACTGACAAGCGATACCATCACCATCGGGCGTGATCCAGCAAGTAGTTGGCCCTTAGATTACAACGCTGTTTCTCGTAATCATGCCAAATTTACCAAACGAGGAAATTCCTATATACTAGAAGATCTTGGGAGTAGTAACGGCACTTTCCTAAATGGCAACAAAATTTCGGGGGCCTCTTTGTTGAAAGATGGTGACGAGATCGGTTTTGGTCATTCGGTCAAAGTACGCTATGAAATCGTCAGCCCTGCTCCAGCGGAAGAAGAGTTTCAATCAATAGAAGGTTTACTTGCCACAAAAATAGGCGGAGCCGTTGGCTTAGCCCAAACCACAGTTGGTGAAGTCTTACCACCAATGGGAGCAGCACCACAACTATCGGTGGCAATTTCTGGCTCTGTACCCAAAGTCTATACACTTAGTAAAAAGAAACTTAGCTTTGGGCGCGGCGAAGACAACGATATTGTGATCCCTTCACCAGTTGTCTCTCGCAACCATGGCTATATTGAAAAAAATGCTAGTGGCAACTATCAGATCGTGGTTTTGCCAGAAGCGGGAAATACCGTTTATTTAGACGGTTTTCCTGTTTCTGTGCCAAGCATATTACTAAACGATGCTAATATCCGAATTGGGGGGCAAGTTCCGGGCGTTATGGTTTCGATGGTCTATCTTTCTCCATCGGAAGACGTTGCGGCAATCGCTGCTGAAATTACATTTGGGGACAAAACTGTTATTCAAATCGGGCGATCACCTGATAATGATGTTGTTCTAAATGTTCCTCAGGTCTCGCAATTTCATGCTCAGATCGAGAAAGTTGGTCAGCGTTATAAAGTCAAAGATCAGGATAGCACCAACGGCACCTTTGTGAACGATGTTCTCATCAAAACCGAAACGTGGTTATCGCCTGATGATACAGTCCGAATCGGACCCTATCGCTATGTGATGGGCGTTGAAGCCCTTGCTCAATTTGACGATTCGGTCGATTTGCGCGTTGAAGTGCTTGGTCTAAATAAATGGGTGCGTGACGATCTTAATATCCTACAAAACATCTCTTTGGTCTTTGAGCCGCGTGAGTTTATTGTCGTTGTAGGGCAAAGTGGTGGTGGGAAATCCACACTTGTCGATGCTGTCGCCGGGTATCGTCCTGCAACGCATGGACAAGTTATCGTCAATAACACCAATGTATACGAGAATTTTGAAGCTATCCGCGACATTATTGGATTTGTTCCACAGAAAGATATTATTCATATGGAGTTGAGCGTTTTTGATGCGCTTGACTACACAGCCCAACTCCGTATGCCCCCAGATACAACCGTAGAAGAACGGCATCAGCGAGTCGAAGAAGTTATGCAAGTGCTCGATATTGCTCATCGGCGTGACAATCAAATTCTGCAATTAAGCGGTGGTCAACAAAAACGTGTTTCGATTGGTGTTGAATTACTTACGAAACCCGGGTTATTTTTCCTCGATGAACCTTCTTCCGGTCTAGACCCTGGAACAGAAACTTCCTTAATGCACTTAATGCGCCAGATGGCGGATCAGGGTCGCACGATCATTTTAATTACTCACGCCACCAAGAATGTTTTCCTGGCAGATAAGGTTGTTTTCCTTGCGCGTGGTGGTTATTTAGCCTGGTTTGGTCCGCCCGATGAAGCTTTGGCATTCTTCGACCAATATCGCTCAGAACGTGACCGTCGTGTCAGCGCAATGGAGTTCGACCAAATCTATGCCGTTCTGGAAGATTCCAGCAAAGGAACCCCTGAAGAATGGGCTGAACGCTATAAGCAGCATCCTGCTTATCAAAAAAATGTTGTCGATGCGTTGGGCGATAAAGCTCAAGTCGGCACCATGCCCTCTGCCAACACACCGGCTAATGAAGCTCCTGCGCTTCCTGAAAAACAGAAGAAAGTTTCTGCGCTTCGACAATTTCTCATTCTTTCTAAACGCAACTTGCGAATTCTAGGAAAAGATCGTTTTAGTTTAGGTCTAATGTTGGCAGCCTCCCCTCTAATGGGAATGATGTCTGTGCTGCTGGCAACAGTTTTGGGCAATAAGCCCTTCGAGTTTTTCGATGGTGATATGAATAATGTTGTTATTTCATTATTCTTGTTGACAATTTACGCCGTTATGATCGGCGGGCTTTCTCAGATGCGCGAAATCGTTAAAGAGGGTGAAATCTATAAACGTGAGCGTTTGGTCAATTTGAAGATATTACCCTATGTGCTTTCAAAGGTTTGGGTGGCGGCTGCGTTGGCACTCTATCAAACAGCCACCTATATGATCATCCATTTCCTAGCATTTGATATGCCCGGAGGGGTTTTCGAATTTGTTTTGATGTACATCTCATTGACTCTCGCAACTCTGGCTGGGATGATGCTAGGATTATTCTCATCCGCTCTTTCCCCAACTGCGAATGCTGCGCCCCTGATTGTTATTTTGCTCATGTTGCCCCAGATCGTTATGGGCGGCGTTTTAGTGCCTATGCCAGATGTGCTTAGTGGGATCACTTCAACAAATTGGGCATTCCAAGGATTTTTGGGCGTAACAGGCGTTGGATCCGATATCGCTTCCGATACTTGTATGGCTCTACCCCCCGAACAGATTGCCCTTATGACGGCTGACGACAAGATCGCGAATGGATGTAAATGTTTGGGTGTGAACGCGCTGCGCGAAGACTCTTGTTATTTCCCCGGGAATGGACGCTTCTATAACCCGGCAATTGATGAAGCCTTGCCACTAAGTCCCGGTCCTGAACCTGTTCGCCCTACTGACCCTGTTATCCCTGAGGCTCCGGCACAACCTGCGGACCAATCAGATACAGTGGCAGTCGCAGAGTATCTGACTGCCTTGGAAGCATACCAAATTGAAGTTGAAGCAATTCAGAGTAATACGAAGGCAGAATTTGCTGCTTTCGAGGCTCAGGTCGAAGTTTATCAGGCAGAAG
>Ga0233431_1005002_pt1 | contig 13445 bp, 15 predicted proteins | sample SI_118_April2016_FD_179867 | JGI IMG/M metagenome (GOLD analysis project Ga0233431, IMG submission 179867) | Seawater microbial communities from Saanich Inlet, British Columbia, Canada - SI_118_April2016_200_MG | ecosystem: Environmental > Aquatic > Marine > Inlet | place: Canada: British...
AGTCGGGGGCAGGATTTTGCCAGGGGAAGTGCGTCTTAAAATTGGCTTTCTGTCCATATTTTCCGGGAAAACAGCTTTTTTCATTCATATTTGATTTAGATTTTCCTTACTGGTCTTTCAATCGCCTTATTATCTTCTGATTTCAACCCTTAAAATACAAGTAATTCGAATTTTTTAGTGGTCTCATTTCCGCATAACAGGAACATTCTTTATCAATTTGACTACCTTGGGTTTTGTTGGTCGTTAAAAGCTGTGGTTAAAAGCCTTCTGATTTCATGAAATATTCCATTGTAATTTACCTTTTTATATGATTGTTTATTGATATATTAAATAATGGCTGAACGAAAATTCAATTTTTGAATATTAGTCCGGTAATTAGGGTACACGTAACAACTTGGTATTTAATTATTAAAGTGTTTTCTACAAATTGTACATGTCCCCAAATTACCTACTTTTCGTTCAGACACTAAATAAAACATCAACGACTACAATCTGCAATAATACCACGACTTTGAAAAAAATCTGATTCTCCCAGACCAAAATCACATATAACCTAACCTCATTATAAAACTGCACCACTAACAGTGCTTGTTAGTTGATGTTTGCCGTCCTTATCTGAGTTAACTTTTAATGGAGTGACTTATGTTTGAAATGAATCACAGTGCCCATCTGACAAATCAGGACTTGTTGAGTAATCTGCTCGATGTATCCCTTGATGATATCGAAGGTGATTCAATTACAGAAATCATTGATCATCTTCTCAAGCATTCCGATAAATCAAATCAGGCAATTTTAGTGAAGGAAATTATAAGCAGATATGGGGAACACCGTTTGATACAAGGTGAATCATTTAACAATTCAAAACAAATTTATGAGCACTTTCGTTTTAAACTATCGGAAGCCAAACAAGAGAGCTTCTTTACAATCTTGCTTGATAATAAGCACTGGATTATTAAAGGGCAGATTATATCAATTGGAATTCTAAATAAAAGTTTGGTGCATCCCCGTGAGTGCTTTTCTCCAGCTATTGAACATCGGGCAGCTGCCATCGTTTTGATTCACAATCATCCCAGTGGTGATCCTCAACCATCCACGGCTGATATTAATATTACCAAACGATTGGTCCAGGTAGGTGAGCTGGTAGGAATCAGTGTTCTGGTTCACATCATAATTGGTAGTGGTAATTACTATTCATTTGTCGATGAGGATGTAATGCCTGTTTAACTATCGGTTTAAGGGGTTATTTTTAAACAAAAATGAATTTACAAACGGAGCTTACCTGTCAACGAATTCCCAGTTCAGAAGTTTAACAATAAATGATATAAAATTGATAGAGTTTGTTTTAAGGGTTTTACAATACCCATTGTTGTTTTCGATAATCAAAACAGATAGGTTATACCGAGCATATATTCTCCCATTAAAATGGTCTCTTCATGGTTTTCTGAAACCTTGTTGTTCTCTGTCAATCGTCCTGTTAAAGTTATCAAACGGGCACTAACTCCAATTGAAAATCCAAACCCAGATGTACCATTGTAACCGGTCTCATAATAAAACCCAGTAATATTTGTTTTCTGGTCCGGATACTCAAACCTATCCAAAATACCAGTAAAAAAATTTGGTTTTCCTATGAACTCACCGCCAACGACATTTGCCTGTCCATACGTAAAACCTGTGTCAATAAAAACTACCTCTTCTGTTGAAAAGATCATTGCAGCACTCAGACTAAGGTCGACTGATAGCTCCTCGTAGGTCAAAAAATCTGATTTATGGTTCGTATAGCCCGGTAATAATGCAAATCCGAAATCAGGCTCAATCGGTATCAATTTGACAGAATATGTTGTAAATATTTCTGAGGATTCATCCGAGGCATCTACTGGATTTGTATATTCTGTCATTCCTCTCTGAATTTGTACTAAAGGGCTGTAACAGCCCTGCGAGAAGATAACTATAAAGATTATTATCCAAAATGCTTTAATATGTTTCCACATTGCGTTCTTTCATGAAAATAAGATTACACTATTTGCAACAGAATAATTAAAACTCGTATCCTACAGAAATAATGCAATAATAAATCCATGGTTTCAAAAACTATTTTAACACAGTTTAATCTTTTCTAGTCGAATAACCCTGCCTGTATAACCATCAATTTAAAAGGTCATTTATGAATAATGAAAATAAAAATGAATTTATAGACGGAGCTTACCTGTCAACAAATTCCCAGTTCAAAAGTTTAACAGCTGATGAAGTCAGAGAATTTCAGGAACACGCTAGAGAAAATTATACCCCAAATCAGAGATCAATGATACTTGGCATCCAGTTTACAAAAATGAATGCATGCAGATTAATGCGGAAACTAAAGATAAAATTAACTTGCCTAAATAACCTTGATCCTTAGCCGTAATGGGCTTTTTTGACTTTCTACTCTGGTTTGTGTTATAATCAAGTTTTCTAAGTTGATTTAGAAATAGTAGATCTCACCGAACCCCACCTTAATGTTCTCGGGCTATCTTCAATTTTAGCCACTTTATCAATTAGCTTTCCACGGTAATTTTACGGAGCAAACCATGACTGAAATAGATGAAGAAGATTTTGGACTTCTGGCATACCAAAATCGATTAACCAGATCGGTGGAAGCAGTCCAAACAGAAATGAGTATGGGCCACATCACTTCAGACGAAGAACTTCGCCAGTGCATAGACCGGGTATCAGGATTTACAGACCCACGACAAGCCTTTTTGTTTTTCACCAATAGCATTCCACATCAGTGGCAGGAGTATGTTACTCCAAACATGATAATGACTTGGGGGCCGCAGCTCTGGAAGTAACCAATCAATTGCTAATGGATGAGGTTTATAACTGTATTTCCAAAAGTGCTAGTTATCTTTTTATGATGGGGGAAAAGCACACCAAACGAATTAAAATTGATATAGGGGAAAGAGAGCGAGCTATAACTCTCAGGGAGGTGTGGAAATCGAGAACGATATTATTCAAACATTTGACTCCCGAGAGGCTGGAAACTTATGGCAACGACTCTTTGGCTATTTACAGGAGAGACGAAGATGAAGATGGGTATAGCTTCACCGTACTAATGACCCACATCGATTCTACATTGATTTGGAAAAGTAAACGTCATTATGTAACAACAGAACCGGAAAAGAATTCCATCAAATATTATCTGGATCAAAAATGTGATGTTCTCCTACACTACAACTGCCCCTCTGAATATCTGAATCTTGTACAAATACTTCCCATTGAAGAATTCACGGAAAGACATATCGCCAATGATGCTGCTGATAAAGAAAAGTGCGAGTTGTTGGGTTTCGAATACGTAATACTATATGAAGAGGCCGGGAAACCAATTCGGTTTACAGGCTTTCGGGATGACGACGATTTTTATCAGGCAGTAAGTGTAATTGTGGATTTCATAGGCGATTGAATTTAAGCAATTCCTGATGAACCTTAATCAATGCCTCTTTAAATTGAAAGTTTTGTGCAATTTTGAGGCAAAAAAATTTAAATCCAAACCTTGATATAATCTCACTTATATCAAGGTTTAACATTTAATGAATACCAGCGGAGGTAGCAACTATGAACGACATGGAAACGAATATTCCAATAATTGACACTCAAAACCTGACCTCAATAACCCAGATCAGAGAATCAAAAGAAAACCGTTGGAATAGTCAAGGTATCAATATTCCACTTTCTAAAACTGTTGAAGTGCATTTATCAGAAATTGTGAACGCCCACATCAGAAGAGCTAAACAGATTAACTTATCCCAGTTTACAATTTTTCTATCAGTAACCAACATTATTACCATCGGTGATTTAGGGAGATTGATTTCACCGGAATTAAAAGTAGTCTGTGAACAGTTTTTAGATGAACTTAACTTGAGTAAAGCAACTTTGCAAAGAAAACGGGCATCTATTAAAGTCTGGTTTAATTTTTTACATTTTAACTTCCCGAAATTAATCACATTTGTGCCAAAACTTAACAGTGAAAAATATAAGCTTATACGAAATAAGGGTGTTACTCCGGCTCTTGATTTGGAGCAGTGGTTTAAATTGAAACAGGCGTTGGGTAAATCAAAGAATAACCCCCGGCTTTTGGTACTTTGTCAATGTGCCTTACTTTTAGGAGGTCGGCGGATCAGTGAACTTTTGAATCTGAGGTGGAAAGATATCGACTTTGATAAACAGACAGTTAAAATTATACCATCCAAGAAGGGACCCGATGAAACCATCTACCATTTGCCATTGACTTCCCAGTTGAAATGCATATTACAAGAATATTTAGAAACGTTAGGTGGGATAGATGTAGATGATTATCTTTTTCCGGTCAGTCCTCAGGCAGTTGATGAATCACTTAAAAGGTATGGAATAAGAATTGGGTTGGGCAAAATCTCATTTCATACCCTAAGATCAACTTTTATCACCCTCGCAAATAAAAGAGGAGACACGCAGAGTGAAATAATGAACGCCACACTTCACAAATCAACCCAGATGGTTAGGTATTATGACCGGACTAGTGAGATTAAAACAAACTCAATTAATAAAATGGGTAACGTTTGATATTGTTTTAAAAAATTTAGAATGTTAATTTGGACTAAAAACAATTTCCCCCCTTTGATCTCAATGATGTTGATAGCTTTTCTGTTGTTTGGATCTTATTAAGCTGTTAGTTTCTTATCATATCGTAATCAACATCAATTATGGTATGACCTAAAGCACGATGAATGGCATTAGTTTATAATTCCATTAGTTAGTTTATTGCTTTCTCTGGGCCTACTTATGTTTATAAAGATGAAGAAAAATAATACTTAAGAACTTTTGAATTTGGAAAAGAAAATGAACGATTCCGTTTGGACAATAAAAGGAGGTACATTCAGTGACAAATCCGCTCGCAAAGAATTTGAACTTACACAGGATGAAATTTTTGAGGCAATCAATGAGGGTAAACTTCAATATAGGCATAACCATATACACGGAAACCCATATCTAAGGCTTGTTCGAAGCGAAGTAGAAAAACTCGTTTGTGAGAAATATGGCACGGATTACCTTGAGAAGAAAAAAGATACACAGGAGTTGAAGCTAATCAACAAGGAGTTAAGGAGACTAAAATCTGAGATGAAGTCCTTTGAACAGAGAAAAACTGAGCTTTTGAGTAAAATTAGTGAATATAAAAATCAGTAACAATTACATGGAAGAATAATTTTTTATCCAATCTGAAGATTACAATTTTTAAACATGTAGGCGATTATAGGAAAAGTATGGATCACCCAATACTCTAAATTTGATCATAACATTCAATCAAATCCACCACAGCAAATAAGCTTGTATCCAGGGACGAAACCCATAGGTGATACTTTGAACCTTTCCGTTTTTGTCAATGACCGTAATGGCAGGAATGATTTGAATGTTCAACTTCCTTGAAAGCTTTCCGTTATCACTGTTATAAATGAGATCCTAGTGCCAGATTACAAAATCTTAAACTTTTTCAACACATAACCCGCTACTAAACAAATCAATCCAATCCAGAAAATAACAGGATTGTATCCGGCTCCACCAAACATCTTCCCGATACCACTCAATCGACAGGCTCCATCACTAACCGCAAGACATTTAATGTAATCAAAGTCTAACCCAAATGTTTGTTGCCACCAAATAAAAGCCCCAACCAATAATACGATTCCAGCAAGTGATGCTATTTTAGATATTTTCATAATAATTTTGCTCCTTTGTTAGTGTATTCAATTACCCATAGTATTTAAATAATTCTGAATCTTCCTTTTCTCCAGTGTATTGATAGGGTTTAACAAAGATCCAGTTTCGAGAATATTAATGTAATGGTCCAGAATCTGTCAATGTTCACATAAGGTAAATCAAATCCACCACAGCAAATAAGCTTGTATCCAGGGACGAAACCCATAGGTGATACTTTGAACTTTTCCGTTTTTATCAATAACAGCAAGGGCAGGAATGATTTGAATGTTCAACTTTCTTGAAAGCTCTCCGTTTTCTCTGTAGACAGGAAATACAATAGAAGTATTTTTTCGGAACTTATCAATCGTTTCCTGGTATTCGCTTTGATTAACACCGATCAATTGTTTATCTTTTTCCAGAAGGCTAGGATAGATGGCGTTCAGAAGTGGAATTTCCAATCGGCATGGAATACACCAAGATGCCCAGAAATTGATAATTAAGGGTTTCCCTTCAAATTTTGAAAGATAAATCAATTGCCCGTTTTCATCTTCTATTTGAATTCTGGAAACGTCTGTTCCTTGGAGTAACGTTGCTTGTTGGTAAAGAGGAACCCAAGTAAAAGCTATCTGATATGTTATGAAAGCTATTAAGACAATCCAGATAATGTTGGAAAAGGATAGTTTGAAAATGGGGCGTTGATTCATAGTTATATAAGGATAAGAGTTCTTTTTATTCTAATAGTTGTTTCTGGATCAGTTGGAATTAAACACCTTCCCCAGAACATCCGGAGAATAATTCTTTTTAGGAGGTAAAGGTTCCAGCGGTTTGAATTGATTTACCATTAATTTTCCTCATCAATAGATTGATGTTTCCATCCTGGTCTGTTAGAAAAAATAATAAATAATATTCAACAAACTACAACCAGTCAACATTCTTCCTAGAGCGTTGAAATACAGAGTGATGGAATATATTAAGACCTACAACAAAAAAATCGGCTTCACTGCCTGGAAAAAAAAGGTGAATGAATTGTGCCAACAATTTGACCTAGATCCGGTGATCCCGATAAAGGGAGAAATGTATTGGTTAGAAAGGTTTGAATCTTCCTATACTCCGGCCGATATAGTTTTATTATGGAAAATGAAGCCAGAGAATATCAAAAAATCCAGCATGAAAGCTTAGGCTACATATCCAGATCAATAACCCAGGATATTCGTCGGTTGAACAACGCCTTATCCAACAACCCAATAGGAAATGGGGCAGCACTCCCCCTTAACCATTGGAAATTTTAAAAGACCACCACTACGTTTTTGTTTTCAGTATTCAGTAATTATTTGGATCTCTTAGAATAGTAAATTTGTCATTATTTCTTCTTCCTATATTCCCCTTTAAGCCCGCCATTAAACCCTTCACCATGATATTTCTAATGATAATCAATAGTGACCACCAATTCCATTTGGCACATGGGGTATTTTAGTTTTTGGGTGATGTCACCAAGCTCTTTTAACAAACAGGCCGGGTAAAATAATGCAGTTACAGGAGTTTTCATTTTGGGTTTGTTTTTTGTGTATGCAATTTAACTTTATTTTTCCTGATTTCTTAAATTTGCTTTTTTGCTATTGAAAACGAAGCTTTAAGGAGATTTATTGACTAATACTTCAATTCTATAAATTGTTATTGCATCATCTGTTTTGGTCTGCCCCCCAATAACAGCTCACAAATTTTTAGCTTTTTGCAAAACCACCAAATTGTGAAGTGTGGCAGCAACATCAGGTAAATAAGTATTGGGGTTATCTTCCGCTAACAACTGATACACTTTCATTGCTTCTCCATATTTCTCTAGCGCCGTGGAAATGTCATTCCTAACTGAATACAAATTAGCTAAATTGGCTAGTGTCATTGCGATAATAGGTAAAAAAGCACTAGAATTTGTTTTCGTTAACGACTGATAAGTCTTCAATGCTTTTTGATAATTTACCAGCGCTTCGGAAAAATCATTTTTTTTAGAATGCAAATTCCCTAAATTGTTAAGCGTACCTGCTACCGAAGGTAAATAAACGCTGGGATTGTTTTTTGCTAACGACCTACTTATTTTCAATGCATCTTGATATTTCACAAATGCCTCAGAAAATTCATTTTTATCAAAATACAAAATTCCCAAATTGATGAGTGTTATTGCAACATTAGGTAAATAAACACTAGGGTTTTTGTCGGCTAACGATTTATCAATGGCTAACACTTCTTGATACAATTGAATCACATCATCAAAGATATTATGTTTTTGAAGGAAACAGGCATATTCAAACAGATTTTCTCTGCTTCTATTTGCTATTCAGAAATATGTGGAAGACAGCTTTTTCATAATGGAGATTCCCGATCTAATAATTTTGAATGTTTACTAGATTTCATTAAATACATGGGCGGCAAGAATTCTTTGACAAAATTAATTAACTATGAAGAGAAAGAGATTCATTTTACTGATGCAATCAGAAATGGTTTGGTTCATGAGTATTTTCTGAAAACCTCAAAAGGTGGTGTTGCATTAGTCTCCCAACGCCTCGAATCTATTGAAACCGGATTTTATATTAAAGACAATGTAGAAGTTTATTTGATAGTAGTTCCTTACTATAATTTGTTTTGCAATGCCCTCATAAAAGCTCAAAAAGAGAGGAAAATTTCAGATAATTGGAAAAGAAAAACTTAATAACATAGGGTAAGATTAAAACATTTTTTCCGAGTTATATCTTAATTCGTTATAAATTTACTGGTAACGATTAAAATTTTAAACAAAGGTAAAAACATTTAAAGGCGAACTGGTTCCTCAAGGTCTACACAACGAACCCGCATCTGGACTACTAGACCACATTCAAACCGTGCAGATTGTGCAATCCGAGAATCAAAAAAAGAAATGAAAGTTGATCGAAATACACCTTTACACCCGGAAGACTCCATGATTCAGACTCAGGGATGTAGGCGTTCAAGCCCGCAGGTTTGTAGAGATATGGATATGTCCTCGGTGTGTGCATTTGTAAGAAATGATGGACTGTGTCTAAAACCGCCCAATTCATGGGCTACTCAGTATAAAACCTTAGTATCTCAGGAATAAGGGGTAAATTGATTGGAAACGCAATCTTCCAAAGCTGACTAAATGGAAGAAAAGTTGAAAAGAGCCCAGAGTGGGTACCCACATCAGTCAGTTTTTTGGTAATAAAAAAGGATATTGATATTGAAATGGCAAAAGAAAAATTAGAACGGATTTGCTTTAATTGTAATCAGTTTTTTCTTATAAGTTATAGTAAACCAACTGAATTCGGAATCTGTATTAGTGACCAAGTCTTCGATCCTTTTATTGATGAATTATTGAAAGATCCGGATTCCGCTCCCTGCCAAGACTTAATTAATCTCAAGAAGTTTACAGGAGAAAAAGAACCGTGTGATGAATTTGAGGAACTTGAAGAAGTGGAAATTGATGATAACAGCCCATTAGGGCTTGAATTATCCCGTTTAGGTAAAACTGGTAACCTTGATTTTGAAACATACAAGGAAGTTATCTTGGAAGAAAAAATCAGAAACATTGATTGGAAGACAGTACCAGTCGAAAAATATGCAACTCAATTGAAAAATTCTGATCCAGGAGAGCAAAAAGTTGCAATATCCAATCTTTGTGGATTAATTGTACTTGGAAATAACAAAGCTTTTAAGGAACTGTCCATTTATTTCAAGCAGCTACTTCCCCCTAAGACCATTGAGGAAGTTCACTCTAGAAAAGAACTTTTAAGGCATCTTAAACTTGCGAAGAATAGAGAATTACTTATTCCTCAATTAATCGACGAACTTTATCGTACACCTTCAAATAACACTACAAGACAATGGATATCAGATATATTTCAATTTTTGGGTGATTCCCCACTGGAGAAAATTCGAGCACCATTAGAAAAAATGTTAAAAGATAAAAGATTTTCCTATAGACTGAAGAAAAAAATAAAGAATATTCTAAACTCAACACATTAAAATTTTTAAGTTAAAGGATAGCAAATCAAAATAAATCCTTAGCCAGCTAAAAACAATAACACCAACTGAAAGAAAAAATGAATCAAGAAGAAAAAGTACCCGTTATCAATTACCTCGATAAAAATGTAGTAATAAAGAACAACCAACTGGAGAAGATTGACATAAATAAACTCCAAAAAGCATTTCCTGAAATTGATGAGTTGACTTTAAAACTGTGGGAAAAGGAATGGAGAACTGCAAGACAGGCCATGGTAGATATGAAATTCTAGCTTTCTAAAATGTATCTAGGTTTCCCAAATGCTTTTGTGACGGGATTTCCGAATAAAGAAGATTGAACAAATAAAGGAAAAGATGAATAACAGCAACTTATTAACATGCCCATTTTGTGGTAAGGAGCCTAAGATCGATAAGTATAAATTAAAAGCGATAATGGTTTGGAATGTTGCGTGTATGAATGATGATTGTCCCGTACATGTTGAAACAGATGACTTTGAATCACAAGAAGAAGCAGTGAAAGCTTGGAGTCAGAGGACACCTGATACAAAATGAGAAGATATAATCATGGATAATAGTGATTGATCATATTTATTTCGAAAATATAAGGTCCGGAAATTCTGTTAAAGCATTTTGGTATTTAAAATTACTATTCTTCCATATTTACTTCATTATTATTTATCACTTCCCAAAATCCAACTCGAATTCAATTCTCGTCACAACCTCCTTCATTAGCACCTTAGCTGATACCTCTTCCTATACCGACCAAAAGTTATTGACTCCCATGAACAACACCTTTACTCCTTTTTAATTATGTCCTGGCATTAAATCCGTTTGGTGCTAAACCGGTTTTGTCTTTATTGCTTTTTTTGTACGAATCCCTTACACTTCTCGTGAAAATAAAATTCAATTCCACTCATTCTATTTTCTTTATTAAATTAGTGACCGGGGTTTAAATGTTGTGTTTTAAAAAATTCTTTTTTCTGTTTTTGACAATAACCGTGTCCACCGTGGTGTTTGCGGAACGTGGTATTGATGTCACTTCAAAATCAAACAGAATAGCACTAGTAATTGGTAATGCAAATTATCAATCTGCTCCGTTAAAGAATCCAGTTAATGATGCTAACGATATGGTATCCGTATTGAAGCAGAAAGGATTTACGGTCACTTTGCTTACGGATGCCACCCAACGTCAAATGGAAAAAGCTATCGGTGCATTCGGAAAACAATTACGTTCTGGGGGTGTAGGATTATTCTTTTATGCTGGTCATGGTATGCAAGTGAATGGAGTAAATTATCTAATCCCAATCGGTGCCAATATCGAAGCTGAAAGTGATATTAAATACGAATCTGTTAATGCAAATCGTGTGTTAAGCAAAATGGAGGAAGGGGGGAACGATTTAAATATGGTATTCTTAGATGCATGTCGTAATAATCCTTTTACTAGATCCTTTCGTTCATCAAATAAAGGATTGGCTCAGATGGATGCCCCGAAAGGATCTTTTGTCTCATTTGCAACTGCACCAGGATCTATAGCAGCTGATGGAACAGGAAGAAACGGTTTATTTACAGGTCAACTTATTCAACAAATGCAGGTACCAGAACTACCATTAACCAAGATGATGATGGAAGTTCGAAAAGATGTTTTGAGAGAGTCACAAAATAAGCAAACACCTTGGGACGTATCGTCTTTGACAGGAGATTTTTATTTTACTCAAGGTTCTGAGATTAATAAAAACCGATCCAATAGTGAGCCGATTAATTCATTTGAACAAAACAAAGGACAAATAGAAATCATTACACAACCCACCAAAGCAAAAATCTACATTAATAATATATTAGAAGGTGAAAGTCCGCTCACTGTTAGTTTGGATCCAGGTATCTACACTATAGAAGCAAAGAAGAAAGACTATATAAGTATAAAAGAGACGGCTCGTATCAGAGATAATAAAACGACAAAAATACATTTTTTATTCGAAAAAACAACCAAAATGACGGATGCTTTACCCGAAAAAGAGAATAAAAATTCAAATGAAGTAAATGGAATTGTTATAACAAGTGATGGAAAACCTGTTTGGGGTGTCGGAATAGCTTTTACCTCAAAAGGGGTTAGGCTCGATGTTATGTCTGATGAACAAGGTAGGTTTAAAGTGATACTACCTTTTAAGGGCAAGTGGTTATATGGTAATAATTCAGTACGTGCGGATGCTAGATGTATTGTCTACAATACAGAAACAAGTTCATTGAAAGATTATGTAGACAATTATGGATGGTCAGCGGAACTTCAAGTCCCAGCAAAAGACGAAATTGTTATCCTTTTTGAAAAGGCCTATAAAAAACTAATAGGGACCATAAAATTTCGTAATGGCAAAATTGCTAAGAACAAAAGTATTGCAGCAAGGCGAAAAGACGGAGCTTATTCATGGGGAAGCTCAAATAATAAGGGGTGGTTTGAAATACCAATAACCATTGGAGATTGGGAAGTATTTGCAAGAGATTTTACAAACAATAGAAATTCTATCAAAAAACATATCAAAGTTACGGGAAGCAAAGAAACCTGGACTATTCACATTGACGATTTATAGAAAATTAATTTAATTAATCCTTGTGAATCCCCTATAAAATAAGAATTTTCAGGGATTTTTGTACTTTTTAATACCGAGCACTTAAATATTACGAATGTATTTGCATTATTTCTGAATTAAATCACCCCAATTTATTTTATAGTTAATCCGCTTCACAGCCTCTTTCAACAATACCTTAGGCTAATAACTCTTCCCATACCGACCAAAAGTCATTGAATTTCCAGAATTATGCCCCAGGAGTTCATTTCGTCAATTTCTTAACATCAAGTTTATACTCAATCTTTCGCACTACCTCTTCCATCAACACTTTCGGCTTGTATTGCTTTCCGTATCTACCGAACGTCTCAGATTCTCCCGAACTGTGTCCAACATAGTCACTAATGTAACTTTCCCCAACACCTTTTTGCTTTAATCCATTGATAACTGTATGCCTAAAGCTATGAAATGTCTTGTCAGGATCTTTTATCCCTATCTTCTTCCTCAAATAGGATTCATTAAACCACCGTCCCGGTTTTCTGTAGAATCTATCAATTCTCAAGGTCAGTTCTGGAAACAGTCTCACCACTTTGGATTTCTTCTGTTTTTTCACAAAATCAATCAAACCTAACTCAATCAATTTGGGATGAACCGGAATCACTCGAGCGGATGATTTATTCTTCAACTTTTTGGGGTTCTTAGAGTCACCATTATCGTTGATATCCAGACACCAGAGCTCATCCACCATTTTAATATCACTCATATGCAATTGGCAGATCTCATTGATTCTTGCACCAGTAAACAATCCTAAAAGTGGCACCCAATACCTGAATGAACTTTCAGCCGTTTCCCGCAAATATCTTTCGGGATCAAATATCTTTTTTAAATCCGCATCGGTGAATGGCTTTCTTTCATCCTGCGCCTTCTTTTTATTTGTGACTTTCATTCCAATGTCTCCAACTATTTCAATCAGCTTATTGATGGCGGTTCTCTTTTCCAATTCTGATTTTGAATTCCAAACCTGACTGACTTTCATTTCTTCGAAATATTCTTCAGCGACTTTCGATATTTTCTGTACCTTTCCTGGCTTTTCCCCGAGTGATTTATCTTCTTCTAATACATCGTTCTTACTAAGATCAGTAGAATGATTTCCCTTAGATTTAAGACCGTAAAAAAGTT
>Ga0233431_1005004_pt1 | contig 13439 bp, 14 predicted proteins | sample SI_118_April2016_FD_179867 | JGI IMG/M metagenome (GOLD analysis project Ga0233431, IMG submission 179867) | Seawater microbial communities from Saanich Inlet, British Columbia, Canada - SI_118_April2016_200_MG | ecosystem: Environmental > Aquatic > Marine > Inlet | place: Canada: British...
ATTAGAAGTTTCTTCTACTGGCTGTTCTTCAGTTTGTTCCTCTGCAGACTCCCCAGAAGATTCACCAATAACTTCACCTACTCCGTGGTTTCCTCTGATTTCTGCTATTTTTATTCTAACATCGTCACCTGGTTTTGTACCAGCAACAAATACCACAAAGTTTTTCACTCGAGTTATTCCGTCACCCCTGCGTGTCAATTCTTTTATTGATACGTCGTATTCTTCTCCGACTTTTATTGGAGCAGGTTTATCGTTTCTAAATCCACGGTCTCTTCCTCCGCCGCCAAATCCGCCACGACCTCTATTGCCGCCGCCAAATCCGCCACGACCTCGTCCGCCGCCAAATCCGCCACGGTCTCTACCGCCGAATCCACCACGATCTTTTCCGCCTCCAAATCCGCCTCTTCGTTCACCAAACATTCAATCCTCTCCTTTTTCAATTTAAAGTCATCTATATCCAGAATTCCCTAACGACCCTATTACTTGTTACTGTCCCTCTGTCTCTTATAAATGCGATGCATCTTACCTACAGTCCGTCCATCTATCTTCTTCCCAAAGCAATTATGTGGAACCAGCGAACCAGTAAACTTTTTAGAAATATGCATTAACTCATGTATCAGAGTTTTTTCCTGCTCCTCTGTAGAAAGCCTATCAAACTTCTCTTCTAGAACCTCCAAAATATAATGAGCCTTCACCCCTAGTGCATCCTGCCAAATCCTCGGTAATGACCACATCCGCGCAAGCGCATCGCTTTTGCTCTCAGTAGACCGAAAACAAACCACTCGTTCATGTTTTACATGATCCATTTCCAGAACATTAACTATTTCTGCAATTCTCTCCTGTACATCAGGCGCACGTTCAAATTTCATACGAGAACTATAGTAACCAAAGAACATAAAGTTTTTTCGCTGCCGTTTTTTGCTTTCGATCCAATAAAAAGGGCATTAAAAAGGCCTTTGATCTCTTCTTAACTTCATCAACGAAGTTGTAATTCCCAACTTATCAACTAACTGCCCATAAACATCCAACACGTCTTTTTCTGAAAGTTTAGCCCGCAAGTCAGCCTCAATAATCGGAGCTGGTATCCCATAACTCGAATGGCAAGCAGTCGCTAAAACAATCTGCGCGATTTTATTTGCATCTTCCACCGGCTGATCAGAAACAAAATCTACTCGCACAGGTCTATCAAACTCAGCTGTCTTTATGTAAAAGCAATAAATTTTTTCACCCCACCCACCCAGATCAGCTAACACTGGATGAGCACTAGAATCTCTAGAAAATCTAAAAACAAAAGTTCGTTCTCCTGGCTTTAGTAAATGAAAAAGCAAATTGGTATCACGTGTCCCTTCTAACACCTTCTTCAATTTATCTACTTGTACATTACCCAATCCTGAAAGCACCTGTTCAGAAATAATTTCACAAAATCTTCTTCCTCGAGAATCCTCAACACAACCCGCCAACATTGGCGAAGCCAAATATAACTTCTTAAAACTTTCAAACACTCGTTCATATCGTTCCCACGCTGGAGAATTTTTACTTGGCTTATCATTACCATGAGGAACAATTGACCCATCCATTAAAATAATATCTGGCTTGATTTTTTCTACCACTTCTCTCGCTACATCTATCTCCCCTTTCTGCCTTTCCAAACTTGAACTAACAATAAACTCCTCATCTGAATAAGGATCAGCCACCACAATCAACTGCGGAGTAACTATAGACGAAGGAAAATATTCCACTTTTGTTTTGCTACCATAATGAAAAACAGCAGCAACTGCTCTTGTTAGTATCAAATCCACTCCATGATAAGCATGCTGTGAAAGTCCACCATCCACCCCAACAACAGTCTTCCCTTTCAGATCAACCTTCTCCACGGAAACAATCATATCCTTTTCAAGCACATCCCCAGAAAATTCAACTTTAGTAGCAACTTCCCTCAAAAACCCACTAAGCTTTTCTCTACTGTCTTCCAACCCTCTCACCCGCTCAACAATATTAGAAATCTTTTCAACCAGTTCTTGCATGCCCTCTATTGTGAACAAAAGCTAATATATGCCTAACTGATTTTAGTATAGTTTTTTGAACCAATTTCACCCATAAAAAAGTGTTTTATATTTATATGTTTTCAGCTATGTTGAATGATAGAATACATAATCAAAAAACAATATGTGAACGGCAAGTCAGGAATAAAAATTTTAGCAATCAGAGATGGAAAAATAATCGGAAACACTGGCTTTGTAGAATATACTAAAACCGCATATTCCCATTTAAACATAGGTGAAATAGAATACGAAGATGAAGTATTTTCTCTATTCGTAGATGAGTGTGAAAGAAAAAACGGTATTGGGAAAAATCTAGTTGAAAAATTAGTACAGGAAACACAAAAAGTGCACAAATACCTACTAATACCAAATACAACAAAAAACTCAAGGACGTTTTATAAAAAAGTTCTCAGCGAATTAAAAAATGATAAAATAATTACTGATTTTGAAGAAAGAGGAAGGTTTCCGCCACATATGAAAGACCTCAACAAGCACCAAAAAGACTTTCTAGTTTCATTGAATTTCACTTGAATTTAAATCCTTTCGCATTTCTCATATTAGCATGTTAGAATTTGAAATAGAAAACCAATCCATTAATGGACGAATAGGCCAAAAAATTGTTGCATATTATGATAATGATCTAGTCGGAAGAACCGGATATCTTAGTTTTAATCCAAGATATCCACCTGAAGAAGGAAAACTTGCTACAATGGGTGTTGTCGTTTTTAGAGATGGTAAAAAAATTGGAGCATCCGATGGAATACTTGTAGAACAAAGTTATCGAAAAAGAAAGATAGGAAAAGCGCTGTTAACTGAATTGGTACAAGAAGCTTCTAGGGATTATGAAAAATTAATGATTTATTATGGTGTGCCTGAATCTAAAGGATTTTATGAAAAGGTTTTAACTGAATTAAAAGAAGATGGAAAAATCAAAGACTTTAAAAAAATAATTATCTCAGATGAAGAAGGATTCTATGACTATACCATCATATTGAACCCAGCTTAAAAACTTTCACTTCGTATTCTGCTTATGAAATCGAACAAAGGTCGCATGGGGTTACAGGGGAACGCTGGTACCCCTGTTGCACAAGGCGCCGAAGCCATTATTAGCAAAGAAGATGGAAAGATTCTAAAAGATCGCATAGCTAAAGGCTACCGAATACCAGCCCTCGATAATCGCCTCCGCAAGCTCCGAACTCGCAATGAAGCTAAACTGCTTAGCGAAGCCCGTCGCGCAAGAGTACCAACCCCTCAAGTTATCGAAGTCAGCGAAACAAAAATTGTAATGGAAGATATCGAAGGAGAAACAGTAAAAGTAATATTTAATAATATTCACGAGGAGCGAAGCGACGAGCTAAAGAAAAGTACCGAAATGGCATATAATATAGGACAATTAATTGCCCGTTTACACAAAGCTGGTATAGTCCACGGTGACTTAACGACCTCAAATATGATTCTTAGAAACGACGAACTTGTCTTCATTGACTTCGGTCTAGGGTTCTTTTCCACCCGAACAGAAGATTATGGCCAGGATTTAGCTGTCCTCAAAGAAGCAATAAAAGCCACCCACTTCCAGCTATTTGAACAGCTGTGGAAAGAGATACAAAATGGGTATCTAGAAGAATGGCCTGAAGAAAACATTTTTAAGGTATTAGAGGCAATAGAAAAACGTGGTAGATATGTTAAAAAAAATTAAGCAAGAACTCGCTGAAATGGAAAATATGTGGGAAAGGCGAAGCTACAAGGTAATAATCACATCAGCTATAATGATCTCAATTGGACTACTACTAGGCTCATTTATCAAGTACACAGTCATTCTAGCATCCACAGGAGCGTTCGTTCTCTTGATAGGAATAGTTTTATATATCTATTCCCAGCTAATAGAGAAGGATAAGACAAGTCAAGTTAATACCAACTTCGAAGAAGCTGAAAAAAATAACCCGGCTTGATCCAGAATTAAGGTGAATTAATGGCAAGAATGTATGCACGAAAAAAAGGTAAATCTGGTAGTAAGAAACCTAGTAAAAAAGCTACATGGGTAACTCATTCTCCTCAAGAAATTGAAAAATTAATTATTAAACTTAACAAACAAGGTATGCAAACAGCAAAAATCGGCCTTATATTACGAGACCAATTTGGAATCCCATCTGTTCGAGATTCCACAAACAAAACAATGCTTCAGATTCTAAATGACAATGAACTAAAACCAAAAATACCAGAAGACTTCTTCAATCTTTTGAAAAAAGCAGTAAATCTAAGAAGCCACATGTCGCAGAATAAGCGAGACGCACATTCTAAACGCGGTCTAGAACTACTAGAAAGTAAGGTTCGAAGAACAGCTAAATATTACATAAGACAAGGAGACATCCCAACTGGATGGAAATATGTTCCAGATAGAGCTAAACTGATTGTGGAGCGTGGAGAATTATAAGACGCTCTTGAAAAAAGCGCAAATATCAATACGATATCATTATTACATGGTGAAAAATTATGGCAAAAACAATGAAAGGAAAAGAATGGTTTAAGATTCATAGCCCTAAGCATCTAGGAGATCACATGATAGGTGAAACCCCAGCAATAGAAGCTGAACAAATAATGGGTAGAATAATTGATATCTCTCTAACAGATTTAACAGGAGATCCTTCACGATATTACATGAAATTATTTTTCAAAATCAACAAAATTGACGGAAACAACGCCAGAACAGTTTTTGTTGGACATGAATGCACCCGTGATTTTATATCAAGAGTTGTTCAGCTAAGAACAGACAGAATAGACACAAACAACATATTCCAACTAGAAGGCTGCAAAGTCAGAATAAAAACAATTACAGTCACAAATCGACATGTCACTGCTTCTATTTCAACCGAAATCCGAAAAACAATTAATTCTATAATTTCTGAAGAAGTTGCCAAGTTAAATCTTGAAAAATTCATCGCAGCTTTCACTTCTGGAGAATTACAACAAAAAATTCGCGCGCAAACATCCAAGATATACCCTATCCGCGCATTCGAATTCCGAAAAACAGAAGTCATTTAAATCTAATATAACTCAAACCAATCACAACAAAGAGATATAGAAAAACAGCATTTTATAATATTTATAAACTGGCTAACTCAAATTCTATCTATGCGAAGCAGAGCAGTATCATTTTGGTTGGTAGGATCGATTGCATTATTTTTTGCATTTCTTATATTTAGCACTGCTTCTCCTACAGAACTGGGATCAAATCCAACAAATGTGATCCTAGCATATATAATCTCATTTGTATTAATTCTTGTAGGTGGAATGTTCTGGGTTTCAATAATGCACTTAGAATAAACCATTTTATTGAATAGTTTTGTAGAAAAGGCTTTAGAAAAAAAATTCAATCATATGGCCCTTTCTTCACAGTAACCCTCAACCGCTTACTAGATTCTTTCTTCTTTTTGAAATTCAATTCAGGTAACTTCAATTTAGGATTTTTCAATTTAGATAAATTAAGTTTAGATTTTAGATCAAAATTAATTTTAGGCTTTAAATCAACACCCTGCTTTCTAAATCGCATAAACAAAACATAGCCAACTACCAGAACCGCCCCCAACCCCACAACCATAACAGCCAATCCAAAATCTATCTTCCATCTAGTTCCAACAGCAAAAACAGAAAATCCACCACAAGTTGCCTTGAATTCTATCTCAGTTTCCCGCTCTTCAACTACTTGCGTAGTGAGTTCCTTCCAACCATCACTGTATCGAAGCAATACAATATCATCTTTTGTTAAATAATTTTCATCCAACCAATCAACAGGAACCACAAATGTTATTTCAACACCATCGATATCATCATCACTAATAGTAGACGTTATTTCTAAATATTTGTAAACTATCCCACCAGTCTCAGTTAAATTTCCCAGTTCAGTTTCTTTAACTTCTACATCACCATTCTTATCACTAGTAACTAGAATTTCTTTCACACCAACATCATCTATTGAAAATGTCAACAATCCTGTTTCAGACCCAGCAATAACCAATCCTGTTGGAGAAGTTTCTTTCTTTTCATCATCTTCATCATTATCATCATTACTAGAAGCAGGACTAGAACTTCCAGGTGATCCGGGAGAAGAACTTTCTTCAACAACATTAAACTTTAAAGAAGTTGTCTCATTGTTCAAATTATGATCCCAGACATTACAGAAAACTTCAACTTCTCCAGTAGATAAAAAGGTTTTCTTACGAGAACATCCATCACTATTCGCCCCAGTACAATAAACATCATCAACAGTATAAATTTTAACATGAGAAACGTCAACATTATCTATTGCAGTACAAGTAATTGTAATCTCACCCCCTTTAGTGATTTCAGCCTGATCAGGATCAGCTAATAAAGAAATTGATGGTGATTCTGTATCATTCACGATAAAAAATTCCACACCACTAGAAACAGAAACATTTCCAAAAATATCTGTACAATTTACGTTCCATGAATAGCCTTCATTATCTAAAAGGTCATCATCGAGAACAAATCTATGTTCAGTTAACTCAGTATCGGTTCCATCAAGTGTGTCATTGACATACAACTTACATTCGGTTAACGTAGAATTTGTTTCAACAGAATACAAAAATTCCACAGACGTTCGATTATACTGACCAGCTAGCGGAGAAGTTAAAGTTACTATTGGATTAGTTAATGTTTTTTCTACAAACTCATCACTAACAACACCCCAAACATTTCCACCCAAATTAGAAATTGAAAAATAATTATTTGAAACCGTAGCATCATCAACTACCCACTGATCACCATCAAAACTCACAAGTCTGTTTTCATTTACATCAGAAAAAATATTCACTTCAAAACTATCACTACCTTCAATATGTCTAACAAAATCCATTCCAGAAACTGGAGATTCTAAAGTAGGAATACTAATTTCTTTACCTCCACCAAAATTCACCGTCCCATCCGAATAGTAGATGCTATTAACAGTTAATATTGTTTCCCCAACTGGAAAAAAACTTCCACTAGTCATGTTTAATTCATTAACAGAAAACCCACCATCAACAGACTCATAATAAGCATCACCTTTTACTTCAATGTAAGCTGGTGATGTCAATCCATAACTAATATTGATTCTACTACTACCCTCGAGAATAACATCAGCAGAAAGACCACCTGTAAAACTTCCAGACTTTAAAGTCAATGTTTTAATATTACTTAGTGTCTGACCATTTGGATGACTTTCGTCACGTGTATCAAAATCACCATTAATGATCAAATCTGGACATTCCATTCCGTAATCATTAATATCACATTCATCAGGATTGAACTCAACTACTTCACATGTACATTCAGCACCAACCACCACAGACAACACTAACAAAAACAAAACTACTCTCTTCAACATTCGCTATTTTTAGATACCAGAATATTTAAGCGTTAAAAAACATGAAAAGACAAAAATATTTCATACTTGTTACCAGAAAAATACGTAGATTCAACCTAGAGTAAGAAATACAAAACCTCACAAATTTAATAATGGTTTTATAGACAAATCTAAGCTTCCCCAATCCAAAAATATTCCAACGCTTCTTGCACATTAGAAACTTCTTTCACAGGCATTTCCAACCCATCAACAACAGAAACATCTACTGTTCTATAAACAGTCTCACAATATGTAATATGTGGATGTTCTATACATTTCCTATCAGGTTCTATTGTAGTACTAGTCGCATCCCCAATCGGTATTAAAAACAAACTAGCATGATTTTCCTGAGCAGCTAATGCCTTTTCAGGAATTCCACCCACCCGTCCAATTGAACCATCCTCTAAAATCGTTCCAGTAATTATAATAGAACTATCAATTTCCCGCCCTTCTAAAACAGCAATAGTTGCAACAGCTAATGCAGCTCCAGCTGACGGCCCACCTACAACAGTCGCCCCCTCAGAAGTTATAGAATATGTAACATCAATACTATCCTCTTCAATTCCAGTATATTCACAAGCCACCTTTTTTGCTATCTTAATACTTTGTTGGGTATCTTCCCAGAAAACTAATTTATCTATATTAATCAATTCTTTTCCATCACCAGATTCAGCCTCTACCACCAACGTAGCCAATACTCCATTTCCCTGATCATCCACAGCTGGTAAGTAAAGCACAGCTTTAGAAAAATCCACACTTTGTGGTTCCATAACTAAACCACCTATTTCAATTTCTTGCAAAACATAATTCGCACCTATAATCAAAACAAATAAACCAATAACAATCAAATTCGGATTCAGTGAAATAGATTTCTTACGAGACATAATTAATCATACTCATCAACCTATTTAAAAATACCCAACTACCAGAATTTAAACCCACCAAACAATCCCACTAAAAAATCAACAAGTATCTGCAAAATTCCTTTAGGTAATTCACTATCTACTTCTTGATTTTGATCACCATCACCCACATCAGTATCTGATAAACCGTCATCTTGATCTATCTCATCATTTTCACTATCAGAATTCTGAGCAGATGAATCATCATTATCATTTTCATCTAAATCCCCACCTTCTGCTATGAGTTCACCATCTTTTTTTATTCCTGTTATAGAAACATCTGTTAACGCAACTTGTCCGTCACCATTAACATATTCAAAAACAATTTCATCTACTTCTGTAGAAATACTATATGTATAGGTAGCATACGCGGTTTTATCATTCCCATTAACAATTAATGGACCTCTGAAAAAGTTCTCAGAAACAGCTACACCACCAATAACCATATTGATTTTAGCATAACCAACAGCTTTTTCCCCAACATACGAATATTTGTAAATAACTGTTATCGGTGACTCTATCTGGCTAACATCCACAACCACCAGAGTTCCTTCTACATCACCACCAATATATATCTCCTCATCAAAAATAGTAATTTTTTCTTGAGAAAACACAGTCATCCCAGTCGGAGAAATATTCATATAAAAAATCCCAAGAACCGCGACAATTAAAACAGCAACTATAATATTTTTTCTTCTTTCAAAATGTGTTTGTGTTTTACGCATAAAAATAATTAAAGTTCAAATTATATAAGCACAATTGTGATATAGAACCAATCAATTTCACATAAGTATATATTTTTTCTAAAGCTTTTTGACCCAATAGAACACACAAAAAGGTTTTTTAAAGTTAGAAAATCTAATCTCACATGGAGCTAGACTGGGGGGCTCATCCTACCCTGTTAGCGCAAACGGATGTTGGCGCAGTCGAAGTCTGAGGGCGGTAATAATTGTATGTAAAGCCCGTTCCTTGAACTGCGAAGCACAGTCCTATAGAGTCGATTGTGTGGCGAAACGTGTCAGGCCCGGAAGGGAGCAGCACTAAACCATACAGTTGGCGTTTATAGGTTCGCTGTGTGGAGTTCCTGGTTCGGATTTAACTTTACCTGCAATTGCTATCCACCTTGGACACGCTCCACTAAACTTTTTATGGGTCATATTGGTTCAAAAAGTTTAATCAAAAATTGTACTAAAAAGAATTACAGAAAATATTAAACTGATTTTTGGTGAAGCTTTTTTGCATTCGATCCAATAAAAAGGTGCTAATAAAAAAGAAATAATGGGCACATCATGCACCCGATAAAAAGATTATCCTGACAATTCATCATCCATTTCTGACAAGTCATCCAAAACTCCGCTTATATCATTGCTTACATCACCCAAAGCTTCTCCAGCTTCTTGCTCATTACTAAGTGTGCTTCCAGCTTGTATACAACCAGACACAAACACAGTTGACACGACAACTAAAATTGCTAATACAACCAATATCTTATTCATAATCTATCTACCTCGCTAAAATAATATTTATCCCCTCAAAATAAACCGAGGGGTTATTAAAAATTTTCTTAATATCCACAATCTTCTATACATTGTCCACCCTGCTGTTCCCATTCATCACAAAACCCATCAGGACATGGATTGTTAGTTGGTTCTCCTCCTTCAGGTGGTTGATAGTCCCCGCCCTCTGGATAATAGTCTCCACCATCTGATGGGTATTGATCTCCTCCTTCAGGTGGGTAATAATCTCCACCTTGATCACTTGGGCAACAATATCCTGGACAACCATCGTCTGGACAATTATCTACTGGTTCCTGATAGTCTCCACCTTCTGGGTATTCTGGTTCATAATATTCTCCCTCAGGTGGTGCATAATCTTCTCTCCAGTCTTTGTATTCACCATTCTCATAATACTGATCTTCAGTATTGTAATCTTTCTGACAATCTGCTGGACAACTCATTTCATCTTCTCCATAATTCCAGTCACATGCACCATCTCCACACTCTGGATGCCATTCATTTTCCATTCCTGGTTTATACTGTCCTTCCATTCCTGGTTCATATGGTCCCCCTTCCATTGGTGGTCCACGATTATCAGGTCCTCCCTCACAATCATCTTTTGGACCCATCTTCATCATCTGAACCATTATTCCAGTACACCTTTCTTCTAACCACTCATCTTTAGGTCCACATGGTCCTTCGTCGATTCCTTTTGTGTAATCTGGGATTCTACAAGTCATATCCAATATATAATCCCCAGCTGAATTTGTTTGCAAAGTGATTCCAGCATCTCTAGCAACAAGCTCTATGAATGCATCATTTGGTCCGTCTCCTCTTTCCATTTCTCGTTGCATCTCTTCTGTCATATCAACATACATTATGCAGTCGTCTCCATCCAAACCCTTTATCATAACTTTTGGTCCCATATTCTCACCATCTGGATAAAATGCAACTGGACTACATGTTGTCAATGCTTTCATAAATTCATCCCCATTGTTTTCAATGTCTGTTAGATCTGCTTCAGTCGCAGTTGTAGCATCTACATCTATCTTATACTCATCTGCAACTTTGTCCACATTACCCAACATTGCAAATATTATTGGTCTGATTTGCTCTTCTTTCAATCTTCTCAAAATTTTAATTGCTTTCAATGCATCAAGCTTAGTTAGCTCGTCTTTAGCAGCTATTTCTAAAAACTCTTCCTGTGATTTTGTAACTTCAGCTCCGGCAGTTTTCAACATGGCCATAACTTTAACAAATCTCTTTGCTTCTAAATCATATTCTTCTGCTAAAGCATCTCCCTCAGCTGTTCCTTTTGCTCTTTCTTTTTCAGCTTGCCCCTCATAGAATAACTTAAAGTTTTCCATTTCATCTGCCAACTGTATTAACTTAACATCCAATCCTTTGAACTTAACAGCTAGAGAAAGTAGCTTCTCACCACTTGGTATATTCTTTACATCATCTGCTGTAACATCTGATCCTCCACCAGTCCACACACAATCAAATTTAGTTATACATCCAGTTTCTTCATCTCTATCAAATATCAAATCTCCTGGACATCTATCATATGCACCTTCTGGTAATTCCTTAGCACAAACACTAGTTGTATCTTGACATTTAGTGATTAAACACTGTGGATCATTGTCATCAAACACAACCATTGTACCTTCAATCCCACCACATTGATCAATAAATCCTAATCTTATTCCCGGATTCTCATACTCAGCACATGCATGAGGACCATGTTGTATTCCTTTACCTAAACAATCTATAACTTCACAAGTAGGTCCAGAACCAAATCCTCCCCCACCCTTCCACACTGGAACAGGATTCATTCCCATATCAAAACAATCCTGAGCTGCTTTTTCATTTTGTGCTTCAGTAGGACAATCCCCACCTGCTACATATTTATTAAACTCACAGTGAACAAATTTACAACCATTATATTTATCAATTTTTTCAATTGGTGTTCCTTGTTTACTTATACACTGTTCTTTAACCATAGCTAACTCATTATTCGGTGGACAGAAATTTTTCTTCTCACATTCTATAAATTCTTTACCAAATCTGTTTCTACTTACCCAACAATTCTCAGGAACATTTTGCATTCCTGTAAAGTTTGGGCAATCATCATGACAATTTTCTGTTGTCTCCCCAGGCTCACAGATCGCATTTCCACAAACACGATTTTCATCTTCACAAAAATTTACACAGTTTCCATTTGGATCCCCTGGACAAACTTTAGTTCCGTGTGGACAACACCAAGCCTTTCCACTATCAGCACAATACTGATTATCACTACAATAATTATCTACACCATCTGAATGATATCCGCACCAGTCACCTGTACTAGCTTGGCAACAATATCCTGGACAATTATCACTTGGACATGGATCATCACTTCCACTACAACAATATCCTGGACAATTATCCCACTCACATGGATCATTACCGCTCATACAATATCCACCCTGACAAGTATGGTCTGGTTGGCAATCATTGTCATTTGCACAACAAGTACATTCACCATTAATACATTTTCCATTTGTTGTCAGTCTAGAATATTCCACTGGACAGCCATAACAATCTGTATCTACACTACAACTCATTGACCCGATATCACCACAAGTATGGTCTGTTCCATAACATCCATTATCGTCTGCACACCATTTACAACTTGCATCATTACATTCACCTGAAGTTGAATAATCTCCACAGCTTCCTGTAGTTTCACTATCACTCACACAATTTCCATCTGCACAACATACAACACAATCATTTGCCTGTCCGACTAAATGTCCACCATCGCTTGTATCGCAATAAGTACCACTATTGCAACAAGACCCACCCATTTCAGAACAAGACTGTGATTCTGTACCGCCACAATCCTGTGGACATGCATTATAAGTTTCGTCTGAATCACAAATCCCATTTCCACAAACACTTCCACCAGCATTACAATCTTCGCTTTGCCAAGTTCCACTACAACAATATCCAGAAGTATAAGGAGAACCACCACAATAACATTCAGCACCTATTGAACCTTCACTGCAGTCAGGTACATAATCATCACAATCACCCTCAGGACAATAGTCACCGCCACAGTCTGGCATTGCTGATTGACATATTCCGCTTCCTTCACAACTACTGCAATATGAATCATCACAATACGGACCATTCATAAAATCGCATGATTCGCCTAATGAAGCAGCAAAACCAGAAACTGAAATCAAAGAAACAACAAAACAAACTAAGACTATAGATATTAAATTAACTTTACGCATAAATTAACTTGGAAAAACCATTATATAAAGGTTGGTAGAATGTTATGATTATGGCAAATAATATCAACCCCCCGCAGAATTCTCAAGAAGGTATAAGTAATATTTCTGAAGATACTATTTCCGAAAATAATATTTCTGAACAAAGTGAAACTAAAGAAAACACAAAAACTAAAGAAAACACAAAAGAAAAACAATTCAAGCAATTACAAAAAGCCAGCTATAGAGTTTTTGGAAAAAACAAACACAGCGCAGTTAAGTTATGTTTATGGACTAAACGCTCGATAAAAACAGGTGAAGCGGATTTCTGTTGCAAACAA